>WNFM01286952.1_pt2 | contig 10151 bp, 16 predicted proteins | sample 5400271 | NCBI WGS metagenome assembly WNFM01 (sample SAMN13153352, study PRJNA577476) | soil metagenome | isolation source: 60 cm saprolite on Douglas fir-dominated hillslope | place: USA:California | collected 2013-09-17
CGGTGCTGAACGAGACGCAGTTCGGGCTGGTGTCGAAAATCCGCCTCGTACTGGCGATCTGGCTGGCCGCCTGCTTGGCTTTCGACCGGCTTCCGCCGGCGCGCTGGCTGGTGTTGGGATCGGCGCTCGCCTTCGTCGCGGCCATCGCATGGACCGGCCACGCCGGCTCAACCCCGGGCAAATTGGGCAACCTGCATCTCAGCGCGGATGCGCTGCATCTCATCGCCGCAGCCGCCTGGATCGGCGGTCTGGTATCACTGGCCCTTCTGCTCGCGGCTGTGCGAGGCAATAAGGCCTTGTCAGGGGCGTCGCTTGCTCACGACGCGGCGCAAAGGTTTTCGACACTCGGCATCGTCAGTGTGGGGACGCTATTGCTGTCCGGCATCGTCAACGCATGGATCCTGGTTGGCTCGTTTCGCGGACTGCTTTCTAGCGGATACGGGATCATCCTGATGCTGAAGATTGCCGTTTTCGCCGTGATGCTGGGGTTCGCCGCGATCAACCGGTTTTGGCTGACGCCACGGCTTGCGGTTTCGTCAGAGCATGCGGCGCAGCTCGACGCGCTACGTCAACTCACGCGCAACAGCGTCATCGAGATCGCCCTGGGATTCATCATCTTCGCCATTGTCGGCGTGCTCGGCACGCTGCATCCACCGAGCCACTTTATGTAAACTGCTTCGAACGCATAAATGCAAACTCAGAACGACCGTAAGAGGACTATAAAATGCAAATCAAAAACCTAACCTTCATGTCAATCGCACAGACAATCGCGGGCGCCGCGATGCTCGCCTGTTTCCTCGCTGCGCCCGGGCTCGCCGAGGAGGTCAAGGTCGGCGATCTCGTCATTACGCAAGCCTGGAGCCGCGCCACGCCGGGAGGCGCGAAGATCGGTAGCGGATATCTCACCATCGAGAACAAGGGATCAGCGCCGGACCGGCTGATCGGCGGCGCAGCCGATGTTGCCGACAAGCTCCAGGTCCATGAGATGACCACTACCAACGGCGTCATGACGATGCGCCCGCTCGACAATGGCTTGACGATCGAACCCGGCAAGACGGTAAAACTCGCGCCGGGCGGATATCATTTGATGCTGTTCGATCTGAAAAACCCGCTCAAGCAGGGCGACAAGGTGCCGGTCACCCTCGAATTCGAAAAAGCCGGCAAGGTGAAACTCTCGCTCGATGTGCAGGGTGTGGGTGCGCAAGGGCCGGCGGCGGCGGGCGATGCCGGCGGCAAAATGGACATGAAGAAGATGCCCGACGGCATGAAGATGTAGGGTTGATGATGCAGAACGTCGGCCGCGCGTGGCTTCTCATCGCCATCGCCACGCTCGCCGCGTCGCCGGCGCGCGCGCAACAGGCGCCGCTCGCGCTCCATATCCATTCCGAGCGCGCGATGTTCCAGGTCTTGATTTCGCCGGGCGGTGTCGGCTCCGACAATTTTGTGCTGCAATTGATGTCGGGCGATGGAAACCTGCTGCCGGTGAAGGAAGCCACGCTGACCCTGGGCCTGCCCGAGCGCGGCATCGAACCCGAGCAACGCAAGGCAACCCTCGGCGCCGACGGCTACTGGCACGTGGCCGACGTGCCGATCCCGCAACCCGGCCGCTGGCACGTCCGCATCGACGCCCTGACCCCTTCCGGAAGATTACCCTGGAAGATGAATTCGACGTGCCGGCACCTGAACGACCGCGGTTAAGGTTTTTTCGTTGATCCCTCGGTTTGCGACCCGCTCATGCCTTATTCGCGCCCTCAATGTCGGGCGCAAAGCAGCAGGAAATCCGTTTGCTGAGCGGCTTTTTGCTGATCGGCGGCCTTGTGTTTTTGCACCTGATCCGGTTTCACTGCTCAACTCCAATGTCTCACCGATTCTTTGAGCGTGCCCATGCGATTATCGCGGTTCTTTCTGCCCATCCTGAAAGAGAATCCGAAAGAGGCGGAGATCGCGTCGCATCGGCTGATGCTGCGCGCGGGCATGATGCGGCAGGAAGCGGCCGGCATCTATGCCTGGCTGCCGCTGGGACTGCGGGTGCTGAAGAAGATCGAGCAGATCGTCCGCGAGGAACAGAATCGCGCCGGTGCCCTGGAACTGCTGATGCCGACGCTGCAGCTGGCTGACCTCTGGCGCGAAAGCGGCCGTTACGACGCCTACGGTCCGGAAATGCTGCGCATTACCGACCGGCACAAGCGCGAATTGCTGTTTGGTCCGACCAACGAGGAAATGATCACCGAGATTTTCCGCGCTTATGTAAAGTCCTACAAAAGCCTGCCGCTCAATCTCTACCATATCCAGTGGAAATTCCGCGACGAGCAGACGCGTATTCCTTCGACATCGACGAGGCGGCGGCGCGGCGTTCCTACAACAAGATGTTCGTCGCCTATTTGCGCACCTTTGCACGGATGGGATTGAAGGCGATCCCGATGCGCGCCGAAACCGGCCCGATCGGGGGCGACCTCAGCCACGAATTCATCGTGCTGGCGGAAACCGGCGAGTCCGCCGTCTATTGCGACAGCGACGTGCTCAATCTGCCGGTGCCGGGCGAGGAGATCGACTATGACGGCGATCTCACCCTGATCATCAAGCAATGGCCCTCGGTCTATGCCGCGACCGAAGACGTCCACGACGCCGCGCGCTTCGACCGCGAAGTGCCCGCCGAGAAGCGGGTGAACACCAGGGGCATCGAGGTCGGCCAGATCTTCTACTTCGGCACCAAATATTCGGACACCATGAAGGCCATGGTCGCGGGCCCCGACGGCGCGGATGTGCCGATCCATGGCGGCTCCTATGGCGTCGGCGTCTCGCGCCTGGTCGGCGCCATCATCGAGGCCTGCCATGATGATGCCGGCATCAAATGGCCGGAAGCGGTCGCCCCCTTCAAGGCTGCGATTCTCAATCTCAAGCAGGGCTCTGACGACACTGATGTCGCATGCGAAAAGCTTTATCGTGAGCTCACGGCCAAGGGCGTCGAAATCCTATATGACGACACCGACCAGCGCGCCGGCGCCAAGTTCGCCGCCGCCGACCTGATCGGCATTCCCTGGCAGATTCTGGTGGGCCCGAAGGGGCTCGCCGAAGGCAAGCTCGAACTCAAGCGGCGCAGCGATGGGACGCGCGAGAATCTTAGCCCGGCCGAGGTCGTGGCGCGGCTGACGTCTTGAGTGAATTATCCACCGGGCGTTCTGGGAGTGCAGACGTCACGGCCACAATTAGCCCGAATCGTGTGAAAATCGAACTATGGATGAATCCATGAACGAGCCAGTTCGAACCCCACCTTTCGCGCCATTCGAATGGCTGCTGTCCGGACGCTATTTGCGGGCACGCCGCAAGGAAGGTTTTATCTCCGTCATCGCCGGTTTCTCCTTCCTCGGCATCATGCTCGGCGTCGCCACGCTGATCATCGTGATGGCGGTCATGAACGGCTTCCGCAAGGAGTTGCTGGACAAGATTCTCGGCCTCAACGGACATCTTCTGGTGCAGCCCTTGGAATCGCCCTTGACCGACTGGAAGGACGTCGCCGAGCGCATCAACCAGGTCGCGGGCGTCAGGCTCGCGGCACCCGTGGTGGATGGCCAGGGACTGGGATCCTCGCCGTTCAACGCCGCCGGCGTCTTCATTCGCGGCATCCGAGCTGATGATCTGAACAATCTCACTTCGATTGCCAAGAACATCAAACAGGGTTCGCTCGAGGGGTTTGACGAGGGGCAGGGCGTCGCCATCGGCCGCAGGCTCGCCGATCAATTGTCGCTGCATGCCGGCGATAGCATCACGCTGGTCTCGCCGAAGGGCGCCGTGACCCCGATGGGCACGACGCCGCGCATAAAACCGTACAAGATCGCGGCGGTGTTCGAGATCGGCATGTCGGAATATGACGCGAGCTTTGTGTTCATGCCGCTGACGGAAGCGCAGGCCTATTTCAACCGCAACAATGACGTGACCGCGATCGAGGTGTTCACCATCAACCCCGACAAGATCGACGTCTACCGCAAGAGCGTGACCGAAGCCGCCGGACGGCCGGTGTTTTTGGTCGACTGGCGGCAGCGCAACTCGACCTTCTTCAATGCGCTGCAGGTCGAACGCAACGTGATGTTTTTGATCCTCACCATGATCGTGCTGGTCGCGGCGCTGAACATCGTGTCGGGCCTGATCATGCTGGTGAAGGACAAGGGCCAAGACATCGCGATCCTGCGCACCATGGGCGCCTCGCAGGGCTCGATCATGCGCGTGTTCCTGATCACGGGGGCCTCGATCGGCGTGGTCGGCACTTTCGCCGGCCTTCTGGTCGGGTTGCTGATCTGCCTGAACATCGAATCGATCCGGCAGTTCCTGTCCTGGCTCACCAATACGGAATTGTTCGATCCGATGCTGTATTTCCTCTCCAAGCTGCCGGCCGAGGTCGATTTCGGCGAGACCAGCGCGGTCGTGATCATGGCGCTGACGCTGTCTTTCCTCGCGACCCTCTATCCGTCCTGGCGTGCCGCCCGCCTCGATCCGGTCGAAGCGCTCCGGTACGAGTGAGGGAAAGATGGAGCAGGGGGCGGAAGATGTACCGGTCGTCTATCTCCACGAGATAAAACGCCAGTACACGCAAGGCGAGACCACGCTGACGATCCTCAACGGCGCCAAGCTCGCGCTGTGGGCGGGACAATCGGTGGCGCTGGTGGCGCCCTCGGGCGCCGGCAAATCGACGCTCTTGCATATTGCAGGCCTGCTCGAAAGCCCCGACGACGGCGAGGTCTATATCGGCGGCACGGCAACCTCCGGGTTATCCGACGTCGAGCGCACCCAGATCCGCCGCACCGATATCGGCTTCGTCTACCAGTCGCACCGGCTGTTGCCGGAATTCTCCGCGCTTGAAAACGTCATGCTGCCGCAGATGATCCGCGGGCTGAAGCGCTCCGAGACCATCAAACGCGCCACCGAAATCCTGGCCTATCTGGGCTTAGGCGATCGCATCAAGCACCGGCCGGCGGAATTGTCGGGCGGCGAACAACAGCGGGTGGCGATCGCCCGCGCGGTCGCCAATGCGCCACGGGCGCTACTTGCGGATGAGCCGACCGGAAACCTCGATCCGAATACCGCCGATCACGTGTTCCACGCGCTGATGCAGCTCGTCAAAGCGACTCGCGTCGCGATGCTGATCGCGACCCACAACATGGAATTGGCGGGCCGGATGGACCGCCGCGTTTCGCTGGTCGATGGCCAGGTCGTCGAGCTGGATTAGTCAATAGACGCGACGGTGCCGCCTGTAGTGCCGTTCGGATGGCGCCTGGTACGCGCTCGCGAAGTACGGATTGATCACGCATTGTGCCGCGCGGCCGGATGCCGAAAGATTGCACTGAGGCAATGACGTATAGCGGCATTCGTAATAGGTGGCTTTGCCATACACGTGCAGGCAAACCGGATAATCCGGATCATAGGTCTGGGCGCGGGCAGGTCCTGTCATCGAGGTCGCCGCAATCGCCAGGGCCGCCAAGGCCACAATGCGCATCAGAGCCTCCTGCGGGACATCCGGCTGCGGTTGGGCTGCAATTCGGCACGGGCGTTGTAATAGGGGTTGGCGTCGCAATAGGCCGTCAGGCCCCTCGCGGTCGCCTGGCACTGCGCGTAGCTCGAGAAACTGCAGTCGCCGCGGCCTGAGCCGAAATCGCAACCCTTGATGCAGAACGGAAATTCCTGCGCCGCGACCGGAAGCACGCCAGACGTCAAAGCCGCGCAACACACCGCCAGTGCCCAAAATGCCCTTCGCCAAAAAGCGCTTTGCATGGCGTCCTCCGTTCCGGCCCGATTGGCGGTTTAGACGGGAAGCAGACACCCCACATTGCTGCCCGTCAATTCACGTTCCCGCGTTGGCTACGCTAGGCGCATGGCGCGAATTTTCGTTGTCCTGCCACGCGATCAGTAAGCGGGATAGACCGAACGTGCGCGATTGCGGCCGCGATAGATGCGCGGATCGTAGCCGTCGTCGGGATTGAAGTAGGGATTCTCGATGCAGTAGAGAAACCGCCCTGAAGCCGTGGCCTGACACTGCTCGTAGCTGTCCCAGATGCAGTTGCTCAGCCCCGGATATTCGTTGCCCTGAAGACAAAACGGGTGGCGGGTGCCGACGGCTTCGGCCGGCGCCGCGCCGATAATCGCCAATCCGCCTGCGCCCAGCAGGACCAGAATTAGTTTGCGCATCGATGTCTCCCTCCGGCCGAGCCGTTTGCTTGAGCGATTCCTTTGAACCCAACCCAAACCGGACCCGTGAGCTCCCGTCAACTCACGCTATCTCGAACCTGTTTGCGTCATTTCCGCAACACGTTCCGCATTGGTCGGCGTCAATTACAAATTCAACTGGGTCGCCAAATCCGGCAACACCTCGTTTGATTTCGCGGGATAACGGCTTGAACCGGCGCGCCATTGGCGCATATTCGCGACCATGCAAAGTTCCGTTGGGGTCGTCCTCGGCGCCGTCATTGTCAGTGTGGCGCTGCTCATCCTGTATCGACGGGAATTGGTCACAGCCGGCACCGGCATGAACACCAATGGTGTTTATCGCCTGGACCGCTGGACCGGATCGATTGTCGCATGTGCCCAGCGCAATAGCCCGCCGGATAGTCTGGACTGCGCACCGGCGAAATGAGCCGGCGCTATTCCTCGACGAGCTGGATGCCTTCATCGCTCAGGGCGGAGAAAAGAGCTTCGATATCCTCCGGCTCAAAAAGGTCGGATGGGACCAAGTCATTCAGCTGATCGAACGTGATGCTGCCGGTCGGACCCGCGATCTCGATTGCCCTTCGAATTGCTTCCGCCAATTTCATCTAGCTCTCCTCGAAATGGGGCTCCCATTAAAGGGCAGAGCACCCCCTGAGAGGCCGCGAGCGAGAGGCCGGAACAGGAAAGCGCGGTCCAGAATTAACCATAGCCCCGCGATGTCCGAACTGACCGACCACCATCCCCGGGTAGTGGGTCAGTTTGATTGTGGCAGCCATGCGGGCTGGAACGCGGCGGCTCCGTAGCGCATATTATGGATGGCCCGGGATTGTTGGGTTGAAATTCTTAGGTGCCCTAATTGCCGTAGGACCGGTGCAGCCCGGCTTTCGGCAGAAGATGAATATTCGTGGGATTTCCAGGTGGACGGTGTTCCACAGGGCTTCAAGGCTATCCCGTTAGGGAACGGCAGCTACTTCTTTTGTGTCTCATGCGACATCCCAGTGGAACCATAATGACCCCCAAACGCCCTAGTACCCCAACCAGCTCATGCGGCGACACCACTCAACGATGGCAGCAATCCATGGATAGTCCGCAAGTTGGTCGAGATGGGTATCGAAGCCCCTCTTGGAAGCGAACGTTTTGACGTTAGCGCTAGTAAACGAGCCGATGAGCTGCAGGATAAGAAAGCCAAAGATCGTCGTGACGATCCGGCGAAGGGATAAAATCGACATGCGCGCGTCTCCCGCCACTCTAGGGTTATCCCAGAGTCATTGGGGGCGGTGAGTTCCATATCATGTCCTCCTTGGTCGGGATGAATGGATAGGGGATCAGGTCAAGAACTAACCACAGGGGTCTTTTCTCAAACTGACCCACTGCCGCCCCTTGGGTAGTGGGTCAGTTTGATTGTGGCAGAGATCAAGGGTGGAAAACGGATGGCCCGGGGCGCATATTCGCCGAATGAAGAATCTTGGTCAGGGAAGTTCCGCTTTTGTTGGGGCGGCCATTGTCGCGCTCGCGGCCGCTTATCTGGCGCATACCGTGTTTGGTATCCCGCGCTATGCCATCCGCGATGACGCCTTGGGGATGGCGGCCTGCCTAGTCGCATTTATCGGTGCGGGGGTGTTCGTGCAACGACGGGGACGGGACAAGTGACAGACAAGCACCCCAAACGCCCTAGGGACCCCAACCAACTTGCTAAAGCCTGACCGCAATCCAAGCTAAATGGATTGGCCGCCCTCAATAGTCATTGGAAGTGGCGGCTGATCCGGTCTCTCGGTTATCCAATTCAAGCCAGCATGCGCGGGCGGCCTGAAATTCTCGTATTCCGGCTCGGGAGCCATAAACGTCACGAGGTAAAAGCGACATCCGCGAAATATGCAATTTTGAAAACCGAATCCATTTCGCGGTATCATTCCGGGCTTGATAATGATTGCATCAACTACTTCTCCGGAATTACCGTGGAAGTGACAGCCTTCGAACACGACGTTCGCTGGACCCATTATTTCGCAATCAACGAAAGTTTTTCCTTCAATGATAGCGCCGATAGGCGGAGACAGATCGGCAATTCGCACACGCTTAGTAGTGAATAGTGTGTCGAGAGGATTGAGGTAAGTGCCGCTAAACACCGTATTGCGAAATCTCACCTGCTGCATTTTCTCGCGCGAGTAAGCCAAAAGAGCAGCTATGAGTGCGCCTATCAGTGCACCAATAACAGTCGCATAAATCCAAGACGCGGGCGCGTGCTGTTGAAAAATGCCCGTGAACCAAGTTGCCCAACCCACTACTTCAAGTAGGTACTTGAGAAAGATTGCAACCGTATCCAGATTGGCCGCAACGAAATGCAGCAATCTCGAGCGCTTTTGTTCGTTCGCCATCTAAGGTCCATATCACGTCCTCAAGCGGCTCCCCCTTGGGTCGTGCGCCAGTCAAGAATTAACCACAGGGGTTATTTTCCAAACTGACCCACTACCGCCTCTTGGGTAGTAGGTCAGTTTGATTGTGGCAGAGTTCCAGACTGGAAAATGGGCGGTTCCGGGCGCATATTTCGGGGATGGCGACAATTGTTCAATGCAATTGCGGCGCCGAGTACAGACGCACCGAAGAGAAGTTCTTGGTACCGCATACGGGTGACGCGGTCTGCACGATCTGCGGGGCTGCGTTAGAATCGTGGGAGGAAAGCACTCACGTTCCCTCATACGAACTTATTGAACGTCCACAGACAGAAAGCCGGCATGACAAGCCACCCCAAACGCCCTAGCGATCCCAACCGGCTTGCTAAATCGATCATCGATAAGCGACGGGGGAGAAGACCGAACCGGCCCGAGATAAGCCCGAAACGCAGTCAGATAGGCCAGCAGCTCATCCAATTAAGATTCGGGGGCATCCGATAAGGATTAGCGAACTTCAAGCCGGAATATCAATTCGTGGTGCGGCAGTACAAGATCGGGAAGGGCCATTCCGTAAGCGTTCTTTGGCGCGGCGGGGAAGTGGATACGATTTTCGGATTTGAAAATGAGGAAGATGCACTGACTTGGATCAAGGAGAAATCGCAGGGCTGGCTGCTAGAACACCGCTAGTTCTTGTCCCACGCTGACGATTCTATCATCGCAAGCAAGTTCTGACGAATCCTCGTCTGATTCATCAACATTGCGTTGTGTGTTTCGTTCGCGGCGCCTGAAAAAAAGACTTGGGACATCCCCGAACGATCAGCGAATCTGGCCAGCGCCGCTTCACCCATATTTTCCTTTATCCAGTTTGCCATGTCAGTGAGAGCTTTGTCTGAGTCGGCTTTATATTTTTCGAAATCCTCTGTCGAAATGTCCTTCTTGAGGGGGGTATCGATCATCGGACCCATTTGGATATAGAAGTTTTGAAGCTGGGCTCTAGTTGTGGATCGATCTTTGACGGCGCTTGTTGCTACCGCGGCTACCGATGGCCTCTCAATAAACACCACGATGCCGCCGATAACGGCAATCACCAAGCCGATGACCATTAATCCCAATCCGAATGACATCGACCTGCTATTTGCTACTCGTTGACCGGACTGAATCACAGACGCTTTGTTCGGAAGCTTATCTGCCGCAACATCTTTGTAATAGGCCACCAGTTCTTGGTGGTGGGTAAGGCGGTTTCTCAGGATTATCCAAGCAAAACCGTATCCGATGACCAGGCCCAGCGCTCCGGTGGCAACAAAGGGGATAGGGGCTGTCATAAGGACAGCCCATTGCCGCACGATAATGTGCAGGAGAGTCGCGATATCCATGCAGCTTCCATATCATTGTCCTCCTTGGTTCGCAGGAGGGCAGCGAGGCAGGTCAAGAATTAACCACAGGGCTCATTTCTCAAGCTGACCCACTACCGCCCCTTGACCGAAGAACAAAAAAGGAACAATGTTCTCTTTATGTTCCAATCCAGGAGGCGGCGATGTTGAAGGTATTCGTGGAAGAAGCGGCGGCGCT
>WNFM01125395.1_pt1 | contig 10150 bp, 8 predicted proteins | sample 5400271 | NCBI WGS metagenome assembly WNFM01 (sample SAMN13153352, study PRJNA577476) | soil metagenome | isolation source: 60 cm saprolite on Douglas fir-dominated hillslope | place: USA:California | collected 2013-09-17
CAGCGCCTTGAACACCGCGCCGTCCTTGTAATCGACCGCGGCATCGAAGCCGAGTTCCGATGTCAACCAGTCGCACTTGTCCTTGCCGCCGGCGATGCCGACGACGCGGCAGCCCTTGATCCTGGCGATCTGGCCGACGATCGATCCAACCGAGCCGGCAGCAGCCGAGACCACCACGGTCTCGCCGGCTTTCGGCTTTCCGACGTCGAGCAGCCCGAAATAGGCAGTGAGGCCGGCGATCCCGTACACGCTGAGCAGATGCGTCATCGGCTCGATCTTCGGCATCTTGCTGAGATGCTTTGCGGGCACGGCCGCGTATTCCTGCCAGCCGGTATCGCCGAACACGATGTCGCCGGGCGCCAGGCCCGGCGCTTTCGATGACACGACTTCGGCGATGCCGCCGCCGGCCATCACCGTGTTGGCCTCGACCGCCGCGCGATAGGTCGCGCCGTGCATCCATGCCCGGTTGGCGGCGTCCAGCGAGATGTAGCGCACCCTCACGAGTACTTCGCCATCCTTCGGCTCCGGGATGGGGCCCTTGGATATCTTGAAATGCTCCGGCCCGAGTTTCCCGGCCGGCTTCTCGACCAGCAAGACCTGGCGATTGACGGTGTCGTTCATGGCATTTCCTCCCCTGAGCGTCGGTTCTTGATGCAGGTGACCGCGTATGAGGCGTCAAATGCACACATTGTGCGCTGGGCATGACGCTAATAGGTGGGCGCGCGTTTCACAACGGGATTGTGGCAGGCGTTGCGCGGCAGGCACATCGGCGAAGTCGTACTGGGCGGTTTTGCAATGCGTGTTGCGTCGCCCTCAAATTCTGCCAAACTCGGGGCCGCAGGACTTACGGGGGGTAAGAAAAATGTCCAACAGGTTTACGCAATACATTCTGATCGCGATGGCGCTTGGCATTGTGATGGGGACGCTGGTTTTCAACTATCTTCCCGACATCCGCGCCGATATCGCCGCGGACGTGAACCTGATCGCGATGCTGTTCCTGCGCCTGATCAAGATGATCATCGCGCCCTTGGTGTTTGCGACCCTGGTCGGCGGCATCGCCCATATGGGAAGCGGCTCCAAGCTGGGGCGGATTTTCGCAAAGACCATGGGCTGGTTTATCAGCGCGTCGTTCGTCTCGCTGCTGCTCGGCCTGGTCATGGTCAATCTATTGCAGCCCGGCGCGAATTTTCCCGGCACCCTGCCGGACAAGTTGCAATCGACGGGCTTGCCGGTGTCGGCATTCTCGATCGAAAAATTCCTGACCCATTTGATTCCGACCTCGATCGCGGACGCGATGGCGCAGAACGAAATCCTGCAGATCGTGGTTTTCGCGGTGTTCTTCTCGGTCGCATTGGGCGCGGCGCCGGAACGCGGCTGATCGATGATCTCGGCCACATCATGCTGAAGGTCACAGCCTATGTCATGAAGTTCGCGCCGATCGCGGTTTGGGCGGCCATCATGGCGACGGTGTCGAAGAACGGTCTCGGCGTATTGTGGAAGCTGATCGTCTTCATGGGCGGCTTTTATCTGTCGCTGCTGATCCTGTGGGCCATCCTGGTTGTGGTGGGCTTTATCGTGATCGGGCCCAGATACAGTCATCTCTTACGGCTGATCCGCGAACCGCTGATGATCGCGTTCTCGACGGCGAGTTCGGAAGCCGCCTATCCCAAGACGCTCGAAGGCCTCAATCGCTTCGGCGCGTCGTCGCGGATCTCGAGTTTCGTGCTGCCGCTCGGCTATTCCTTCAATCTCGACGGCACGATGATGTACTGCACCTTTGCCTCCATCTTCATCGCGCAGACCTACAAGATCGAAATGTCGCTCGGCACCCAGCTTGCGATGCTCGCGACCTTGATGATCACCTCGAAAGGCGTCGCCGGCGTTCCCCGCGCGTCGCTGGTGGTGATCGCCTCGACCTTGAGCCAGTTCGGCATTCCCGAAGCGGGGCTGTTGATGATCATGGGCATCGATACGTTCCTAGACATGGGACGCAGCGCCACCAATGTGATCGGCAACTCGCTCGCCACTTCGGTGGTGGCGAAGTGGGAAGGCGAACTCGCGCCCGAGCACGCACTTGGCTCCGACGACACCGTGCCGCCGGATATGATCCCCGGCGAGATCCCCGCGATGGCCGGCCATTGATGGGAGAAAACCATGTCCCATCCTCCAGGGAGGACGATCAGGGCCTGCGGCCTGTTGTTGGCGGCGTGTCTGCTGACGACGGCCGCGGCCGCCCAGACCAGCGGCGGCGAAGGGCTTAGCCCGACGCTCGCCAACATCAAGAAGACCCATGTCGTGCGTCTCGGCTATCGCGAGAGTTCGCCGCCGTTTTCGTTTCTCGATCAGGCCAACCGGCCGATCGGCTACAGCCTGGAGCTCTGCGAAGCCATCGTCGACGAGATCGGCGTCGAGGTCGACGACGCCGATTTGAAAATCGAATACGTCAAGGTCACCTCGGACGACCGCATTCCGGCGGTGGTACAGAACAAGATCGACCTCGAATGCGGATCGACCACCGCCAATGCCGAGCGTGCCAAGCAGGTGGCGTTCTCGCCGCTGATGTTCGTCGCCGGCACCAAATTGATGGTGCCCAAATCCTCAGGCGTCTCGGCGGCGACCGATCTGAAGGGCAAGACCGTGGTGGTGACAAAGGGCACCACCAACGAGCAGGCGATGCATAATGTCGACAAGAAGCTTGCGCTCGGCCTCAACATCGTCACGGGTGCCGACCACGAGCAATCCTATCAGATGCTGGTGGACGGCAAGGCGGACGCGTTCGCGACCGACGACATTTTGCTCTACGCCCTGATCGCCCGGCACAAGGCGCAGGACAAGTTTCGCGTCACCGGCGATTATCTGTCCTACGATCCCTACGGCATCATGTTTCGCAAGGGCGAGCCGCAACTGACGGCGCTGGTGGAACGCACCTTCCACAAGCTCGGTTCGAACCGCGATCTGATCCCGCTCTACAATAAATGGTTCGTCGCGCGCCTGCCCACCGGCGAAAAGCTCAATGTCGCGATTTCGCCGCAGCTTGAAGAAGCTTTTAATGTGCTCAACGACACCGAGGGCACGAGTAATTGAACGTCATTGCGAGCGCAGCGAAGCAATCCATGGCGCCGAATAACGGCTGAGAGTGGATTGCTTCGTCGCTTTGCTCCTCGCAATGACGCTGGCTGAGACCTGGTCAGAAGAAATCCAAATCGCGCGCGCGGCCGCCATTCGCGACGACGGCGTATTCGATCGCGAGAAACAATCCCCCGGCTACATATATTTTTCGATTCTGCGACGCAGCGAGAGATTGGCTGAGGCTTACAGCGTCCTCGATGGTGGCAGCGATGTGAACGGATGCTTGCGGATTGGCCTTGCGCGCCGCGGTGGCGATACCTTCCACATCCCCACCCTTATGATGCGCCGTCGTGCAGATGATGGTGTCGAAGGAGGGCGCCAGCGCGCCCACGATCTCATCGGCTTTCTTGTCGCGCGAAACGCCGGTCACAACAATCCATCCTTGCGCGCCGTAAATCGTCTTCAGGCTGGCGAGCGATTGCCGGATCGCGTCGGGGGTATGGCCGACGTCGATCACGGCGAGCGGGTCTTGCCTGATGATCTCGAGGCGGCCGGGCCAGCGCGCATCGCGCAGGCCCGATCGCACGGCCGATTCGATTTTGCGAGGTGCTTCGGCAGGTCGCACGCGCTCCAGCCAAAGCAGAAACAGCGTAGCCGCGATCGCCGCATTGTTGAACTGAAACGCGCCGCGCAGGCTGGTTTCGAGTGCTTGAAATTCGTAAGCCCCGAACCGGAAGTCGAATCGCTGCGTCGAGGTCGCGACGGATTCTCCAGCGATCGCAATCTCGTCGCGGACAAACAGCGAGGTGATCGCGCGAAAACGATTATATTCGATTAGATGCGGCCGAAGGTTTTTGCAACTTTCGCCGTAGACGATCGTTCCGCCGGATGCGCAGGCGTCGCTCTTGTCGGACGCGATCAATTCCAGGGAATGGCCGAGCAACTCGACATGCTCGTAATCGACCGAGGTGACGCAGGTTGCGAGCGCGCCGACCAGACGCACCGGATCGTAGCGGCCGCCGATGCCGGCCTCGAACACCGCGAAATCGCAACTCCGTTCTTGAAAATAGAGACAGGCCAATGCGAACATGGTTTCGAAGGCGCCGAATTTTTCGCCTTTGCGCTGCGAGATCTCGGCGATAGCCGCCTCGATCCGCGAAACCAGCCGCGCCAAATCATCGTCGCCAACCGGCGCGCCATCGACCTGAAACCGTTCGTTGACGCGATATAAATGCGGCGAGGTGAATAATCCCGTTCGCAGGCCGTAAGCGCGGGCGATGCCGGCACAGAAGGCAGCCGTGGAGCCTTTGCCGTTGGACCCGGTCACGACTGCCGACATGCGCCGGAGCCGTGCGCGGTCGACCGCGATGCGATCGAGCAGCTCCGCCATCCGCGCCAGGCAAACGCCGTCGCCATATTTCGGAAGGTCAAACACTAAAGCAATCCCATCGCCAAAAATGTGTGGCGCCAGATTTTCAGGATCAGGTCGCCCCGGTTGGACTCTTCCAGCAACCGGATCGACGGGTTGGAGTTGACCTCGATGATCCCGATCGCCTTGGGATCGCCGCCGATATCGGTGAACAGGTCGACCGCGGCGACGCGCAGTCCAAGCGTTCGCGCGGCCTTGCGCGCCAGCGCGCTCGCCGCATCGGAAGGGGGCGCTTCGATCACCATCGTTCCCCCCGCGCTCAGGTTGGTCCGCCCGGGAATCTCCCAGCGTTGGCCTTTCGCTAGTACCGCGTCGAGCGAAGCATCGCGGTCCACGGAAGCCGGCGAAAGGCCGCGGGATCGTAAAGCCCGATCGTGCGCAATCAGGAGATCGCGGATCGGGCTCGTGCCGTCGCCCAGCACGGAGGGCGGATATTTTCGCGCCGAATAGACGATTTCGTCATCGAGCAGAAAAATCCGGTATTCGCGGCCGGCGACAATTGGCTGGATCAGCGCCGCGTCGTAATATTTCGCAACCTCATCGAAATATCGCACAAGCTGCGCTTCGCCGTGCAGGCTTTGCGCGAAATCGCCGCGCGATCCGAGCAAGGGTTTGACGAAGGCCGTTCCGCCAAGTTTGTTCAAATAGCCAATCGCGTCTTCGCGCTCATGGCCCGCGGGGCGATGGGCGCGATGGCGATCGTGCAGGAAGAAATATTCGCCGCCGAGGGTGGAGAGGCCGGCATCTTCGAGAATCATGTTGGTGAAGTGTTTGTCCGATGCGAGCGTCGACGCCGTGGCGTTGTTTTGCGGATACCATGACGCGCGTCCGGCGCCGAAATGAATGCTTTTGGCCGGGGACGCCACGCGGAACAGGAGTCCGGTTCCACCGTCGAGGCCTTGAAACGAGAGGTCGAATTGCGCGCAGGCATATTCCGCATAGACCGACTGGTCCGGATAGAAGCTCGGTTTTCCCGATCGAAAATCCTGAAGGCTGCGCATGCAATATCCGATGGCCTGGCATTCCCCGAGTCTAACGAAATCCTGGTCCGGGCGTGGCAATTAACTGCTCGAACGAGACCCGATTTCAGCAAGTTAATTACGCGCTGATGGCATTCGGCAGCAAACCATTTTTCAAATGAACCGGCCGCCATTTTGAGCTCTCAAATGCGCCTCAACGCGTGTTGACTATCCCCGTCAGTGGCCTAAGTCACACTCTAGATCGTCAGGTATCGTAGGGGTTTTTGTCTCTCGGGAGGCTGAAACAACTCGTTCGTTCACCATCAAGGAAACCGGAAAAACCAAAATCCATGAGCGCATTTTATAGAGAGAAAGTTCTTTCTGTCCGGCACTGGACCGACACGCTTTTCAGCTTCACCGCCACCCGCGATACCGGCTTCCGATTCCAGAACGGGCAGTTCGCGATGATCGGCCTTGAAATCGATGGCCGCCCCTTGCTGCGCGCCTACAGCATGGCGAGCGCCAATCACGAGGACGAGCTCGAATTCTTCTCGATCAAGGTCGCCGACGGGCCGTTGACCTCGCGATTGCAGAAGATCAGGGAAGGCGACACCATCCTGGTCGGACGCAAGGCGACCGGAACGCTGATCGCGGACAATTTGATTCCCGGAAAACGCCTGCTGCTACTGTCGACCGGCACGGGCCTGGCGCCGTTTGCAAGCCTCATAAAAGACCCGGATGTGTACGAGCGGTTCGAAACCATCGTGCTCGTACACGGCTGCCGGCAGGTCTCCGAACTCGCCTATGGCGAGGAGCTGGTGGCAAAGTTACGGGACGACGAATTGTTCGGGCCGCTCTTGACCGAGAAGCTTGTGTACTACCCGACCGTCACCCGCGAGCCGTTCCGCAACCGCGGCCGCATCACTGACCTGATCACCTCGCAACAACTGTTCGACGATATCGGTCAGCCGCCGCTCGACATCGCGACCGACCGCATCATGATGTGCGGCAGCCCGGCGATGCTGGAAGAACTGCGCGGAATGTTCGAAGCGCGCGGTTTTGCCGAGGGCAATAACAGCGAGCCCGGCCATTTTGTGATTGAGAAGGCGTTCGTCGAGCGGTGAAGGTCGTCGTCCCGGCCTTGAGCCGGGACCCCTAGCGTGAGCGCAATTGCGCTCATCGCGGCGCCGCGGCTTCTCGGTATTGCGCTGGGGCCAGACGGCTTCCTAACAACAAACATCAGTGGGTCCCCGCCTTCGCGGGGACGACCAGGAAGTGCGCCCTCAGTGTGCAGTTGCACATCGGTGAGTCGCGATCATAACACCAACAACCGATGTTGATGGCGTCGCCCGCTCAGGCGCTGCTATAAACCCGACCTAACGTCGCGTGGTTCAACGCGACGATGCCGGGAGCAAACAAAACCTTGTCCGTATCCAACCATGCCGGCCCCGTGAAGACGGCCTTCGTCTTCGCAGGCGGAGGCAGTTTTGGCGCCATTCAGGTCGGCATGATGCACTCGCTCGCCGCCCACGGAATCTCGGCGGATATGGTGGTCGGCTCCAGTGTCGGCGCGCTGAATGGGGCATACTATGCAGGCGATCCCACGCTGAAGGGCGTGCTGCGGCTCGAAACCATCTGGCGCGGACTGCAACGGCATGACGTCTTTCCGGTGACGTGGCGGACGCTGCTGGGATTCTTGTGGCGGCGGGATTTTCTGATCCCGCACGACGGCATTCGTAAATTGATCGACGACCACATTCCCTATCGCAATCTGGAGGATGCGAGGCTCCCGGTTCATATCGTCACGACCGATATCGTCTCGGGCGAGAGCGTCGTATTGTCGGAGGGTTCGACCGCGGAAGCGATTGTCGCCTCTACAGCCATTCCCGGCGCTTTCGCGCCGATCCGCTACAGGGATCTTTATCTCGCCGACGGCGCCATCTCTTCCAACACGCCGGTCCGGGTCGCGGTCGCAAAGGGCGCGCGGCGCCTGATCATTCTGCCGACCGGCTACGCCTGCGCGACGCATACGCCTCCGACCGGCGCGGTCGCAAATGCGCTGCATGCGCTGACGCTATTGATCGCGCGGCAGTTGGTGAGCGAATTGGAAGGCCTCGACCCCGCCATCGAATACTTCGTGGTTCCGCCGTTGTGCCCGCTGGTCGGATCGCCATATGACTTCTCGCGAACCGCCGATCATATCGAGCGTGCCATCCAGAACACCGACGCATGGCTGGCGCAAAGCGGCCTGGAGCAACGCGGGATTCCCGACGAGATGCGCCCGCACAGTCACTGAGCCATCCGAAGTCGGGCCACTTACGTTGCACTGCAAAAAGAGCGCGTGACGGGGCAAAATACCCGGTCATCGGACCGATTGATTGGCCACCGGCGGATTGGCTAGCTTGACGGCTGTCATATCCACGACCGGCGCGCGAAATATCGTGTACGCATTGTTCTAATAGTTGGAATAGACTGCGGCCGACAAGAATAATGACGGCAGAAACTGCCTGAGGGTCCCATGGAAACATTGATGCTTCCATTCTCGCCGCGCTACATCGTTCTTACGATTTGCGCCGTCGTCACCGCTTTGCTTCTCGGGCTTGGGATCGTCGATCGCAAGGTGTTCGATCTGATCCTGATACCGGTCCTCATTTTCGGCGGGCTGACGGCGCTCGGCATCCGCGACCTCATGCAGCAAAATCACGCGATTTTACGGAACTATCCGATCTCGGCGCATCTGCGCTTCCTGTTGGAAGAGATCCGGCCGGAGATGCGGCAATACTTCTTCGAGAGCGAGAAGGACGGCATGCCGTTTTCCCGCGACACCCGCGCGGTGATCTATCAGCGTGCCAAGATGGTGCTCGACAAGCGGCCGTTCGGCACCCAGGAGGACGTCTATCGCGAGGGCTATGAATGGATGCACCATTCGGTGGCGCCGAAGGGCCATGCCGACGAGCAATTTCGCGTCACCATCGGTGGCCCGGATTGCGCCAAGCCGTATTCGGCGTCGGTGTTCAATATCTCGGCGATGAGCTTTGGCGCGCTTAGTCCGAACGCGGTGCGGGCGCTGAATGCGGGCGCTAAAAAGGGCGGCTTTGCGCACGACACCGGCGAAGGCGGCGTCAGTCCCTATCATCGCGAGAACGGCGGCGACCTGATTTGGGAGGTCGGCTCCGGATATTTCGGTTGCCGCAACCGCGACGGCACGTTCAATCCGGAAGAATTTTCACGCGTCGCTTCCGACGACCAGATCAAGATGGTCGAACTCAAGGTCAGCCAGGGCGCCAAGCCCGGACATGGCGGGGTGCTGCCGGCCGCGAAAGTCTCCGAAGAAATTTCCAAGATCCGGGGCGTCGCCATGGGCGAGGATTGCATTTCGCCGGCGACCCACCGGGCGTTTTCGACGCCACTGGAAATGATGGCGTTCATCGGCGAGATGCGGCGGCTGTCCGGCGGCAAGCCCGCCGGATTCAAGCTTTGCATCGGCCACCCGTGGGAGTTTCTCGCGATCTGCAAGGCGATGATCCAGAGTGGCATCTATCCGGATTTCATCGTGGTCGACGGCAATGAAGGCGGCACCGGTGCTGCCCCGCTCGAATTCATGGACCATCTGGGCATGCCGATGCGCGAGGGCGTCAATTTCGTCCATAACGCGCTGGTCGGTATCAATGCGCGCGATCGCATCCGCATCGGCGCCGCCGGAAAGATCGCGACCGCGTTCGACTTGGCGCGCGCCATGTCGATCGGCGCCGACTGGTGCAATTCGGCGCGTGGTTTCATGTTTGCGCTGGGCTGCATCCAGTCGCTCTCGTGCCATACCGACCGTGGTGCCGCACAAGATCGAGCGGGTCTACAATTATCATCACGCCACCCTGCGCGCGCTGGCCGAGCTTCTCGGCGCCGCGGGGCTCGAACATCCGCAGGAATTGCGGCCGATTCATTTTTCGCAGCGGTCGTCGACGACTGAGGTCAAATCATTCGCGCAGCTCTATCCGTCGCTTCGCCCGGGCGAACTGGTCGATGGCACCAGCGATCCGCGTTTTCGCGAGGCCTGGGCGCTGGCGCGCGCCGACTCGTTCGCGCCGGCGGGGTAGGGCATCACCCTATCGTCGTCCCTGCGAAAGCAGGGACCCATAACCACAGGGTTTAGTTGTTTTGGAAAGCCGTTGGCCATCGTGCCAAAAGCGCGGCCGCGGCGTATGGGTCCCTGCTTTCGCAGGGACGACGAAGATTTAGAACTCGCGGCGGACGACGGTCAGTGCGGGTTTTCCAAACTGAACAATTCCGACTGCTCGTCATAGGCAAAGAGCTCCGCATAGCGCGCCCATGAGACGATGGTTTTGAGCGTCTCGTCGGCCTGGGCGGTGTGCGAGGGCCGCTCGTCGAGCACCCGGCGGATCAGGCCCATCACCGGCACATAGTTCATGAGATGTTCGGCGAACAGCTTTTTGCGGGCGTCGGTCTCGAGATGGGCAAAGCGCATGCCGGCTTCCGTCAGTACCAGATCGCCTTCGCTCAATTGCGCAAACCGCAGCAATTGCAGGGATTCGCCGAGGTGGAAGATCTCGTCGGCTTCCAGTTGCAGGCTGCCCGCAAGGACAGGCAAATCGGCGCGTCCGTTGTAAGGGGGCGCCGCCAGCGTCTCGATCAGACCGGAAAGCACGTTGGACGAGACGTGCCGCAGGATCATGCC
>WNFM01143868.1_pt2 | contig 10149 bp, 10 predicted proteins | sample 5400271 | NCBI WGS metagenome assembly WNFM01 (sample SAMN13153352, study PRJNA577476) | soil metagenome | isolation source: 60 cm saprolite on Douglas fir-dominated hillslope | place: USA:California | collected 2013-09-17
ATGCTGAGCGGATCGTTTTGCCCACGCGCCCTTTCGGCCAGATCTTCCCACGAGACCGGGCTGAGCGGATTCGACTCAATCGACTTCAGCATTTGCGCGGGATGCGTGGAAGACAGGGTTGCGGGTTCGATCATGGAGGAGGGCTGGGATAAAAGGAGGATTTTAAACTTCGGACAAAAGGTTACGAGCGTTAGCTAAATGAGACAACCCTAGAGGCTTGGCAGAAGTTGTGCCACTTTAAATTATTTAGACTGGCAACGGGCCTTGCCTCGCATCAGTTGCCCGTTCTTGTATTGCCAACCGGTCAGCGAAAGAACCGCGGCTTGGTTTCGGGCGACGTGAGAGCTGCGGCCGCCGCCTTTCGGGTGCGCGGTACAGGGTTCGAACCTGTGACCTTCCGCGTGTGAAGCGGACGCTCTACCGCTAAGCTAACCGCGCATTATATTGATATAAAGCTACTTGAATATGCTAGTTTTGTCTCACGAAATGACTTGTAACCCTTTTTTGTAACCTGTATGTTAAGAGCACGTTGGGGAACGTCAGCAACAGAAAGGTTATATGAGCAACAGTCCTTCATTTGAAAAAATCGCAGAATGCCTTTATCGCAATCCATCAAGCCGGGCATATTACGCTCTGCTCAAGGTCAAGGGCAAGCAACATAAACGCAGCCTCAAGACGACCGATTTAGCCGAGGCCAAGCGCAAGTTACGCGACTACAGGGCTGAGGTGGAGGTGACGACACCAGGGGCGGGCAAGGTCACTGTCCGGGAGGTCTGCCAAAAGTACCTGCAAACGGTGCAGGACCAGGCCGAATCAACCCGCGTAAACAAAGAGATCATGCTGAAAAAAGCGCAGCAGCATTGGGGAGATTTGCCCGTCCGGAATCTGAAAAAGTCGGACATCCTCGAATGGCTCGCCTCGCTTCAGCTTGGCACAAGTTGGCAGAACCAGCATCTCCGGGCTATCCGGGCAGCCCTGAAGCTTGCCGTGGACGACGGCATCATTTACCGCTCCCCGCTTGAAGGAGTGAAGGAAAAGAAGGTTTCGCGCCCGATCCGCGCCACGCCGACCTTTGAAGAATTTCAGTCCATCGTGGACAGCATCCGGAATCAGCGCCTTTCGGATACCGCGCATGAATCGGCCGATTATGTCGAGTTCATGGGATTGGCCGGCCTCGGGCTGGCGGAGGCGTCTTCCCTGGCCTGGGGCGACGTGAATTTTGACAGAGGCCAGATGATTACCTACCGCCATAAAACCAAACAGGGATTTGCCGTGCCGATCTATCCGCAGGTGCTTGCGCTGCTGAAAAAGCGCTGGAAGCGGGCAGTTGAATTGAATGGTGGCAATGCTCCCGCTTCGGACGCAAAGGTCTTTTCCGTGCGTGACGCCAAAAAGGCGATTGAATCAGCCTGCACCCGGCTTGGCGTCGCTCGCTATTCCAGTCGATCTTTCCGCCGACTCTTTATCACGACCGCAATCGAGCGTGGCGTCGATGTGAAGGTCATAGCCGCGTGGCAGGGGCACCGCGACGGCGGCAAGCTCATCCTGGACACCTACAGCCATGTGCGGCCCGCCCATAGCGAGCAGATGGCAAAACTGATGACGATGGAAAAGCCGCCCAATGTGGTTGAGTTTGCCAAAGAGGCCGGTGCGGCATGAAAGGTAACCCCAGCAAGGCCCGGCCCTGTGAAGCGGATAAATTTGGACGGAGACATTATCGGTCTTTCGAGCAAAAAATTGAAAGAAATGGCAAATAAACCTTCAGGCCAGAGACCGCCAATGTCCCTGCATCTGATTACAATGGTGCGCAACACCCAACCAGGAGCCTGTTATGAAGATTAATTGCCAACTCGACTACCAGACCATTTTACGCAACTTAGCCCAACCGGTGCACGTGGTGGTCAAACTGACCGCTGAAAAAATCGAGCACCAACGCCAGAACCCACTCGCCTTCTGTGTCGTCCTCGACCGGAGTGGGTCGATGGCGGGAAAGCCTCTCGAACATGCCCGCAAGGCGTGCGAGTTAGTCGTGAAAAACCTGCGTAAGGAGGATTACTTCAGCTTGGTCATCTTCGACGATGAGGCCCAAGTGGTGGTGCCTCTCCAACAGGTGAAAAGTAAAGACGCGGTCATTCAGGTGATTCGCCAAATTCAGGATGGTGGCAGTACCAACCTGACTGGCGGGTGGATGCTGGGGCGCGATGAATTGAAAAAAGCTACCGATGGGCATCTTAACGCCGGCATTGTCGATCCGGTTCAGGTTGGACGAATCGTGGCCTCGGGCCTGGAAAAGGACACTGTTCGCACAAGCACCCTGGGCTTTGGCGACAAATATTCAGAGGATATTCTCCGCCAGTTGGCGAAGGCCTCAGGGGGCGATTTCCACGACGCCGACTCGCCCGAGAAGCTCCCGGTGATTTTCAAGGAGGAGTTACAGGGACTGCAACAAATCACCGCACAGAACGTCCGGATGAGGGTCAAGACGCTTGATTTCTGCGAACGCTGGGGTCAATTGAGCGACTATTCGTATACCAGTCTTCCCGACAACCGCATCGAATTTTCCATCGGTGACCTGGTCAGTGAAGAGGACCGCATCATGGTGCTCCTCATGGAAGTACTTCCGTTGCCATTATTCAACGGCCAGCCTGTCGCGTCCCTTGAGGGTGAGAAATTGCTGCAGCTGGAAATTCTCTGGGACGAGATCGGGGAAAAAGAGATCAAGTCATGCCAGCACGAACAAGTCATCCGGGTCCTCGGGACCCAGGATGTTCAGGACGTTAAGCTTAACGAAGAAGTGGTGGCTTGGGTGGCCGTCCAAAAGGCCGGTAAAGCCGTGGACGAGGCGACCAAGGATATCGACTCCGACAAGATCAATGATGCCAAGACCAAGCTGCAGCAGGCTTTGGACGCGCTCAAGCGTTACAAACTCGACGAGAAGGCGGCCGATGGAATCCGCCTGTTACAGGATTTGCTGACCCGCCTCGAATCAGGCGAGTACTCCGTGCGCGACCGCAAGATGTCGAGCTATTCGTCGTCGTACTACCGGAAGGGTAGCACCCGTAAGGCGTGGACCTCCGCGGCTGCCGCTAAGCCCTCCTTTTCTAAGCTGTCTTCGGTTGAGGAGCAATTAACCGAGCAGCCCGATGAATCCGATCCCGGGACAAATTTACCGCCATCATCGAAACCTTGAAGCACCATCATATGGATATTTAGCCAGGATGGGTTCTACTCCATCGTCCAGAAAGGCGCGCAGTTTCACGTCCGCGCCCGGCGTAAGCAGGACTTGGCCAACGTGGGCCTCACCGCGACCAAATCCTACGCCGGGTCGGACTACCCCTGGAGGACGATCTTACCCAGTCGTGCCGAGTTAATGATGCTGCTGGAAAAGCTCGGCAATTCCGTCGGTTGCCCGAATTTTAAGGGCCGTATTGGCGAGCGTCCTGACCAGAGAAATCGACTCGGAGAATATCAAAAAATCTGGGCATTAATGGCTAATGAGGAGGAGGTTTTCGAGCCGTGAAAGTGGAATGTGAGGCTAAATGGAATCAATCTACACTTGGGCAAGCGTCATTGGGCGTAACGGCCAAACTCTAACTCACCCTTTGGTGCGTCTTGGGGATAAACGCCTTTTCTGCCCGGTTGAAGGGGTCCAAATGATTCCCCGTGGAACCTTCTGCCTCTGCTCCGACTTCAGAAGTCCCGAAATCCCTGCCTATTACTGGGACGACACCGATCTCTTTCTCAATCTTCAGGATTTGAGGGGAGTTAATAACACTGGTGAATGGGGAGGTTGTTGCGGGCCATCGGATTTCCTTCCCAACCTCGAAGATAATGAAAGGTTGCCCATGGCTTATGAGTTTGCTGATTGCCACGGAACTCCTTATGTCAGGATTCCCCAAGAGTGGTACACGCTCAAGCCCAGCGTTGGCATTATGGATGAGCCAGTAATTTTAGCGGGAACGGTTCTCTGGCGTGGCAGAGTTCGCTTGGTGGAGCGCGCCGTTGGTCATACTCGTCAGATAGCGACCAAGTTGCTCTGGGAAGCAGCCTTAAGAGTGATCGGACGGCAGATTGGTAGGCGAAGCAAAAAAGCGTCCATCCGCCAGATATTGGCCAAGATGGAGATACACCAAATACCGCCCAGCGATCTTGGATGGTTTGAACAGAGGCGATCTTGGTTTAGGGACTGACCGTCTTGAATTTAGGCGGAGAAAACTCTTTATGGCAATTAGGATGTTGTTACGTTACGGGGACATGAAGCGTCCTTTAATCAAGCGCGCTAGGGCCAGACCAGGCGAACTTATGACCCGCCCTCCACTTGATCGGATGCAGCAGATATTCCAAGCGATCAAGGCTGGCCGCTATCCGAACCGGTTGACCCTGTCCACGGACATCGAGGTGACGACGAAGACGATTCAGCGCGATCTCGATTTCATGCGCGACCGGCTGAATTTGCCCATTGCGTATAACGACAAACGGCAGGGCTACGAGTTTACCCAACCGGTTGAGAGCTTCCCCATGGTGGAGTTGAGCGAAGCGGAACTTATCTCTGTTTTCGTCGCGCAAAAAGCGCTGATGCAATATAAAGGCACTCCCTTTGAGCACCCCCTGCGAAGCGCGTTTCAAAAACTGGTTTCTGGGCTTGATGGTAAAATCACCCTTTCGTGGGACGACCTGGAGGCTTTCATCTCCTTCCGCAGCTTCGAGATTGTCCCCACCGATCTGAAAACTTTTCAGGTTGTCAGCGAGGCGGTGCGTAAAAGCGTGGTGTTGAAATTCGAGTACAAGAAGCTGAACGCATCATCCTTCGAGAAACGTACCGTCGAGCCTTACCATTTGGCCTGCATTCAAAATCAGTGGTATTGCTTCGGTCACGACATCGACCGCCGTGAAATGCGGACCTTCGTCCTGGCCCGAATGCGCAACGTCATCGTCACGGGACAAACTTTTACCAAGCCGAAAAAGTTTTCCTTGCAGAACCATCTCAAGGACAGCCTCGGCGTCTTTTCTGCCAAGGGGAAGTACAACATTCGCATCCGCTTCGATAAATTTGCCGCCCAACTCGTCCGCGAGCGTGTCTGGCATCCCAGCCAATCCATTCAGGAGTTGACCGGGGGTGAGATCGAGCTTCGCCTCACCCTCTCCAGCCTGCACGAGATTGAGCCATGGATACTAAGTTGGGGCGCACATGCCCAAGTTCTGGGCCCGGCTGAATTGATTGGCCGCCTCAAGGGAACCGCGCGAAAACAATTAATCCAATACCGCCGGTGACGATTTCTATAATACGCACGAGGGACTGCCGTTGTCCCAGGTGTTTCATAGACTTACCTCAACTCAAGAGATAAATCGCAGGCACTATGAACTTAAAGGAATTTCGCCCAATCTTCACGGACCTTACTGGAGATAGGGAACCATTCCCTTGGCAGGAAGCGCTATTCTTGAGGCTGGCCGAGGGGCGAATCCCGGCGTGCTGCGATCTTCCCACCGGTCTAGGAAAAACTTCCGTGGTGGCGCTTTGGCTCATTGCCTTGGCCGTCCATCCCGAGAGGGTTCCGCGCCGCTTGGTCTACGTCGTCAATCGTCGGACCGTCGTGGATCAAACTACTGTGGAGGTGGAGAAACTGCGTAAAAATCTTGCCGCCGCCGGATTGGAAGAGAGATTGAAAAAACTGTGTGCCACTGTGAGCGATGTCCCCGTGGCAATCAGCACCCTGCGTGGTCAATTTGCCGATAACCGCGAATGGTCGGCAGACCCGTCTCGCCCCGCAGTCATCGTCGGCACAGTCGATATGATCGGCAGTCGGCTCCTTTTCAGCGGATACGGTGCGGGCTTTAAAACAAAGCCTCTCTTCGCCGGTTTTCTCGGCCAGGACGTGCTCCTGGTCCACGATGAAGCGCATCTGGAACCAGCGTTTCAACACTTGCTTGACGCCATCAAAAAAGAACAGAAAGAAAGCAGTGACGAGCGAAAAATTCAGGTTATGCAGCTCTCGGCCACGATGCGCGGTAGAGGCGATGAAAATGACTTATTCCAACTGACTCCGGCTGATGAAGAACATGCGGAGGTCAAGCGGCGTCTCCAAGCCATGAAAAAACTTCGACTTCTCGAAAACAAAGATTCAAAAAAGCTAGCCGAAGAGTTTTGGTTTTTGCCCGCACTGTCGATAACGCGGAAAAAATTGTCGCGGCCTTGCATAATGAAAAACAGCAAGTTGAAACCCTGACTGGCACGCTCCGGGGCAAAGAACGGGACGCATTGGTAGAGAAGCCGATCTTTCGTCGGTTCTGTCCACTTTCGCCTGAGGAAGCCGCAACGGTGCACGAGAAAGCTTCTGGCACCGTCTATCTCGTCTGCACCAGTGCGGGCGAAGTGGGTGTGAATATCTCCGCTGACCATCTCGTCTGCGATCTCTCGACGTTCGAAAGCATGGCGCAACGCTTCGGGCGCGTGAATCGTTTCGGACTCAGTCACGATACGCAAATCGACGTCATTCATCCGGCTCCGTTTGATGAGAAAGACCCACTCAAAGAACCAAGGGAATTGACTTTGGCTCTTCTCCGTCAACTCCAGGGGAACGCCAGTCCCGAAGCCCTGCGCGATCTTGATCTTGCCTCCCGGCTCGCCGCCTTCAGCCCGATGCCGACCATTCTCCCCGCCACCGACATTCTCTTCGACGCTTGGTCGCTAACCAGCATCCGGGACAAGTTACCGGGTCGTCCTCATGTCGAGCCGTATTTGCATGGCATCAGCGAGTATGAGCCTCCGCAAACTCAAGTGGCCTGGCGCGATGAAGTGGAGATCATCACTGGCGAGCTTCTTTCGTTTTATCAACCCGAAGATTTACTCGAGGATTATCCGCTGAAGCCTCACGAACTGCTGAAGGATCGCTCGGATCGCATCTTGGAACGTCTGGAAGAACTGGCCGAACTCAAACCTGAAAATCGCCAACACCATGTCTGGCTAATCGACGACGGAGCGATTGATATCTATGAACTCGGCGACCTCGTTGATAAAAGCAAAAAGGAGAAGGGCATCATTGACGATTGCATCGTGCTACTGCCACCGGGCCTAGGTGGGCTGAGCGGCGGCATGCTGAACGGCAAAGCCGCTAAAGCGAATGACATCGATTATGACGTGTCTGGCGAGTGGCAGGATGAAAACGGGAAACCCCGCCGCGAACGTGTCTGGAACCAAGACTACCGGACCGATCCCAAGATGCGCTGCATCCGCAAAATCGACCTCAATCCCTCGCCGAATGAGGATGATCCCGATGAGCCGGCCGAAAAACGTGTCTGGTTTTGGTACGAAGCGCCCCGTTTCGCCGACACGGAAGGTTCCGATTCCGCCCGGGAGGATGTCTTGCTTGAAATTCATACTTCCGATGTGGAAGGGCACATGCATCGTTTCGTTGATAAGCTCAACCTTGTCCCGGAGTTAAAGCAGGCGCTCCTGCTGGCCGCAAAACTTCACGACCCCGGCAAGGGGCGGAAAATCTGGCAACAGAGCATCGGTAATTTCAACGGCACTGCTCTGGCCAAGTCGAAAAAAGGAATGAACTGGCAACTTCTGGGAGCTTACCGCCACGAATTCGGCTCGTTGCTGGACGCCACGCAAAATGCCGAATTCCAGAAATTGCCTGAGGACATGAAGGATGTCGTCCTCCACCTCATCGCCGCCCATCACGGGCGCGGGCGTCCTCACTTTTCCGCCGGGGAGGCGTTTGATCCCGAGGGACAGGGTGCCGATGTCCAGGCGATGGCCCTCGAAGTCCCCCGCCGTTTTGCGCGGTTGCAACAACGCTACGGGCGCTGGGGCCTCGCCTGGCTCGAATCGCTGCTGCGTGCCGCCGATTACGCCGCCAGTGCCGCGCCATCCGAAACCGTGAAGGAAACTCCATGAGCGATTTCCCCAAGCCGAACATCCGCATTCGGGTCGACCCCACGAACCCCGGCCAGTTCTTCGCTTGCTGCGGCTTGTTGGAATTGGCCAGCCGAGTCTCACCCGGCGCGGAAGGGTGGTTTGAAGGAACCGAGTTCTGCATCAAATCCTGTCCAACTCTCGCTGAACTCATCGAAATCATTCGCACAGTACCCCTCGTCCAACTTGATGATGACGACGCCACTGCCTCCCCTATTCTCATCGAGTCACCTTTTCTCCTACGTCTCGACTGGTGGAAATCCACAGACCGTGCCATCACCTACTTGAAAGTTTGGGCAGGCAGGATGGAAAGCTGCCGAATAGCCCGGGCCATGCAACTGGCCATGGGAGACAAGACTTTCCTCACACCAGACTTTTTTAATGTCGGCCTGATTGCTTACGATCCGGACGATTTATCCAATAAGGTCGAACCCTTTTATTTCGACGCGCGCCGCGCTGCGAATGCCCACTCGCGCGACATCGGCTTTGCGCCAAACGACTTGGAAATGACTACCACGGCCTTTCCCGCTGTGGAATTTTTGTGTTTAATCGGGCTGCAACGCTGCAAACCGCTGCCCACCACCCGCCCACGTATCTATCATTATCATCTCTGGTTTCTACCCCTAGATCCCGTGCTTTTGCCTGCTGCCGTGGCGGGATTCCTTCCCCAACAACTCGGCTATGAATTCGAGAGCTGCTTCCGCACCGGTCAGAAAAAACACAAGGCCTTCCAATCCGCAAAATTAAAAACCTAACCTCCCCATCACCATGAGCGAACCCACCCAATTCGATTATCTGCTAGCCGACGAAGGCCCCGCCGCCCTCGTTATTCGTGAACATCTTATCCCTGTGGAAGGAGCCGATGGCGTGCTCTTCCCCTCGACCTACGCCGCCGGAGACAATTTTCCCGGCGGTTACAATATCGATGGTGATCCGGGAAACAATATTTGCCTAATTGACAGTGTCGGCTCCCAAGCCAACCGTATTGAACCCATTTTCAAGGAAAAGACCTACCAGCATCTCGTCCCGCAAGTGGTGGTAGAGGCCGGAGAAAAAAAGGTCAATCTCTTGGAAGCAGGACACCGGGCCGGTGACGCCCTCGTGCGTTGCACCGCCTTGCAACAGGAGTTTCAGGATGCCTTCAAAGCATCGCTTAAAGGCGATGCCGAACCTCTGGCCAAGATTGCCCCGACCTCGCTCGTCTTTGGCGTTTGGGATTCCCGCGACACCCAGGCCAAGCTACCGCGACTGGTGGCCTCCACCATCCGAGCCTACAATGTTCGCAAGCTTACGCGCTCGGCACAGTATGTTCCCGCAGCGGAATATGTGACAACGAAGCTACTCGACGAGCCCGCCGACAAGAAAATCAAGGATGCCTACGCCGAACGTGGCTTCATCCATGTTCCCGCTACCGGCGCACCCGGTGGAGTTGTCGCCGACGGCGGAATTCGACGTGACGCTACGCTTTCTCTCGCAGCGCTCCGACTTCTGACCGCAAAGGATAGCGTAACGACCATGAAACTTCGTCGCTACATCTTGGGTTTGGCTCTCACTGCTTTCACCCCCCGGCCCACGGGCTACCTGCGGCAAGGCTGCCTGCTCGTACTCGATCCGCAACCGACTCAACCCAATGAATTCGTCGAAGTCTTCCCGAACGGAAAACGCCAATCGAGCAGCATCACCCATGAAGCGGCCTTAGCCTTTGCGACGGCAGCAGCAACGGACTTTAAGGTTGGTGAAAGCAAGACCGTTCCCTTTGAGACAGAGCGTGCGAAGAAAGACATCGCGGGCGAAGGCGATACCAAAACCAAAGCCAAGAAGGCCAAGTAACCACCCGCGCCTTTATGTCAGATTATTTGCGCATTAGCGTTCGATTACTCGACGGCGCTTTCCATGGGCGGGGCGACAGCGGGGAACCGGAATGGCCTCCCTCCCCATTGCGATTGTTCCAAGCTTTGATCGCTGCGGCGGCAGCGCGCTGGAACGAGCGCGATCATCTCAGCCATGCTGTTCCTGCGCTCCAATGGCTGGAAGCGCAGCCCACGCCGCTGATCATCGCGCCGCGCGGTATCGTCGGAACAAAATATCGTCTCTACGTTCCCGATAACGTCAGCGATCTGGTCATTCGGTCGTGGGCCAAGGGCAATGAAGCCACCATCGCCAAGAAACGCACCGAAAAAGATGTGCGCCCTACGCGGTTGCACGGCGGAGATGCCGTGCATTATCTGTGG
>WNFM01021379.1_pt1 | contig 10148 bp, 7 predicted proteins | sample 5400271 | NCBI WGS metagenome assembly WNFM01 (sample SAMN13153352, study PRJNA577476) | soil metagenome | isolation source: 60 cm saprolite on Douglas fir-dominated hillslope | place: USA:California | collected 2013-09-17
TGACTCGACGCGTTCGGCGAGCGTTCCCGTGCTTGCGCCGGACACCACCACCCCAGCCGCGGCCGGCAGCGCCATCTCGACGGAGCGCCCATCGACGTGGCCGTCCTCCGACAGGAGCATCAACCGCTCCACCACGTTGCGCAGCTCCCTCACATTGCCCGGCCAGTGATAGCGCTTCAGCTCGTCGATCGCGCCCGCTTGAAACGAAATCGGCTTCCAGCCATTCTGCTCGGCCACCTGCCTGGCAAAGTGGTCGACCAGCGGCGGAATGTCTTCGAGCCGTTCCCGCAGCGGCGGCAGCATCACCGGGAACACGTATACGCGATGGAACAGATCCTGGCGGAAGCTGCCTTGCTTGACCAGCGCTTCGAGGTTGCGGTGCGTCGCCACGACCACGCGGACGTCCACCTGCATGGGCCGGTCGGCGCCCACGCGCTCGACTTCCCCTTCCTCCAGCACGCGCAGCAGCTTGGCCTGCATAACGAGCGGCATGTCGCCGATCTCGTCGAGAAAGAGCGTGCCGTGGTGTGCCTGCTCGAACTTACCCGTATGCCGCGCGGCCGCGCCGGTGAACGAGCCCTTCTCATGTCCGAACAGCTCGGATTCGATCAGCTCCGCCGGCACAGCGGCGCAGTTCAGCGTCACGAAGGGTCCCGCCTTGCGCGGGCTCTTGTCATGAATGGTGCGGGCGATCAGCTCCTTGCCGGTGCCGGTCTCGCCCAGAATGCAGACTCGCGATTCGCTGGCGGCCACGCGCTCGACTTGCGCCATGATGCGGCGCATGGCTTCACCTGCACGCACGATCTCATGCTTGCCGACGCGCCGGCGCAACTGCCGGTTCTCCTCCTCCAGGCGCGACAGCTTCAAGACGTTATCCACGGTGAGCAGCAGCTTGTCGGTCGAGAGCGGCTTTTCCAAAAAATCCACCGCGCCGAGGCGCGTCGCTCGCACTGCCATCTCGACGCTAGCCTGGCCCGAGATCATCACCGTGGGTGTCGAAAGGCCCAGCGCCTTGAGGTCTTCGAGGAAGGAGATGCCGTCCTTGCCCGGCATCACAACGTCGGAGAAAATCAGGTCGAAGCGCTGCGCCTTGACCAGGTCGAGCGCCCGCGCCGCGCTGTCGCACACGGTAGCTTCGTGGCCGGCCATACGGAAAGCGCGCGCCAGCGAGGCCAGCGTGTTTGCGTCGTCGTCAACGATGAGAAGATGTGCCATTTTGCAGTTCGATCCGAAACGTCGAGCCGCGCCCGGGCTCGCTCTCGACGGATATCCTCCCTCCATGATCGCTGACTACGGACTGCACGATGGCCAGGCCCAGCCCCGTGCCATGCTGCTTGGTCGTGTAGTAAGGAGTGAACAGGCGCTCGCACTCTTCCTTGGTCAGGCCCGAGCCGGTGTCGGCGACTTCTAGACGCACCGAGCTGTCCGAGCGCCTAGTCCGCACCGTAAGCACGCCGCCGGACGGCATGGCGTCGAGCGCGTTGAGCACCAGGTTCTGCAGCGCGCGATGCAGTTGCGCGGGGTCGGCGTCGACCGGCCCTAGCGTGTCGTCCAGCTCTACGCGGGGCTCGACGCTCTGTCCCGCCAGTTGCGCGTCCACCAGCTTCATGACCCCGCGCACGATCTCGTTCAGGTTCGTAGGCTGAAGCTGGGGCGGAGGCATTTTGGAAAAATCGCTGAAGCGATTGATGATGGTCTTCAAATTCGCCAGCTCGGCCAGCAGAGTCGCCGAGCCCTCGCGAAAAACTTCGTCGAACTGTTCGGGATACTGGTCGCGCGCGCGGCGCATGTTTTCGACCGTGATCTGCAGCGGGAAGAGTGGATTCTTCAGCTCGTGAGCGAGGCGTCGGGCCAGCTCGCGCCAGGCGGCCACGCGCTCGGATTGCACCAGGCGCTCGCGCTGCTCGGTCAAGTGGCGCGTCATCTGATTGAAGGCCCCGGCCAGCTCGCCGATCTCATCGCTCGACTGGATATCGACGCGCGCGTTCCAATTCCCCGCGGCGACTTCCCCCGCGGCCGCGGCCAGCTCATGCACCGGACGGGTGATGCGCGCGGTAGCCCACCAGGCTAGCAGGAGGCCGAGCAAGACGCCGGCCGCCCCGACCGTGAGCCCGAGGCGCCGGATGAACCGCGTCAAGCTCAGCATCTCAGCGCTCGAACTGCCGATCAGCCGGACAGCCATCAGCTCCTTCTCGCGGCCAAACAACGGAGTCGCCTGAAAGCTTTCCAGGGCGACCGTATCCGTCAGCTCCTTCCGCTCGCGCTTGACGCGTTCAATGAGCGTCGCGAATTTTTCGGCGTCGCCCGGCGGGCCGCCGGCGGAGGCGAGCGCCTGCGCCGAAAACGCGGGCTGCAGATTGCGATAGAGCAGCATACGCATTCCCTCGGGCAGCTCGATCGACGCCAGGAATTCCTTGTCGAGCTTCAAGCCGCCGGCGACGAAGAGGCTTTTGTCGCCCACGCTGACCACGCGCACCGCGACCAGCGCCAGCGCCACTTCTTCCGGCAGCTCCTCGCGCTTGAGCATGGCAGTCTGAATTCCCGACGATCCCATGTGCGCTACCCATTCGTCGATATACCCGAATCGCGCCGGCCATTGCGCGGACGAGATAATGGCGCCATCGGGCGTGGTCAACTCCACGAAATCGAGGACCTGCGCGGCGGCCAGCGCGCTCGCTTCGCCGAGATACGGGGCGTAGTCCGGCTCCAGGGCGATGCGCTCGAGCACGCCGGAGGCCGCCATACGCTCGGTGCGCCGGACCACTTCTTCCTGGCGGCGCTCGAACTCGCGGCGAAACTGCGCCACCAGCGCCGACGACCGCCGGCTGTCCAGCCGCTCGAAATGGTCTCGCGTGGTTTCCGCGACGATGAAGCTGTCGAGCCCGACCGCCACCAGCACGGTGGCGGCGAAGGCGACGAGGAGCTTGCTGCGGAAGGTCATTTCTTGGTCATCGCTTCTTGGGGCGCCAGCCACACGCTGTCGAGCTTCCATCCGCCCCAGCGCGACGGCGCCCATCCTCTCACTCGCGGGCCTAGTCCGTAGATCTCCGGAAGATGAAACAAAGGGACAAGCTGATAGTCCTGCAGCAGTGCGCGTTCGGCGGCGTACATCCCTTCGGGCGACACCTCAGTGATCCCGGGACCCAGCGCCTGGCCGGGATCGGGCCAGTTGACGCGGCTGCGACTGAGGCGCGCGGTGGGCCCAGGGGACCCGCCGGCGACGGGACGGACGACGAGGCCCGCCTCGCGGGCGTTCACGGCGATACGCTCCGCAATCAGGCGCTCGGTCGTGTCGGCCGGATCGTAGGCGAGCGTCACGGGGGCGGCGCCGCGGGCAAGCTGGCGGGCCCGCTCGAGATCGCGGGTGGCGGAGAACAGGAAGGCAAATCCGCTCAGCCAGGGAGGCAGAATCCCCGCAGCCGGCGAGCCCTGCTTCTGCAAGAGCACGTTGTGGATTGTCGCGCGATCGATCGATAGCGCGACGGCTTCGCGCCCGCGCGGATCGCTCGATGCCTCGAACTTCAGCGCAAGCAGGTTCACGGGCGGGGAGGTCCAGACGCGCTTGCCATTTTGCGTGGCTCGCCGCGCTTCGGCGAAGCCGAGCTCGACGACGTCGGCCTTGTTCAGGTCGAAATCCAGCGCCTGATCCCGCAGGCTTCGACCCGTTTCAATCTCGACCGAGTCCAGATAGGGGCGTCCGGCCCAGTAGTCCTCGTTCGCCGCCAGGGCGACGCGATGGCCGTCCCCCCCAACGACCAAGCGAAACGGGCCCGTCCCCAACATGGAGCCGTCGGCGGCGATTTTGAAGATCGAAGAACTCGCTAGGATGTGCAGAAGTTTCGGAGCGGGCTGCGGAGCGCGAAACACGACGGTATCGCCCTGGGCTACCGCCGCCATGACTTCTAGACTCGCAGCCACGTCGGCCGCCGTGAGCATAGTTCCATTGTGGAACTTCACTCCCGGCCGGAGCTGGAACTCCCAGCGCTTGAAATCGGCGTCATGCCGCCAAGCGATGGCCAGGGCCGGCTGGGGCTGCGCGGAGTCGCTGAACGTGACCAGGCGGTCGAAGATAAGGGGATCGAGCGAAGCGAAGCGTACTCTCATCCGCAAAGTTCCGCCGTAATGGGGACGCGTGGCGGCGGGCAGCAGACTAGCGATCGCAAGTAATGACCAGGCGCAACGGCCACCGCTTCGCCCTTCCGTCCAGAACGCCAGAGCGCCACGACAGGCCCGGGAAGCGTGGCCGGATCGCCTGCGCTGCGGCCGGACAGGTCGTAAGCCTGCACGGCGTCCGGCTCACCGGCGTCGCCCGGCCGGGTGGCCAGGATCTGGGCGCACCCATTTTCTATGGCGGCGATATCGCTTCCCCATCCGGTTAACGCGCTGACCTCCCCGAGCGTGTTGTCGTAAATGCGCGCGCGGCCGTCGAGTCCGGCGACGATTTGAAACTTCGCCAGCGACGCGGCGGAAAAGAACGCGCCCAGGCGCGGGGCGGTGAAGTAATTCCTGCCTGGCGCCAGCTCCGCTGTAACGCCGTCGAGGGGCCACGGGGCGTTGCTCTCGCCGCACGACATCGCCGCTGGAGAGAGACTTCCCGTGCAGATAATACCAGGCAGAAACGCGCGAAACGAATCCCGCTCGATGATCAGGCGTCCGCGCGGATCGCGGGGCATGGGCCTCCAGCCGGGGATCGGCAGCGATTGCGTCAACTGCCGGTCGCGATAGAACGAGACGCTGGCCGAATCGAGCACGATCAGCATGGATTCCACGGTGGCGGCGTCGAGTATTGGCTTTTCCTGTTCCCAAAGCAGCTTCTTCGCGATGGCGACCGGAGCGGGAGTTGCGGCGGGGGCGTCCGGGCGATCGACAGCCAGCATGGCGACCTCACGATCTTCCCCGCGACGGATCTCCGCCACCCAGAGGTAGGATTTGACGTTCTCTGAAAGTGTCACGCTCACGATGGCGCCGGGCCGATTGGCGCGGACGCGAAGCTCGGTCTCCAGCGTTCGCGTGATATCGGCCACCGCGGCAGCGGGCAGCGAAGACAGGTTTCGTACCGTGAGCGAGGCGACATCCGGACGGACTCTCCGAGCCAGCTCGCGCGCGGGGGAGCCAAGATCCTGCGCGCTGCAGAGCGCGGCGAAGAAGAACAGAACCGGGAGGAGCACGACTTCAGTGTAAAGCCTCCCGGTCCGGGTTGGGCGAATCGAACCCAACTCCCGAGCCTCGATCCGCGCGGTGCGAGTTGCTTCCTGGGGCATTTGAAGGTCCACCCCTCCACCATCAGTCATACTGAAAGTGTGCCGAGCTACGAAGACGAACTTGCACAGATAGTCGATCAGTTGAACCGGGCAGCGCCGGCGTCGCGCGCCCTGCGGCCGGACGCCGGGCAGAGTACCGCTACTCTGGACCAACTGCTGGCGTACGCGATACGGCGCGCCGCCTCGGACCTTCTACTCATTGTCGACGCGCCGGTGATCCTGCGCGTGAATGGCGCGCTGACACCCGTCGCCGGTCAGGTTCTCACCGCCGAAGATACGCGCAACCTGCTGCTTCCCCTGCTAACGGCGACCCAGTACGAGGAATTGCAGCGAAACAAGTCCGTCGATTTATGTTTTACCCGTGACGGGATCGGCCGCTTTCGCGGCAACGTCCATCATCAGAGAGGGACGCTCGCCGGCAGCATCCGCCTGCTGCCGGAGAAGATCCCGACGCTCGAATCGCTGCACCTTCCCGCTACGCTCAAGCGCCTCGCCGACGCTAGGCAGGGGCTCATCCTCGTCACCGGGCCTACAGGTTGCGGAAAGAGTTCGACACTCGCCGCCTTGCTCGATCTGATCAATACACAGCGCCGCGGCCACATCGTGACCATCGAGGACCCGGTCGAATTCGTGCATGCCAATCGTAACTCCGTGGTCGAGCAGATCGAGGTCGGACACGACGCGCTGGACTTCGCCGGCTCGGTCCGCAGCATCCTGCGCCAAACGCCCGACGTCATTCTGGTCGGCGAGATGCGCGACCCCGAGACGATGGCCACCGTTCTCACGGCCGCGGAGACGGGTCACCTCGTGCTGTCCACGTTGCATACCAACGACACCTCGCAGGCTATCTCGCGCATTTTGGATTCGTTCCCGGCGGCGAACCAGCAACAGATTCGGCAGCAGCTTTCGCTCGCGCTTCTGGCGATCGTCGCCCAGCAACTCGTTCCCGCCACCGCCGACGGCGGCCGCTACCCCGCTCTCGAAATCATGGTCGCGACTCACGCCGTTCGCAACCTGGTGCGGAAAGGCGAGGATCACCAGATTTACACGGCCATCGCCACCGGGCGCGCCGAGGGTATGATCACGATGGAGCAATCCTTGGCGGAAATGGTGCGTGCGGGCCGCATCGGGCGCGAAACCGCCATGGCGCACTGCTTCAGGTCCGAGGATCTGCGGCGGTATCTTCAGGAATGAAACGCATCCTGATCGTAACCGCCACCACCGGCTATCAGACCCGCATGTTCGCCGACGCCGCCCGCGCGTTGGGGATGGAGCCGGTTCTCGCCACCGACCGCTGTCATGTGCTCGAGGATCCTTGGGGCGATCACGCCATTGCCGTGCGCTTCGACGATCCGCATTCCGCCGCTGAGGCCATCGCGCAGGCCGGCCCGTTCGATGGCGTGATCGCCGTGGCCGACCGTCCCACGCTGATCGCCGCCCTGGCTGCGGAGCGGCTCGGCATTCCTTACAACTCGCCGGCGTCCGTCGAAGCCGCGCGCAACAAGTTTCTGGCGCGCCAGCGATTCCATGCCGCCGGACTGCCCGTGCCCCTATTCTTCCGCGTGGCCCTCGTTCGGGATCCGGCCGATTCCGCCCGTCTCGCTCCATATCCTTGTGTGTTGAAGCCTCTCGGACTTTCCGCCAGCCGCGGTGTGATCCGCGCCAATGACCCCGTCGAATTTGTGGCGGTTTTCCGCCGGATCGAGGCGTTGCTCGCGAGGCCCGAGATCCGTGTGATGCGCGAGGAGCAGAATCTATATATTCAGGTCGAGAGCTTCATCGCCGGGAGAGAATATGCGCTGGAGGGCGTGCTCTCAGACGGCCGGCTGCGGACGCTGGCCGTGTTCGAAAACCCCGATCCGCTGGATGGACCCTTCTTCGAGGAGACGATCTATGTCACGCCGCCGCGCATCGAGCCAACCGCGTTGATCGCGGCAACCGAGGAGGCGATTCACGCGCTGGGGCTCACGCGCGGTCCGATTCACGCCGAGCTGCGCTACGACGGGCAGCAGGCTGTGGTCCTCGAAGTCGCAGCCCGGCCCATCGGTGGGCTTTGCGCGAAAGCGCTGCGCTTTGAAGCGGGGATGGCGCTCGAAGAGTTGCTGCTGCGGCATGCGGTCGGTGAGGATATATCCGGGATTCAGCGGCAACGCGGCGCGTCGGGAGTCATGATGATCCCGATCCATCATGAAGGTGTCTACGAAGGCGTCGAGGGCTTGGACAGCGCGATGCAGACCCCGGACGTCGACGAGATTGCGATTACAGCGAAGGCCGGCCAGAAATTGGAGCCGCTACCGGAGGGGGCGAGCTACCTGGGTTTCATCTTCTCGAGAGGCGCTCTACCCGAGGATGTCGAGCAGTCGTTACGGAGCGCGCATGCAAAACTGCGGTTTCAGATTGCCGCTTCCCTGCCGGTGATGCGGTAACCCAAATCGGAGCTATTTCGCTTTCTGCGGGACGAAATCCGGCGGCAGCGCCGAGCCCTCGCCGAAGAAGTAGTCGTCCATCTGTTTGATGAGGAACTCCTGCGCCTCCTGTGTTGCCAGGTTGAGCCGATACTCGTTCATGAGCATCTTCATATGCTCGATCCACATCTTCCAGGCTTCTTTGGAGACGTTCTCATAGATCCGCTGGCCGATGGGATGGCCTTCGAAGGGCGGCTCGTCCAGCCCGGGCATCTCCTTTCGGAACTTTACGCAAAAAACCGTGCGCGCCCCGGCCTTCTCATCGGTATGCCCCATCGGAATGCCACTGCCACACGACATGTGAATCTCCTTGTCCTTCCAGGATACTACGGCCACCTTGTCACGATATAATCCAATCGTAGTTCAAGTCCAAGACACGAGGAGGGCACTATGCGGCGGGCGCTTATTCGGCTTGGGTCAGTCCTCCTGTCGGCGCCGTTCCTGGCCCTCCTGTTCGCCCAGTCCAATTCGGTCGAGAAGGCGGCTAAAGCTATCCTCGATGTAAAGTGTATTGGCTGCCACGGCGATGCCCGTATGTCGGACCTCGACTTACGGGAGCCGGAATCCATCTTGAAGGGCGGCAAACGGGGTCCGGCCGTCGTGCCGGGCAATGCCGAGGCGAGCTTACTCTACAAGGCCGTGCGGCGCGAAGGGGAGCTGCAGATGCCGCCCGGGAAAACGCCGCTCTCGGCCACCGAAATCGGCGCGCTGCGCGACTGGATCCAAGCGGGTGCGCGCTGGGAGTCTGGGACGATAGCGTCATCCTGGTGGTCATTCAAAAAGCCTGCGCGGCCAGCGGTTCCGGCGGTGACGAATGCCTCCTGGGTTCGGAATCCGATTGACGCTTTCATCCTCTCGAAGCTCGAGCAGAACGGCTTGCACCCGGCCGTGCCAGCCGATCGCCACACTTTGGCGCGCCGGGCTTATTTCGACCTGCACGGCTTACCGCCCACGCCCGAACAGGTGGAGCAGTTTGTCAACGACCAGTCCGGCGACGCCTACGAAAAGTTAATCGACCGATTGCTGGCATCGCCGCGATATGGCGAGCGCTGGGGCCGCTACTGGCTGGACCTGGTTCGCTACGCCGACACATCTGGCTTTGAGACCGATCACTTTTTCGTCACAGCCTGGCGCTATCGCGACTACGTGATCGGCTCGTTCAACAAGGACAAACCGTACAACACTTTTGTCCAGGAGCAGATCGCCGCCGACGAGCTATGGTCCACCAGTATGGATCTGGAAGGAACGCTCAAGCTGCCGAAGGAGAAAGAGGAGAACGTCAACCGGCGCATCGGCACGAGCCTGTTTACGCTCGGCTCGTTTCCGATCGAGTTCACTTATTATGGAGACCAGTTTCGGGCGGAGTGGAAAGCTGACGCCGTCGATACGGTGGGGGCGGCATTTCTTGGACTCACGGTGGGGTGCGCGCGCTGTCACGATCACAAATTCGACCCCATCAAGCAGCGCGACTATTACAGTCTGGCCGCGCTGTTCGCGGGGAGCGCCGAGGGCGAGATTCCCCTGGTGAGCTTGTTCGACGTGCAAACCAGCTCGCGCAGCTTCCCGCTGCTTGCCCAAGCGGAAGTTCTGAAGCGCATGGCGCGCGGACGGGGACGCGGGCGCCGCAGCGACCAGGCGGACGGAGAGATTGACGGCGCGCCCGTGCGGTCAGCCGCGCCCGATGCGCAACGCTCCGCGCTGCTGCAGAAGCTCGGCGAGGCCTATTTGCGGGCCCCTGAACGATATCCTGCGGCGAACGTCCTGGTGCACGAAGAAGTCGTGCCGGAGACGCACGTTCTGATCCAGGGCAATTTCAAGNNGATCGTCGAGCCGAAGGGCGTTCTGTTTGTTCCCCAGCGGCGCAAAGCGCTGGCGTTCTGGTTGACGGACCCGGACCAGCCGCTAGTGGGCCGCGTGATGGTGAACCGCATTTGGCAGGGTCACTTTGGGGAAGGAATTGTCAAGACCCCGAATGATTTCGGACGGCAGGGAGAAGCGCCGACTCATCCGGAGCTGCTGGATTGGCTGGCCGTGGAATTCGCCCAACGCGGATGGAGCATCAAGGAGATGCACCGGCTGATCATGCTGTCGAATACTTACCGTTCCGCGAGCGTTGCGGATGAGGAGAGTCTCCGCAAGGATCCGGCGAATCATTACCTCAGCCGCATGAACCGGCGGCGGCTGGACAGCGACGCGATACGGGACACGATACTGGCGGTAGCGGGGACGCTCAATCTGAAGATGGGAGGAGTGGGCGTGATTCCGCCGCTCAGCTCAGAAGAGATCCTCGCCGCGCGCATGCCTCAGCTTTGGCCCCAGAACCCGGACCCCTCCGAGCACACTCGCCGAAGCGTCTATCTGCAGATGAAGCGGTCCATGACCTTGCCGATGCTGCAAATCTTCGATGCGCCGGATACGGCCA
>WNFM01253884.1_pt7 | contig 10148 bp, 10 predicted proteins | sample 5400271 | NCBI WGS metagenome assembly WNFM01 (sample SAMN13153352, study PRJNA577476) | soil metagenome | isolation source: 60 cm saprolite on Douglas fir-dominated hillslope | place: USA:California | collected 2013-09-17
CGCCCGAAGAAAGACGGGAGGAGGAACACGCCGAGATGACCGACTTGAAACAGGAACTGGCCACGGTCAAGGCGCATCTCCAATCGACGATTGAGGAGACCGAGGCTACGACCGAGGAACTCAAGTCGGCCAACGAGGAAATCATGTCGAGCAACGAAGAGTTGCAGAGCACCAATGAGGAACTCGAAACCGCGAAGGAAGAGTTACAGTCCGCCAATGAGGAGCTGACGACGGTCAACGACGAGGTTCAATCCCGCAACAACGAGTTGAGCTTGCTCAACAACGACCTCACCAATTTTCTCACCAGCGTCAACGTCCCCGTTGTCATGCTGGGAACCGATCTGAAGATCCGTCGTTTCACGCCCATGACCCAACGGGTCTTCAACCTGATTCCGACCGACATCGGCCGCCCTTTTGGCGACATCAAACCGAAGGTCAACGTGCCCCATCTCGACAGGCTGATTGCCCAGGTCATCGATACCATCGCCATTCACGAGCAGGAAGTTGTCGACGATGAGGGACGCTATTACCGCATGTCGATCCGTCCCTACCGTACGCCTGAAAACAAGATCGACGGGGCCGTGCTGGTCTTCAATGACATCGATTCCATCAAGCGCTCCAGCCTGCAACTGGAGGAATCGAAGGCGTACGCCGAAGCCATCGTTGAAGCCGTCCTAGATCCGTTACTGGTGCTGGATGCCGATTTCACCATCCAACGGGCCAATTCGGCCTATTATCGGTTGTTCGAAACCGACGCCCGGCAAACGGAGAACCGCTCTCTCTTCGCCCTCGATAAAAGCCAATGGGACATGCCTGAGGTCCGGCAACTGCTCCAGTCGGCGTTTAAGCACCGACAAAAAATTCAGCCGATCGAGATTACCGAGCGCTTCTTCCGAATTGGAGAACGCTCCCTGCTCATTAATGCGCGGCACATGGCCCGCAAAGGCGGCGAGCCCCCCCTGATCCTGTTGACCATGGCCGATATTACCGCCAGGAAACGCGCAGAAGAAGAGAAAGCGAGTTTGGCCCGGCAATTGACCAAAGAGCGCGCCCTTTTTGAGGCCGTCCTTCATCAAATGAACACGGGGGCGGCCGTCTTTGAGGCCCCCAGCGGCAAACTTCTCCTGGCTAACGACAGCCTCCAATCGATTCTCAAGAGAAAGCTGCCCGCTTCGACGCATATCGCTTCTTTCCATAAAATTCGAGCGATCCATCCCCTTGACGGAGTTTACCAGAATTCGGACTGGCCGATGGAACGCTCCCTGCACAAGGGGGAAATTATTCAGTACGAAGAGATGATCTTGGAACGGCCCAGAGCGGAACGGACGGTTCTCCAGGTCAGTTCAAGTCCCGTTTATGATGCGCAGAAAAAAATGATCGCCGTCGTCGCGCTCTTCCAGGACATTACCGAACGCGCGCGCATCAAGGAACAAATCGTCGCGCACGATTTGCATGACGGCCTGGGGCAGGAACTGGCCGCCATCGGCTACCGGGTCAAGGCCCTGAAGTCACGCTTGACCGGGGCGCGCTCCGCGGAAGCGGACGAGGCGGGAAAGATCGGCGCGCTGGCGGAGGGCGCCTTGGCCCGGACCCGCGATCTGGTCAAGTTCCTCCAGCCGGTGGCGATAGATGCACAAGGCTTGATGCAAAGCCTGAAAGATTTGGCCCACTCGTCCTCCCGGCTCTACCGTATTGACTGCACGTTCACTTGTCCTCGCCCCGTTTCAATCGCCGACCCGGATGTGGCAACGCATGTCTTTCGTATCGCGAACGAAGCGGTTCACAACGCGGTCAAACATGGGAAACCAAGCCGGATTGTCATTGGATTGCGTAAGCGGCGAAACCTGGCTGAATTAACCATCGCCAACAATGGTCTCGACTTCAATCCGCCACGGAGCGCTCGTAACCGCGGTCTTGGCCTCCACATTATGAGTTATCGCGCAAATGTGCTTTATGGAGAATTGAGCATCAAACGGCAGCATCCCAGAGGAACCCTGGTCAAATGCCTCTTTAAGACAAATGCCTCTTTATGATGGCCAAATCAAAATCGGAACCAGCGGGGGGTAAAAGGCGAATCTTCCTCGTCGACGATCATCCCGTTCTCCGGGCCGGCTTTCGATGCCTGTTGGAGGCCGAACCTAATTTGCAAGTCTGCGGTGAGGCTGAAAGCGCCCGAAAGGCTTTCGACAGGATTCAAGCCGCATCCCCGGAGCTCATCATTGTCGATATTTCGCTGCCTGGTCCCAGCGGAATTGAACTGATCAAGGGACTAAAAGCCCGCTTTCCCGCACTCCGGATCCTGGTGCTCTCGATGCACGACGAGGCCCTGTATGCCGAAAGGGCGCTTCGCGCGGGCGCGAAGGGTTACGTGATGAAGCAGGCGCCGACCGAGGATCTTCTCACCGCGGTGCGCCGCGTGCTTAATAACGAAATCTACCTGAGCCAATCGCTCTCCACCCAACTTCTCGGGGCTTTTGTCTCTCAAAAAAGAGATCCGGGTCCCATTCTGAAGAAACTCAGCGACCGGGAATTTGAAATTGTCCGGCTGATCGGCAAGGGATTTACCACCGGCGAGACGGCCAAGGAACTTGGCATCAGCAGCAAGACGGTCGAATCTCACCGGGGAAACATTCGGCGGAAGTTGAATTTACGAAGCGGTGCGGAACTGGTGCGGTTCGCCCTGGCGAATACCGAGGATCGGGTTTAGTCCCCCCCCTGTTCAGGTTCTAAGCTTTTAGCTTAGGCTTTTCTAAGCCATTAACGTCTTTAAAAAGACGCTTAACGCCGGATATTCGACATCACATCGATGGGGTAGACTACGAGAACCATGGGGGCGAGATTTTCTCAACTCAACGTGCCCGTTCTCCTTTTTCTTGAGGAGGAACATAACACGACTTTTTTCTTTGCCGACGAATTTAAAAAACTGGCTCCTCATTGGGAAATTGTCCGGGTTCATGACCGGTTGTCAGCCATGCGCCACCTTGCCGACAAGACGGAGACCCAGGCCGTCGTGATCGATCTCACGCTGTTGGACGAGGAGGGGATGGAGTTGATCAGATGGGTGAAAGGCCAGCCGCGGTTTTGCTCGCTTCCCCTGATCATTCTTTCCAATTCCGACGAGGCTTCGGCGCGGCAGAGGTGCATTGAGTTGGGCGTCAGCAGTTACCTGGAAAAGCCGCACTCGCTCAGGGAGTTGAAGAACACCATTCGCTACGTGGCGAAAGTATGCGAAGGGTCGCGTTTTCATTCCCAGGAATGGAAGGAAATGTCCTGCGTTTGATTTTATTTTTATGCCATCTGGATCGAAGAAAAAACGTGGCAACGGATGGAAACCGCAACATCGAGAAAAATTGTCCATGAAAAATCATCATTCGGTCCGCATCCGGAATCAGTCGGCACAGGAAAGCACTTCCCGTGAGGATGGCCGTAGCGCCAGCCCAATGCTGCTTGAATTAATCGCATTGCGAGTCGCTCAAATTCATCAATGCCTGCCTTCCATTCAAATACATATGGAAAACCTAAGATCGATGGGGGAAACGGAAAGACGGCTCCAGCACTTGGAAACATGGGGGACATCCGAACTTTTTCATGTTCGGGAACGGGCCGCCCTGGAGTACTGCGAAAAGATCACTTTGAATCCGGCGCAACCCCTGCTGGATTCCCTGATCCAGAAGATGCGGCAGTATTTTACCAAGGCAGCCCTCGTCAGCCTGACCCTGGCCATTATGGCGGTCAACGATTGGATGTACTTCGGCACCTAACAGCGCCTCGCATGGAAAGGTTCCCTATGCAGGGACTGGCTTTGTCGGACAGAAACGCCGTGGTTTACGCTTGGTGAAAGATGTTGGCAAGCGCCGTGGAAAATGAAGAAGCCGTGACCGGCTTTCCCACATAGCTTACGACCTTGAGCCTTCGGCACTCTTCGATGTCCCGAGGGTTGTTGGAAGACGTCATGACAATGACCGGCAGTTGTTCCATGTCCGGCATGCCGCGGATCTGCCGCAAGAGTTCGATGCCGCTCATGTCGGGGAGCTGAAGATCGAGGAAGAGGGAGAGCAGCCTCCCTTTGCGATGTCCGTTTCGATAACCTTCCAGCATGGAGAGGGCTTGCCCCGCATCGGGCGCAAACGAAACGTTGTTCGCCAGATGCGCCGTTCGCAGTTGCCCTTCCAGAAGTTCCCGATCGTGGGGATTATCCTCGACCACCAAAATATGGACCGGAAGTTGGGTATGGGCCTTGATCCAATCGTTGACGGCAAGAATGCCCAGCATGACACAAATTATTTCCGTCCGGTTAAAGTGACGCTTGGCATCTCTCAGTGCGCCGAGCGAAAGTTTTTCGGACTGTCTCGACGACATCGATTCGATGAGGCTTAAAATGGCTTTTTCCCGTTCCGTAAAAGCCATCGACTCGCGCCAGTTATTGAATTCCCGCAACCGCCGTTCTGTTTCCCCCCTGGTCTTTAAAATCTCGCGATATTTTTCGATGCCGGCTTCATTTTGGCCAATGTGGCACGCCAACAGCCGGGACCAATCCAGAATCCGCTCCACGTCAGCGGCGCATTTGGGCTCATCCGCGCCATCCCGTATTTTCATTCTATGGTCGTCCACACTTCGATGGATTGATGTGCTCAGTTTCACGGAAAACCACCTCGGCCTTGGCGGCGCTTGCGGTGTTTCAACCGCACCCACAAGCTAATTCATGCCCGGAGAATTTGATAGAAGCCGGATGCTGATTCATTTCTAAGCGAATGGCTTAGGCTGGTGGCTTGTGCGCTATTCCGCGCCACGGGCGGCCGTCGCGGGGGTCTGCTCAGAGATGAGGGGGAGCGCGAAGAAAAACTCGCTCCCCCCGCCGGGCGGGCTGATCACCCCCATTTTGCCATGGTGCGCCCCGACAATTTCCCGGGCGATGGAAAGTCCGAGCCCCGCCCCGCTTTTATTCGTTCCGGGAACGCGGTAAAAACGTTCAAAGATATGTTTCAGATGCTCCTCTGGAATTCCCGGACCTTGGTCTTTGACGGAAAAGCGTATGCTCGGCGCAGCGGAGCGGGAGCGCATTTTCCCCATCTCGGCCCGCACAAGAATTTCGCCGCCCTTGGGCGAATATTTGATGGCGTTGGTGATCAAGTTGGAAAAAACGCAGGCCAAGCGTTGGCGGTCGATGAGAATATCCGGCAAATCGGATGCCACTTCCCCTTTCAACGTCATTCCGGCGGAGCCGGCCCTTTCTCGCGCATCGTGCACGGAAGCTTCAACCAGTTCGGCGGGCGTGACGCGCACCAGTTCCAATTGTGCCGGGCCATAATCGAGTTTGGCCAAATCCAATAAATCGTTGAGCGTTTTGAGGAGACGATCGACATCCTCGCGCGCCGTGGCGACCAGGTCCGCCTGCTTGTCACTCAAGGGCCCCACCGTTTTTTCGTAAAGAAGGTAGAGGGCCATGCGCACGCTGGTCAGGGGCGTCTTGAGTTCGTGGCTGACCGTGGAGATGAGGTTGCTCTTGACGTCATCAAGCAAAAGCATGCGGGTGACGTTTTCCAGGATTACGGCCACGCCAAAAACCTCCCGATCCTCACCTCGCAGCAGGACGATCCGGGGCAGGAAATAACGGTCCTCTCCTTCGAGGTTAAACTTGATCGCGTCTTTTAAAAGTGTGGGAAGGTAATCTTCGCCTGTTGAGCGAACATGTTCGACTTTTTCATCGACCTGCCTGGGCAGGCGCGTGACCCCGGCCAGGAGGAGCTTGACGGCCAATTGATCGGCTTCCGGATTGCGAAACTCAATCGTGCCTTGGGAATTCAAGACAAAAATCGGTTCCGGAAAGGAAGCCAGCGTCGCACGAATGGTCATGTTGAGTCGCATCAACTCGACGGAAGTCGTGGCCTGGTATTGCTTGAGCTGGGCCGCCATCCGATTGAAGGAGACGGCCAGAACGCCCAGTTCGTCGTCGGAAAGCACGGGGACCGTCTGGTCCAGGTTGCCCTCGCCCACTTGTCGGATCGAAGCGGTCAGCGCGATCAAGGGATTGAGCAAACCCCGGCTCAGGCGCCACGAGGCATAGATGGCGACGGCGACGGCCGCGATCATGAGGAGAATCAACGAGGTAATGGTGTGGTCGATCTCGGCGGCGGAAATTTGGTTTCCCGCCAGGAGTTCCTTCTGATGCGCGGTCGCAAGTTGGTTCACCAGGTCGAGAAACTGCGAGGTATGCCTGCCCAGGCGGACGGCGGTCGTTCTCCAGGCCGCATCGGATTGATCCGGTGATTGGAGAAAAGCACGCGCCTTCGTGTCATGGGCCAGGTACGCCTCGGTCAGTTTCGCGATGGCCGTTTTCTCATCCAGACTGGCCGACTGCCGGGAATTCTCCTCGTCGAGGGCTTCCTGAAAGCTGGCGCTCGCGGCGGTATAATCGTTGCGACTCCGGTCATGGTCATCCGTGACCAGCGAGAGAAGCGCGCCGGTCATGGCCGCGCCACTGCGTTTCATCTGCTGGAGGCTTTGCCCCGCGCGGTCATTGTCCTGGCTGATGGCCTCAATGCGCCGCCCCAGCTCGCTGCACCGGTCGATGGAATAGAGGCCCATGGACAACAAGATGAGCAGCAGGCACAGAAACCCAAGAATGAGACGCGTGCGGAGCATGATCTATCCCGGGGGGGTAACTCTTATGAAGTCGAAACGGCCTCGGCCGGTGGAGCGGCTGGTTCGGCCATCTCGGCGTAACGTTTGCGTTTGCGGTAGAGTGTGGCGGGGTCGATTCCGAGAATCTGGGCGGCTTCCTCCATGCTGCCGGTGATTTCGATGATGCGCCTGATGTGCTCCCGATCGAGTTCTTCGAGGCTGACGCGATGGCCGATCTCCGCTCCGCATGGTTGCGAGCCGCGCAAGTTGTCGGGGAAATCGTTCACATCGATCTTGTCGCCGGTGGTGAGGATCACGGCCCGCTCAATGAGATTGCGAAGCTCGCGCAGGTTGCCGGGCCACGGGTAGCGTTGCATGGCCGCCATGGCCGACGGCGTGAAGTCCTTGATGCGCCGTCCGCTCTGCCGGGCAAAGAGTTCGAGATGTTGCCGCGCCAGGTCGGGAAGATCGAGGGGGCGCTGGCGCAACGGCGGCATCTCAATCGTGATGACGTTCAGGCGATAATAAAGATCCTCCCTAAACTTGCCGTCCTTGAGCAAATCTTCCAGCCGGCGGTTGGTGGCGGCGATGACGCGCACGTTGACTTTGCGCGGCTTGGACTCACCGACGCGCTCATACTCGCGCTCCTGCAACAGGCGGAGAAGCTTGGGCTGAATCTCGGGCGGGAGTTCTCCGATTTCGTCGAGAAAGAGGGTGCCGCCTTCCGCCGCCTTGACCTTGCCCCAGGTCTCCCCGACCGCGCCGGTGAAGGCCCCGCGCACATGCCCGAAGAGTTCGCTCTCCAGAAGTTCCCGCGAAAGGCTGGGGCAGGCGACGGTGACGAACGCGTTATCGCGCCGCGGGCTGTTGCGATGGAGGGCGCGCGCCAGGACGCTTTTGCCCGTGCCGCTTTCCCCCAGAAGGAGAAGCGTCGCGGCGGAGGCAGCCGCCTTGGTGGCCGTCTCGAAGAGCTTTTGCACCAGCGGTTCCTGCGTGGTGAAATCAGCCAGGGTTTCCGTGCCGGAAAGCATCGATTCGAGTTCCACCACCCGGTTTTCGAGGTGCCGGGCGGTTTCGATCCGGGTGAGCGACTGGCGAATCTGTTCCGGCATGAAGGGCTTGGCGATATAATCGACCGCGCCGCGCCGCATCGCTTCCACGGCCGTGTCGATGGACGCAAAGGCGGTGAAGACGATGATGTTCAGGTCGGGCTCCAGGGCGAGAAGCTTCGGGATCAGCTCGATCCCATCCTCTTTGCCCAGACGAAGATCGAGAAAGGCGGCGTCAAAGCCACCCTTTTTCAAAAAGTCGAGGGCCTCTGCCCCACTTTCTGCCTGGACGCAATCGTGCCCGAGGGCATCCAGTGTCATGGCCGTGGTTTTACGGATATTGGGTTCGTCGTCGATGACCAGAATGCGCATGTCAATCATGGGGGAATCTCCTCGAAGAATTGTGATTTTTCATGACAATCCGTCATCATCCCAAAATTTACCTCCGACCGCCCGCGGCCAGCGCAAGAACCCCGCCGACAATGCAAACGGCACCCACCACCGGGGGGATCGGGATGGTGTGTGTTTCCTGGTGTTGAATCTCAATCGGCCCGAGCTTCGCGTCCTGTTCCGTTTTAGTGTAGGTGAAGCCCTGGTAAACCAAGGCCAGCACGCCGATAATAATGAGGATGATGCCGGCAAGTTTCATAAGGATCCTTTCGGGTTGATTATTCCTCGCACCGCAGATGCCATCCTTACCCCGCATTCCACATCTTTTTCCCATTCAATAACTTAAAATGAACCTTCTCGGTTCCCCTCGTTGAAGGGCCTCCTTAAACATTGCATTATGCATGTTTGTTTCAACTTATTTTGCAAAATGCCCTCACCCGTGGACTCGTATCTTGAAGTCAGCCGATCAGCGGAGCCCTGATTGCTCCGTCGCTGGGGCCGCGCTTATCCTGCTTAACGGACGGGTAGCTTTTAAACCGGGGGGCGGCGCCCCGCGATCAGAGACACCGCAAACAAGATCAGAAAGACAAAGAACAGGACTTTGGCGATTTCTGCCGCCAAGCCCGCAATGCCCACAAATCCCAAGACTCCCGCGATGATGGCAATGATTAAAAATGTAACAGCATAGCTCAACATAGAAATTCCTTTGGGTTGGTTTGCAACTCCCCTACTAGTGGCTCAAACCGTGCCAATTCATGGACAAATCTATAAGCATTTGAGGACTAGGATGTTTCAGTGAAAGATCAAAAGCAACCAGGTTCTGCGATCTAGCAAGTTGCACGGTCAATATTGCTATCTGTAAGGCGGTGCTATTCGATGTGAATAAAAAGATAGACGCGATGAATCGAGGCCGGTTACATCGTTCCGTTTTGCCCGCGCTCCGCTTCCCGATCGAAGCGGAGCCTCGAGATGGGGCTAACGCACTGGGGCGTTATTTGAGTTTGGCCTCGATACTTTGGACTTCGGTGAGATGTCCGTTGATCATCCCCAATGTTTTGCCCGCGAACGCCTTGACATCCGGGTCCTTCGCGGAGGCGGATTCCTTTTTGAATTCCGCCGCGTCACTTTGGTGATCTTTCACCATGGCATGGACGAAAGCGCGGTCAAAGGCGGCGCCGGAAAGGTGCTTGAAGCGATCCACGGTCGCCTGATGTCCGGCATCCAGCTGACTTGGCACGGCGACCCCTTTTTGTTGGGCGAGTGTCTTCAACTCATCATTGTTTCTGGAGTGATCCTTAACCATGCGCGAGCCGAATTGCTTCACATCTGCCGACGTGCCTTTTTCCTGGGCAAGCCGACCAAGTTGCATCTCGGTTATTCCGCCCTGGGCAGCCTTGATGAGAAAGGTCTTGTCCGCGGCAGCCGAACTTTTGGCCGTTGACGGGGCGTTCTTGTCCACAGTGGTGGCCTCCAGCGTGGTGTCATTGGGATTCTTGGTTGCCGTCTTGTCCTCGGAATCTGTCGAGACGGTCGACGGATTTTTATCCAAAGGATTGCTGGCATCTTTGGAATTTGTTCTCTCCAGGGTGGCGGGCTGATTCGTTGAGCTTCCGGTCATGGCATCATTCTGTTCCGCCGTGCTGCTATCGGCAGCCTTGGTGTTCTCGCTCGATCCGGCCGGATTGGCGGGAGTGGGTGAAGTTTGGGACCAGACCGCCGGCGAGAAGGTCAGATTTAATGCCGAGACGCTCACCAGAATACCTGCGCGAGTTAATAATCGCGTGTTCATACGACCTATTAATCGGGTTTTCATAAGACTATCCTTTCATTGAAGTTATCGTCGTTTGAATTCCGCCTTTTTCAAACGGACCGTAGACGAATGCCATACGACGTGTTTATGGATTAACCGTGGCATCAAGCATGCCAACAGCGCCGGATTCACCGATTCATCACAGGCGTAATAACTTGCACATTCAGGCCTCAAAAAGAAATTCTACCGTTTGCAGTCTTACCGGCCATTCAGATTGCAAAGTGCGGCAAATGGAAAACGTAAAATCAAAAAGGCGATCGGACTATTTCTTCTTCGGC
>WNFM01202047.1_pt2 | contig 10147 bp, 8 predicted proteins | sample 5400271 | NCBI WGS metagenome assembly WNFM01 (sample SAMN13153352, study PRJNA577476) | soil metagenome | isolation source: 60 cm saprolite on Douglas fir-dominated hillslope | place: USA:California | collected 2013-09-17
CTGGCTATCGCCAGCGGCGAGGAGCTTATTTCAAGTTGTCCTTGGTCAGGTCGACCGAGAGCTTCGCGATGAAGGTCGCGCTGCACCACCTGGAGGCAGCACCTCCCGGATTGGCGAAGGTAGAAAATACCCCGGTCGCGGTGTGGTCGCTTGTAAAGGCGTTGCAATCGCCCTTGTTTAGGTCGGTATCGAAGTAGCGCAAGTCAAGTGTGAATTGCTTCCACGTAAACGCGAGACCAACGTCCCAGTTGGTGTAGCTCTTGTACGGGATGCCGTTCGCAACAGGCGTTCCTGCAATGCCATAAAAGCTATCGCTCGTACCCAGCCACCAGTGGCCGACATCAGCGGATATGAACCAGCCGATGCCGGCCGGAAGGACGGTTGGCAGAATGTATTTCGCTGTACCGGCTAGATACGTGCCGTCGGCGCCCGAATTCAGGACGGATGGCGAGTACCATACGTTGCCACCAAAGGAGAACTGATCGTTCACCGTGTAGGTGGCCTTGGCATAAACTTCCCAGAAGCTCAGGTCGGCCTTGATGAAGTTGCCATTGAGCGGCAGGCTGCCATTCTCACCACACTCGCCCGAAAATCCGGCATGGAAGCATTGACCCCCCGGATAGTAGTATTCCCAAAAGCCGAAATCGAGGGCAAGCTTGCCGAAGGTCGGCCGGATGCCGCCGTAGAAATCAATCTCGGCCGCGGCGCGGTTGGGGAACGAGATGCTCTCGCCCGACACGCCCACATAGGCCTGCAGGCTATCATTGAAATTGTAACGCGGCTCGAAGTAAGCCGCGACGGAAGGCTTGTGGTTGGACTGTGTGATGCCGCGGAAATTGTAGTCCGAAATGATGGCCGAACCGAATGCAATGTCCCACGGGCTCACCACTACCGGCGGCGCCTTCACCGGCATCTTCAAGTCCGCGGCCAAGCCCGAAGCAGTCGAACAGCCGAGAGCGAGTGCGGCGGCGCAAGCAAGTTTTTTCATGACTTCCCCATTCCCCTGAAAACAGTTTGCCCGGCTTTCGGACCATCCGACTTACTGTCGAAGAGGGCCTTGCGCCCCCTTCGCCAAGCTTCGCAACTTCACCGGGGCACGCGCCATTACGGTCGGAAACGGCAGATTCAGGCAAGATCAAAAAGCATATTTTGGCGTCACTTTTTTGGGCAATTCTTACATTATTTGAATATGTTGCATTCTTGCCACTATCGCGCATGGTCGTTTACGCAAAATTAATGTGAATACACCGAGCGCGGGTGGGTGCCGCCAAGAAGACACCCGTCGGCGGGACGCCACCAACGCCGCGACGTTACGAAATCGCACAGAACGCGACTTTAGACATGGAAACGGCCCCGCATTCTAGATGCGGGGCCGTTTCTGCCGAAAGCCACACAGCGAGCGCCTGCGGCGGTTTGCGTAACCCGATTCGTGTCGGTGCGCTTATGTTCCGCCCGAACCGGACGACCCGGAGCCGTGGAACGGCGGCGCAGGACTCGGATTCGATGGCGCCGGACTTGAGTTGGACGGCGCCGCCGGAGCCGGCGATACGGGCTTCGGCGCCGCGTGGGTCGTTGGGGCCGCCGCAGGAGCGGCCGGACGCGGTGCCATCGGAGCCGCACCGACGTGCGCAGGAGTCGACGAAGGCGACGCCGATCCGGAAGATGGCATGGTAGAAACCGGCCGCGGCGGAGGAGGCGGCGGAACGAACGGCTTCGGCGCGGGTGCCGGAGATGCAACAACAGGCTTCGGAGGCGGCGGCATCACGGGCCTTGGGGGTGGCGGCATCACAGGCTTTGGTGGTGGCGGCGCGGCCGGCCTCGGCGCAGGAGCGGCAGCGGCCGGCCTCGGCGCGGGAGCGGCAGCGGCCGGCTTCGGCGCAGGAGCGGCAGCGACCGGCCTCGGCGCGGGAGCGGCAGCGGCCGGCCTCGGCGCGGGAGCGGCAGCAACCGGCTTCGGAGGCGCAGCCGGTTTCGGCGCAACTGCAGCCACAACAGGTGGCTTAGGCGCTGTTTTCGCACGCGCCGCCGTGGGCGCAACCATCTTGGCTGCCGCCTTCGGGGGAGCTGTTTTCTTCGCGGCCGCCTTCTTGGCTACGGACTTTTTGGCCGGGCTCTTAGCCGTCGTCTTTTTCGCAAAAGCCTTGACCTTCTTCGCGGGCGGTCGCTTGGAGGCAGCCTTCTTTGCCGACTTCTTTACAGTCTTTTTCGCCGCGATTGCTTTTTTCGTCTTCTTCTTTTCCGTTTTAGCTTTACTCGCCTTCTTTACTTTCTTAGCCATGATCGTTCTCCCGATCGTTGCGGCTGACTTCCCGACGCACCGCGAGGCAATCAAACACGATTCGTTTCGACCTTACTCGCTCCGATCGCCGCTTGCATCGGACCATCCCATGCGTTTCAGCGCCTTTGGCGCCGACCCACCGGTCGCCCAATCGATCAACTCGATCGGATGAACGACCGGAATTGGCGTGCCCGCTGCGATCTGGGTGATGCAGCCGATATTTCCGGCTGCGATCAGTTCGGGCATGACCCTATCGATATTAGCGATTTTGCGATCGCGCAACCGAATCGCCAACTCTGATTGCAACATATTGTACGTTCCGGCAGAACCGCAACACAAATGGCTCTCTGGGATATCTTTCAACACAAATCCGGCTTTGGACAGCATGTCCTTCGGTGCCGTCGTCACCCGCTGGCCGTGAGCAAGCGAACACGCGGGGTGATAGGCGACTTTCAGGGAAGGTCGCGATACGTACTTCAAGTCATTGACTTCATTAACGAATTCAGAGATGTCGCGGGACATGCCGGCGACTCTTGTGGCCGGCGCGGCGTAGTCCGGGTGATGGCGCAGCATGAAGCCGTAGTCCTTCGTGGTGGTACCGCAACCCGAGGCGGTCGTCACAATGGCATCGATGCCCTCCGCATCGATCTCGCGCGACCATGCGTCGATATTTCGGCAGGCTGCCGCGTGGGCTTCGTCTTTATGACCCATGTGATGCGCAAACGCACCGCAGCAGCCTTCGTCGCGCACCTGAACCACTTCGAAGCCGTGACGCGTGAGAACCCTGATGGCCGCCTGGTTGATATGGGGCGCGAGCATATTGGCGACACAGCCCGACAGCAGTGCCACACGGCCTCGACGCGGGCTCGCGGCTGGAAACACACCGGGCGTCGCCGGGCCGCCGCGGGGCAACCGCCAAGGTGCGAGACGAAGCATCGCGGCAAGCGGCTTGAGGTGGACGAGATCAAAGAGAGGCGCAATCGGCTTCGCCAACAGGGCGAAGATCAACGCCCGCCGGAACAGCTTCGGATCGGTCATCACCCGCAGCAACGCCGAACGCACCAGCCGGTCCACAAGCGGACGGCGATAGGTCTTTTCCACATGGACGCGGGCGTGGTCGATGAGGTGCATATAGTGCACGCCCGATGGACACGTCGTCATGCAGCCGAGGCACGAAAGGCAGCGATCGAGGTGCTTCACGACCTCGCGGTGCGCCGGCTCAGCGTTCTCCAGCATTTCCTTGATCAGGTTGATGCGGCCGCGCGGCGAGTCGTTCTCCTCTCCGAGCAGCACATAGGTCGGGCAGGTCGCCGTACAGAAGCCGCAATGCACGCAGGCCCGCAAAATCTTGTCCGCTTCGGAAACGTCCGGATCAGCAAGTTGCGCAAGGCTAAAGGACGTCTGCATGTCTACACTCCGGCCCACATCCGCCCCGGATTGAGCACGCGCTTGGGATCGAAATTTTCCTTCACCCGCCTTGTCAGGGCTGCGAGCGCGCCGGCCTCGGGATGGAACGGATCGAAGCTTGCCCGCACCGCCGCCGGCGCACGCACCAGCGTCGCATGGCCGCCAATTGCCGCAACGGCATGGCGGATCTCTCCGGCGCCGCAATCCTGCGTAACCGGTGGTGCCACCCATATGAGACCGCCGGCCCAATCATAAAATAATTGCGACGCCGGCGAAATTTTTGCCGCTATCTCGTAACCCTTGCTCGGCGCCGTCGAGATGCGCCACAGCGGGCGATCGCCGCACGGACCGTTGGACCAAAATGGCTGCACATCCCGGATGGCGCGCCACAGCCTTTGCGATGCCACCTCGTTGAGCGTGGCGAAAGCCCCAAATGGCCGCACCGCACTTTTGAGGCTTGCGACGCAGTCGTCGAGTGAAGCCGCAAGACCGTCAATGCGGAACACCGTCGAGGCTTCCGCCCCATCAAGGTCATCGAAACGCGACGCAATGTAGTCGGGTAGATGCGCTGCGCCCGAAACCCCAAGCGGCGCCGCCATCGCAGCCGCCATTGCGGCCGCGGCAGTGCTGTCGTTCAGGCCGAAGACGACAAGCGTCGCTTCGGCTTTCGCCCGCGGCAGAACCTTGAGAGTAACTTCGCTGAGAATTCCGAGCGTACCCCACGACCCGGCCAGCAATTTGCACAGATCGAACCCGGTGACGTTCTTTACCACGCGACCGCCGGACTTGAAGGTCTCGCCGCGTCCCGATACCGCGACGACGCCGAGAAAATGATCGCGCGCGGCGCCGACGCGGATACGACGCGGCCCGGACACGTTCGCCGCCAGCATGCCACCGACGGTGCCAAGGCCTTGGGCGCCGCCAAGCAGCGGGCCGTAGTCCATAGGCTCGAAGGCAAGTTCCTGACCGTTCGATGCGAGTAATGTGGTGATTTCTGCGAGCGGCGTTCCGGCCTTGGCGGATAGAACCAGTTCCTGCGGCTCGTAGAGGATGATGCCCGCGATCCCGGAGAGGTCGAGCGTAGCATCATATTGAGCCGGACGACCAATCATGCGCTTTGAGCCATGGCCGACGATCTCAAGCGACTTAGCCCCGGCAATCGCCCATTGCACTGCCGCCTCGATGTCCTTGTGGTCGCGCGGCTTGAAACTATCAGACATGTTATTCCGGACAGGTAACGATCGGGAATTTAGCGCATTTTTTCGGTTAGATTGACATCCAGGCCGTCATCGCCCGGCTTGACCCGAAGTCGGGCCTGCCCGACTTCGGCACTTACCGAAATGATCGAAATCGGAAGCATCCGATTTCGATTGGCGATCCAGTAAACACTGACCGTGGATACTGGATTGCCCGGTCAAGCCGGGCAATGACACTGAGAGATCAACCCAAAACAAGAACTGCTCCGATGCCGGGCTTGGGTTCATTCCAATTTCCCTGGCTGCCGGACGACAAGATCAAAACCTGGGAATATCCGCAAACGGAAGTTGCCCGCCGCTCACATGCATCCGGCCCAGTTCGGCGCACCGGGACAGCGTCGGGAAAACCTTGCCGGGATTGAGCAGCCCCTTGTCGTCGAAGGCGCATTTGAGCCGCTGCTGCTGGTCGAGATCGGCCTGCGAGAACATCACCGGCATGAGATCGCGCTTTTCGACCCCAACGCCGTGCTCGCCGGTGAGCACACCGCCGACCTCAACACATAATTTAAGGATGTCGGCCCCGAAGGCTTCAGCGCGCTCCAGTTCGCCCGGCTGGTTCGCGTCATAGAGGATGAGCGGATGCAGATTGCCGTCGCCGGCGTGAAACACATTGGCGACCCGCAACCCGTAGGTCTGCGACAGCTCCCGCATGCGCAGGAGCACGCGCGGCAACATGGCGCGCGGAATGGTGCCGTCCATGCAAAAGTAATCGGGCGAGATCCGGCCGACCGCCGGAAAGGCCGCCTTGCGGCCCGCCCAGAACAACAGCCGCTCCTGCTCAGATGTCGAAGCGCGTAAACTGGCGGCGCCGGAGAGCTTCGCGATTTCGGCGACGCGCCCGACCAGGTGATCGACTTCGCTGCGCGTTCCGTCCAGTTCGACGATAAGGATCGCCTCGACGTCGAGCGGATATCCGGCATGGACGAACGCCTCGGCCGAATGAATGGCGAGCTTATCCATCATCTCAATGCCGGCCGGAATGATCCCGGCTCCGATGACGCCGCCGACGCAAGCACCCGCCGCCTCCGAGGAGGGAAAACCGATAAGCAGAGCGCGCGCGACCTCGGGTTTTTTCAGAATGCGCACTGTGACTTCGGTGACGACGCCGAGCAATCCCTCCGAGCCGATGACGATGCCGAGCAGATCGTAACCGGCGGCATCGAGGTGCTTGCCGCCAAGCCGGACGATCTCGCCGGTGATGAGCACGATCTCGCAGCCCAGCACGTTGTTGGTCGTCATGCCGTATTTGAGGCAATGAACGCCGCCGGAATTTTCCGCCACATTGCCCCCGATCGTGCAAGCGATCTGCGAGGACGGGTCCGGCGCATAATAGAAACCCTGTTGCTCCACCGCCTGGGTGATGGCGAGATTGGTCACGCCCGGCTCCACAACGGCAACCCGGTTGGCAAAATCGACCTCGACGATTCGGTTGAATTTCGCCATGCCGAGAAGAACGCCGTCGACGAGCGGCAACGCGCCGCCCGACAGCGAAGTGCCGGCCCCCCGCGCCACCACCTTGATGCCGTTCTGGTGGCAGTAGCGCAGCACGCGCGCTACCTGATCGGCGGTGTGCGGCAATACCACAACCATGGGAATCTGGCGGTAGGCCGTCAGGCCATCCGATTGATAGGGGCGCATTTCACGCTCGGTATCGATCACTCCCTCGCCCGGGACGATGTTCCGGAGCGCCCGCACAATCTTCTGACGGCGTTTGAGCACCGCGTCGTCCTGGGCGGGCATCAGTACGGGCATGTAAATTCTCCTCGAAACATGATTCTTGTAGCGCGGAACGGCAACCGGATGAAACACGATACCGCGCCGGCGCCCGCTGGCCGCCCTGTTGGCCCGTTTCGGCATCCCTTGAACACGTGTTGCGGTGCGGCCGCTCATCCGCTCGATTCGCCGTTGACAGGCGGCCTCAAGAGCGCCATTCGAACCATCGTTGGAGGCGCGTTCGCTATTGGGAGCGCCTGCGGGCGCCATCCCGGAGGCCCGAAGTTATCACCAGGAGGAATCAAATGAGACGTGCGTTGTTTGTCGCTGTCGGACTTGTTGTACCAACCGGGGCGGCACTCGCCCAGGACGTAGCGGCTGGCGAGACTTCGTTCCGAAAATGCGCACCGTGCCATTCGATTGGGCCGGATGCCGCCAACAAGGTCGGGCCCGAGCTTAACGGCCTGGACGGCCGCAAATCCGGTATGGTGGACGGTTTCAACTACAGCGACGCCAACAAGGCCTCCGGGATCACCTGGAGCGAGGCCATTTTCAAGGAATACATCAAGGATCCGCGCGCCAAAATTCCGGGCACCAAGATGGTGTTCGCCGGCATCAAGAGCGAAAAGGAAATCGGCGACCTGTGGTCTTATGTGTCGCAGTTCGACAAGGACGGCAACGTCAAGAAATAGCAACAGCGCCGCCGCGGGGTGCACGCGCGCCCCGCGGCTGCCCCCTCCCTACCCTCCCCCGCGTGCGGGGGAGGGTACTTCGATTTACCCTCCCCCGCACGCGGGGGAGGGTAGGGAGGGGGCAAAATCGGACAGGTGGACGTGGCCGAGCTGATTTTCTCGCCAAGCGGTCATTTTGGGAGGCCGAGCCATGATCAAGGACTTGGTGGTGAACCTGACCGTGGGCGCCGATCGCGATCCGGCGGCGCAATTCGCGGTTTCAATCGCCGCGACGTTCGAGGCGCATATCGCCGGAATCGCCTTTGCCTACGATCCGGTGATCACCCCAACTATCATGGACGGACTATCGGCCGCCTGGGTGGACACGCAGCGGACCGAAAACCAGGCCGCGGCCCAGCAGGCGATTGATCGATTCGAAGCCGCTGCCAAGCGCGAAGGCCTGTCCGCCGAGCATCGGATCATCGAGGCAAGCCTCGGTAACGCCGCAAACTTGTTCGGGCCCATCGCCCGGCGTTTCGACCTTGCGGTTGTCGGCCAGATAGATCCTGAACGGATGCTGCCGGACGACCTCGTGATCGAAGCCGCCTTGTTCGAATCCGGTCGCCCTATGGTCGTGGTGCCTTACATCCAAAAGGAAGGTCTGAAGCTTGATCGCGTCTTGGTATGCTGGGACGGCAGCCGCAGCGCCGCCCGCGCCATCGCGGATTCACTGCCGTTCCTCAAGCGCGGAAAGTTAGTCGAAATCGTCATGGTGGCTAGCAAAGGCGGCAAGGCGGACGAGCTGCCCGGGGTTGATCTTGGCGAGCACCTTGCCCGTCACAACCTCAAAGTCGAGGTCAAGCGGCTGGCCGCCGCGGATATCGACGTCAGCAACGCGGTATTGTCCTACGCTGCCGACTGTGCCGCCGACTTCATCGTCATGGGCGGATACGGCCATTCCAGACTGCGCGAATTCGTGCTCGGGGGTGCCACCCGTGGGATTCTGCAATCGATGACGGTTCCAGTGTTGATGGCGCACTGATATCAGTAGTCAGGAATCAGTAATCAGGGATCAGGAGTGAGACCTGATACTTAATTCCTGACCCCTGATCCCTGATCACTGATTACTGAAATCACCAGCCCCCGGGCACGGGCATCGACAACACCGAGCGCTCGTAGCGCGAACAACGTGAGCGTCTGCACGGCGGCGTACTCGTCATCCGGTCCGGCCGAATTGGGTGCAAGCGGGCCGACGAGACTTTCCACCGTGGCTCCGATGACGGCAGCGGCCATGACGGTCGGAGGCTGATCGGGCAGATGGCCGGCCGCAATCGCGGCCCGGATCAAGTTCTCGAATTCATCGCCAATGTTGCGTCGGAATGCGAAGCGCCCGGCCCCCTCCCTTCCCTCCCCCGCAAGCGGGGGAGGGAATTTGGATTTACCCTCCCCCGCAAGCGGGGGAGGGAATTTCGATTTTCCCTCCCCCGCTTGCGGGGGAGGGTAGGGAGGGGGCGCTTCCGCCAGCATCGCCCAGGCAAGGCGGCGCGTCCGCAGGGTACCGGCGGCGAACGCCATGATGGCGGCGGCAAGCCCCGAAAGCGCCCCTGGCGCCGCTGCCGCAGCCTTGCGGATCGCGGCGATCTCACGCTCCGCAGTGGCGGCTACCAGGGCCGTAACGAGATCGTCCTTGGAGGGAAAATAACGGTACACCGTGCCGGCCGCGATACCAGCGCGTTCAGCCACCGGCATGATTTGCACGGCCGCCAAGCCGCTTTCGCTCGCCAGCGCCCGGGCCGCCCCGATGATGGCCTCGTACCGGGCCGCAAGGCGCGCAGTCTCACGTTCAGTCCGGCGATACGCCATGCAGCGTCCGTAGGATGGGGTTGAGCGTCGGCGAAACCCGTCGTCGGCTTTTGCTTACGACGCGGCAGGATCGGTTTCGCATCCTTCGACAAGCGCTCAGGAGCTCAACCCATTCTACGCGCTCTACCGATAAATGCATCGCGCCCTGCCGGATCCTCAGCCATGGTGCTGCGCCAACGCGGATTCGCGAATTCCTGTCAGCGTCAAGGTCGGCGTAATGGCCTCCGGGTCAACCTTGAGATGAATGATGGCGGGCTGGCCCGATTTTTCGGCGGCCTGAAACGCCGCCGGAAAGTCTGCGGTCTTCTCGACCGTGACGCCGAAGCCGCCGAATGCCCGGGCGTAGGCGGCGAAATCCGGATTGCGCAGCCCCGTCGCCGAGACGCGCCCCGGATAGTGGCGCTCCTGGTGCATCCGGATGGTTCCGTAAAGTCCGTTGTCCGCAATGATGACAATGACCGCGGCATCAAACTGGACCGCCGTTGCGAAATCCTGGCCGTTCATGAGGAAATCGCCGTCGCCGCTGAACGCGACGACGGTGCGGTGCGGATAGAGCCGCTTCACTCCGATCGCAGCCGGCACCCCGTAGCCCATGGAACCGGCGGTCGGAGCGAACTGCGTGGCGAACTTGCGGTGGCGATAATAGCGATGAACCCATGCGGCATAATTGCCCGCGCCATTACAGACCATGGCGTCGTCGCCAAGGTAGTCCCGCAGCCACACCAGGATGGCGCCGAGATTGACGCCGCCGGGGACATCGGTCGGTTTTTCCGAGAATGCGAGATACTCATCATGGGCGGCCTTTGACACACTGTCCCACCGCGGTTTGGCCGGCGGATCGAGCGCCGCTGCGGCGATCGCAAAGGACGCTGGCGTGGCGTTGATGCCAAGATGAGGCCGATACACGCGGCCAAGTTCCTCGACGCCGGGATGAACGTGCACAAAGGTCATTTGCGGTG
>WNFM01352062.1_pt1 | contig 10147 bp, 8 predicted proteins | sample 5400271 | NCBI WGS metagenome assembly WNFM01 (sample SAMN13153352, study PRJNA577476) | soil metagenome | isolation source: 60 cm saprolite on Douglas fir-dominated hillslope | place: USA:California | collected 2013-09-17
GTAAGCGAAAATAGCCGTGGCGTGTAATTCGTAGAGTCTGGCCACCGGCGAGTCGCAAGAAACTCCATCTTTTGAGCGTTGCATATCATCCTTCTCAGATTATTTGAGGCCTCACTTGTCTTATCGCATGAGATAGAAGGAACGTTACACGCCTGGCCCTGTCTCCCCCCTTTATGCAAGCTTCCAGGTCGCCCGCAAGAGTCCCCAAAACGCATCAATCGAACAAAAAGCCCATCAACATCCTAGGCCCGCGTCTTAGATTGAAGCCCATTGGGGACCGATCAGGGCGGGGGCAAGCCCCGCCCCTACTATACACGGATGGGTCGGCTCCCCAGGCCGTGTATAGTAGGGGCGATCCCTTGCGGTCGCCCTGTGGACGGGCACCATCGCGTAGCGCTCGCATTCGCCAACAAGGGCCTTGATGGTCGCCCTGGAAGCCTGTTCATCTCCAAAATACGGGATGCTTCATACCTCTTTTTTGCACCATATCCTTCATTTGGAGTTACCTTCCTTGCTGCTTGCACCTTTCCCTATGGAGCAAGCAGCAGTTCTGTGATTGGCACCTGAACATCTAAGAGAGAGCCGATATCATATTTCCAGTTCGTCGCGCCGTTTGCGAGGCGAATGGCGTAGACGAAGTAATGGGTGAACGAGGTACTGCTGCCGGAGGAATATGGATCTCCTTCATGCACAGAGGTGCGTACATAGAGCACATCGTTACTCAACACGCTCAGATCAAGACCCTCTTTCACTGGAATAGCGATTAGATGTTGCCCCAATGCCTTGCCAGTATGCGCATCAAAGACCTGGAGCGTATATGGCCGCTTCCCGGTGAGCACATACAGATGACTATCGGAAGCCTCTATCTGGGGGGAACAAGATCCAGGGATGTCGCAGGCCAACACACCCAATGAGATCTGCCAGCGCAGTGTGCCGGTCTTTGCATCGAGCGCCTGCAAGCTATATTCGTTTTGCACAACCGTCTCGACCAGAATGCTCTTCCCGCCATCTATCACCTCATCGCGAAAACTGTATCCTGGTTTGGATTCCCACAATTGCTTCCCGGTCTGAGCATCAAAGGCGAAAACGCGGAAGTAATCAAGCGGAATTGCTTGTCCGCCCGTTAAAGCTATTGCTGCACCAGTGTTCACATATAACACTCCATTACGTAGTTGGAGGGAATCGAAATACACAGGCCCATCAGGGAGACGCTGTTCCCAGAGTTGCTTCCCGGTGCGAGCATCGAGCGCGTAGAGCGGGTTGCCGCTGCTATAGACAATGCCATCGAAGATGAACGTAGGCGAGAGGGAGGTATTGATCAACTGGCGATTGAAGTGCCAGCGTTCCTTGCCGGTCATCCCATCAATGGCATGAAGAATGGGCACGCCCTTTATCGAAAACTCTGACGCATAGAGGGTATCATCAGATGGTGAGAAGGAGCCACCATTTGGAAAGCTGAGGTGGCTCCATTTCAGCGAGCCGTCACGCAGGTCAAGCGCTGCCATATCCCCACGAGCCAGTTGCAGATACATCAGGCTCTTATCGATGAATATCTCACCAATACGTCCGCGATCCTGTGCCAGCTCAGCAGGGGTGAGTTGTGGTGAATAGTGCCATATCTCTTTGCCGGAACTTCCACGCAGCGCATAAATGCCATACTCGAGTGCGGCATAGACGACATCGTTGACGACATTAAGCTGCAAATAGCTGCCGATAATGCGATCTGGCTTATAGGCTTGCTTGAGGGCAAACTTCCAGATGACTGAGCCATCGCGCCCGCTTAACTTATACACAACATCCTTGTAGGCAGTATACACATCCTTCGGTGGTTCATTCGGCACAGCCACCCTCCTCCCTGCCGGCGATGGCTGCTGACGCGCCATCTGCGAGACAACTACCCAGCTTCCAATGACTAAGCTTACAATCAGTAAAGCTGCGACAATACTCCACGGACGAACAAATGACGCCTTTCTTTGAGAACCAGGGGAATCTTGCTTTTCCATGAGAACAGCCCTCCGCGCTCTATTTGACTCTCTTCCTCTGCTTTACCTGCCCGAATACTTCATACTTTGAAGACGTTAGAAGCAAGGCAGATGTTCCCATTTTAGCTGGGGGCTACCTTGTTGTGATTTACAACTCACGCGAGCACGGGACCAAAGGACAGGTGATAGTTCCTAAATTGGACCACAGTTGCGGATATGCGTCAAACGTCTCTTTTTCCCACGTTGATTGCGAACTCAGAAGTGCCTTCTCGAGCGATGCTTAGGACAGGTTATGGTTCTGTCGGGTGGAAAATATATCGGTCAAATCATAACTATTCTGTGGAATTATTTGCATGTTGGGATAGCAAACAATGTGTGCCCAACTTGTAAATAATTCGGCGTGAGAAGTTTTTCTTCATTCCCACAAGCTCGGTTTTTCTCGCTTGTGGCCTTGCGCTACAAGAAATTAGTCTACCTAAATTTCGCCCAAAATAGCAACAGGGTCACCAGCCCTTGAAGAGCTTGCCAAAAGCATGGCGATGCTCCATAGCTAATGAAGAACCGAAGAAGCTTTCATTAGAAGGAGCATCACCATGAACGAATCTATCACACGGACCACGAAGCATTTTAGCCCGGCGGCTTCTTTGGCCGCCCTGGGAGTGAAGTTGAAACAACTCGATGTGTTTGGCCCGATCCGTACCCAGGTGCAGATTAAGCAGAAGACCGTCAAACATACGCCAGCGGACAAGCTCTATGACGCCTTGATCAGCCTGTTGGCTGGAGCCCAGGGGATGGTCGAAATCAATACACGCCTGCGCACTGATCCGGCCTTGCAGCACGCCTTTGGCAGAAGCGCATGTGCGGAGCAGTCGGTGGTGCAGGAGACGCTGGATGCGTGTACGCAGGAGAATGTCAGACAAATGCAGCACGCGCTGGATCTGATCTACCGGCAGCACAGTCGCGGGTATCGGCACGATTACCAAGCTGGATTCCAACTGCTGGATGTGGACATGAGTGGCCTGCCCTGCGGTCGGCATCCGCCGCTTTTGCCCGGCATCGGGTACTTTGCCGCACAATATCACCGCCGGGGACGGCAATTGGGCCGCGTGCTGGCCACGGGCTATGAGGAGGTGGTCGTCGATCGCCTGTTTGCCGGCAATGTCCAGTTGGTGAAGGCCTTGCAGCCTTTGGTGGAGGCAGCAGAGAAGACCTTGCAACTGGATGCGGCGAGACGCGCGCGCACGATTATCCGCGTGGATGCAGGAGCCGGGACCTTGGACGATATCAATTGGAGGCTTTCGCGGGGCTATGAGGTGCTGGCCAAAGAGTATTCGGGACAACGCGTGCTCCGTCTGGCCAAGACCGTCACTGAGTGGGTCCAGGACCCGGACTGGTCCGAGCGCTCGTTTGGTTGGGTCACCGAACCCGCTACCGGCTATGTCCGTCCCGTCCAGCGTATTGCCGTGCGCTGTCGCAGACAAGATGGCACCTTCGCTGGACGCGCGTGCTGATCTGCTCGCTGTCGGTTGAGCAGGTGCTCGCGGTGCTGGGGCGCACCCCTGCGCAAGCGGGTGATCCTGTCGCGGTCTTGTTGGCCTACGTGACCGATCTCGCGATCAGCGTGGGGGCGGCATCGAAACCTCGTTGAAAGGCGATAAGCAGGGATTGGGACTGACCAAACGCAACAAGAAGCGCGGGGATCGCGCAACATATGCTGACGCTGCTGGGCTCTTTGGCGCACAATGTGGTGGTCTGGGCACGCCACTGGTTGGCCGTGCCCCAGGTCCAGCAGTGTGGCATCTTGCGCATGGTGCGTGATGTGTTTCATGTCAGTGGCTTCCTCTGCTTTGATGCCGTTGGCTCGGTGGTTGCCATTGTGCTGAACCAAGATGCTCGCTTGGCACGCTCGCTCGCCCTGTCCCTGCGCAGCTTGCTGACTCCTTTACACATTGTCGTTAATTTGGGCGAAACTTAGGTAGTCTAAACGTCAATTTCATGGATGGCTGAGTGATTTCGCTAAGAAGACCGCCTGGCTCGTATCGCCTGGGCGCGCTGTTCGAGCCTTGCTGCCTCCTCGTTTCGTTGCATCTGTCGTAACAGGCCAGCGTAGTTCTCCAGTATATTAGCGATGGATGGGTGATCAGGATCGAGCACTTTCTCTTTGATCGCCAGCGCTCGCTGGTAGAGCGGTTCCGCTTGTTCGTGCTTTCCTTGAGCCTCGTAGAGTCCTGCCAGGTTACCGAGGGTTCTGGCGGTGTCAGGGTGGTCAGGACCGAGCACTTTCTCTATGATCGCCAGCGCTTGCTGCAAGAGTGCTTCGGCTTGCGTATACAGAGCATGCTCGCGCAAGTACCACCCCACTTGACCAAGCAGCTGGGCTGCTTCGGGAAAGGTAAATTTGTGTTGTTCAATCAGTGCGGCACAGGCCAGGGCATGGGGCAGGCACGCCTGGCAGCGGGGCCAGGTGCGGTATTCAACATGCGGAAAAGCTGCATTGACAACTTTGACCGTCCGCTGTGCCCACCGGCGTTGCGTCTTCTTGTCCATGCCATCTTTGAGCACGACCTGCACCAGCCGGTGCATGTTGAGCGTCTTCGCCTCGGCATTGCGCTTTATCAACGAGTACCTGCGCAGCACTTCAATCGCCTCGTTCAGTTGGAACGGGTCAGTTGCGATAGATTTCAAAGTGGGACCGGCTGCAGCAGCTCAGCAGCAGCGGGGTTGGCCTGCTCCACCCTTTGAAAGGACAGCGACCAGGTGGTGGCAACGGGTTCGGGATGCTCCGAGCGCAGTTTGCTGCGCCGCTTCAAGAGATCCTTGCGATGGGTACGATACAGATCAAGATAGCCGGACAGGCCGCAGTTCGTCTCCTCGATGTAGGCTCCCGCCTGGTCGATGGCAAGCGGCAGGCCATCCAGTTCTCTCACGACAGCTTCAGCCAGGGAGCGATCGGGGGCTGTGGCCTGCTCCAGTGGAGCGCCCGCTGCCAGTTTTTTCGCGCGTCGCAAGAGCAGCAGGGCACCCTCGGCCCGCTCCATCTTCTCCACCTCAAGGCTGTTGGCGATGGCGCCCGTGAACTGCGCGCGGGTCGTCAGCAGGATGTGCCCGCTGCTTGCCAGCGGCAGGAAGTCAGCGGCCATTTCCAGGTCGTCGGCATTGTCCAGGATGAGCAGCCAGCCTTTGTTGCTTGCCAGCCAGCGCTTGACGGCGGCCACCACAACTCCTTGATCGGCCACGTCTCGCTCAGGCAACTGCAAGAGAGCGGCCAGGGCCACGAAGTCTGAGATGAGCGTTTCACGAGTGGCGGCGCTGGCCCACAGCACGGCCTGGTAGTCATCGCGAGAGCGATAGGCGTACTCCACTGCTGTCTGCGTCTTGCCGATGCCGCCCAGGCCGCTGATGGCCTGCGGCTGCGAGAGCGCGGCGGCTTTGCCGGAGTGCAGGAGTTCATGCAGGCGCGTGAGGAGGTCCTCGCGGCCGGTGAAGTAGGGATTACGGCGGTAGGGGACGTTCCAGAGGGAGGGCAGTGCACTGGGAAACGCCGGTCGCTCAGCCTGTGTTTGAGCAATCGCTGGAAAGGCAGGAGAAGCAGCAGGTTTGGCCCGTTCATGGCGCACTCCCGCCAGCAAGACTGTGCGAGCCTCCTGCTCATTCCGCCCTACCAGGTCGATGTAGACGACTTGTCCAAGCAGGCCTTCGACATCAAAAGGACGGATGCGCACCGGCACGAGGAGACGCTGCTCGCCCTTGGGATCGTGCGCAAAGGCTGCCGCCCATTCGGAGGGGGTGAAGCCTGATTGCAAATACTCGGGAGAAAGAACCGCGATGGTGCGCTCCGCTGTGCTGGCGGCCGTATCCATCTCGAGCACAAAGTTGCTGCCTGGCGCAAAATCCCAGGCCTGGATGAGGGTGGTATAGCCTTCGTGTTCCAACTGCCAGGCAATCCACTCGGCCCACGGACGGTCAGCGCTGGTATAGCTGATAAAAAAGTGTTTGCGGGAGTTTGTCTCCGTCATGGCTTCCCTCAAGCTCCGTCATATGTCGGTCGCGGCGAGATGGGCGCTCGTTCGTGCTGCTGCCGCTGAGTATAGCGGGTTTCGACTGTCAATGCAACAAGCAGGCGGAAAGAGGTTCTAGGACGGTCGCAAGAGTCCATGAAGAGTGTTGGCCAGCATTGCTTAGCGGAAAAAGTTGCTTGGTACAGGTGAGCCAGCCCACTGCTTCTGCCTTTGGCCATCTTCGCATGACAGAGCGAGTATGTTTTCTCCGGCAAGAGCAGCGGCGCGAGTGAGAGCGAGTAACCCCGGCTCATCTTCCGGCAAGCTTTCTTCAGGTTTAGTGGTGATAAGATCAGCGGCGATGATAGTGGGGTCACGCTTGTCGGCGGGACGGCGAGTGGTTTGACGACTCTCTGGGTCAACAGTGAGCTGCTCACCCCAAGGCTCGGTATTCGTCTGATACAGGAAAGTAGTTAGGTCAGCGGAAACAGGCTGATTTTCGGTCCAGCAGGTAGCATGGCTCCAAAGGATCTGGCTAGCATGGCTCCAAAGGATCTGGCCAGGGCGATGATACCTGACAGAGACCAGGGTTTCACCGTCGATCTGGCTGAGATCATAGGCTACAATCAGCCCTGACGCCTGACTGCCACCAGCGGGCCAGGGCTTTAGAGGTAGACCGAGTACGCGAGCAGCAGCATGCGCCAGGATTTGGCTGTTGTGGTCGGGCAGCAGCCAGATACGTGGGATACGAATCTGAAGGGCATCCAGCACAGCCTGTACGCGCAGAATACCCAGGAGGCAAAGGCCATACGAATCCTGTACCCAGGCATAGCGACCATGCATTGACTCGTCGAAGCCATGAGGGGAAAGATGCAGCAACAAGCTGCCGGTCAGCACGAGATGCCAGCCACGCAGATCGTGGGTATCAAGAGGGGTGTGACCGTTGAGGGCATCGGCACGCACCAACAGTGCAGCAATGCGCTCGGTCAGCTGTGCAAAAGATACATCTTGTGATTGTAAACGTCGCAGATCTGGCAGCATCCGGCGTGGTGTCTCCAGGTCACCGCACATCAGCGAGTTGAAGGCGAGCAGATAGCAGGTCAGGAAGTTGTGTTGTACGAGGCGAGGAGCCAGTTGGAGAAAGCGACGTGCTTCAGCATAGCGCATCTCCCTTTCGAGCGCGGAAGAGAGTTCGTTCAGAACAGTCGCGTTGTCTGGCTCCAAGTGATGTGCATAGGCTAGTATTGTGGCTGCCATATCACTGAGCCCATACTCGATCATCTCATAGCCCACACGATAAAGCTGCTTCACATCTGTTGGAGTACGTGCCGCAGTGCGGAGCCGGCTGGCAAACTCCGCCCCGGCAATCTGCATGCTTATCTCGGCAAAGGCTTGCAATGTCTCCGAGAACTCGGCTGGCTGTTCCACCAGACCCGGATAGCGCAGCACCGGACGAAAGGCCTGAAACGCCTTCTGTGCATCACCTGAACGCAGGAGAGAGAGTGCTTGCTGAAGTTGTGGCTGATACTCCGACATATTTTCCCATCCCTGGTATTTCTCTCTATCTTCTCATACTGCGTCAAGCCTCATGTACCCAAGAGCCGGGGTCTCTTCATTAAAGATCAGAAGCGCACATACCTCTATTTTGCACCATATCCTTCATGGATGGCTGAGTGATTCCGCTTAGGAAGACCGCTTGGCTCGTATCGCCCTGGCGCGTTGTTCGAGCGAGGCGGCTTCCTCGTTTCGCCGCATCCGCCGCAGCAGGCGAGCGTAGTTCTCCAGCACAGTAGCGATAGATGGGTGATCAGGATCGAGCACTTTCTCTACGATCGCCAGTGCTCGCTGGAAAAGCAGTTCGGCCTGCTTGTACTTCCCCTGGGCTCTGTAGAGGTTTGCCAGATTATTGAGGGTAGTGGCGGTGTCAGGGTGGTCAGGACCGAGCACTTTCTCTCTGATCGCAAGCGCTCGCAAGAAAAGCGGTTCGGCCTGCTCGTACTTCTCCTGGGCTCCATAGAGGTTTGCCAGGTTATCGAGAGTAAAGGCGGTACTAGGGGGGTCAGGATCGAGCGCCTTCTCTTTGATCGCCAGCGAGCGCTGGTAAAGCTCTTCGGCTTGCTCGTACTTCTCTTGGTTGTGGTAGAGGAATGCCAGGTTATTGAGGGTAATGCTGGTTTCAGGATGATCAGGGTCGAATGTTTTCTCTTTGATCGTCAGGGCTCGTTGGAAAAGCGGTTCGGCTTGCTCATACTTCCCTTGGTTCACATAGAGTTGTGCCAGGTTATCGAGGGTGATCGCAGTGTGAGGTCGATCAGGGCCGAGGGTTTCCTCATAGAAGCCCAAGGCACGCTGACCATAGGGTACTGCCTGTGCGTATTTGCCCTGGGCTTTGTAGAGGCTTACCAAGTTATTGAGGATAATGCCGATATAGATGTCCTTGGGGTCTAGTGACTTCTCGTAGATGGCGAGAGCTTGCTGCAAGAGCAGTTCGGCTTGGGCATACAGCGCATGCTCTTGCAAGTACCATCCCATTTCATTCAGCAGCCGGGCCGCTTCGGGAAATGCGAATGTGTGCCGTTCAATCAGTGCAGCACAGGCCAGGGCATGGGGGAGGCATGCCTGGCAGCGAGGCCAGGTGCTGTATTCAACATTGGGAAATGCGGCGTTGACGGCTTTGACCGTCCGCTGTGCCCACTTGCGTTGCGTCTTCTTGTCCATGCCATCCTTGAGCACGACCTGCACCAGCCGGTGCATGTTGAGCGTCTTCGTTTCGGCATTGCGCTTTATCAATGAGTACGTACGCAGCACTTCAATGGCCTCGTTCAGTTGGTATGGGTCGGCTGCCACCGGTTGCAACAGCGGACCAACTTCAGCAACTCCTTCGGTGATGATGTCTTCAGGGATGGCTTCAGAGTCCAGAAAGGCGCAGAGACGCAGCAGGTCCGCGGCAGCGGGATTGGCCTGCTCCAGCTTTTGAAAGGAGAGCGACCAGGTGGTGGCAACGGGTTCGGGGTGCTCAGTGCGCAGCTTGCTGCGCCGTTGCAAGAGGTCTTTGCGATGGGTGCGGTAGAGATCAAGATAGCCGGACAGGCTGTAGTCTGTCTCCTCGATGTAGGCTCCTGCCTGGTCGAGTGCGAGTGGCAGGCCACCCAGTTCTTTCACAATAGCCTCAGCCAGGGAGCGATCAGGCGCTGTGGCCTGCTCCAGTGGAGCACTTGGTGCCAATTTTTTCGCGCGCCGCAAGAGCAGCAGGGCGCCTTCGGCCTGCTCCATCTTCTCCACCTCAAGGCTGTTGGCGATGGTGCCCGTGGACTGCGCGCGGGTCGTGAGCAGGATGTGCCCGCTGCTTGCCAGCGGCAGGAAGTCGGCGGCCATTTCCAGGTCGTCGGCATTGTCCAGGATGAGCAGCCAGCCTTTGTTGCTTGCCAGCCAACGCTTGACGGCGGCAATCACAACTCCTTGATCGGCCACGTCTCGCTCGGGCAATTGCAAGAGGGCGGCCAGCGCCACGAAGTCTGAGATGAGCGTTTCACGAGTGGCGGCACTGGCCCACAGCACGGCCTGGTAGTCATCGTGGTAGCGATAGGCGTACTCAACTGCCGTCTGTGTCTTGCCGATGCCACCCAGGCCGCTGATGGCCTGCGGCTGCGTCAAGGCCGTTGCTTTGCCGGCCTGCAGGAACTCATGCAGGCGGGTGAGAAGGTCCTCGCGGCCCGTGAAGTAGGGATTACGGCGGTAGGGGACGTTCCAAAAGCGCACCTGCTGTGTGCCCATCGACGTGGTGCCCGCTGCTGTCGATGGGCCGGCTAAGGGTTTGCGCCGCTGCCTTTCGCGGTCAGATCATTGATTGCCGCTCGAATGCCCTGTACAATATTCTCAAACGCATCATCATGCGTAGGCCACCTGGTGACAGGTTCGCCATCTGTCGGCAGCACCTCGATTCCGGCGAATGGAGCGCCTTTCCAATCCGTGGGACGCAGGATGATGGGGATGACGCGAGCCTGGTTGGCCCGGTGCCTGGCCATGGCCTGGGTCATTTCGATGCTGTAGCAGAAGTCGGAGGCCATGAAATCAGCGCTGATCAGCAAGAGAATGATCTGGTCAGTCTGGAGGTGATGCATGATCTGTGGCTGCCATTCGGTTCCCGGCATGATATCGCCGTCATAC
>WNFM01216077.1_pt2 | contig 10143 bp, 9 predicted proteins | sample 5400271 | NCBI WGS metagenome assembly WNFM01 (sample SAMN13153352, study PRJNA577476) | soil metagenome | isolation source: 60 cm saprolite on Douglas fir-dominated hillslope | place: USA:California | collected 2013-09-17
GGCCGTGGCCACGAAGATCGCAGGCAATAACCTCATGGTTTCTGGAAAAGAAATCGAGCTGGAATTTCCAGTCTTCGTGACTGCACGCGAAACCATGCACGAAGAAGATCGGCGGGGCGCCTTGCCCCGCGCGGATGAAATGCATGCGTTACTCCGCCTCGGCCTGCGGCTTGTGCGCGGCGATCAGCTTCTGCTGCAGTTGCGGCGGCGCCGTTTCGTAGTGGCTGAACTCAAGGTTGTAGGTGCCGTGACCCGCGGTCAGGGACTTCAGGCGCGCCGGGAAATGCTCGAGCTCGGAGAGCGGCGCCTGCGCCGTGATCTGCACCAGCCCGGGCCGCGGCGAGTCCGAGCCCTTGATATGCGCGCGGTGGCCGGAGAGCTCGCCGGCGATGTCGCCCATGCGGTCTTCGGGCGCGACGATCTCGACGTTGACGATCGGCTCGAGCACCATCGGCCGCGCCTTGCCGAGCGCGTCGAGGAACGCCTTGCGCCCGGCCGACATGAAGGCGACGTCCTTGGAATCGACCGGGTGGCTCTTGCCGTCGTACACCGTCACCCTCACGTCCTGCAGCGGGTAGCCGGCGACGAAGCCGCTTTCGAGAACGCTGCGCACGCCTTTCTCGACCGACGGGATGAATTGGTTCGGGATCGATCCGCCCTTCACCCCGTCGACGAACTCGAAGCCCTTGCCGCGCGGCAGCGGCTCGATCTTGAGGAACACCTCGCCGAACTGGCCGGCGCCGCCGGTCTGCTTCTTGTGGCGGCTGTGGCCGTCGGCCCTCGCGGCGATGGTCTCGCGGAAGGCGATCGACGGCGGCCGGGTGTCGAGGTCGAGCTTGTACTGGGTGGACATCTTCTGCAGCACCGTTTTCAGGTGCATCTCGCCCAGGCCGCGCATCACCGTCTCGTTTGCCTGCGCGTTGTGCTCGATGCGGAAGCACGGATCCTCGGCGATGATCTTGTGCAGCACGTCCGAGACCTTCTGCTCGTCGCCGCGCTTCTTCGGCACCACCGCCAGGCCGAACACCGAGGTCGGCAGCTCGAGCGGCTTGGCATGCACGTGCGCGTCGGCCGCCGAGTCGTGCAGGATGTGGTCGAACTGGATCTCGTCGATCTTGGCGATCGCGCAGATGTCGCCGGGAATCGCTTCGCTCACCTCGACTTGCTGTTTTCCGCGCAGCAGGTACAGGTGCCCCGCCTTGATCGGCTTCCTTGCCTCGCCGACGTAGAGCTGCGTGCCCGGCGTGAGGCGGCCCTGGTGCATGCGGAACACCGCGACGCGGCCGATGTAGGGATCGATTTCGATCTTGAACACGTGCGCCAGCACGTGCTTGCCGGGATCGGGGACCGGCTGCAGCTCGGTCTGCGCGCCTCCCACCTGGGTGCTGGTGTAGGCGGGTGGGTTGCCCTCGGCGGGGTTGGGCAGCAGCTTCTCGATCACTTCCAGCAGCTCGGCGATGCCGGCCCCGGTCTTCGCCGAGGTGAAGACGACAGGGATCAGGTGTCCTTCGCGCAACGCGCGCTCGAGCGGCTCGTGCAGCTCTTCCGGCGTCACCTCGCCCTTCTCCAGGTAGCGCTCCATCAGTTTCTCGTCGACCTCGACCACCTGGTCGATGAGCTCGCGGTGCGCAGCCTCGACCGAGGAGAAGTCGGATTCTCCCGAGGGCGCGAAGAAGCAGTCGGAGACCTTGCTCGCCTTGCCGGCGGGCAGGTTGAGCGGCAGGCACTCGCGGCCGAACGCCTGCTGGATGCGCTCGAGCAGCGCTTCGAGGTCGACGTTTTCCGCGTCGATCTTGTTGACGACGATCAGGCGATCGAGGCCGCGCTTGGCGGCCCATTGCACGAACCGCCCGGTCATCATCTCCAGGCCGTTCTGCGCATTGATGACGATCGCCGCGGTCTCCACCGCGGCGAGGGCGGGCAGGGCGTGGCCGAGGAAATCGGGGTAGCCCGGCGTGTCCAGCAGGTGGATGCGGTGCTCGGCGTGATCGAAGCTCGCGACCGCGAGCTTCAGGGAATGCTGCAGCTGCTTCTCGAGCGGGGTGTAGTCGCAGACCGTGCTGCCGCGCTCGACGCTACCGGCGGCGGGGATGGCGCCCGCCTTGGCGAGCAGCGCTTCCGCGAGGCTGGTCTTACCCGCTCCCGACTGCCCGACCAGGGCAATCGTCCTGATCCGCTTGATCGAATGTGCCACGGGCCCTCCTCTCCCCGGGATTTATAGCAGTACCCCGGAGGGCAGGGAAGGCCCGCTACGTCACTTCTTCGCGCAGGGGTCGGTGCAGGGCGGCGGCGGAGGAGCGTTCTGCTGTTTGTTCTGGCTGCTCGAGTAGTTATCCGAGCGGCGGCTATCCTTGTGGGACATGTAGGCGCCGCCCGCCACGGCCAGGCCGCCGGCGATCAGCCACTTCGCCTCGATGCCGGCGAGCACGCCTTCGAAGGCATTGAACATCCGGCTGTCGAGATAGACCGTCTCGTACTGGCGCTTGCCCTGGAGGGCGAAGCCGTAGGCGAGTGTTCGTTCCTTGGCGGTGGTGCCGCCGATCGGGATGCTGACGTACAGCATCGTCGTCGGCACGGTGCTCTGGACTTGCGGTTCCTGTGCTTGCGCGGGCGCGGACGCGATCAGCGCCGTTGCCAATAGTGTGAGTTGCTTGACTCCCATTTCCTTGCCCCTCCTTTGTGCGGGCAAGGTAAGAATAAATCGTGAACTACTACACGCTCTATCGGGCGCAGAGCGAAAATCCTGATCTGCTCAGAGGAGATTTGCGTTTCTTCGTGTCTTTCAGCGAGCGCGACGCGCGGCGGTATACGCGCGCCAGCCGCCGAACTGGGTAATCTCGGTGCCGCGAGCGACGAGCCACGGCTCGCCCAGCACGCCCAGCACCTCCGCCGCGTCGCTCAGCACCACCTTGCCGATGCAAAGCCCGGCCGGCTCGCCGGCGAGCACTTGCGCGAATCCTGCCGGGGGTAGCTCCCAGATCTCCAGCGCGATCGCGGCGCCGCCGGAATCGACTCGCAGCATTGCGGGGTGGATGTCGCCGATCGAATACAGCCGATAAACAGGAGCGGTCTTCGCCTCGCGGACAAAGCTCCCTCCGCAGCCCAGGAGATTGCCGTTCAATTCGAGCCCACGCATGAGCGTGCCGTTGACGGCCAGGAGCACGGCGCTGCCTACTTCTTCCCGCCTTGCCGCGTTTCGATCAACTCGGAACGCTTTTTCAGCGTGTCCTCGAGGCGCGACTTGGGGACCAGCAGTACCTGGCTCGAGAGCGCCTTGTCTTTCGGCAACCGCTCCTCGAGCTTCTTCAGCCGCTCGGCGTCGTCGGGCTTCGCCGCCTTGGCGAGCTTGCCGCCTTGCTCGAAGCTGACGTAGTAGTTCTCGCCCGCGAGTTTGCCGACGCGCACCATATAGGAGAGCCCATCGAGGGTTGTCGCGTCGAGGCGCGTCGGCTTGTCGAGGCCGGTGAGCTCGGGGCCCGCGTCCTTCGGTGCGACGTCCGCCAGGTCGAGCAGGCTCAGCGAATAGGTCGCGGCGTTGGCCCTGCTCGGGTCGAGCTTCTCGCCCGGCCGCTGGTTGGCGAGCCTCCAGGAGGCATTCTCGGCCGCGCGCTCCAGACGCCAGCCCTCGCCGCCGGGGTAGCGCACTTCCAGCGTCTTCACCTTCTCGATCTGGAAGGAGCGCTTGTCGATCCATTCGGCAGACTTCGCCGTCGCCTGCAGCAGCGGATCGGAGATCATGTAAACGGTCTTCTCGTCGCCCGGCAACATCACGAAGCGGCCATCGCCGAGCGCCCTCTCCGGGTTCTCGGGCTCCGTGCGGAAGAGCTTCCTGCCGATCAGGAGCTTCGCCAGCGGCTTGCCGTCGGCGCCGGCGAATTCCAACTGGGTAGCGGAAGTATCCAGGTTGAGCCGGGCGCGGTCTTTCTCGCCCACGGGCTCGCTCTGCGCGATCTTCAGGCTGACCGCCTTGACGACGAACTCGCGCACCTTGGCGAAGTCGGCCGGGAAGCCGCCGCGCTCGTCGATGACCCAGCCGTCTTCTTTTCTCGAGAGGGTGAGCGTTGACTTCGGTTCGACGATGCGGATCCGCGCGATGTCGGCCGCCTTGAGGTCTTTCAGGAGCAGTTGGCCGAGCGCCGAAGTGTTCTGCGGCCGCCGCGCGCTGTCTTCGCGCTGTATGAGAAGCGCGGCGCCGCCGAGCACCGCCAGCAGCACGATCAGGATGGCGGCAATCCGCGCGTTCATGCGACCCGCGTTCGCCTCAGCAGCGCGACCAGCAGGCCGACCAGCGCGACCAGCAGGGGCATCAGCGCGATGTTCACCAGCTTGGTCCAGAACACGAGGCCCTCGGCGTCCTGGCGCAGGGTCTTGCGCACCTCCTTGAGGGCGAGGCGCGTTTCGACAACGGTCTTGCGGAAGCGCTCGAGCTCGGCCTGCTGCTCGGGGCTCAGGATCTGCGCCGACTTGCCGCCCTGCGCTTTCTGCAGCTCCTGCAGCTTGGCGGTGGTCTTCTGCAACTCTTCCTCGAGGCCGCGGATCTTGCCGAAGTACTGCTTCTGCGCCTCGGCCTCGAGCTCGCGCACCACCGTCAGCGGGCGGAACGAGGCGGTACGGCTGCGCAGCGAGATCAACGCGTCGCCGGCGGCGAACTGCTCGACCATGCCGAGGGCGAAGGCGAGGTTGCCGTTCGAGGGCACCACCACCTTCCGGCCGAACACGTCCTGCACGTCGACCGCGGCGCCGTCGGCCAGCATGTCGACGTCGGCGACGACGATCACCGCGTTCTCGGCGCTGGACTCGCGCAGCGTCGGCGTGCCTTCGACGGGCTTGTCCTTCCCGTCGCGGGTCCTTTCCTTCACCCCTTCGGGGAAGGCGGTCTTGAACTTGCCGGAGAGCCGCAGCGCCAGCGGCAGCGGCTTGCCCGAGGGCTTGAAGTTCTTGGTCGCCTCGTCGCCCGACTTGATCACGTCCGGCCCCTCGACCAGCATCGAATTGGGCGAGCTCTTCAGCAGCTCGGCGACCTTGAGCTCGGAGCCCTTCACCTCGAAGCCGCCGCCGAACGCGTAGAGCAGGGTCTCGATGCTCGCGGTGACGACGTCGTCGCGGCTGAACGCGGTGCGGTTCAGGGTCAGCACCGTCGGCGTGTAGCGCGCGCCGGAGCCCGAGCCGAAGACCACGTCCGAGACCACCTTGCCCGCCGGCATCTCGATGCCCCAGGCCTTGAACAGCGTCGGCAGGTTCGAGCTCGAGCCCTGCTGCGGCGGCATGCCGGGCATGGTCGGCGACTGGTCGAAGTAGGCGTAGGGGTCGACGAAGGCGATCAGCTTGCCGCCGCGCAGCACGAACTGGTCGAGCGCGTACTCGGTCTGGGGTTGCGCGTCGCGCGGATGGATGAGCAGCAGGACGTTGATGTCCTTCGGGATCTCTTTCGCGCTCATCGGCACTTCGCTGATCTCGAACTCGCGCTTCAGCTCGTAGGCGAGATACCACGGATCCGAGCTCTGGCGGGTGAAGGGGTTGAAGCGCTCGCCCATCACCGGCAGGCCGGACATCAGGCCGACCTTCGGCCGCTCGGGCGAGGCGACGCGCGCGATGGCGCGGATCAGGTCGTACTCGAGCAGCCGCTCGCGCTGCGGCGCGATGTTCGGCAGCACCTGCTTGCGCTCGAGCTGGCTCACCGAGGCGCCGAGATAGAACTGCTCGCCCGACATCAGCTGCTGCGGGTCGACGCCGTCGAGCTGCGCCGCGTCCTCCTCCTCGGAGTCGGGCTTGGGGTTGTAGCGCTCGACGATCAGGTTCGTGCCGGCGACGCTTTTGAATTCGCGCACCAGGTCCTCGACACGCTGCGTGAAGCTCCTTAGCGGCACCGGCACCGACTCGCCCTGCGAGACATAGAGCTTGAGGCGCATCGGCGTCTGCAGGTTGCGCAGCACCTTCTTCGTGCCGTCGGAAAGCGTGTAGAGCTTGCCGTCGGTGAGATCGGCGATGCGGCTCGGCACGCGGGTGATGAGGTAGTTCGCGGCGACGAGAATCAGCAGCAGGGCGACCACCCCGACCAGGCCATAGATCAGTTGCTCGTGCTTTTTCATCCCGCCCTGTGCCCGCGGATGACCACGCCGGTCGCGAACAGCGCGAAGCCGATCACCGAGAGGAAGAAGACCAGGTCGCGGGCGTCGATCACGCCGCGCTGGAAGCCGTCAAAGTGCGTCACCACCGAGAAGGCGGCGATGGTGTCGACGAACGCCGGGCTTCCCCAGCGCGCCAGCAGGTCGGTCACCGGGTTGAAGCCGGCGAGGATCAGGAACAGGCAGATCACCACCGAGAGGATCAGCGCCACGACCTGGTTGCGCGTCATCGCCGAGGTCATGCAGGTGATGGCGAGGTAGGCGCCGGCGAGCAGGAAGCTGCCGAGATAGCCGGCGACGATGATGCCGTTGTCGGGCGAGCCGAGCAGGTTGACGGTGATGACCGCGGGAAAGGTGAGGAGCAGCGCGACGGCGAGGAACGCCCACGAGGCGAGAAACTTGGCGACGATCGCCTGCCACGGCGCGATCGGCATCGTCAGCAGCAGCTCGATCGTCCCCGAGCGGCGCTCTTCCGCCCAGACGCGCATGCCGACCGCGGGCACGAGCACGAGGAACAGCCACGGATGCCAGCCGAAGAAGGCGGCCAGGCTGGCTTCTCCCCGCTCGAAGAAACTGCCGGCGGTGAAGGTGAAAAAGCCGGTCAGCAGCAGGAAGATCACCAGGAAGATGTACGCGACCGGCGAAGCGAAATAGGCGCTGAGCTCGCGCTTGGCGATGGTCCAGACCGCCTTCATGCCTTCGTCACCGTATCCGGCAGCGTGATGCGGCGGAACACCTCGTCGAGCTCGCCGCGCTCGCTATACATGCCCTCGACTTTCCAGCCGTGCAGGTTGACGAGCTCGACCACCGCCTTCGCCAGCGCCGCCCCTTGCGATTTTTCCTTGGGATAGATGCGAAACGCGCCGTTCAGCTTCTCGACGCGGCCCAGCGTCGACAGCCTTTCGACGGTCGCGCCGCTCGCCTGCAGCGTCACCGCGCCGGCGAGGTCCGACATCGCGCGCAGCTCTTCCGGCGTGCCGTTGGCGACGATACGGCCGCGGTCGATGATGATCGCGCGAGTGCACGCCGCATCGACCTCCTCGAGGATGTGGGTCGAGAAGACAATCGCCTTGTCCTTGCCGAGCTCGCGGATGAGATTGCGCACTTCGTGCTTCTGGTTCGGGTCGAGGCCATCGGTCGGCTCGTCCATGACCAGCACCTGCGGGTCATGGATCAACGCCTGCGCTAGGCAGGTGCGGTGCTTGTAGCCCTTCGAGAGCGTGTCGATCGACTGGCGCAGCACCGAGTGGAGGAAGCACAGCTCGACCACGCGGCCGACCGCCTTCTTGCGCGCCGCGCCGTCGAGGCCGCGCAGCTCGGCGGTGAAGTTGAGGAAGCCGTGCACGGTCATGTCGGGATACGACGCCGCGTTTTCGGGCAGGTAGCCGATCAGGCGCTTCGCTTCCAGCGGCGATTCGGCGACATCGTGGCCGCCGATCGAGACCTTGCCCGAGGTCGGCGGCATGAAGCCGGTGATCATGCGCATGGTGGTCGACTTGCCGGCGCCGTTCGGGCCGAGGAAGCCGAGCACCTCGCCGCGCTCGACGGAGAACGAAATGCCGTCGACGGCGCGCTTCGCGCCGAAGGCCTTGACTAGATTCTCGATCTTGATCATGTTTGAGGGGCGCAATTATCGCTCAACTTTGGAGTCGGAAAATCATGCGTTTCCTCGCCTTGCTCGCCGCGGCCTGTCTCGTTTCACCGGCACTCGCTCAGTCCTATCCGACGAAGCCGATCCGCATCGTCGTGCCGTTCGCCCCCGGCGGCGGCTCGGACTTCATCGCCCGCTTCATGGCGCAGAAACTGACTGTCGGGCTGGGGCAGCAGGTGATCGTCGAGAACAAGCCCGGCGCCGGCGGCATGCTCGGCATCGAGCAGGGCGTGAAGTCGCCCGCCGATGGCTACACGCTGACGCTGATCGCCTCGAGCTACACCGTCAACCCGAGCATCTACAAGTTCACCTTCGACCCGGTCAACGACATCACGCCGATCATCCAGCTCTCGCAGGGGCCGCTGCTGGTCGTGGTGCGGCCCTCTCTGTCGGTGAAGTCGACGCAGGAGTTGATCGCACTCGCCAAGGCGAAGCCCGGTCAGGTCAACTTCGCCTCGTCGGGGCAGGGCAGCGTGATTCACATGGCGACCGAGCTTTTCCAGAGCATGGCCGGCGTGAAGATGAACCACATTCCCTACAAAGGCACCGGCCCGGCGCTCACCGACACGATCGGCGGCCAGACCGACGTCTTCTTCAGCAGCACCGCGACCGCGGTGCCGCACGTGCAATCGGGCAAGCTGCGCGCGATCGCCGTCACGACGCTCAAGCGCATCCCGGCGCTGCCCGACGTGCCGACGGTGAATGAGTCGGGGGTCAAAGGCTACGACGTCGTCCTCTGGCACGGCCTGATCGGGCCGAAGGGTCTGCCGCGCCCGATCGTCGAGCGCATCAACGCCGAGGCGGGCAAGGCGCTCAAGGTCAAGGAAACCGCCGATCAGTTGCAGAACGACGGCGTCGCGCCGGCCGGCGGCACGCCGGAGCAGTTCCTCGCCCAGATCAAGAAAGAGATCGGCATCTGGCGCAAGGTCGCCGCCGATGCTGGGGTAAAGGCCGAGTAGCTTGGCCGATCTGGCGGTGAAGGCGGAGTAATACGGAAGCCGCGGACGTCCTCGTTGTCGGCGCAGGCGCCGCCGGCCTCGCCGCGGCCGACGTGCTCTCGCGCGCGGGCCGCTCGGTGGTCATCCTCGAAGCGCGCGATCGCATCGGCGGGCGCTGCTGGACGCGCCACATGCCCGGCCTCGGCATCCCGGTCGAGCTCGGCGCCGAGTTCATCCATGGCGAGGCGGCGGCGACGTACGCGCTCCTGCATCGCGCGCGTATTCCATCGGTGATGGCCAATCGCGAGCAGCGTTCGCTGCAGGGCGGACGGCTGGTCCGGACCAACTCTTTCGCGGAAGCCCGGCGCGCCGTTGAGGGAGCACATCTCGAACGCGACACGTCGTTCGCGCGCTTTCTCGCCGCGCGACCGGTCAGCAAGAAAACCAAAACCTTCGCCCGCATGATGGTCGAGGGCTTCGACGCCGCCGACCCGGAGCGGGTGAGCGCCCGGTCGATCATCGAAGAATGGGGCTCGCTCGGCGCGCAACCGCGGCCGAAGGGCGGTTACGGCGCCTTGCTCGACTGGCTGACCGGCGCGGTCCTGCGCAAGGGCGCGCGCCTGCGCCTCGAGTCGCCGGTGAAGGATCTGACCTGGCGCCGTGGATCCGTGAGCGCCAACGGTGTAAAGGCGCGACGCGCGATCCTTACGCTGCCAATTTCTCTCCTTAAACTAAAAGAGAAGCGCGACGCACTGAAGAAACTCGCCGCCGGCCCGGTGGTCCGGGTCGCGCTCGCGTTCGACGAAGAATTCTGGCGGCGGCGGGCGCCGGACGCGGCCTTCTTCCATTCGCCCAAGACCGCGTTTCCGACGTTCTGGACGCCGTTGCCGATGCGCGCGCCGCTGCTTACCGCCTGGGCCGGCGGGCCGAAGGCGGCGCGCCTGACCGGCAAGTCTTCCTCGGCACTGATCCAGGAAGCGCTGCGCTCGGTGAAAAGCGTGTTCGGCTCGCCGCCGCCGCTGATGGGCGCGTACGTGCAGGACTGGCATCGGCTATAGCTATGTCCGGGTCGGCGGCGCCGGCGCGCGAGAAGAGCTTGCGGCGCCTTTGAAGGAAACCTTGTTCTTCGCCGGTGAAGCGACCGACGCCGAAGAATCAGGCACGGTCGCCGGCGCGCTGCGCAGCGGCCAGCGCGCGGCGAAGGAAGTGCTGGAAAGCCTGTAGTTCGCGCTACTAGGCTGCGGCGCGGGATTCGCGCTTGCGCTCGTGCTCTTTCAGGAAGCGCTTGCGCAGGCGGATCGACTTCGGCGTGATTTCCGCCAGTTCGTCGTCGCCGATGAATTCCACCGCGTACTCGAGCGTCAGCGCGATCGGCGGCGTCAGCAGGATCGCCTCGTCCTTGCCGGAGGCGCGGATGTTGGTGAGCTGC
>WNFM01025253.1_pt1 | contig 10142 bp, 8 predicted proteins | sample 5400271 | NCBI WGS metagenome assembly WNFM01 (sample SAMN13153352, study PRJNA577476) | soil metagenome | isolation source: 60 cm saprolite on Douglas fir-dominated hillslope | place: USA:California | collected 2013-09-17
CCCAGTGGCCGTCGCGCAATACCGCGCGCGTCTCCATCCAGGTCGGATTCGATCCGGGCCGCTCGGGCTCGGTCATCGAGAAGCAACTGCGAATCTCACCCGCCGCCAGAGGCCGCAGGAAGCTCTGCTTCTGCGCATCGGTCCCGGCCAGGTGCAAGAGCTCCATGTTCCCCGAATCGGGCGCCTGGCAATTCACCACGTAGTGCCCGAGCGGGCTGCGCCCCAGCTCTTCGCTCACCGCCGCGAAATCCTCGAGCGGCAGTCCCAGCCCTCCCAACGAACGCGGCAATTGGGGCGCCCAGAGCCCGGCCGTCTTCGCCCGCGCCCGGACCGAGCGCAATTCCGGCTCGAGCGCCGCCCACGATCCACCGAGCCGCGCCTCGAGCGGCACCACCTCGCGCTGCACGAATTCCCGATAGCGTCCGATCAGAGCCTGCAATTCCGGCGAAACGGAGAAGTCCATCAGCGCACCGTGACCAGTGCCGCGTCGAGCAGGTGCGGCGTCTCGTTGAACGAAGCGAGCGAGAAGCGATCTGCCGAAAAGAGAAATTCCGAGACCGAAGTATTGCGCACGCGAAAGGCGAGCGACAGGGCGGTGTCGTCGTCGCTCCCCAGCGCGAGCTGCACCGCGGCCGCCACCGGCCCCGCCGAAGTGAAGACCGCGATCCTCTGCCCGCGCGCCTCGGCCCGCACTGCCGCCAGCACCTTGCGCACCCGCGCGCGAAACTCGAGCCACTGCTCGACGCCGGGCGCCTTCACCTCGCCGCGAACCCAGAGGCGCAGCGCCGCTTCGAACAGGCGCGCGATCGACTGCGCCCGCGCCTCGTCGCCGTCGGCCATCACCATCGCGTCGCCCAGCGCTTGAAGGTGCGCGTGGCGCGAGAACAGCTCGGGCATGTGCTCCTTGAAGATCGGCTCGACGCCCATCTCGTCGAGCTGGGCCAGCTCGACCGGCGGCGGCAGGTGTCCCGCTTCCGCCGCCAGCTCGGCTGTGCGCCGCTGCCGCTCGCGCGGACCGGTGAAGACGCGGTCGAGTTTGAGCTCGCGCCGCGCCCAGTGTTCACCGAGCAAACGCGCCTGGCGCTCGCCCAGGGTCGAGAGTCGATCGTAGTTGTCCTCGAAAGCCGAGGCCTGCCCGTGCCGCACCAGTAAGAGCGTTCCCATGTGGCCGCGCACAACACCTTGCGAAGGGCCTCTAGTCAAGGTGGCGAATCACGTCCGAATCGCCTATAGAGCCGCCATCATGGACTTCAAGAAATCGTTTGCGCAGGGGTCGTTCTTCTCGCTCCCCGAAGTGGAAAAGCAGGGTCTCGGCAGGATCTCGCGCCTGCCGGTCAGCCTGCGCATCGTGCTCGAATCGCTCCTGCGCAATCTCGACGGCAAGCGCGTGCGCGAGCAGGACGTGAAAGCGCTCGCTTCCTGGCAGCCCAGGGCCGAGCGCACCGAAGAGATCCCCTTCGTGGTCTCGCGCGTGCTCCTGCAGGACTTCACCGGCGTGCCGCTGGTCGTCGATCTGGCGGCGATGCGCAACGCGGTGAAGACCGCGGGCAAGGCCCCGAAGCTCATCGAGCCGCTGGTGCCCGTCGATCTGGTCATCGACCACAGCGTGCAGGTGGACTTCGCGCGCGTCTCGAATGCGCTGCAACTCAACATGGGCATCGAGTTCACCCGCAATCGCGCGCGCTACGAATTCCTCAAGTGGGGAATGGGCGCGTTCGACGGGCTGAAGATCGTCCCGCCCGGCCTCGGCATCGTCCACCAGGTGAACCTCGAGTTCCTCGCGCCCGGCGTGCACGCGAAAGACGGCGTCCACTTTCCCGACTCGCTGGTCGGCACCGACTCGCACACGACGATGATCAACGGGCTCGGCATCGTCGCCTGGGGCGTGGGCGGAATCGAAGCGGAAGCGGCCATGCTCGGGCAGCCGGTCTATTTCCTCACGCCCGACGTGGTCGGTGTCCACCTGCACGGCGAAGTCGCCGCGGGCGTGACCGCCACCGACGTGGTGCTGACCATCACCGAGATGCTGCGCAAGGCGAAGGTGGTCGGCAAGTTCGTCGAGTTCTTCGGCGAGGGCACGGCGTCCCTCGCGGTTCCCGATCGCGCCACCATCGCGAACATGGCGCCCGAGTACGGCGCGACCATGGGTTTCTTCCCGGTGGACGCGAAGACCATCGATTACTTCAAGGGCACCGGGCGCTCCGCCGATGAAGTGTCCGCGCTCGAGGCGTACTTCAAGGCGCAGGAGATGTTCGGCGTCTCGAAGAAGGGCGACATCGACTACAGCGAGACGCTGGAGATGGACCTGGACAGCATCCGCCCGTCGCTCTCGGGACCGAAGCGCCCGCAGGATCGCATCGACCTGGGCAAGGCCGAACGGCTACGGCAAGGCGAAGGACGAGTTGGGCAAGCGCTTCCGCACCATCGCGGAGCCGGCCGCCACGATGGTCGCGGGCGGTGGCGCGCAGGGCAACGAGTCGGCGCCACAAGTGGCCCGCAACGGCCTCACCACCAAGAACACGAATCCCAGCACCGAGTTCGAGATGATGCAGAACCGGAACACGCCGGATCGCGTGCCGCTGCAAGAAGTGCACGCGCTGAAGATGCCGGTGGAGATCGGGCACGGCGACGTACTGATCGCGGCCATCACCTCCTGCACCAACACCTCGAATCCGTCGGTGATGCTGGCCGCGGGCCTGCTCGCGAAGAAGGCCGTCGAGAAGGGACTGAGCGTGCGGCCCGAAGTGAAGACGTCGCTCGCGCCGGGTTCGCGCGTGGTCTCGCGGTACCTGGAGAAGACGGGACTGCAGCCGTATCTCGACAAGCTCGGGTTCCAGACGGTCGGCTACGGGTGCACCACCTGCATCGGCAACTCGGGGCCGCTCGATCCGCACGTCGAGCAGCTGATCACGAAGAACGACGTGGTCGCGGCTTCGGTGCTCTCGGGCAATCGCAACTTCGAAGCGCGCGTGCACCAGAGCATCAAGGCGAACTTCCTCATGTCGCCGCCGCTGGTGGTCGCCTTCGCCATCGCGGGGCGGGTGGACATCGATCTGGAGAAGGATCCGATCGGGCTCGGCAGCGACGGCAAGCCCGTCTTCCTGCGCGACGTCTGGCCGACTGCTGAGGAGCTGAACGCAGCGCTGGGCGCAGCGAGCGATGCGCAGATGTACCAGGCGAACTACGGCGGCGATCTCTCGAAGGACGCGAAAGAGTGGGCGCAGATCCCGGCGCCGTCAGGCGTGGTGTACGAGTGGGATTCGAAGTCGACGTACATCCGCCAGGCGCCCTGGTTCGAGAAGTTCGCGGCGAAGCCGGGGAGCGTCGGCGATGTCCGCGGCGCGAAGCCCCTCGCCATCTTCGGCGATTCGGTCACCACCGATCACATCTCGCCGGCGGGCAACATCAAGAAGACGAGCCCGGCGGGCGCGTACCTGATCGCGCAAGGCGTGAAGCCCGAAGACTTCAACTCCTACGGCGCGCGGCGCGGCAACCACGAGGTGATGGTGCGCGGCACCTTTGCCAACGTGCGCATCAAGAACCTCATGGTGCCGGGCGTCGAAGGCGGCGTGACGGTGATCGACGGGAAGCAGCTGCCGATCTACGACGCTGCGATGGACTACCAGACGCGCGGGACGCCGCTGATGATCTTCGCCGGCCACGAATACGGCACCGGCAGCTCGCGCGATTGGGCGGCCAAGGGCACGCGGCTCCTCGGCGTGCGCGCGGTGGTGGCGAGGAGCTTCGAGCGCATTCACCGATCGAATCTGGTGATGATGGGCGTCCTGCCCTGCCAGTTCAAAGAGGGGATGGACGCCGGCACGCTCGGCCTCGACGGCAGCGAGACCTTCGATCTGCTCGGCCTCGAGACGGGCCTCTCGCCGCGGCAGGATGCGCGCCTGGTCATCCACCGCTCGAACCGCTCGTCGCAGGAAGTCGCGGTCACCGTGCGCATCGATACCCCGATCGAGGTCGAGTACTTCAAGCACGGCGGGATCCTGCCCTACGTGCTGCGGCAGATCCTCGGGATGGCGTAGCCTTCGCAGGCCATGCTGTGGCCGCGGTGGATCTGGCTGCGTGCGCTCGGGCTCATCTTTCTGAGCGCGTTCTATTCGCTCGCCTTCCAGATCACGGGGCTGAACGGACCGCGCGGGATCCTGCCCGCCGCGGAGTACCTGCCGGAGTTGCGCGATACCGTGGGGGCCGCGAAGGCGCTCTGGTATGCGCCGACGCTCTTCTGGATAGCTTCCTCGGACGGCGCGCTGCTCACGGTCGTTCTCGCCGGCGCCGCGGCCGCGGTGCTGCTGACGCTGAACGTCGCGCCGCGCGCGTCGCTGCTGGTCTGCTTCGCCTGCTTTCTCTCGTTCGTCGGCGCGGCGCAGGACTTTGCCAGCTACCAGTCGGACGGAATGCTGCTGGAAGCGGCGTTCATCTCGCTCTTCCTCGCGCCGCCGGGGCTCCGGCCGCGGCTGGCTGCGGCGAGCCCGCCGATGCGGTTCGCCTCGTTCCTGCTGCTGTGGGAGTGGTTCCGGATCTACTTCGAGTCCGGCGTGGTGAAGATCCTCTCGGGCGACGCCCAGTGGCGCACGCTCACCGCGCTGGATCACTACTACGAGAACGGCCCGCTCCCGAGCTGGCCAGGCTGGTACGTGCAGCACCTGCCGCACGGGTTTCACGCGGTCTCGGTCGTGCTGGTCTTCGCGGTCGAACTCCTGCTGGTCTGGCTCGCTTTCCTGCCTCGGCGCTGGCGCATCGCCTGCTTCCTGCTGGTCACGCCGTTCCAGGCGGGGATCATCCTGACCGCGAACTACGCCTTTCTGAACTACATCGTGCTGAGCCTCGGCGTCTGGCTGCTCGACGACCGGGCCCTGGGGCGCCTGGGGTCGGAGGTGGACGCCGTGTCCCCAACGCCGGCGACCCCCGTCACCCCCCCTGCGAAAAAAAAATTTTTTTTTATTTTTCCGCGAGCCGTGCTCGGCTGGGTCCTCTATGCGACCATCGTCTTAGCCCCCGGCCTCTCGCACCGCCTGCCCCGCGCGCTCCTGCTTCCGGCGCTCGTCCTCGAGCCCTTCCGCATCGCCAACCGCTACGGCCTCTTCGCCGTCATGACCGGGGCGCGCTACGAGATCGAATTCCAGGGCTCCCGCGACGGCACGGTCTGGACCCCCTACCCCTTCCGCTACAAACCCCAGGATCCGCTCAAAGCGCCCGGAATCTACGCCCCCTACCAGCCGCGCTTCGAATGGAACCTCTGGTTCGCCTCGCTGGGCGACTTCCGCGGGTACCCGTGGGTGGTGCGGACCGAATTGCGGCTGCTCGAGGGATCGCCCGAGGTGCTGCGCCTCTTCGCGAGCGATCCCTTCGGCGGCTCGCCGCCCGCCTTCGTGCGTGCCGTGAAGTGGCAATACTGGTTCACCTCGCCCGAGGAGAAACGGCGTACCGGCGCCTGGTGGCGGCGCGCGGACCTCGGGCTCTACGCTCCCGCGATCGAGATCAGCGGCGGCGAAATCCGGCCGCTGCAGATGCCATGAGCGAATCCCTTTCGCCGCCCGCGGCATCGACTGCCCATGACCGGCAAGCTTCTCGCTCTCGCTCTCCTCGCCTCGGCCGCGGCTCACGCCGACCAGGCGTGGACCTTCGAGCCGGGGCAGACGCTGGTCCGGGTGGAGATGGGTCCGGCGCGCGCGCGTCTCTCGGCCACCTCGATCGATTTGAGCGGACGCGTGGTCGAGCGGGCCGCCGGCACACTGCAGGCTGAGATCCGCATCGCGCTTGCCTCGTTCGGGACCGGCCAGGCGGCTCGCGACGAGAAGCTCCACCAGCTGGGCGACGCCGAGCATTTCCCGGAGGCCGTCTTCACCGGCGCGGCGCCTGCCGCCAGGGACGGCGCGACGCAACTGCAGGGGACGCTCACGCTGCACGGAATCGCGAAGGCGCTCACCGTCCCCGTCGAAGTCGTGCGCGCTGCCGGGATGACGTTCGGCCACGCGACGCTCACGCTGCACCTGCGCGACTTCGGTTTCGCGCTTCCCGAGAGCACCTCGGACGAAGTGCGCGTCGACATCGACGCCGGCCTGCGCCCCGAGGGCGCGCTCGCCTCCAGGGATTAGACCCAGCGCAGAAATGATAGACCTGCGCGCGTGAAGCTCGCGCCCGCGGATCGGCTCAGCCTGACGCCCCGGCGCATGCTGCCGGGACATCGCGTGCAGCTGCTCTTCGGCGGCAGCGAGGCGTACCCCGCGATGCTCGAGGCCATCGGTTCCGCGCGCGCGGAGGTCCTGCTCGAGACGTACATCTGGGAGTCCGACGAGAACGGCCGCCGCTTCGTCGACGCCGTCTGCAAGAAGGCGCTGGAAGGCGTGAGCGTCCGCTGCATCATCGACGGCGCAGGCTCGTTCGGCTTCGACGGCGGCGACCTCGACCGCATGCGCGTCTCCGGCGTGCGCCTCTCGGTCTTCCACCCGGTGGGTCCCTGGCGACGCCGCTGGGGATGGCAGGTGCGCGATCACCGCAAGCTCCTCCTCGTCGATGGCCGCGTCGCCTTCGCCGGCGGGATGAACCTCGGCAACGACTACGCTCCGGTCGAGTGGGGCGGCCGCGGCTGGAACGACATCCAGGCGAAGGTCGAGGGACCGGTGCTGCGCGATCTGCATCGCCTCTTCGAAGTCAGCTGGCACTCTTCGGTCCCGTGGAATTTCGAAGGGCACACGCACACGCACGCGCCGGAAGCAGCGCCCCTCCCCGGCGAGCCTTCGCGCGTGCAGGCGCTCGCCGTCGGACGCTTCCTGGGACGGAGCCTCATCCAGCATCACCTGCGGCACGCCATCGGGGCGGCGCGCGAGCGGATCTGGATCGAGGCCGCCTACTTCATCCCCAATCGCACGCTGCGCGGAGCGCTCAAGCGCGCCGCCCGGCGCGGCGTCGACGTGCGCATCCTGGTGCCGCGCGAGACGGACGTTCACGGCATCGCGTACGCGAGCCGCTCCACCTGGGCCTCGCTCCTGCGCGCGGGTGTGAAGATCTTCGAGTGGCTGCCGGGGATGCTGCACGCGAAGACCTTCTCCATCGACGGCGCGTGGAGCACGGTGGGCTCCTACAACCTGGACGCGCGCAGCCTGGTCTACAACTGGGAGGTCACGCTCGGCATCCTCGACGCGCGGGTGGCGGCGCGCCTCGAAGAGAAGTTTCGCGCGGACCTGCAGCAGAGCGAGCAGGTGAACTCCGTGCTCTGGCGGCGGCGCGGCCTGCTGGCGAAGCTCCGGGAGCGCTTCTTCTACTTCTTCCGCATCTGGCTCTGAGATGATGGCTCCCGCCATGCCGCCCCGGAGCACCTCGATCGCCGCCCGCGTCGCCGTCGCTCTGGTGGCGCTCACCACGCTGGTGCTGGTGATGTTTGGTACGGTCGACTACGCGGCAGTCCACCGGCGCCTCTGGATCCGCCTCCACCAGGACGCCGCCCTCGACGCCGAGCGGCTGGCGGCCAGCCTGGCGCTGCCCGTGTGGAACCTCGATCACGTCCAGATCGACGAGGTCATCGGGAGCACGGCGGCGGACCAGGACGTCTTCGCCATCGAAGTGGAGGGCACCGGCCGCGCCCACTCCTTCTCGCGCCGGCCGCCTCCGCTTCCCGGCGACCTGATCGAGGAGAGCCGCCCGATCTCGCTCAAGGGCCGCTTCATCGGCACGGTGCGCATGGCCGTCAGTCCCGCCTCGGTGCAGGCGGAGCTGCGCATGCTTCTCCTCCGATCCGCCGCGACGGTGGTGCTGCTCGACGCAGCGCTCATCCTCTTCATCTACCTGATGCTGCGGCGCCGCGTGCTCCATCCCCTGGCCGAGCTGGAGCGATACGCGGTGGCCGTCAGCTCCGGAGCGCGCGCCGCGGCCTCGCTCGAGGGCAAGCGCTACACCGGCGAGCTGGAAGTGCTGCGCGCCTCGATGGAGAAGATGGTCGCGCTGCTCGACGCGCGTTACGCCGAGATCACCGCGTCGGAGAACAAGTACCGCGCGCTCTTCCACGGCAGCAACGACGGCATCGCGGTGCGCCCCTTGCTCCCCGGCAACGAGGTGACTCCGTTCACCGAGGTCAACGAAGTGTTCTGCCGGCGTCTGGGCTACAGCCGCGACGAGCTCCTGAAAATGACGCCCAACCAGATCGACACCAACCCGGAGCGGGCCGTGGCGGAGGTCGGGCGCCAGCTACGCGAGCGGGGCTCCGCTTTCTTCGAGACCGTGCACCGGGCCCGGGACGGCCGGCTGATCCCGGTGGAGCTGAATTCGCACTTGATCGAGCTGGGCGGGGTGCCGGTGGTGCTGACCGTCGCTCGCGACATCAGCGAGCGCAAGCGCGCCGAGGCCACGCTGCGCACGCTCTCGGAGGCGGTGCAGCAGAGCCCGGTCGGCATCGCCATCGCCGACGCGCAGGGAGTGATCGAGTACGTCAACCCCAGGATGGTTCAGATCACGGGCTACGCTGCGCAGGAGCTGATCGGCCACCTCCCTCCTTCGCTGGACGCGGAGACGGGGATCGCCGACCGGGCCGATCTCCGGAAAGCGGTCTCCGCCGGCGAGCCGTGGGAAAGGGAGTTCCTCGACCGGCGCAAGAACGGCCAGGAGTACTGGCGCCACCTCACGCTCACTCCCGTGCGCGCGCCCGGCGGCGCGGTCACCCACTTCCTCGCCATCACCGAGGACGTCACCGAGCGCCGCTCGCTGGAGGAGAAGCTGCGCCAGTCGCAGAAGATGGAGGCGATCGGCCTCTTGGCGGGCGGCGTGGCCCACGACTTCAACAATCTCCTGATGGTGATCCTCGGCTATGCCGGCGTGCTGCGCGACGAGCTTCCCGAAGGTCCTTCGACACAGCGGGAGAGCCTCGAGCAGATCCTCAACGTGGGCGAGCGGGCGGCAGGACTGACGCGCAGCCTGCTCGCCTTCGGGCGCCGCCAGATGATGGCGCCCGAGGTGGCCGACGTCGGCGAAGTGGTGCGCAACGTGGGCGCGCTGCTGCACCGGGTGATCGGCGAGGACATCGAGCTTCGCATCATCATCGCGGGGGAGCCGGTCTCCGCGCTGATGGACGTCGGGCAGATCGAGCACGTGCTGGTCAACTTCGCCACCAACTCGCGCGACGCGATGCCCGCCGGCGGGCGGCTGACCATCGAGACCGGCCGCGCCGAGGTGGACGCCGCCTTCGCCCGCGCGCACGGCCTCGAGTCGGCGGGCGGGCCCTTCGCGGTCCTCTCCGTCTCCGACACAGGAGTCGGCATGGACGCTGCCACGCGCAGCCACATCTTCGAACCCTTCTTCACCACCAAGGCCCCGGGCAAGGGGACCGGACTGGGCCTCGCCATCGCCTACGGCGTGGTCCAGCAGCACGGCGGGTTCATCAACGTCTACAGCGAGCCGGGCCGGGGAACCACGCTCCGCGTCTACCTGCCGGCGGCCGCCCCGCAGGCGAGGCCGGCGCGCGAAGCCGCTGCCAGCACGGCGCCGCCTTCGGGGACCGAGACCATCCTGGTGGCCGAGGACGAGGAGACGGTGCGCGCCTTCGTCGAATCGGTCCTGAAGAAGTACGGCTACCAGGTGATCGTCGCGACCGACGGCAACGACGCGGTCGCGAAATTCCAGGCCAACCGCGACCGCATCCAGTTCGTGCTGATGGACGTGATCATGCCCGGCAGCAGCGGGAAGAAAGCCTGGGACGAAATCCGCCGCGATCGGCCGGATCTCAAGGTGCTCTTCACCAGCGGGTACACGGCGGACGCGATCCAGAGCCGCGGCGAGCTCGACCACGGCGCCGATCTGATGATGAAGCCGATGCAGCCGCGCGATCTCCTCGTCAAGATCCGCCAGATGCTCGACACCAAGTGAGCTAGCGGCGCCGCGGGCGGAGGGCTGCGATGCTGGCGTCGATGGCGCGGCGCACCTCGCCGGTTCTCACCATCTTCGCCAGCGCAGCGTCGAAGTCGGGCAGCCGGCCGATGCAGGCGCCGGCTTTCGACCAGCCGACGTAGTTGTCGCTCTCGGTGACGAACGGCCGCAGCCCCTTGAACTCCGACTCGCGGTGGTGCTGCGTCAGCCAGGCGATGCCGGGGTAGTAGCCGACGACGAAATAATCGATGCGCCGGTGGGAGAGCTTCTCGAAG
>WNFM01296670.1_pt1 | contig 10142 bp, 8 predicted proteins | sample 5400271 | NCBI WGS metagenome assembly WNFM01 (sample SAMN13153352, study PRJNA577476) | soil metagenome | isolation source: 60 cm saprolite on Douglas fir-dominated hillslope | place: USA:California | collected 2013-09-17
TCATGATGGTCACAGGCAACGCGCCTGTGCTTGCGATCAAACTTGGCAGTCTCTTCTCCCCTGTCCGCACGATGACCGCCACCATCGCCGCTGAAATGGGTGAAGTTGCCAACGGCAGTACACATTATCACGTATTGTTTTTCATTGGTATGGTTTTATTCCTCATCTCATTGGGTGTAAATATCGCGGCATCGTCGGTTGTATTCCGTGCCAAGAAACGCGCGGAGAGGATCCTGTCATAATGAAACTATCCATCAACCGCCACCTCATGCAACGTCTCGGCTTTACTGGTATTACCCTCATGGCAGTAGCCACGGTGGTACCAATCATCGCCGTAGTCATTTATATTCTCGTACAGGGTTTGCCTGCAATCTCTATTGAATTTCTCACTGGCTTTCCGCATGATGGTATGCGCGCTGGTGGAATTCTTCCGGCTATCGTTGGCACATTGTATCTCACCATCGGTACAGCAATCTTCTCTGTTCCACTTGGCATCGCTGCCGCGATCTATCTTGCAGAATATGCCTCAGATACACCGCTCACGCGCACGATCCGTATTGCCATCATCAACCTCGCAGGTATTCCCTCGGTCGTGTATGGATTGTTCGGACTTGGTTTGTTCGTTCTCTTTCTAAAATTTGGGACATCCATCCTTGCCGCATCTATGACTCTTTCCATTATGACTCTGCCTGTCATCATCAGCACCGCGGAAGAGTCACTGCGTTCCGTCCCGCAAGCATTTCGTACAGTCAGCATTTCATTGGGCGCCACGCGCTGGCAAACTATTCGCCGTATCGTTTTGAAAGAAGCTCTGCCTGGTATTCTCACTGGCGTTATTCTAGGTCTTGAACGCGCTGCTGGGGAAACCGCTCCTATTCTATTTACAGGCGCAGCATTCTTTCTGCCGCGACTCCCCAATTCACCTTTCGATGCGACAATGGCGTTGCCATATCACCTCTTTGTGATCTCAACCCAGGTCCCTGAAATGCCGATCAAAATTCAATATGGCACAGCGCTCGTTCTTTTAGTATTCGTGCTGACTATGAATCTCATTGCAACAGTTATCCGTTCACGCGCGAGGGCAAAAAGACAATGGTAGATAAGATCATCATTGAAAATCTCTCGCTCCAATATGCCGACGGCGTTGAGTCACTGCGTGATGTGAGTTTGAACATTCGCGAGAATGCAGTCACTGTGCTCTTTGGTCCGGCGGGCGGTGGCAAGTCTACTTTGTTGCGCTGTTTGAATCGTCTTAATGATCTTACTGAAGTTAAAGCCTCAGCTGGTCGTATTATGATCGATGGCGAAAATGTTCTTGACCCGAAGACAGATGTGATCGCATTACGCCGCAAGGTTGGCATGGTCTTTGCACGTCCCGTCCCCTTGCCGATGAGTATCCGCGAAAATCTCACGTATGGATTGGAACTCGCAGGCGAGACGCGCCGCTCCAAACTGGACGAAGCGGTCGAACGCAGCCTGAAGCTGGCAGCCATCTGGGACGAAGTCAAAGACCGACTCAATGATCCGGCCATCGCCCTTTCGGGCGGACAGCAACAACGCGTCTGTTTAGCCCGACTTCGGGACTCGACCCGATCTCCACTGGCAAAGTCGAAGCCGCCTTACTTGAGTTGAAAAAAGAATTTACCATTATTCTTGTGCCACATTCAGTCCAACAAGCGGCTCGTGCTGCGGACTACGCCGCGTTCTTCTTGCAGGGTGACCTGATTGAATATGGCGAAGGTAAGTCACTATTTACGGCACCAAAAGAAAAACGCACGGAAGATTACATCACGGGGAGATTTGGGTAGATATTAACTCTAGAGTCCTAGGGTCTGCTCTGGACATTCAAGCACACATACCTGAACAATAAGCTGTCCGACTCCAGAAAAAAATGAAAACCATCCTCTTCCTCTGTACTGGTAACTCATGTCGCTCACAGATGGCGGAAGCCATTGTCAATGCGCGTTACTCTGATCAATGGCAGGCATTTTCAGCCGGGACAAAACCTGCTGGATACGTTCATCCCAAAGCGATTCAAGCTTTGGCTGAAATCGGTATTACCCACTCTGGTCAATCAAAACAGATCGATGAATTGCATACGAAAGATTTCGATCTTGTTGTAACTGTTTGCGATTCTGCCGCGGAGGAATGTCCCGTATGGCCCGGGAAGGCGGGGAAACGCGTCCATCACAGTTTTGCGGACCCGGCTAAGGCAGAGGGAGATGATGAGGAACAGATGGCAGTTTTCCGCGCGGTAAGAGGCGAGATGTTGGAAGTCATTCCCAAAATCCTGGAGAATAAATCCCCATGAATAGTCCCTATGCTATTTTATTTGAAACGGTTCGGATCGGTCCTGTTACTGCTCCGAACCGTTTTTATCAAGTGCCGCATTGCAACGGCTTTGGGCATCGCATGCCGCAGGGGATGGCGGCGATGCGCGGCATGAAAGCGGAGGGCGGCTGGGGCGTGGTGTGCACGGAGGAGACGGAGATCCATCACACGAGCGATCTTTCGCCGTATTTTGAGGGGCGCATTTGGGATGACGGTGATATACCCACGTTGAAATTGATGACGGATGCGGTGCATGCGCATGGTGCACTGGCGGGAGTGGAACTTTCTTACAACGGTATTGACGCGCCGAATCTGTATTCGCGTGTGCCGTCGCTGGCGCCACGTTCAATGGGTGTGGTGGGCGGCTCGGGTTACGACCCCGTGCAAACACGCCGCATGGATAAGGAAGACATTCGCAATGTAAGGAAGTGGCATCGTGATGCGGCGTTGCGTGCGAAACGTGCGGGCTTCGACATTATTTATTGTTACGCGGGTCATGGTATGACGGCGGCGATTCAATTTATTTTGAAACGTTATAACGACCGCACGGATGAATACGGCGGTTCGCTTGAAAATCGCGTGCGTTTCTTTCGAGAGATGATTGAAGATACAAAGGAAGCCGTTGGCGATACGTGTGCAGTGGCGGTGCGGTTTGCAGTGGACGAATTACTTGGCGAAGATGGACTCACGCATCAAGGCGAAGGGTATGATGTGGTTGCGATGCTTGCCGAGTTGCCTGATCTTTGGGATGTGAACGTGAGTGGCTGGAGCAACGATTCAGCCACGTCACGTTTTGGCAAAGAAGGGCATCAGGAAAAATATATTTCATTCGTCAAGCAGTTGACCACAAGACCAGTTGTAGGAGTGGGGCGGTATACATCACCTGATTCGATGGTCTCTGCTATCAAGCGCGGCGTGATGGACATGATCGGCGCGGCCAGACCTTCAATTGCTGATCCATTTTTACCGACGAAAATCAAAGAGGGACGCATCGAGGATATCCGCGAATGTATTGGTTGCAATATCTGTGTGACAGGTGATACACGCTTTGTACCGATCCGCTGTACGCAAAACCCGACGATGGGTGAAGAATGGCGGCGAGGCTGGCATCCTGAAATCATTGCGCCGAAGAAGAGCGATAAGGAAGTGATGATCGTCGGCGCGGGACCAGCGGGATTGGAAGCAGCGCGGGCGTTGGGTCAACGCGGGTATAAAGTGACCTTACTCGACGCGTATAAAGAATTGGGCGGGCGTGTATTACGCGAATCTGCGTTGCCGGGATTGAACGAATGGCGACGTGTGATGGATTGGCGCTTGACTCAGCTCAAGAAGATGAAGAATGTTGCAATGTATCCGTCCAGCCCGATGACGGCGGACGAGATTCTTGAATCAGGTGTGCAGAATATTATTCTCGCGACCGGTGCGACCTGGCGGCGAGATGGTGTAGGAAGAACTTTATGGAAACCGATTAATGGATTAAATTCGGGGAATGTATTTACGCCGGATGATTTGATGGATGCGACTCTGGAGTCAAGGAGCAAGCTCCTTGATATCCAACAGCAAAACCGACAGCAAGCTGTCGGACTCCAGAATGTCATCATCTATGATGATGATCATTATTATATGGGTGGGGTATTGGCAGAATTACTTGCGGAACAAGGTTGCAACGTTTCACTCGTCACACCGGCACCGCTGATCTCTTATTGGTCACAGTTCACATTAGAGCAGGAACGTATCCAAGCCAAGTTGATGAAGTTAGGTGTAAGGTTATATCCGCAGACGGTGCTGAGTGAAATCAAAAAAGATTCCGTGCGATTATCGAATACGATTTCGGGAGATGAAATTGAATTGCCACGTGATGGGGTTGTGTTGGTGAGCGATAGGACGCCGAACGATTCATTGTATCAATCTCTCCAGCCTGCACTTGATGAAGAGAAAATAAAATCGCTACGCATTATCGGCGATGCCGAAGCGCCAAATATTATCGTGCAGGCGGTATTCACAGGTCATCTTGCGGCGCGGGAGTTTGATGAAGAAAAAGTTGATGGCACCCCGTTCAAGGTGGAAAGAACATCAATGTCACAAACTCGGTAGAACTGCTGCTACGGGTTGAGATTATACAGATAGGCATTTGCACCAGCTGCATTGACGCGATCAAGCATGGTTCCCCGATCATTAAGGTAATTCACATAGAATAATTGCATATCCCCTCCGCAGCCTCCGCAATCCACAATATCTGAAAATATGAACCAGACCCGGTTGTGCCCTCTAAGCTTCTCAATATCATCGAAGAAGCCTTGAAGCGCAACCCTTTTTATGGGGGTATCGTAGCCGATAAGAACGTTTTGGTGGTCAATATCGTAGAATGGGGCATAATAATTAAAAGCAGATTCCGAGCTGTGATACACATAAATGGTCTCGCTATTATGCCTGTGTTCCCCAACATATTTCATGACTGGTTTTGTCTCTGCTACATAATATGGCGAAAGAAAAAGGTCAAAGGAAACACTCGCAGTCAGATAAAATAAAATAAAGGCGGGCAGTATGTATGCCACGCAGGCAAGACCAATATGCAACTTTGCGGCTGTCAAATAGATGCGCCCCAATCCTTCAGCAATTAGAAACAACAGGAAAGGCACCAGAAATAGCATGAACCTGTCCTTTAGCGGATACTTCTGTGCCGCCGAGGCGAACAGGGCGATAAAAAACGGGGAGATCACAATAATGCCAATCACCCACTCCCGATAAAGAAGTGATAAACACCCAAGCACAACCAGAATTGGAATAAGCACTGCCAGTATATGATCAGTCCGATTTAGGGCTATTAACAACATTGAATAATAGGTCTTCGTAAGCCAAATACGAGTGCCACCAGGTGGAAGTGGCATGAAGGCCTTTTTCCAATAATCATATAAATAATCATTCGCGAGCAGGTGGCGCAAAGAAACAAAGTATTCTACGCCGAAAGAGAGCAACCACATCGCGCCCAAACCAACCAACCAACTGATTGGCACAGGCCGGGTTCTTGTGATCGCAGTGAGAAACAGAGCCAGCCCAATTCCCGCTAGAATAAATACGGATGGATGCGACAACCAAACTGCAACCATGCCAGCAACGCCCAGAATTAAGAAATCTCTGGAATGCACATCCGCTTGCAGGCAGCGGCTTGCGAGAAACACCAACAATATCCCAATCATTACATCACTTGAATACTGTTTCATTTCAGATGAATAATATATCAGGGGCCAGCTGATCGCAAACAACAAAGTATCAAACATACCACCTGTGATATGTACTTGAGCAATACGATACATCAAGTAAACGGATAGTACTCCAGCAAACAACGGAACAAGCCGCATAACCTGATCTATATTCCCAAACGAAATGACCAGTATTTTCTCAATAAACAAAAAGCCTATGGGCGCACCCTGCTCATAATCCAGAGGCTGGGTCAAACCCACAAAGGTACGATGCGCAATATTAAACGCCAGGCTGGCTTCATCAGCCCAGAACGAACGTCCTGAAAAATATTGCCGCACTCGCAAGATGGTTCCCATAATCACAAGTGACCACCACAAAAAAGCTGGCTTTGTCAGTTCGCTAAACTTGTTTTGCAATTGGTGCATGCTCGAATTTACCATACCCTCTCCAAATCCGTATTTGCGAGCGGACGGCGACCGACCTTTGCCATGTCGATCCATTCGCCGTGGATTTTGACACGCACCACATCGGCGGTGAAGTCGGTCACGGTGGAACCATTGTTATTGAATAGCGATGAGCCCACTGCATAAATATCCACAGGGACGCCCAACTTCTCGAACTTACGGATCTTATCGGGATTGAACCCGCCTGAGACGACGATCTTCACGTTGCGACAATACTCGCGCGCCGCGTCTTTCCAAATCTCGGGCAGACTCCAGCTTTCCCAAGCCGAATCCAATCCCTGGCGGACGTTGAATACGAGGCGCGGCGTGACGCCAAGATCAAGCGCCGGGTCACCCAACGGTTCGACGGAGACATCGCGTAGGCTTCCGCTGGTATCGAGGCGAACGCCGTACAAAATATATTTGGCGGCTTCAGCCTCATCGTTTAGATCGCATAATTCCCGATATTTTTCAAACATCACTTCCATCACACGCCGAGTATCGCGCACAGAATCATTATTAAAATCGACGAGCGCGATGCGGGGAATATTCGCTGGCAGGACGCGCGAGAACTGCATCATCACTTCCGCAGTGTCGCCGAGGAAAGAGGCAATTGCTGCATGAGCAACTGTCCCACCGCCTGCGCCGCCCCACCAGTCACCCTGCGCATCGGTCGAAACGAAGGAGCCGATCTGATGCGAAAAGTCCATGTTGAAGCGTTCAATGGCAAGATTATAGGAATAGCCATCGGCGGCTTGCACTTCATGCAGATCGAAACGCGCCGGGAAGAACAACACCGGCTTGCCGCCCGCCGCCATCAGCGTTTCATACACATTCGTCGCTACACGGCTGGACCGAGTAAGAACGCCCAGCGTTGGCGTTTCAAGCAGGGCAAAATCACGATAACGTCCGCGCACCTTGATCACTGCCTCGGCATCCAATGGGTTGCCATCGGATTTGACCATCGCACCATCGTGGATCGCCCACACTTCCAATTGAGCGGAAGTATCGACAAAGACTCCATCTTCCCAATAGCCGGTACAATGCCTGAGCATCTCCAGAGTTTTATCGACACCCACAACAACCGTATTGCCCACCCGGCGCGTGAACCACTGCATCTCGACTTCAATATCACCGACAGCAATATTTTCAGGTGAAATATCCAGCGGCACGTTATGATGTTTACCCGAGTAGGTATATTTTTCAGAGGATAATGCCGTGAGCATACGGCCAATGTTCTCGAAATATTTATCTGAGTACCAGCCGCGGCGCATGCGTTCGATATCTAGTTTAAAGGTTTCATTGGTCAGACGGGTTTTATCAAAAATGGACATGAGTTTCTCTATTTCTGATTTACGATTTTGGATGCTTCGACAGGCTCAGCACAAGTTTACAACTAAAGATTAGGAATCGACTGTGTTGATTGAATGATATTCATCCCGGCTTGTGCGAATCTTTCATACGCGGCATTGGCTGCATCCGTGTGATCGACTACACCTGGGACAACTACAGGCGACGAACAGTCTTCGAGCAAATACACCTTCTTTGCCAGTTCAGGGTCTGTGGCGTTGATATCGTTGAGCAGGTCTTGTACTGTCCACGCCACACAATGGGATTTGGCTTGACCGGCAATGATCAGCTTATCGAATTGTTGAAGCTGTTCGATAAATTTCGTATTGTGCGTTCCCAACGTTTCGCCCATGGGACCTGTCAACACTTCGGGACCGATCACAGAATAATTTTCGGTGAAAGATTTATCGCCCTTGATCTCGATGTCATATTGCGTAGTGCGAGCAACCGAGTGGAAGAATAAAGCTTCTTCAATGGCTGAAACCAGTGCGTGACCGATTCCACCAAGCATGGCATGATAGGGCCAGATGGTTAGCGCGTATTTGCCTTTCTTTTCCAACTCTTCGGCATAGTGCAGCATCATTTGCTGACCGTATTCGGGGGCGAGGTCAAATTCATTAGCGAGGGCCGGGTTGAATTTCCATTTGCCGTCGCGCAGTTCGGCAAGGTGAATATCGGTGTAGGGTGCAGGGTGATTGCCGTCTTTATCCACAAAGAAAATGGCGTGGAAGACCTGCATGGTTTTGTGAGTGTCCATGGTGGAGGTGATATGCGTGATATTTTCCAGATTGTTGTAGATAAACTGACTCAGGCGTATATTGTCTTCGATGGCACCACGTCCACTGCGGCCGCCAACATAGAGTTCGAAATCGGGGATGCAGAAGGTGTTCTGTACGTCGATCAGCATCAGCCAGGTTTTGGTTTGGTCTGTTGAAGCAGGTTCGAGCTTGCGAAGATGCGCCCAGTCTCGGGCTTCCTTGGCATGCGCTTCGTAGGGAATCCGCCAGACGGTGCCGACTTTGTCTGCGTCAAAAAATTCGGGAAGGGGTAAAAGAGGATGTGGCATGGCGCCTCCAAATTGATTGTATTGTATTTTCCTTTTAAGTGTAACATTCGGTTGACTTTTTTGCCTGAAACCTTTACACTTTGCCCAACTTATTTACAGGAGCAGTCATGGTATCTCAATTCCAACTTATTATGCGGTCAGGTCCAACGCCGGGCGCATCCTTCATATTGGAGGGTGATCAGCTTACTGTTGGGCGCGACGCAACGAATGAGATCGTGATCAATGATGCGGAAATTTCACGCCGCCATGCCCGCCTCACTTTTCAGGGCGGCAAGTACGTATTGGAAGACCTCGGCTCCACCAACGGGACGTTTGTCAACGGCCAACGATTGGCGGGACCACGCGTGCTGAAAGCGGGCGAGGTGGTACAGTTCGGCGAGCAAATCATGTTAGTGTTTGAAGTCACATCGATGGATGCGGGTGCGACGGTGATCACACCACGCGTTGCAGCAGCTGTGCCTTCGGTGCCGCGCCCGTCCACACCGCCGCCGGCCCCACCCGCCGAATACGCAGGGAGTGTGCCAGCCAGCCCGGCACCTGTTGCGGCTGCGCCTGCAAATAAAATGAATCTGACACCGATCATCATCGGCGCGATTGTATTGCTTTGTATTTGTGGGTGTGTCGGCGTTTTAGTCTATGTAGATAGTAACCGTCTTTGGTGTATCTTCCCCTTCAACATTATCGCTCAAATGCTGGGAGGCGCCTGTCCGTAAGACAGCGACCAATTTGCGGGAACTTTGTATTTTAAGTTGCCAAACCCCTTGCTCTTGACTAGAATATCAATATGCAGGTGACACGCAAGTCGTTCAACCGTTATGTAATTCTGGAGTGCTATCCATGAATCAATCAACCAGTCCATCGCCAAGCTGGAGCGCAACAACGAAGTTATTGATCGGGTTGGTCGTTGTTGGTATCGCAGCCTTTTTGTTATATCGCTTTTCAAATCTCATCCCACCGTTGTTGATGATCTTTGTTTTGGTGTATTTATTGCATCCACTCAACGCCCTGATTGCACGCGTATTGCACATCTCATGGGCAATAGCTGTCAATATTCTTTATTTGCTGATCCTGCTTATTCTCTTTGGGTTACTCACATGGGGTGGCGTAGGGTTGGTGGGGCAAATCCAAAGTTTGATCACATCGGTACAGGATATTTTTACAAACCTGCCAACGTATGTGGCGCAACTTTCCACCCAGGTGTTTACATTCGGACCCTTCAAACTAGATATGCAAACGCTTGATTTGAACGCAATTAGCCAGCAATTGCTCGCCTGGGTTCAACCGATTCTGGCACGCACCGGGGATTTAGTCGGTGCAGTGGCAAGCGGCGCCGCACAGGTCTTTGGCTGGACCTTCTTTGTGTTGATCGTTTCATACTTCATCATGATCGAAAGCAGCGGCTTGCGCGGGGATCTTTTTAAACTAGAACTCCCGGGTTATCAAGAGGATTTCTCCAGGCTCAGCAATGAATTAAGCCGCATCTGGAATGCGTTCCTGCGTGGGCAGATCCTGATATTTTTGCTTGCACTGATCATCTACTCGATCCTATTGCCACTCCTCGGCGTTCGATATGCCCTGGGTCTCGCGTTGATGGCGGCGCTTGCCAAATTTCTGCCTTATATTGGCGCTTCGCTCACATGGACCGTCATGGTCCTGGTCACATTGATTCAAGATAATCCCTTTGGTCTAAAACATTGGGTATATGCCGCGATCATCGTGGGCATGACCGTTGTGATCGATCAGATCATCGA
>WNFM01218712.1_pt1 | contig 10139 bp, 7 predicted proteins | sample 5400271 | NCBI WGS metagenome assembly WNFM01 (sample SAMN13153352, study PRJNA577476) | soil metagenome | isolation source: 60 cm saprolite on Douglas fir-dominated hillslope | place: USA:California | collected 2013-09-17
AACATGGGATCATGCGCCGACGGTGATCGGCAAGCTAAAGCCGATCATGCAAGCGCGGCCGTCAACTCGTCCCGCCGGTGCGCAGCACCCGCTGGGCGATCGACCAGCGATGCACCTCGGAGGGGCCGTCGTAGATCCGGAACGGGCGGACCTCGCGGAAGATGCGTGCGACGATCGTGTCGTCGGTGATGCCGAGCCCGCCCAGGACCTGCATGCTGCGGTCGATGACCCGCCAGATCGCCTCGGAACAGATCACCTTGGCCATGCTCGATTCATGGCGACCGCGCTCGCCGTTATCGAGCACCCAGGCGGCATGGCAGATGACGAGCCGGCTGGTGTGCAGATCCATCTCGTTGTCGGCGAGCATGAAGCCGACGCCCTCGTGCTCGCCCAACGGCTTGCCGAAAGCGGTGCGCCGCCGCGCGTAATCGGTGGCGATGTCGTGGGCCCGGCGAGCGGCGCCGAGCCAACGCATGCAATGCGTCAGGCGCGCCGGGGCGAGCCGCCCGAGTACGGCGCCTTCCGGCACGCGCAGCCCATCGAGCCGGACCACCGCGTGGCCGCCGCTCATGTACTGGTCGAGCGTGTCGAGCACCCGCTCGATATGGATGCCGGGCGCACTCATTGGCGTGAGGAACATCGTCGCGCCGGCGGGGCCGAGCGGATCGCTCTCGTTCTTCGCCATGATGATCGCCAGCTCGGCGCCGACCGCGCCGGTGATCAGCCATTTGGTGCCGTCAATGACGAAATCGCTGCCCGGCGCGTTGCTGGCACGCCGCGCCGTCGTCAGCAGCATCGACGGGTCGGCGCCGGCGCCGGGCGCCGGCTCGGTCATCATGAAGCAGGAGCGGATGTCGCCTGCCGCGAGCGGCCGCAGCCATTCCTCCTTTTGCCGTTCCTCGGCGACCTGCTCCAGCAGGTGCATGTTGGCTTCGTCGGGGGCGAAGATGTTCATCGCGATCGTCCCCAGCGGCGAATCCCCGGCCGCCTCGAACACGACCGCCTTGCCGCGATGATCGAGGCCGAGCCCGCCCCATTCGCGGCCGACATGCGGCGAGAGGAGCCCGCGGGCGCGCGCCAGCGCCACCAGCTCGCGGCGGAATTCCTCGGTCGGGCCATGCGGGGTCTGCCGCGGATCGGCCTCGCGCGGCATGATGTCCTCGCGCACAAAAAGGTCAGTGCGCTCCTTCAGCTCGATCAGCTCAGCGGGAATTGCGAAATCCATCTACCGCCTCCGCGCCTGGTTGGCGAAAGCATCGTCGGCGCTCTCGCTTGGGAGGGTCAAGCCGCCGGGCGCGCGTTATATGCCGCGTGATCGACAACCCGAGTTCTGGTTTAATCCCACGCAAAGCAGAAACCCGCCGAACGAATTCGTGAGCACGGGCCGCGGGCCTGCGGAGGACATCGCCATGACACGCAATCGCCTGTACGGCATCGTCGCCGCAGCCATTCTCGCCATGTTGCCGATCTCGGTCAGTGCAAGCACGGCCAATGAGGGCGAGTCGCCAAAGGTGACTGGCGAGGTCAATTTCCCGATCTCCTGCACCCCCGACAGCCAGAAGCTGTTCAAGCAGGCGGTGTGGACGCTGCATTCGTTCTGGTATCCCGAGGCGCTGAAGGCCTTTACGGCCATAGCTCAAGCAGAGCCGGGCTGCGCGATGGCCTATTGGGGCATCGCGATGAGCCATTGGTACCCGCTCTGGTATCCGCCCAGTGCCGCGGCGTTGAAAGCCGGCTCGGAGGCGGTCGAGAAGGCGATGGCGGCGGGGCCGAAGACGGATCGCGAGAAGGATTACATCGCGGCCATCGCGGCCTTCTACCGCGACAACGACAAACTCGATCACCGCGCGCGCGCCGTCGCTTACGAGAAGGCAATGGAGCAGGTGCATCTCCGCTCCCCCGAAGATCGCGAGGCCGGCGTGTTCTACGCGCTCGCCCTTAACTCTACCGCGTCACCCACCGACAAGACCTTCGCCAACAAGAAGAAGGCCGCCGAGATCCTCAATAGGGTATTTGCCGAACAGCCGAACCATCCCGGGGCCGTGCACTATCTGATCCATAGCGACGACACGCAGGAGCTTGCCGAAGCCGGCCTGCCGGCGGCGATCTGCTACGCCAAGATCGCGCCCGAAGTGCCGCATGCGCTGCACATGCCGTCGCACATCTTCACGCGATTGGGCCTGTGGCAGCAATCGATCGAGTCGAACCGCGCCGGGCACGACGCGGCCGTCAAATATGCACAAAAGAGCCTCGGGCCGGGCGGGTATGACGGCGAGACCGTCCACACGATGGACTATCTCGAATACGCCTACCTGCAGATCGGCCAGGACGCTAAAGCGAAGCAGGTTGTCGACGAATTGTTGAGCTATCGCCAGGGCGCGCCGGGGAACCTGCCAATGGCCTACGCGGTCGCGGCGATCCCGGTGCGCTACGCGCTGGAACGCCGCGACTGGCGTGCCGCCGCAGGACTCACCTTACCGGCGATCGGCTTCCCGCTCGAAAAGTTTCAATGGGGCGAGGCAATGATCGCGTTCGCGCGCGGGCTCGGCGCGGCGCAAACCGGCGATGCCGCCGGCGCGCAGGCGGAGATCGCGAAGCTGCGCTCACTCGAGGACAAGTTACTGGAGGCGAAGGACACCTACTGGGCCAACCAGGTCGAAGTGCAGCGCCTGGGCGTCTCCGGCATCCTCGCGCACACCCAGGGCGACGACAAGAAAGCGGTCGAGCTGGTAAGGGCGGCGGCCGATCTCGACGCGACGATGGACAAGCATCCGGCGACCCCGGCCGCCGTGCTCCCGGCGCGCGAGCTATTGGCCGACCTGCTGCTGGCGATCAACGATCCCACGGCGTTGAAGGAATACGAGCTGTCGTTGAAGAGCGAACCGAACCGCTTCCGCAGCATCCTCGGCAAGGCGAGGGCCGCGCAGCAATCCGGCAATATGGCAACTGCACGGGATGCGTATCAGAAACTGCTGGCGCTGAGCAGCCAAGCGGATGCGGACAGGCCGGAACTGGCCGAGGCCAAGGCCTTTCTGTCGAAGAATATATGAACCTCGGTTCAACGGGCGGCGCGCCGGCGCCGCTCGCGAAAGGCGATGTAGATCCCGGAGACGAGGCCAAGGCCTTTCTGTCGAAGAATATATGAACCTCGGTTCAACGGGCGGCGCGCCGGCGCCGCTCGCGAAAGGCGATGTAGATCCCGGAGGCAATGATCACGACCGCGCCGAGCCAGGTCCACGCGTCCGGGAAATTGCCGAAGATCAGGTAGCCGAGGATCGTCGTGCCGACCAGCTCGACGTAGCCGAGCGGGGCGATGACTGCGGCAGGCCCGAATTGAAACGCGCGGATCACCAGGTAATGCCCGGCGCCACCGAGCAGCCCGAGGCTGCAGAACAGCAGGATGTCGAGCGGCCCTTGCGGCATCACGAAGACGAAGGGCAAGGCCGCGGTCATGATCAGCGAGCCGAGCAGCGCCGAAAACACGATCCCGACCGCGGCATCGTCGTAGAGACCGACCCAGCGGGTCGCGATCTGGTAGAGCGCGTAGGCCGCCGAGGATAATAGCAGCAACAGCACTGCCGGATCGTGCAACCCGGCGCCGGGCCGGATCACCAGAAGTGCGCCGGCGAAGCCGACGATAACCGCGCTCCAGCGCCGGATGCCGACGCTCTCGTGCAACAGCGGCACCGACAGCGCGGTCACGATCAGCGGCGAGGTAAAGCCGATCGCCGATGCGGTGGCGAGCGGCACTCGCGTGATCGCCACGACGAACACCATGTTGCTGACCAGCATCAACAGCGAGCGGCCGATCTGCACGCCCGGGCGCCGCGTCGCCAGCAAGCGGCGTCCGTATCGCGGCAGAAACACGAGCGACATGATCACGAGATGCCCGGTGAAACGCGCCCAGACGATCTGCGCCACCGGGTAATGCGTGCCCAGCAGCTTCACCGCCGCGTTCATGAACGGGAACATCGCGACGCCCGCGCACATCAGCAGGATGCCGCGCAGCACATCGCTCTGCCGGCGGACAGCGAGCGTCCCGGCAACCTCCGCCGGGGAAGCGGCGCTCGGTACGTTCTCGCTCAGAGGCAGGCGCGCATAGCCGCGGCGCATTCGCTGGCGGCGCTGCTCATGAAGCTGAAATCGCTGCCGGGGAGCACCAGGCGCACGCCCATCCCGATATAGCGGCGCAAGAGCTCGCGGTCGGCAATGCCGCCGATCCCGGCGAACTTGCCGTGCGCTCGGCAAGCATCGATGACGGTTTGGTAGGCAGCGACGATGCGCTCGTCGCCGAAGCTGCCGGGGACGCCCAGCTCCATCGCCAGATCGTTGGTGCCGATCAGCAGCGAATCGATGCCGGGCACGGCGGCGATCGCATCGGCGTTGGCGATAGCGGTGGGGGTTTCCAGCATGACTACGACCAGGGTCGCGGTGTTGATCGCAGCGCAGGTGTCGGCGATCCCATGCCTCGCGTAGCAGAGATGCGGCAATCCGCCGGCGACCGAGCGGTGGCCCAGCGGCGGATAGCGCAACGCCGCGACGATCCGCTGCGCCTCCTCCGCCGTATCGACATGCGGCATGACAATGCCGAGCCCGCCGCCGTCGAGGACGCGGGTGGCCATCCACAATTGGCCGGCCGGGACCCGCGCCACCGGCGCGATCCCGACGCCGAGCGCGGCTACCGATATCTGGACCGCCGTATCGAGGTCCATCGAGTTGTGCTCGAGATCGAGAAACAGCCAGTCGTAACCGGCCGCCTTCATGATCGGCGCAATGTCGACCGTACGCGCTTGGCGGATGATGACGCCGAGTGCCAGCTCGCCTGCGTAGAGCCTTTCGCGCGCGGCATTGCGCAAGAGCGCCGGCATGACGTGTCTCCCGTCGAGAATTCGCTGTCGCGATCCTACCGAGCGGGGCCGTTCAGGTCACGAGGCGCTGCGTCGCGCCTTGCGCGAGCCAGTCGCGTTGATCCGGTAGCCCGGCGTCCTTATGTTCCGGGCCAGCCCACGGGAACAAGATGACGACACCGCTCAGCCATATCCGCAACTTTGCGATCATCGCCCATATCGACCACGGTAAGTCGACCTTGGCCGACCGGCTGATCCAGGCTTGCGGCGGGCTCGAGGCGCGCGAGATGCGCGAGCAAGTGCTCGACACGATGGAGATCGAGCGCGAGCGCGGCATCACGATCAAGGCGCAGACCGTGCGGCTCGATTACCGGGCGAAGGACGGCGAGCAGTATGTCCTCAACCTGATGGACACCCCTGGTCATGTCGATTTTGCGTATGAGGTAAGCCGGTCATTGGCCGCGTGCGAGGGCTCGCTGCTGATTGTGGATGCGAGCCAGGGGGTCGAGGCGCAGACCCTGGCCAACGTCTATCAGGCAGTCGCCGCCGGGCACGAAATCGTCCCGGTGCTGAACAAGATCGACCTGCCGGCGGCCGAGCCCGACCGGGTCAAGCAGCAGATCGAGGATGTGATCGGGCTCGACGCTGCGGACGCGCTACTGATCTCAGCCAAAACCGGCCTCGGCATCGAGGACGTGCTCGAAGCGCTGGTGCGGCGCCTGCCACCGCCCCAAGGCGATACCGAGGCACCGGTGAAGGCGCTGCTCGTCGACAGCTGGTATGACGCCTATCTCGGCGTCGTGATCCTGGTGCGGGTCAAGGACGGCAAGCTCACCGCCGGCCAGAAGATCCGCCTCATGGCGACCGGCGCCGCGCATCAGGTAGAGCGGGTCGGCGTCTTCACCCCAAAAGGCGTTGCCGTCCCCGAGCTCGGGCCGGGGGAGATCGGCTTCATCACTGCCGGCATCAAGACCGTTGCCGATTGCCGGGTCGGCGACACGATAACGGAGGACCGTCGCCCGGCGGCCGAGCCGCTCCGCGGCTTTCAGCAGGTGCAGCCGGTGGTGTTCTGCGGCCTGTTCCCGACCGACGCCGCCGATTACGAGCGGCTGCGCGACAGCCTGGCGAAGCTCCGCCTCAACGACGCGAGCTTCCTCTACGAGCCGGAGACTTCGGCGGCGCTTGGCTTCGGCTTCCGCTGCGGCTTCCTGGGGCTGCTGCACCTCGAAATCATCCAGGAGCGGCTGCAGCGCGAGTTCGACCTCGAGCTGATCACAACCGCGCCCTCGGTGGTCTACCGCGTGCATCAGACGAACGGCCGCGTGCTCGACCTGCACAACCCGGCCGACATGCCCGATCCGGTAAAGATCGACCACATGGACGAGCCCTGGATCAAGGCAACCATCTTCGTCCCCGACGAGTATCTCGGCCCGGTGTTGTCATTGTGCCAGGAACGGCGCGGCGTGCAGCTCGACCTGACTTATGCCGGCGGCCGCGCGATGGTGGTCTACCGGCTGCCGCTCAACGAGGTCGTTTTCGACTTTTATGACCGGCTCAAATCGATCAGCCGCGGCTATGCCAGCTTCGACTATCAGCTCGACGGCTACGACACCGGCGACCTCGTGCTGATGAACATTCTGATCAACGGCGAGCCGGTGGACGCGTTGTCGATCGTCGTGCACCGCAGCGATGCCGAGCGCCGCGGCCGCGCGCTTTGCGAGCGGCTCAAGGAGTTGATCCCGCGCCAATTGTTCCAAATCGCGATCCAGGCGGCGATTGGCGGCCGGGTCATCGCCCGCGAGACGGTCAAGGCGCTGCGCAAGGATGTGCTCGCCAAATGCTACGGCGGCGATGTGACGCGTAAACGCAAGCTCCTGGAAAAGCAGAAGGAGGGCAAGAAGCGGATGCGCCAGTTCGGCCAGGTCGACATCCCGCAATCCGCCTTTATCGCCGCGCTCAGGATGGGCGACACCTGATCTAGCTTGGCAACTGGGATCGCACCCAGCGCGCCCCGGCAACCTCCCAGCCAACGGTGCGTTCCTTGACAAAAGCGGGCGATCCGTGCGTCTTCGCCGCGCTCTCCACCCTGCGCCGGAAGAAGCTCTGATGCACGCCTATCGCACCCATACCTGCGGCGCGCTGCGCCTTGGCCACGCGGGAGAAATCGCGCGGCTGTCGGGCTGGGTGCACCGCAAGCGCGACCACGGCCAGCTGCTGTTTGTCGATCTGCGCGACCATTACGGCATCACCCAATGCGTGATCGACGTGTCCTCGCCGCTGTTCCCGATGGCCGAGGCATTGCGCCTGGAAAGCGTCATCACCGTGACCGGGCGCATTGCCAAGCGCACCGACGACACGATCAACCCGAACTTGCCGACCGGCGAGGTTGAGCTGTTCATCGCCGAATTGGCGGCGCAGTCGGTCGCCGAGCCGCTGCCGTTCCCGGTCAACACCGATGCCGAATACCCGGAGGAAATGCGGCTCACCTACCGCTTCCTCGACCTGCGCCGCGAGGACATTCACGCCAAGATGATGCTCCGCTCGGCGGTTATCGCCTCGATCCGCCGGCGCATGATCGAGCAGGGCTTCACCGAGTTCCAGACGCCGATCCTGACCGCCGACTCGCCGGAAGGCGCGCGCCCCTATCTGGTGCCGAGCCGGCTGCACCCGGGCGAGTTCTACGCGCTGCCGCAGGCGCCGCAGCAATTCAAGCAACTGCTGATGGTGTCGGGCTTCGATCGCTACTTTCAGATCGCGCCGTGCTTCCGTGACGAGGCGAGCCGCGCCGACCGCGCGCCGGGTGAGTTCTATCAGCTCGATTTCGAGATGTCGTTCGTGACCCAGGAGGATGTGTTCGCAGCGATCGAGCCGGTCCTGCACGACGTTTTCGAGGAATTCGGCCAGGGCCGCGAGGTGACGCCGGCGCCGTTCCCGCGCATCAGGTACGACGACGCGCTGGCGCAGTACGGCACCGACAAGCCCGACCTGCGCAACCCGATCCTCATGCGCGACGCGACCGCGCATTTCCGTGGCTCCGGGTTCAAGATTTTCGCCAACATGATCGAGAGCGACAGCACTGTCCGGATCCGCGCGATCCCGGCGCCGGGCGGCGGCAGCCGCGCCTTTTGCGACCGGATGAATTCCTGGGCCCAATCCGAGGGCCAGCCGGGCCTCGGCTATATCTTCTTCCGCGACGGCGAGGGCGCCGGCCCGGTCGCTCGCAACCTCGGGCCGGAACGCACTGAGCAGCTTCGCGCCGAGCTCGGGCTCAAGGACGGCGACGCGGTGTTTTTTGTCGCTGGGGTGCCGGCCGAGACGATAGCCTTCGCTGCGCAGGCGCGCACCCGCGTCGGCAGCGAATTAGGGCTCGTCGAGGCGGGCGCGTTCCGCTTCTGCTGGATCGTCGATTACCCGATGTACGAGCGCAGCGAGGAAACCGGGCAGATCGAGTTCAGCCACAACCCGTTCTCGATGCCGCAGGGCGGCCTCGAAGCGCTCGAGAGCAAGGACCCGCTGGCGATCCTCGCCCACCAATACGACATTGTCTGCAACGGCGTCGAGCTGGCCTCGGGCGCGATCCGCAACCATCGCCCGGACATCATGTACAAGGCGTTCGCGATCGCCGGCTACAGCCCAGCCGATGTCGAGACGCGCTTCGGCGGCATGCTCAACGCCTTCCGCTACGGCGCGCCGCCGCATGGCGGCCTGGCGCCGGGCATCGACCGCATCGTCATGCTGTTGGCCGACACCCCGAACATCCGCGAGGTCATCGTCTTCCCGATGAACCAGCAAGCGCGCGACCTGATGATGCGGGCGCCGGCGCCCATTCCCCCCGAGCGCCTGAAGGAACTGCACCTCCGCCTCGACCTGCCGCCGCCCAAGCCGCGGTAGCCTCATAGCCGGCGGGCAAATGGCAGTGCGGCGGCGCAGAGCCCGGCCATGACCCAAAAGCCGTGTGGCCCGATCGCGCCGTAGAGTGAGCCCGAGGCGAGGGTCAGCAATGCCGTCGCGGCGCCGATCCCGACCGTGCCGTAGACCGTCAGCGCAGTGGCGGCGATGTGCGGCGGTACGCTCGTGGCCAAGCGCTGCATGCAGCCGAGATGCAAGAGCGCAAAGGTGATGCCGTGCAAGGGCTGGATCAGCGCGACCGCGGGCAGCCAAGCGGTCTCCGCCTCGACCGACCAGCGCAACACCCCCGCCAAGGCGGCCAGCACGGCCGCGCCATTCGGGCCGATCCGGTCGAGCAACGGCCGGCCGATCAGCAGAAACACGACGACCTCGGCGGCAACCGATTCCGACCACAGGATGCCCGCGGTACCGGAATCGATGCCGGCGGATTGCCAGCGGATCATCGCGAAACTGTCGTGCAATGCATGGCTGCCGAGGATCAGCGCGGCGACGAGTATGACCCGCTGGAACGCGCGGAGACGCAGCAGCTCGCTAATGCCGCCGGTGTCGGCGATTGCTGCCGCTAATCGGGGCGGCCCGGGTCGCGGCAGCTTCGGCAAGCGCGGTGCGAGCAACGCCGCCACGCCGAGCAGGCTGGCGTTGAGCCAGACGATCGACCAGAGACCGTAGCGATCAACGGCTTGGCTCGATATGGCCAAGCCAAGAATAAAGGCGCCGGAACCGGCGCCGCGCACCCAGCCGTAATCGAAAGCGGGCCGTTCGCGGCTCTCATGCGGTGCGGCGGCGGCGAGCACCAGCGTGTCGCCCAGCGGGGCGAGCGGCGCCAGCGCCGATGCCTGCAACAGCGTTATCGCGAGGAGCGCCCAAAAGCCGGTGGCCAGCAGGTAACCGAGCGCGGCCAACGCCGCTGCCGCCGCGCAGCCGGCAAAGACCAGCTTTGCCGCGTCGAGCCGGTCGGCAATTCGGCCTGCCGCTGGTCCGGCGGCCAGCCGGATCGCGGTCCCGGCGGCCAGAACGATACCGATCGCCTCAGCCCCAAGCCCATGCTCCTTGAGAAGCGTGGGCAAATAGGGCGACTGCACGCCGAACCCGGCATAGAGCACGGCGAACAGCAGCAGATAGGCAATGAGGACGGTGGGCAAAGACAGTGCCATGTGATCCCAACACCGCCACGGGGACCATGCCTCCTCGCCGCGTTGACAATTACCCTGGGCGACGGTCTGATCGGTGCTTGGATTTCCGCGGATTGGGAGGGATCGGGTGGCCAAATTCAGGATCGCGACGCCGGCTGGCGCCAGCTTCACCGTAGCCGGCGGCGGTTACGGATACGAGATGGAGGCGCTGACGCCGATCGATGCCGAGATCTACGAGGTTCCGGCCGGC
>WNFM01122244.1_pt1 | contig 10138 bp, 7 predicted proteins | sample 5400271 | NCBI WGS metagenome assembly WNFM01 (sample SAMN13153352, study PRJNA577476) | soil metagenome | isolation source: 60 cm saprolite on Douglas fir-dominated hillslope | place: USA:California | collected 2013-09-17
CCGAGGTCCTTGTCCATACCGTCATTTCTTTTGGACCACTGAATTTTTACGCGCCGCTTTTTTTCGCTGCCGCTCAATCTTTCGCTGGCTTTGGCCGAGCGGGCCTAAAAATTGTTTCGGGTTGTTGTCAAAGTGCTTGACCAGCGAATCCATATTGGACAGGAGCTTGTTGAGGTTGACATACAAGGTATCTTCCGTCAGCAGCTTGCCCGCGGTATTGTCCCCTTTTTTCAGTTTAGCCAGGGTTTCATTCAAACTGGCCATTGTCAGTTGCACCTTGACCATCGTCTGATTCAGGCGAAGTTGTTTCAAAGAATCGGATAATACCTTGAAATTACTGAGAGTAGGCTTCAATTCATCGAGCGTACCATTGAGATTCTCGGATACGGCCTTGAAGCTCAATGTTAATTCATCCACCTTGCCATTGGCGTTGAGGATGGTACGATTCAAATATCCCGGTGTCGACTGTAATTTCATAAAGATCGTGTCAAGATGCTTCGTATTATTAACCAGGTTATCGATCACAGCATTGAAATTCCGGAGCGTCGTCTGCAAATTGTCAGCTACCGGTTCTGCATTTTTAGTAAAAACATCGAGTAGTCCTTTTGCCACTTCTGCACGAATCGTGTCGCCCGATTTCAATGGCTCTTTCACCTCACCAATAGACAGAATGATATACTTGCCAGCCAATACCTCGCTGGTTAATATCGCTTTGGTAGAGTCCCCCAGGTTGACATCTGAATCAATGTCCAACTCGACCAACACTTTGTTTTTTTTGTTACGGAGAATCCCGATGTGGCTAACCCTCCCCACGGCATACCCATTCACAAACACCTTATTGGATACAGCTAACTGGTCGACGTTGTCGTAGACGGCAAAATACTTGGTGGTGGAGGAAAAAAAATCAATGCCTTTCAGATAATTGAATCCGAGGTACAGCAAGACCAGGCCAATGGTAGCGAATAAGCCAACGATTACTTCCTTACTGATGTTTTTCACGTGTCCTGAGTTTAGTTAACCGACTCGATCTGGGTTTTATACTCCTTGAAGGCCCTGTATATGCCGGCTGCAATCTGATCCTGACCTGGCACCTCACTCAGGAATTTTTCTTCTTTTTTATTGGTCAGAAAACCTACTTCTACCAACACGCTGGGCATCGCCGTACGCCACAAAACCCAAAAGCCTGCTTGTTTCACACCATGACTATATCGTCCAGTTTTGGATTTAAATTGTGTTTCAATTCGTTCCGCCAGGGCCAGGCTGCTCTCCTGAAAGGAATTTTGGGCTAATGAAAAAAGAATATACGACTCCGGGGTCTTTGGGTCAAATCCTTCATAACGTTCTTCATGGTTTTCGTCGAGCAGGATCACAGCGTTTTCGCGTTTTGCCACATCGATGTTGCTGTCGGTTTTATGAGGTCCCATCACATACGTCTCGGTCCCATACGTTGTGGGGTGTGGACTGGCATTCGCATGAATGCAGATAAACACATCGGCCTTGTTCTTGATGGCCATAATGGCTCGTTCGTCCAGCGCCATATAGCGGTCGTCCGTCCGTGTGTAAATTACTTTGACTCCGGGGCAATTCTTTTCAATATAACTTCCCACTTTCATTGAAATTTTCAGGGTCACATCTTTTTCGTTCATGAACTCGCCGTGCGTCCCAGGATCACGGCCTCCATGTCCGGGATCGATGACCACGATATCCACTTTGAAGTCAGGCGAAATTGGAGTAGCGGAAGAATTTAGCAAGGTTATTGCTATAAGCAGGGTCTTAAATCCTATTTTCCTCACGGTGTGGCTATGTCTGAACTATTTGCAATACCTTTATGCAAAGTTGTGAATTTTTCACTAAAAGCTAAACTCCTGAAATTCAACTCAGAAGCTGGGCAGAAATGGGGCCTTTTTTGCTTTACCTTCCTTTTTGTTTTATTGATGATCATAGGAAACTCCGCCATTGCCCAGGTCGAGACCCCCATCAAATCCCTTCCCGGCAAACTTCCGGTCAAACGCGACTCGATTCGCCGCGATACCCTTCCTCTTTCTAAAAAAGACACGGTACGCGTCAAATCCGACACCCTAAAGAACGTCAAAAAAAAAGGAGCAATCGAAACAACCATCGTGTATTCCGCCCAGGACTCGATCAATTCCAGGCTCGATCGGAAAATCGTCATGTTATTCGGAGAGGCTAAGATCAAGTATGGAGCCATCCAGCTGGAGGCCGATGAGATCGTCATTGACTATGAAACGTCTACCATTACGGCGCACGGCGGCGTTGATTCCACAGGAAAAAGCCGGGGGTATCCCATTTTCATGAATGGGAATGAAAAGTATGAAACGAAAGACATCGTTTACAACTTCAAAACCAAAAAAGCCAAAATTTCAGAAGTCGTGACGAAGCAAGGAGAAGGGTTTCTCCATGGTAAGGCAGTCTTTAAGAATGAGAAAAATGAGTTGTTCAGTATTAACAATGGGTACACAACGTGCGATCTGGCTCATCCCCACTTCCGGATCATTTCAACGAAAGCGAAGGCCATTCCCGGCGATAAAATGGTAAGCGGGCCCTTTTATATGGAGTTCAATGATGTACCGACGCCCATCGGATTCCTCTTTGGAATATTTCCTTCCCAGAAAAAAAGTTCTTCCGGCATCATCATTCCGGCGTATGGTGAAGAGCGCAACCGGGGGTTTTTCCTCCGCGGTGGTGGATATTTTTTTGATATCAGTGACTATATAAAATTAGAACTCAAAACGGATTTTTATTCCAAGGGATCCAACGCGCTCTACATTAATTCCAGTTACAAGAAACGCTACGCCTATAACGGCCTGCTTAATTTCACTTATACCAATAACGTCACCGGCGCACAAATTGAAAGTCAGCAAAAGTCAAAGGATTTTCGTCTGGCCTGGAGCCACTCACCCCAAACCAAGGGTACGGCCGGTTTTCCGCTTCGGTCAATGCAGCAACGGCAAGCTACAGCGTCAACAATTATATTCCCGGTGGGATCCCTACGAATTCGACGACGTCCAGCTTCAACAATAGCTCGGCAAAACTCAGTTCTAACATTTCGTATTCCAAAACCTTTGCCGGCACTCCGTTCAGCCTGGGTCTCAACCTTAGAATTAACGAGGACTTAACGACCAAGCAAGTGGACGTGCCTTTTCCGGATATGAATTTCAACGTCAACAATATATATCCGTTCAAAAAAGTAAAGGGGAACATGTTCTTGCAGAATATATCCACCCGCATGACGCTGACGGCTACCAACCAACTCACGAATAACCTGGGAAGGATCGGGAAAGACATTACCAAAGACAGCATCGCGCCTTTTAATTTTGAAAATCTTCCACGCTTCTATCAGAATGCCAAAAAAGGAGTGCGGATCAACATCCCGTTTCAAACGTCGGTGAAAGCCCTGAAATTTTTCACGATCAGTCCTAGCCTCAACCTCGATGAACTTTGGTATTTTACAAGGTTGAGCTGGGGTGTTGATCCTACGGGCAAAACGCTCGTAGTAAAAGACACTCTCCAGGGATTTAACGCCGTGACAAACTACTCCGGAAGTGTAGGCCTTACAACCAGGATCTACGGAACCAAGATTTTCGGGAAGACCCACCGGATCCAGGCCATCCGTCACGTGATCAACCCCAGTATCGGGCTGAGTTTTCAACCGGATTTTGCCAGTTCCAACTACGACTATTATCAACGCTTCGACATCGTGACCAATGGATCAAGGCAAACGGTATACAAGTCGCGGCACGACGGTTTTATCTACGGATCTTCCCGGCAGGGAAAGAGCAGTTCCCTGAGTTTTGGTATTAACAACAATATCGAGATGAAAGTAAAAAATAAGAAAGATACCGTAGCCAAGAAAATACCGCTCTTTAATACACTCTCGTTTTCCAGCGGCTACAACTTTGCCGCGTTAAGTTTTAAACTGTCACCCGTCAATCTGGCCGCCAATACCAATATTCTGAACAGCAAAGTCAATGTAAACTTCAGCGGCGTCATTGATCCGTATCAATATATTACCGATAGCGTAACGGAGAAAGGGAAGATTTATCAAACGAAACGGGATGGCCATTACACATTGCGAAATGGACTTTCCAGCGCTAACATTGCCTTTAGTACCAACCTGAATCCCAAAGGCCAGAGTAAAGACACCCAGACCCGGGACAAGATCGGCAAGTCAAACGCTTCGGACTCGGAGAAGAAGTTCCTGATGGATAACCCCGATGCCTATGTCGATTTTTCCATACCCTGGAATCTGCGATTCAGTTACAACGCAAATTATACGAAAACCCGGTCACCCCTGGCTTCCAAGATCACACAGGCCATGCGTTTTTCAGGCGATATTTCCCTGAGTAAGAAATGGAAAATCGATTTCAGTTCAGGCTATGATTTCCAAAGCAATCAGATTACCCAAAGCAACTTCTCGCTCCGTCGCGATCTCCATTGCTGGCAAATGAGCCTGAACTGGGTACCCTTCGGAAAATTCCAATCGTATAGTTTTACTATTGGTATAAAGTCCTCGATGCTTCGCGATCTTAAAATCGACCGGACACGGTCATTCCAGGATATCCTGTAGGCCTGAGACTAGGGACTCAAGATTAGGGACTATTTCATCCATCCCTCAATCTCCTGAAGGGTTGGATTCTGCACGGTTTCCAACTTCAACTTTTTACGCATCCCTGCCAAATCATTAAATAATTTCGTTGGTTTGATTTCCTTTAATTGGGCCATCGAGGTAATTCCTAATTTCTGAATGATCGGGATCAATTCCTTTCTCACTCCGGACTCTTCAAAATCCTTGTCCGTCGCTATCGAAACTGGTTTTTCAGGTTTCATTTGTGGAAAGAAGATCACATCCTGGATAGAGGGCGAGTTGGTCATCACCATGGTCAGTCGATCGATCCCTATGCCGAGCCCTGCCGTTGGCGGCATTCCGTATTCCAGGGCACGAAGAAAATCGTCGTCCAGAGTCATGGCTTCTTCATCGCCCTTCTTACCCAATTCGAGTTGATCTTCAAAGCGTTGACGTTGGTCGATCGGGTCATTGAGTTCCGAAAAGGAATTACAGATTTCCTTCCGGTTACAAATCGCCTCAAAACGCTCCACCAGTCCCGGTTTACTTCGATGTTTCTTAGCCAGAGGCGACATTTCAATAGGGTAGTCAGTGATGTACGTGGGTTGAATCAAATTCGGTTCACATTTCTCACCAAAGATCTGGTCGATCAGTTTCGCTTTCCCCATGGTATCATCCATGGGAACGTGCAATGTCCGGCACGTGTCGCGAAGGGCTGCCTCGTCCATTTCTGAAATATCAATTTGGGTGAAGTGGCGAATCGCCTCGTACAGGGTATAGCGGGTCCAGGGACGCTTGAAGTCAATCAGCGTTTCACCCACTTTTACGCGGGTTGTGCCGTGCAAGTCGATGGCAACTTTTTCAATCATCTCTTCCACCAGATCCATCATCCAGTAATAGTCTTTATAGGCTACGTACAATTCGACCTGAGTAAATTCGGGGTTGTGAAAGCGCGACATCCCCTCGTTCCGAAAGTCTTTGGAAAATTCATAGACCCCGCCGAAGCCACCGACGATCAGCCGTTTGAGATAGAGCTCATTGGCAATTCTCAAATACAAGGTCATGTCCAGGGTGTTGTGGTGTGTTGTAAAAGGCCTGGCAGCGGCTCCTCCATATAAGGGTTGAAGAATGGGGGTTTCTACTTCGAGGTAGCCTTTTTTATTCAGGTATTCCCGCATAGAGTTGATCAGCCTGGTCCGTTTTATGAAAGCATCGCGAACGTTGGGATTGACAACCAAATCGACATACCGCATGCGGTAACGCTGTTCGGGATCGGTGAAGGCATCGTGGAGTGTACTCTTGCCAAGCTCGTCTTTCGTTTCTTTTACCACCGGCAGCGGTCGCAATGCCTTCGATAAGATCGTAAAACCGGTAACGTGAACGGAGGTTTCTCCCGTTTGCGTGGCAAATACAAATCCCTTCACCCCAATGATGTCCCCGATGTCCAGAAGCTTTTTAAAAACCGTATTGTATAATGTCTTGTCTTCACCGGGGCAAAGATCGTCTCTGCGAAAATAAAGTTGGATCCGTCCCGATTCATCCTGTAATTCAACGAAAGAAGCATTGCCCATGATCCTGCGGCCCATGATTCGTCCCGCCAGCGTCACATCTTTATATTCTTTGCTGGGAAAATTCTCAAGAATCTCCGCAGCTGATCCTGTTATTTCAAAGAGCTCGGCCGGATAAGGATTGATCCCCAGCTTTAGTAATTCTTCCAGACTTTGCCTGCGGATGACCTCTTGTTCGCTCAATTGCATGATGTTCTTTTGATGAAAAGGCAAAATTAATGATTTAGGCTAAACCTGCATTATAGTTTCAGGTTACTGGTTTCAGGTCACTGGGTGCTGGGTTTCAGGTGAGCGGTTACTGGTCACCGGTTTATCCTTAAAACCTGGAACCTGAAACCAGTAACCTGAAACTACTTTCTTCTCTTCAACTCCCTCCGAATCAAAGCGAGCTCCCGACTGCTTTGCCCCGCGACGGAAGTATTTTCGCTCGCACGCCGCAATAAATAAGGCATCACGGCATGCACGGGTCCATAGGGTACATACTTGGCAACATTGTATCCTGCCTTGGCCAGGTTGAATGAAATGTGATCACTCATTCCCAACAATTGGGCAAACCAAACACGGGAATCGTTCGGATTCAATCCGTGCCTTTCTATCAATTCAGTAAGGTATTGATTGCTGAATTCGTTATGAGATCCGCAAACCAAACTGATTTGTGGTTTATCGATACAAAAAGAAAGGCCCTGGTTGAACATTTCATCGGTAATGGCCCTGGTGGGGTTGATGGGATCCGGGTACCCCAATTTTTCAGCGCGCTTTCGCTCCTTCTCCATGTAGGCCCCGCGGACAAGTTTAACTCCCAAATAATAACCGTTCCCGGTTGCCTGCCGATAAGCTTCTTTCAGATTGCCAGGCATATCCGCCCGATACATCTGAAATGTATTGAAGATGATGGCCTTTTTTTGGTTGTACCGGGCCATCATTTCATAGGCAAGGGAGTCGATCGTATCCTGAATCCAACTGTCTTCGGCATCGATGAGCACGGGAACGTTGGTCGCATAAGCCTTTGCGCAGATCCGGTCCACTCTTTTTTTTACCCGGGTAAAGGCAGCCAGCTCGTCGAGGGTTAATCCTTCGTTTGACCCGGCCTTTTCCAACAAGGTCATATCCGCCATCCCGGTAACCTTGAAAACACAAAAAGGCACCCTGGGATTGCCTTTGGCTTTATCGAATGTCGTTAAGATTTCCCGGGCCGTTATGTCGAAACCTGCTTCGGTCTTGGCTCCTTCTACCGCATAATCCAGGATTGTTCCCACATGAAATCCTGCCAGTTTTTGAATCATTCCCTCGCTTTCATGGATGGTTTCGCCGCCACAAAAATGCTCAAAGACAGTTTGTTTGATCAGCCTTTTCACCGGAAGGTGCAACCCTAAAGCCATCCTTACGGCGCCGGTAGCCAGGCTGGAAATGAAAGGATGATTAACTACGGTAAAAATAAAGTTGGCTTTTTTCAGCTCACGGTCGGATTTGTAGGAGAATGCGACAGCCGTGTCGTCAAAATGTACCTTGGATTGAACCTCCATAGAAATCAGTTGCAGCGCAAATATAAAGTGGATAATTGCGTTAATTTGCCGCAGACGCCAAAATACAGGCCATGCTCCCAAAAACCATCTCTTTTCGTGCGGATCCCGGCGTCCTGACAAAGGAATTCCTTTCGGATAAAACCTACTCCCAGGTGGGCATACTCGTGGATGAACAAACAAAGCGATTCTGTTATCCATTCCTACGGGACGAACTTCCCCACCACCGCCTTATCCTTGTAAAATCAGGGGAAGAGCATAAAAACATTGAAACGTGTACCAGCGTATGGCAGCAACTCACTGATTTTGGCTTTGACCGGCATAGCCTCCTGATCATTTTGGGTGGAGGAGTTCTTGGCGATCTGGGTGGGTTTTGTGCGGCTACGTTCAAACGGGGAATTGATTTTCTATTGATACCCACAACACTGCTGGCACAGGTTGACGCCAGTATCGGCGGCAAATTGGGTATTGATTTCCAGAACCTTAAAAATCACATCGGCCTGTTTCAGGAGCCCGTTGGCACCTTTATTTCTGCCCCCTTTCTGCAGTCGTTACCCCTGAGAGAGTTGCGTTCTGGCTTTGCCGAGGTAGTGAAGCATTGTCTGATCTCCGACCGGCCAATGTGGGACAAGGTCCGTTCGAGGTCGTTGGCCGATCAACCCTGGGAAGACCTTATCCGCCATTCAGTAGAATTTAAATACTCCGTCGTCCAACGCGATCCAAAAGAAAGCGGATTGCGCAAAATTCTGAACTTTGGTCATACGATTGGCCATGCCGTGGAAGGCGACTATCTCGCCACCGGCAACCGGATATTCCACGGCGAGGCTGTGGCGATCGGAATGATGATAGAAGCCTTCATTGCGTTCAGAAAAGGGCTACTGACTAAAGGCGAGTCAGATGAAATCATTTCTTATTTGCAGCTTGTTTTCGGTCCTTTCAGACCGCTGGGAACAACACATGCCCTTTTAGAAAGGATGGCGCAGGATAAGAAAAATCAGGGGAAACGAATCCTGATGGCCTTGCCAGAGGGGATTGGTAAGGCGGTCTGGGACGTCGAGGTTAGCGAAGCTCAGATTGTAGAGTCCCTGGATTTCTTTCGGTCACTTTAGAGATAGTGAACATCCGCATCTTCCATGGAATCTTCCCTTGTCTTCAGCGTTTCCTTAATACCTTGCGCCTTCTTGACAAGGAAGTCTTTCGTCTTCTTCTTCCGGTCGCCGGTCAGAAGCCAGGCGGCCAGGAGCGCACCGCCGGCGAGCCCTAACCCAATTGCAATTTTTCGTGTTGTACCCATGATTACTACTTCAACCCAAATTAAAACCAAATTGTTTCATCGCGAAGAAAAAAATCCGGATAATTAAAAATTATTTCTCAACTGTAAAATTTCATCCTGCTTTGTTCATCACCATTCAACGAAACTCCAGGGTCCGGGGGACCGTCAATAACTTGCCTTCTTCCAAAAGCATCAGCAATCGTGCTTTGTTACTCAACGCTCTGTCTGGCAACCAATCAGTCGTTAGTAACCTGTCTGCTGCGCGCGACACCAGGCTGATGCAGTCCCTCATTAATAGTCCCGACAAGCTCATCGACGTGATGGATGCCGGCACGACCATGCGTTTCCTGACCGCTTATTTTGCTCTCACGGGCAAGAACAAAATTCTGACGGGCACAGAGCGAATGAAGCAGCGGCCGATTGCCCTCCTGGTAAATGCCCTTCGATCGTTGGGTGCGACGATTGCTTATCTGGACAAAGAGGGGTTTGCACCCATTGAAACCAAGGGGTTTGCAGGTCAAAAAGCCAATTCAGTCTCCCTCCCGGGGAACGTCAGCAGTCAATATATTTCTGCCTTGATGATGACAGCCCCACTCCTGCCGCAAGGACTCACGATCCGGATCGAAGGCCCGATCGGCAGCCTGCCCTATATTGAAATGACGTTGGCCCTGATGAAAACCTTTGGGGTGGCCTGCGATTTTAGTGGTCATTTCATTCATATCCCTCCCACTCCCTACCATTCGTCGAATCTTACCGTGGAAGCGGATTGGTCGGCCGCCAGCTATTGGTTTGCGTTTGCAGCGCTCGCGGAGGACGCCGAGCTCAGGCTGCCGCATGTTTCGAGGCAATCCTTGCAAGGTGACCGCGTCATAGTTGACGTCATGGAACGCCTTGGCGTAAGGGCAGTTTTCCAGGACGATGCAGTTATTCTTAGCAAGGGGGCAAGCGAAATGTTCATCGAATGGGATTTCAAGGATTGTCCGGATCTGGCGCAGACTGTTTTACCGGTCTGTGCCGCCAAGGGAGTCCGGGGGTTGTTCACTGGCATGGAAAGTTTACGGATCAAGGAGACCGACAGGATTGTCGCTTTGCAAACAGAGTTGAGCAAAATAGGCGCTGAACTAACAGAAGAAAAAACAGGTCATTGGAAACTGACACCCGCCAAGAGGGTGGAATTCATTTCCATCGCCAC
>WNFM01137415.1_pt1 | contig 10136 bp, 9 predicted proteins | sample 5400271 | NCBI WGS metagenome assembly WNFM01 (sample SAMN13153352, study PRJNA577476) | soil metagenome | isolation source: 60 cm saprolite on Douglas fir-dominated hillslope | place: USA:California | collected 2013-09-17
GGTCGGCGCGTGCTGGCCCTATATCGCGGCAAAATTCACCCAATTCATCTATGGGTTCTACCCCGAGCCCGAGCGATGGCGGGTCAATCTGACTTTTATCATTGCCGCGCTGTTGCTGCTGCCGCTCTTGATTCCGCGGCTGCCGGCCAAGGGTCCCAACGCCGGGCTATTCTTTATCGCGTTTCCCGTGGTCGCGTTTTTCCTGCTGCATGGCGGCGGCCTCTCCGGTTTTGGCGTCAGCTGGACGGCAAATTTTCTGTCGGGTGTTGCCGCCAGCATGGATGACGCCGGTCGCAAGCTGATGGGCGTCGGTGCCGCCGGCACGGTCGGGCTGCTCGGAACGTTGCTGGCGCTGCTCGGACCGGTGCTGTTGCTGCTTGGCAAGGTCATCGCTTTCCTGAGCACCGCCGTTTCAGATCTGATCTGGCCGCTGACCTGGCTTCGCGACCAGATTCAGGGATCGTCACGGCCGGTGTGGGCCGATTTTGTCGCCACCGCCGTGATCGTCTCGATCCTGCTGTTCGTGCTGGGGGGCGGCTTCCGCACCGGCTGGCGCGCGCTGATCAGGAGCCTTGCCATCTTCGCCGGCATCGGCGTCGTCATCGCCGCGATGGGCCTCGACCACGGCGGCTTGCCTGTTGTGGACACCAGGCTGTGGGGCGGTCTTTTGGTGACGCTGGTGGTGTCGGTCACCGGCATCGTCGCCTCGATGCCGATCGGCATCGCGCTCGCGTTGGGCCGGCGCGCCACCATTCCGCTGATCCGGGTTTTTTCGATTGCCTTCATCGAGTTCTGGCGCGGCGTGCCGCTGATTACCGTGCTGTTCTTCGCCACCTACATGCTGCCGCTGTTCCTGCCCGGCAATTTCACGATTGATGGCCTGGTTCGGGTCTTGATCGGTACAGCGGTGTTTTCCGGCGCCTATATGGCGGAGGTCATCCGGGGCGGCCTGCAGGCGATCCCGCGCGGGCAGGGCGAAGCGGCGAGCGCGCTCGGCCTGTCCTGGTGGAAGACGACGGCGTTGATCGTGCTGCCGCAGGCGTTGCGCCACGTCATTCCCGGGCTCGTCAACAGCTTCATCGCGCTGTTCAAGGACACTTCCCTGGTGTCGATCGTGGCGCTGTTCGATCTGTTGGGCATCTTGCATGCATCGTTCGCCGATCCAAACTGGGCGACGCCGACCACGTTGTTTACCGGCTTTGCCTTCGCCGGAATGATCTACTTCGCGTTCTGCTTTGGAATGTCGCGCTATTCATTGTTCGTCGAACACCGATTGAACGCACACCGGCGTAATTGAGCAAATCACCATGACCGAGAACTCGATTGTCAGCATGATCGGCCTCAACAAGTGGTACGGCGATTTTCATGTGCTGCGCGACATCAACCTCGACGTCGCGAAAGGCGAGCGCATCGTGATCTGCGGCCCTTCGGGTTCGGGCAAATCGACGCTGATCCGCTGCATCAACGCACTCGAGGAATTTCAGGAAGGTGAGATCATCGTCGACGGCATCAAATTGGGGCCGAACTTGCGGCGGGTGGACGAAGTCCGGCGCGAAGTCGGCATGGTGTTTCAGAGCTTCAATCTGTTTCCGCACCTGACGGTGCTGGAGAACTGCACGCTGGCGCCGATCTGGGTACGCAACGTTCCGAAGAAGGATGCGGAAGCAACCGCGATGAAATATCTGGAGCGGGTGAAAATTCCGCATCAGGCGAACAAATATCCGGGCCAGATGTCCGGCGGTCAGCAGCAGCGCGTCGCGATCGCGCGCGCGCTGACCATGAGCCCGAAAGTCATGCTGTTCGACGAGCCGACCTCGGCGCTGGATCCCGAAATGGTCAAGGAAGTTCGACCTCGCTAGCGAAGGTATGACCATGCTGGTCGTCACCCATGAAATGGGATTTGCCAGGGAAGTGGCCGATCGCATCGTGTTCATGGACGCCGGCCAGATCATCGAGTCGAACACGCCGCTAAAGTTTTTCGACAATCCGCAGCACCCGCGGACGCAATTGTTCCTCAGCCAGATTTTGAGATGACGACGTTGTACCGCCGATTTTAGAAACCCCGGAAAGTTATTGGAAACCATAGGATTATCGAGAAGGAACCCCGTTCACCGCGCGGAAAGCAATTACTGGTCAGTTGACCCGAAAGGGTGCGCCAATGTTGGGTTTCCTGTTCGGCTTCAATGCCCGTCTCGGGCGGATGCATTTCTTCCTCAGCACGATCGGCTTGGCGGTCGCGATGACCGCGGGGTTTTTCGTCATTGCGATGTCTGCGGTCCAGCACGCGCCGGCAGGAACCGAGCCATCTATTGAGTTCGCTACATGGCCGGTGATCATCGCTATCGTTTTTTTCGTGTGGATCACCTTCACGCTCCAGTCCATGCGCATCAGAGACATCGGATGGGATCCCGTCTGCGTTATTCCGGCGTGGATCGCGCTGCTTGTCGTCGACAAGGTAGTGGCGGGCAAGATTCCGGCCTGGTCGCTCGGGCATGAACATCACGGAACGATCGTCGGATCGCTGATCAACTTCGCGCTGTTTTTGGCGCTGACGTTTTGGCCGAGCGGCGACTACCAAGGTCCGACCGAGACGCCGCGAACTCCGGATCGGCCGTCGCCTAAACCGAAAGCAAATTCGGTCGCCGCGGCTCGCATCGCGCGCGCGACCGGCACAGGATTCGGCCGCCGGGCATTTTGAAGAAGCCTGTTCGGGCACGTAGGGGCGCGATCACACCTTCTCGAACGGCACGCTGATTTCGCTGTGCTGCTCGAGCCATTCCGGCACCGGCAGGTTTTTCGAGCGCATGAACTCCGGATTGAACAATTTTGACTGGTAGCGCGTGCCGTAGTCGCACAGTATCGTCACGATGGTGTGTCCCGGTCCAAGCTCCTTTGCCAGGCGAATGGCGCCGGCAATGTTGATGCCGCTGGAGCCGCCGAGACAAAGCCCCTCATGTTCGAGCAGTCCGAACACGATCCGAACCGCTTCCTCGTCGCTGATCTGGTAGGCATCGTCGATAACGGCGCCTTCGAGATTGGCGGTGATGCGGCCCTGACCGATGCCTTCGGTGATCGATGAGCCCTCCGATTTGAGAACGCCGTGCTTGTAATAATGGTAGAGCGCCGAGCCCATGGGATCGGCGAGCACGATGCGGATGTTCGGGTTCATCTTCTTCAGCCCGATCGAGACCCCGGCTAGCGTCCCTCCCGAACCGACGGAAGCGACAAAACCATCGACCTTGCCGTCGGTCTGCTGCCAGATTTCCGGCGCCGTGGTCTCGATGTGAGCTTCGCGGTTGGCGACATTGTCGAACTGGTTGGCCCAGATCGCGCCATTGGAATCGGTCTTCGCCAGTTGCTCCGCGAGCCGGCCCGACAATCTCACATAATTGTTCGGGTTGGAGTAGGGCACTGCGGGCACCTCAATGAGTTGCGCCCCGCACAGCCGCAGCATGTCCTTCTTTTCCTGGCTCTGCGTGTTGGGGATCACGATCACGGTGCGGAAACCGAGCGCGTTGGCGACCAGCGCGAGCCCAATGCCGGTGTTGCCGGCGGTACCCTCGACGACCGCGCCGCCCGGCCACAGCTTGCGGCGCTTGATCGCATCGCGGATGATAAACAGCGCCGCGCGATCTTTCACCGACTGCCCGGGGTTCATGAATTCGGCCTTGCCGAGGATATTGCAGCCGGTTTCCTCTGAAGCTCGTTTCAGCTTGATGAGGGGCGTGTTGCCGATCGCGTCGACGACGTCATTATCGATTTTCATGTGCGGAAATCTTGCCGGTCTGCTGCCAAATCATGCAACGACCCTAGAGCGCGAACAGCCAAAGTGGAAGCTGGTTTTGCATTCAATTGGTGCAGTGCGGGCTATTTTGCCTTCGCGAACACCACTTGGCGGACGTCGATATTTCCCGACAGGAATCCGGCCTCGCAATAGGCAAGGTAATATTCCCACAGCCGCCGGAACCGGTCGTCAAAACCTGATGGCATCAGGTTCGGCCAGGCCGCGCGGAAATTGCTTCGCCAGATTGCGAGCGTCTTGGCATAATCTTGCCCGAAAATGTGTTCGCGAATGACGGGGACGCCGAATTTTTCACCGAGCGATTTCAGCACCTGCGGCGAGGGCAGCATGCCGCCCGGAAAAACGTAGCGCTGGATGAAGTCGACCTCGCGCCGATAGGTCTGAAACAGGCTGTCCTGAATGGTGATGGCCTGGATGCCGGCGAGCCCGCCAGGCAGCAACCGGTCACGCAATTGGGAAAAATATTTCGGCCAGAACTGCTCGCCGACCGCCTCGATCATCTCGATCGAGGCGATCCGGTCATAGCGGTCGCGCTCGTCGCGATAGTCCTGCAGCCGGATTTCGACCTTGTCGCCAAGGCCGGCGTTCTGGATGCGCTTGATCGCAAAGTCGCGCTGCTCCCTGCTGATGGTGAGCCCGACCACCCTGGCGCCAAAGGTTTTGGCGGCATATTCGGCAAAGCCGCCCCAGCCGCAGCCGATCTCCAGTAATTTCTGCCCGGGCTTGAGATCGATCGCCTCGGCAAGCCTGCGGTATTTGTTGTTCTGCGCCGCCGTCAGATCCGGCGTGTCATCCTCGAACAGGGCCGAGGAATAGGTCATGCTGGGATCGAGCCAGGCCGAATAGAACGCGTTGCCGATATCGTAATGGGCGTAGATATTGCGGCGCGCCTGCCGCTTGGTGTTGCGGTTGAACCAGTGGCGGACGACCTGGACGAAGCGCATCAGCGGCTTGTCGCGCAGCATCTGCTTGATCAGGTCATGATTGAGGCAAAACAGATAGAGAAACTGCGTCAGATCCGGCGTGTCCCATTCGCCGCGCAGATAGGCCTCGGCTATTCCGATGTCGCCACCCCTGAGGAGCCGCGATGCAAAGCCGTAATTGTAAAGCCTCATGGCCGCCGCCGGGCCCGGCTCGACCCCGCCGAGCCGCAAGGTGCGGCCGTCGGGAAGCGTTACGTCGAGGGTACCGCGTCTGAGCTTTGAGCCGAATCCAAGCGCCATCCGAACCAGGCGAGGCAAATCGGAAAGCACGGTTTCCACATTGTCGGGCGTTACAGAGATCAAGTTCGGCATGGGCAGATCCGTCAGTCAAAGCGCAATGACTATAATCGCCGCGTTTGCCGGTCGCCAAGCCGGTATTGAGGTTGGAGCGCAGCGTTCGCGGCTGCGGCATCCGGACGTGGCACCAGACGCGCGCCCTTGAGCCACAGCCGCAACGCTTGCCAATGGATCGCCGCGACGATCTTCAGGGTGACGAGCGGCAGCGCGAAGAATGATTGCAGCAGCGCCGCGGTGGTCAAGTCGCGGCGGCGGCCGTTGAAGGTCGCGGCGAGCAGGGGCCCTTCGCGGTCAGTTTCCAGAATCCGCAGTTTTAGGCGCTCTCCCGGCGGCGAGACGCGAAAATGATAGCGCATCGCCAGCTCGATGAAGGGGGAAACATGAAACAGTTTTTGCTGTTGCTGCCGGACACCGGCAATGCTGAGCTCGCCCGGCTTCACGGCAAGCACGTAGGCGTGAAGATCCCCAAAAGTGTTGCGAACCTCGTAGATCATCAAGGCGAGCCTGCCGTCAGCAAGATAGCAGAAATAGACCGACAGCGGATTGAAGGTGAAGCCGAGCAGGCGGGGGTAGCACAGTAGCCACACGCGCCCGCCGGCCAGGTTGATACCGTGCTGGACCGCGCAATTTTGCGCGCAGGCGCGCAAGCTTGATCCGTCGCGCTTGCCGTGATCGGCTTCGCAAAAACTATACAGCGCCGCCCGGTTGACCCCGAACAACACCGATTGCCGGTCGGCTTCGTTGAGCCGGTCGAGATCGATCAAGAGGCTCATCACGCGATAGCTGAAGCGATGGCCCATCGGTTTTAGGCGCGCGTGCATCACCTCGCCAAAATAAAGCGCGGCCGCGGGGTCGAGCGTATCTCGGTGCGTATCGGCGTTGGCGATTCGACCCGGCATCGCTACTCCGCGGCTTGCGCCAGTTCCGGCGGCGGTTCGCGCCACGGTACGGTTGCGCCCAGCGCCTCCGCAACGGCAAGACCCGACCGCAATCCGTCCTCATGAAAACCATAGCCGGTCCATGCGCCACAGAACCAGGTATGCCGCCGCCCCTGAATCTCGCCAAGGCGTTTTTGGGCAGCAAAAGCTGTGGCGTTATAGTGCGGATGATCGCACTTATATTTGCCGAATGTCAGCTCTGGCGCTGGCTCGAACGGCGGATTGAGGCTGACGAACAGCGGCTTGTCGTGTTCGATGCCCTGCAATTGGTTCATCCAGTAGGTCACGGCGACGTCGTTTACGGCGGTCCCCTCGCGCTCCCAGCGCAAAAAATTCCAGGACGCCCAGGCGCGCCTGCGCTTGGGCATCAATCTGATGTCGCGATGCAGATAGCGCGTTCGGAGGTGTCGGCGTCGGACAGCATGGCGAGCGCCTGATCGCTGTGGGAAGCGATCACGACGTGATCGTAACTGTCGCGGCCGCCGTGACTGTCGCGGACGACGACGCCGTGCGGCGTCCGCTCGATCGATGTCACGGCGCAACCGAGCCGAAGCCTGTCGCGGAATGTGGAGATCATTTTCTCGACGTAGCGGCGGCTGCCGCCCTTCACGGTGCGCCAGACCGGGCGATCATAATGCAGCAGGCGATGGTTGTTGAAGAACGCGACGAAATTCTCCGCGGGAAAGTCCAGCATCTCAGTAGCCGGCGCCGACCAGATCGCAGCTCCCATCGGCGCCAGATAATCGGTCAGGAGGCGGGGTGCGAATTTGCGTGCGCGAAAATAGTCACCGAGGCTGAGCCCGGTGAGCCGGCCCGCGGCATAGTCGGTCACGCTTTCCCTGTTGAAGGTCAGGACGTCCAGGAGCATCCGCAAATAGGACGGCGACAACACGTTTTGCGGCTGCGCAAACAGGCCTCTTGCGGTTTCGCGCCAATTTTTTCCGCCCCCCTTCCACTCAAAGCGGCCGGCGTCCGCTGTGACCGCGAAGCTCATGCAGCTTTCCACGGTCTCGACGCCTAAATGAGCGAACAGCGCCGTCAGATCGGGATAATTCAGTTCGTTGTAGACGATGAAGCCGATATCGACCGCAATCTGTGTACCGTCATAGTCGATGGTGACGGTGTGGCTGTGTCCGCCGGGCCTGATTTCGCGATCATAGACCGTGACCGGATAGCGCTTCGACAGGGTCCAGGCGGCGGCATTGCCGGCAATTCCCGTTCCGATAACCGCAAGGCGCATTGGAAGCCCCCATCCGCTGATGGGCGAGATACGATGCGCTGCAGTGGAAGTTTCAGTGCGGCGGCGTTGCGCGGGGCCAGCCAAATCTTCGCGTAACCTTCAGCAACGTCCAGCAATATGAAATCTTGGTAAGATTGCTGCCATTTTCCGGCCGCCCGGACCCGCGAAAAAGCCCGATGGAATATGAAAAACTCTCACCTTTCCGGTGCCGGTCGCCGGCCCAATTTCACGGCACCTCTGGGGACAGACGGCGGAACAGGACTGTCCGCGCCGTGGTCCCCCGGCTAGTATGGCAACCAGGTTACCAAGGAAGCATCACACCCGTGAAGGTCTCGCAAACACTCCCCCCAGGCGCGCTCCGCGAGAGGGTCTTGCCGTTCTCGCAGCGTCGGATGCCGGGCATTTTGCCCGGCGGAGGGCGGATGTGAGCCACAGCCTCCCTTGTGTTGCTGTCGAGCGTCTGCCTGCCGCGGTCCCTTGCCAGGGCGGCGCGGCGAGATGGTTTGCGGCGCTTTGCATTGTCGCCACTTCTGCCGGCTGCGTTCTGACCCAGGACCTGCCCGATCCGGCCCTCGACGTTCCCCAGCTGTACAGGCCCCAAGGGTACCCGGCCGCGAACCCGGCCGACCAGGACACGCCGCCGACGCTCGATTGGTGGCGCGGATTCCGTTCGCGCGAATTGACCGATCTGATGGAGGAAGCCCAGAGGGTCAATCTGGACATCGCCGCGGCCGTCGCACGCCTGGTTCAGGCCGACGCGCAGGCCCGCATCTCAGGCGCCGCGCTGTTGCCGAGCCTCAACGCCAATGGCTCGGAAACCAACTCCCGAACCTCCGGTTCGAGCGCCAGCGGACTGAGCATCGGCGGGCGTGAGGTCGTGAACTATTCGGCCTCGCTCAGCGCCAGCTATCAGCTCGATTTCTGGGGCCAGAACCGCGACGCGCTGCAGGCGGCGGAGGAGACCGCGACCGCGAATCGGTTCGATCGCGATGTGGTCGCGCTGACCACGCTGACCAGCGTCGCCAATGCGTATTTTCAGGTGCTCGCCTCGCAGGACCGGATTCGCACCGCCCAACAAAATATCGCCAGCGCGACGCGGATCCTCAACGCCATCAAGGAGCGCTTCAAGGCCGGCACCGGAACCGATCTCGACGTGGCGCAAGAGGAAAGCGTTCTCGCCAATCTGAAGGCATCTGTGCCGCCGCTGCGCCAGACGCTGTCGCAAAACATCAACGCGCTCGCGACGCTGGTGTCGCGGCCGCCGGAAGCCGTGCATGTCACCGGCGGCTCGCTCGATCAGATCGCCGCGCCGCGGGTGACGCCGGGCCTGCCGTCGGAAGTGAAGCCCAGCTCGCTTCCGCCACCGCCAATGTCGGCAACGCCCGTGCGCAGTTTTTCCCGAGCATCCAGTTGACCGGGCAGGGCGGCTACCAGAGCTCGGCGCTGGTGTCGCTGTTTCAGCCGCACGCCGCGTTTTTCAGCATCGTCGGCAGCCTGACGCAGCCGATTTTCGATGGCGGAAAAATTCTCGGTAATTTTGAATTCACCAAGGCCAGGCAAGATGAACTGCTGCAGACTTACCGCAAGACAGTGGTCCAATCGTTTGCCGATGTCGACAACGCGCTGGTGTCGATTCGCGAGACGACCACAAGGCTCAAGCTGCAGCGCGAGGTGGTGGCTGCCTCGCGGCGGGCCTTTCAATTGTCCGAACAGCAGCTTAGGGCCGGGACCGCAGACATCGTAACTGTGCTAAATACACAATTGACCCTGTTTCAGGCGGAAGACGTGTTGTGGCAGGCGCAGCTTGGGAGCCGAGAATGGAGAAACCGGTCAATGCTCTTTAAGCCGGATTTGAACGAAACCGCGAAAGCGGCAGGCGACCGAGTTGCCAAAGTGGCTTCGCGCGCGCGCCGCCGAACCGTATCCATTACTATCACGCTCCTGATCCTGGGCGGCCTCGGTTACATCGCCTGGACCTCGTTGCAGCAGAAGAACGCCGCCAAAAGCGCGGTCCCTGATCTCCCTGTGCCGGTGCTGGCAGCGACCCCGCGGATCCAGGATGTGCCGGTTTATCTCGATGGCGTCGGCGCCGTCCGCGCGCTGAACAACGTGTTGGTGCGCCCCCAGGTCGACGGTAAGTTGATCGTGGTCAATTTCACCGAAGGCCAGGACGTCAAGAAGGGCGACGTGCTCGGCGAGATCGACCCTGTGCTCTACCAGGCGGCGTACGATCAGGCGGTTGCCAAAAAGGCACAGGATGAAGCGCAACTCGCCAATCAGCGCCTCGATTTGATCCGCTATCAGCAGCTTTCCGCGACCAACGCCGGCTCCAAGCAGCAATACGACACCCAGCGCGCCCTCATCGCCCAGACCGAGGCGTTGGTGAAAGCCGATCAGGCGCAGATCGACAATGCGCAGGCGACGCTCGGCTATACCAAGATCATCGCGCCCTTGTCGGGCCGGGCGGGCCTGCGTCAGGTCGATCAGGGCAACATCATCCACGCCGCCGACGCCACCGGTCTCGTCATCATCACCCAATTGCAGCCGATCGCGGTGCAGTTCAGCCTGCCGCAGCAGCAGATCGTGCGGGTCAATGCCGCATCCGCCAAGGGCACGCTGGCCGTCGATGTCTTCGGCAATGACGGGATTACGGTGATCGATATCGGCAAGCTCACCGGTATCGACAACCAGGTCGACCCGACCACCGGGACGCTAAAACTCAAGGCTGAATTTCCCAACGCCAAGTTCCAGCTCTGGCCCGGGCAATTCGTCAATGTGCGGCTCAAGGTCGATACGCTTTCGCAAGCCGTAGTGGTGCCGACCTCGGCGGTGCAGCGCGGTCCGGCGGGGACATTCAGCTACGTCATCGGCGAAGG
>WNFM01202348.1_pt2 | contig 10136 bp, 8 predicted proteins | sample 5400271 | NCBI WGS metagenome assembly WNFM01 (sample SAMN13153352, study PRJNA577476) | soil metagenome | isolation source: 60 cm saprolite on Douglas fir-dominated hillslope | place: USA:California | collected 2013-09-17
TAGTCCTCAATCAGCAGACCGAGCATCTGCCGGCGCCAAAGCAGTTCCTGGATCTTGCGGGTATTCACGCCGGCATTCGAGAAGGGAACGTTGCCGTCGTGGCCGCAACGAGTGCGGCGTGTAAATGCACGCGCGTCCGGTCGAGGCATCCGACAAAAGCGAAGCCAAGCTCTGAGATGCCGTCACGCTCTCGAAACCGCTCGGAGTACCTCGGATCTGTCAGGAAATCGGAGCGTGCCTGGGTCGGCTACTTCGGCATCAGCTATCAGCCGTTCGGCAGGGTTTCGGTTTGCAACTTCTGTTTCATCTGTTCTCTTTGATTCGGCGAGGTCCCGTTCCGCCCGGAACCAATCCTCCTCCGGTGTTCCTTCGGGACAGCCCCGATTTTTCCAGAACTCATAGGCTAGGGCCGCGATTTGGTGTTGGTTCGTAGGCGCGGCGATTTCCACCGAAGGATTTGTGGTGATCCCACTGACGCTTGCGGTGGTTGGCTCAGAATGGTTGTCCACGTTTGCTCTCCTTGATTCTTGCTGTAGCTAAAAAGGTCCGTCTGCTCATCCGGGTCTACCTTTACTTCTGTAGTCGTTGCAGTCGGTCGAGCGTTGTACGTAGAACTTCCAATTGTTTCCTGAAATGCTGAACGGCTTTGATGGTAAGATGCTTGGCACATTGTGGATCTGAAAGGAACCGCAGGGCCGTCCCATATCCATTTTCAGCGTCAGATGTAGCTCGGCCGGCAAATGCCGTGTCTCCTTCTTCGTGCGCCCTGGAAGCGAGATCGATGTATAGTGAACAGGTCATCAATTGCCTGCTCAAGAATTCAGCCTGTCCATGACGGAACTCAGCTTTGGTTCTTGCAAAGAGATCCATTCCCTGAACTCTCCCTATCTACAAGAAGTGCACGGAAGCCGGTCGTCCCGTTTCGCCGTCACTCGCTTCCCTCCAGCATCGGGGAATCCAAGGCTTCCTGAAAGGATTTCTCGCCCGTCAATACGGCGATCAAATCGGATTCCGGATAATTCAGCACATGGTCGTCCACGATCATTTGCATATAAGTTGGCAGGCCCTCAAGCCGAAGGGGTGTGTGGAATTCGTTGCCCCTTGGATTGACCTGTCCATCGCGATTCTTGACGACGACCAAACAGGAGCCTTCCCGCAGTCGGACGCCGAAGCAATGTAACATCCCGTTCCGCGAGCCGGAAAGGCCCTGGAAATAATCAAGGTATGTCCGCTCTTGCGCTTCTCCGGTCTCGGGGACATCCCTGTTTTCCATGCGACCCCCACACCAGGCTCAATGCTAGTGAAATTCCTAGTGTACGATTGCGGACATAGGGACGATAGCACGAATTGAGATTCAAAGCAAGATAAATATTAATATTTGTAACGGCTTCATATTCTGTGACTTGGGAGCCTCCATGCCGAAACATAAAACAGCGGGGACGTGTGGTTTGCTTAGGGGAGATCACCAGGTTCGGGAAAGTTTTGTCTGTTCATTTTTGCCGTCCAACTCCGACCGCGGTGTGTTGTTCGCCCCAGGTCACGTCGAGGCCGAAATTGAAGAGGGGAAGCTATCGCAGTGTCACTCAACGCGGCTCCGATCCTCTGTCCCCGAGGGACCACATGAAGCCAGGAAACGCGTTCAGCGACGCCGGAGAAGGACTTTAAATAGCCGCTCAAATTCCTGCTTAACCGCCACGTAGCATTCGCAGGAAGCTGATTCCAGCTCCGGGCGATTAAGTATTTCGATCACGCCACGGTTGTAATCGATGATGCGTCGTTCCTTCAGCGCGGAAGCCACCGCACTGACGCCGGTCCGGCGAATACCTAACATGTAGCCGAGAATCTCCTGGGAGAGTGGAAAGCGCTCCTTCCGCACCTGATCATGGGTCGTCAGCAGGCACCGCGCACATCGCTTCATGGCGGAGTGGGTTCGGTTACAAGCCACTCTCTGCATGATCTGCACGATCAGCGCATGAGCGTATAAACGCATGATCTTCACAATCGGATCCGATTGTCGCGCTTGTTCCCAAAATGCCTCCGCCTTGATCCTGAAACTGTCGCCCGGTACTTGCGCGTAGGCCATCCCCGGCGTGCTGCTTGTTCCCAAAAAGACCGGCAGGCCCACCATCCCCTCGTTTCCGATTGTGGCGACCTCCACTTCCCGGCCTTGGCGCGTTCCAGCGATAATCGATATCACACTATTCAGAGGAAAATAGACGTACTCGATCGCCTTGCCGGGCTCGTATGCGGTATGCCTTGCTTTCAGTGAAACGAGTTCAAGCTCAGGGGCCAATTTACGATGATCTCTTTCTGGCAGGCATGCAAGAAGGCGATTGCTGGATATGAGCGAGGACGCTGGACCTCTCATATCCCACCTAGTATCCCGTCATTGAGGACGGGATGCAAGGGTCTTGACGCACAGCGATGCGCACACTGCGGCTGACTGCCTCTCTGTTCAAGCACTCCAAGGCGCAGCCTAGGCGCTGTGTATCGTTTATTGCTTTTGAGGCGACCCGAGAAGCCGGTCAAATTCCTTTCTGATGACCTGATAGCACTCGCATGATGTATCTTCCAACTCCTTCCGATTCAGGATACGGATCATGCCGCGACTGTACTGGATCAATCCGGCTTGTTTCAGATCCGTCGCCACTTTGTTGACGCCGGCGCGACGGACACCCAGCATTAGAGCCAGGAATTCTTGAGAAAGCGGAAATGTTTCGGCTCCTACCCGATCATGGGTCATCAGCAGCCACCGCGCACATCGCTGCCGGATGGAATGTCAACCGTTGCAGGCCATTCCTTGCGAGATCTGCACCATCAGCGCTTGGGTGTAAAGCTGGAGTGTCTGCGTCAAGGGCCCCTGTCTCCTGATCTGTTCCTTAAAAGCGGCGGCGGTCATTCGGAGACTGTCGCCCGGCACTTGCGTAAACGCTTTTCCAGAGGTTCGGTCCACACCGAGAAACAACGGCAGGCCGATCATGCCTTCGTTGCCGATCGTCGCCACTTCCACGCCCTCGCCGTCTTCCATGAAGGTGACCAGGGAGAAAACGCCGGTAAGAGGGAAATAGACGAATTCGATCGGCTTATCCACGTCATAGGCCAACTGTTTATTTTCTAGCAAAACGCGTTCCATCTGGGTCATTATGCGTTTATAGTCCGCCTTGGGTAATGCTGCCAGAAGCCGGTTAACGGGCTGATTGGGAAGCTGCTGCTTACGAGGTTTCAATCGTCGATCTCCATCCCCCACTGTACCTCTTTTCGGAACGGTAGCAAAAGATCCTATGTACGCCAGCGGGCATAGTGCTATGTCCGCAAACGGGCACTGTGTTAAGAATTGTTTATGCCAACAAAGCCCCCATCACGGTCTCCCATGGCGACGGTATCACTCCCGAGATCATGGGGCGCGCCAAAGGTGTTCCTCAAATCAAAGCGCCCATTACGACGCCGCGGGCTGCGAGCGTTTAGAAAGACAGCTTCAATCCGAACTGGATCTGCCGCGAGTCCAGCCGCGTGGATCCGATCACTCCGTTGGTCACCGTGCCCACGGTTGCGCCGGGCTGTCCGAAGATCGGGTGGTTGGGGACATTGAAGAACTCCGATCGAAGGTCCACGCGTACTTTCTCGGTCACGCGGAACTGTTTGGCCATGGAAACATCCAGCGCGGCAATACCCGGCCCCAGTACGTTATTCCGTCCGCTGTTGCCGAAGCGGTACGGTCCCACGCCCGTCGTGAAACCGACACGGTTCGCGAACGCGCTGAGGTTATACCAATTATTCGGTGTCGGATTGGACAAGCTCGGCGAGATGCCGACGGCGTCCGCGCGGCAGGTGGAATCCGTGTTTTGATAGGTGGCATTGCTCTGGCACCCCACCGAAAACGGGAATCCGCCCTGCAGAGTCAATATGGCGCCGGTCTGCCAGCCGCCGAGAAGAGCATTGCCCTTCGCAACGGGGAGTTGGTATAGGAACGACGTGGTCCAGCGCTTGCCGAAGTTGAACGCCGAAGGCCCGCGCTCGCCCCGGAGGTTGTCCACGTTCGAAGGCACGTAGGCGTCTCCGGTCGCCTGGCGCACGCCGCTGCCATTGTCGATCGACTTCTCGTAGCTGAATGAGCTCAGCACCGTGAATCCGTGAGCGAAGCGTTGCTGCACGCGCGCCTGGAGCCCGTGATACGACGAGTGGCTGGAGGCGTTCACCAGTTGGACGAATCCCAACTGCGGAAACGGACGCCGCAGATTCAGATTGCCCGGCGGTCCGGGCGGCGGCTCGTTGTAGTATGTGGTCCGGTTCAGGTGCACACCCGCCGAGCCCACGTACGTGGTTTCGAGCGTCATGTCCTTGGTCAGTGTGCGCTGAACCCCGAAGGACCACTGGGGCACATATGAAGTCGGGTTCCGCCATTCCCACGCCGGAGCGAGCGTCGAGACATTGAGCACCGGATAGGGCCGGTCCCATGTCTCGTTCGGAGTAATCTGGTCGGCGGCGATCGAAATGCGAAGGGTATAGGGCTGGTTGCGGTTGACATCGAACATCGCGTTGCCGATCTCATGCACGAAGTAGACGCCGAAGCCCGAGCGGATGACGGTCTTGGAATTCAGGCTGTAAGCGACGCCCAGCCGCGGACCGAAGTTGTGATAGTCGGTGCTGTAGATGGCGCTGCCGAACCTTCCGTCCCGCACGATCGGGATGTTCGATGGCAATCGAAAGGGCGGGTTGCCCTCGTATGGATCTCCTTGGCCCGCTCGCACCCACGTGGGGAAACGCGAGTTCGTCCACGTAAAGTCGATGTTCGAAAAGTGATCGTACTTTTCCGTATAACCCGGCTGAAGCTCATACCTCAGCCCGTAGTTGATAGTCAGCTTGGGAGTGGCTTTCCATTGGTCCTGGAAGTAGACGCCGCTGGAATTCCCGCGCAAGTTCGAGACGACCTGCCCCAACTGGCCCTCGGCGTTGCTGATATAGCCGAGAAGAAAATCCGCCACCGACTGCTGCGCGGCCGGAGCGGCCCCGGGCATCGCCGTATATGTTCCGCCGAAGGTGAAGCGGCCGCGCGCGACGTCATTCCCGGTGAGATTGAATCGCGTGCGAATATACTCGCCTCCGAACCTGAAACTATGCTTGCCCCGATTCCACGAGAAGTTGTCCGACCATTGAAGTAGCGTGTCCCAGTTGGAGTAAGGACCATTGGCCGGATCGCCAACGCCGGTGAACTGGCTCATCGTGAAAAACGGAATGCCATAGAAGAGAGGGATATCGGTGAGCGCCGGAATCTTGAGTTGCCCCACGATATCCCAGGCGGGATTGGCGGTATGGAGATTCCCGTTCACCGCCTCGATGCGGCTGACGCCGAACTTGAATTCGTTCACCTTGTTCGCGCCGATCACCAAGGTGTGGCCCAACATGCTCTGGTGCGTGATCGTGGAATTGACGGTGCCCTGCTGCGGAATGTTGGCGGGAATGTATTGCGGCTCGGCGCCGTGGCTGTAGCGGAACTGAAAGCGCGATGCCGCGCTAGCAGTCCAATCGACGCGCGCCAGCGATTGATCGTTGTCCGAGCTGGCGTTTTCGTTGCTGAGGAAATCGTTGGCGTAGCCGCGAGTGATGTTGTTCGGCACGGGGACGTAGTTGAACAGCGACGCCGATACGGGCGAGATGCGGTTGCCCGGAATCGCGTTTCCCGGGAATGGACTCGCGGAAAGAACCCGCGCCCCATCGGGCGACAGAACTCTCGTCGCCGGATCGTAAATGGTCGTGCTCGATCCCGCGAAATTGCCCGTGCGGTCCGAGGCGAAAGGCACGGTCGAAAGGAAAGTCAGCGCCTTGCGCTGTCTCAGGCCCTCGTAGTTGAAGAAGAAAAAAAGCTTATCCTTTCCGTTGAACGATTTTGGCAACAGAACCGGGCCGCCCAGCGTCCCGCCGAACTGGTTCCGCTTGAACGGAACGATCCGGGCCGTGGGACTGTCGAAGAAATTCTTGGCGTCGAGGCTCGAATTCCGCAGAAACTCGAACAGGGATCCGTGAAACTCATTCGCTCCGCTCCGGGTGATCACGTTCACCTGGCCCATGTTGTGGCCGAATTCGGCGGTGTAAGTGCCGGTTTCCACCTTGAATTCCTGCAGCGCGTCCACCGAGGGCTGGAACAGATACGTGCCGTAGTTCGGATCGGTATTCTCAATGCCATCGAGCGAGTAGTGGTTTAATTCCAGCCGCTGTCCGGAGATGTTCAGTTGGAAGTTACTGCGGTCGCCGCCGCCGCGCGCCTGCGCGATCGAATTCGACGGACCATAGGTAGTCGCCCCGGGTACCAGGGACGCCAGTTGCAGATAGTTGCGTCCGTTGAGCGGCAGCTCCTGGATGCGCCTGTTCTCGACGACGGTTCCGATGGTAGTGGTCTCGGTTTCGAGAGCCGCCGCTGAAGCCGCCACTTCCACGGTCTCGGAAACGGCGCCGACCTGGAGCGTAAAGTTCAACCGGGCTACCTGGTCCACCTGCACCTCGAGGCTCGTGCGCACTTCGGTCTTGAAGCCGGGCATGGAGATCCGCACCGAATAGACGCCCGGAGGCAGCCCGGGGGCGCCATAAATGCCCGACGTATTGGTCTTGAGCACGCGCTGCAGGTTGGTGCCCAGGTTCGTGATAGTGACGGTTGCGCCGGATACGACGGCGTTCGTGGAATCGGATACTGCGCCGGTGATTTCGGCAGTGGGCGTCTGTGCGGAGACGGCAAAGGAGAGCGCGAACAGGGCGAAAACGCTTTTCACGTGTGTTTACCTCCAAGCCCCAGGCTTACGCGCGGGGCCATCGCAATCCGGAACACATTATATTGGAACCGGCCAAAAAGTGGTTAGCGCTCGAAGGAGCGATGTGCAAAAATGTGGGTCATAAGTTGGTTTTCCCGCTGTGCATCTCCATATGACCGCAAAGATCACTCTCGACAATGCCGGGCGCGTCGTCATTCCCAAAACTTTACGCCAGGAACTCCATCTCGGCCCCGGTGATGCTCTTCAGCTTAAAAGTGAAGGCGACCAGATTACGTTGCGTCCCCTGCGTCCGGAGGCGCTGCTCAAAAAAGAGCGTGGCGTCTGGGTTTATCAGGGCGAGCTGGCGCATGCCTCGATTCCGGACCTGATTGATCGAGAGCGGGAAACGCGTCTACGCGGCTTGGCGAGATGAAAGAGCGAGGTGCGCCCTGCACACTCTCGCTGAAGTCTACGCCGGCATGACTGCTCTTGCCGGTCATGCAAGTCATTCCTCCCGACCAGGCGCTGCTCTTCGTCCAGGAGGTTCGCGATCGATCTACGATCGTGACCCTCCATGAGGACGAATACTACGGCACGATTGCGCGACGCGCTCATCCTCCGTTGCGCCGTCAAAGTGAAGGCCGAGGCCGTCTTCACGTGGAACCTCAGGCGCTTTCGCGCCATTAACCCCCACATCGCCGCCCGAATCCGTACGCCTTGAAACGGCGCAGGTCGATCACGACGCTATTGCCGGCAGCCTGGCTCAGGTGACGCAGATGCTCTACCATTACCGGCAGACAAGTCACTATAATGACTCTCGATGAAGTGCGCATTCCTGATCGTTCTGATGGCCGCCGGCGCGGAGGCGCAAATGCGCCACGCCGCCTTCGCGTCGGGCTACATGTACAGCTACTACGTGCCGCAATCGGCGGCGAGCACGCCGTGGAGGCCGGCCTGGTCGCCGGATGGGAAGGAGATCGCGTTTGGGATGTCGGGGTCGCTTTGGAAAATCCGTCCCGGCGACACGACCGCTTACGAACTGACGGCGAACTCGACCTATGATTCCTCGCCCGCATGGTCGCCCGACGGGCGCTTCATCGTCTTCACCGCTGAAGACCCGGCCGGCGTGAATCTGATGCTGTTGAACGTCGCGACGCTCGAAACCACTCCGCTTACTCGCGGCAGCGACATTTACGCCGATCCCGTGTTCTCGCCCGACGGCAAGAGCATCGCCTACGCGCGGGGGATTCAGGGGCGTGCGCGCGCGCAAACCGGGCCCGATTCCGTGAACGCCCAGGAGGGCCAGCCCTCCAAGGGGTACCACGTCTACACCATGCCGTTTCAGAACGGAAACACCGGGCAGCCCGCGCAGCTCACGGTGGAGAATTCGTTTGGGCGCGCGCGGCTTTACTTCAGCCCGTTCGACGATCATATTTCACCCAGTTGGTCGCCGGGCGGCAAAGAGATGCTGCTGATCTCGAATCGCGGCATTCCCCTCGGCTCCGGCGCCATCTGGCGCATCAGCGTGGAGCCGAACGCGATGGCCAAGGCGAAGATGCTGCTGCGCGAGGAGACGCTTTACCGGACGCAGCCGCAATGGTCGCCCGACGGGAAGCGCATTCTGTACAGCTCGCATCGCGGTTCGCAATACAACAATCTATATGTGCTGCCGGTAGACGGCGGCGAGCCCTACCAGATGACGTTCGGCGACTGGGATCATTTCGATCCGCGCTGGTCGCCCGACGGCGAGCGGATCGCCTACATCTCGAACCAGCACGGCATTTCGGAGCTGCGTCTGCTGCGGGCATTCGGCGGCGAAGACGAAAAGGTCGAGATCGAGCGGCGGGTGTGGCGGAGGCCGATGGGGAAGCTCGAAGTGCGCACCAGCGGGGCCGCGCGGTTCTACTTGACCGGGTCCGACGGGAAGACGTACACGCCGTCGACCGCCTATCAGCGTGTTGCCGGACGCGCCTCGCGCCGCGATTTTTTCCACGCTGACAGCAAGTTTTACGTCGACCTTCCGCCGGGCGTGGCGACTCTCGAAGCGGCCAGGGGCGTCGAGTACGTTCCGTTATCCAAAAAGGTGACTATCGATCGGGATCGGGTAACCATCGTGGATATGAACCTGGAGCGGATGGCCAGTATGAACGCGGCCGGATGGTGGAGCGCGTCCGACCACGTCCATATGAACTACGGCGGCAATCTGCACAATACGCCGGAGAATCTGATGATGATGGCGCGGGCCGAGGATCTGGACGTGGTAGGCGAAAAAATTTGTAACAAGGACCACCGCATCTTCGACCACCAGTTCTTCACCGGCACGCCGCACCCGCTTACAAACAGCGAACTGATTCTCACGTTCGGCGAGGAGTACCGTCCGCCGTTCTACGGGCACATCAACTTCATCAACCTGACAAAGCACCTCATCTCGCCGTTTACGACGGGCTACGAAGGGTCGGCTATCGAGAGCCTGTATCCGAGCAACACGGACATGTTCCTGGCGGCGCGAAAGCAGGGGGCCATCGGAGGCTACGTGCATCCGTGGTCGGGCGATCCAATCAAATCCGGGTACGCCGTAGCGCGAGGATTTCCGGTCGACCTCGCCCTGGGTTCGTTCGAGTATTTGGAAGTTCTCACCAGCGCCGGCCACTTCACGGGGACCGCGCCGGTCTGGCACCGAGCGCTGAACTGTGGCTTCAAGATCACCGCGTCGGCGGGTGAAGACTCGATTCTCGGCTTGCATGCGACGCCGATTATCGGGTCGAGCCGGCTCTACGCGTACACCGGCGACAAGCTGGAATGGCCGCGCTATGTGGAGGCGATCCGGCGAGGGCGGACCTTTGTGACGAACGGTCCGCTGCTGACCCTCACGGTGGACGGCCACATTCCCGGGGATGAGATCCGATTGCCGGCTGAGGGTGGAACGGTCGAAGTGAATGCGAGCGCGCAATCGATCGTGCCTTTGGAAAAGTTGGAAGTTTACTTCAATGGAAAAGTGATTGAATCGAGCAACGGCGCCCCGATCCGCAAGCGAATCCCCATCGATCGCAGCGGCTGGATCACCCTTCGAGCCACGAATTCCAAGCCGCAGCACCCGATCGACGACACGTATGTGGTCGGCGAGACGAGCCCCGTCTATGTGTACAGGGGCAGCCAGGGGATCCGGTCTAAGGAGGATGCGGAATATTTCATCCGCTGGATCGACGACATCGCCAAACAGGCTCAAGCCCACCCAGGGTGGCGTTCGGATAGCGAGCGCCGTCATGTGCTCGGTCAATTTGAACAGGCGCGCAAAGTGTTCGAGGAGCGCGCGAAGGAGACTCAATAATGAACGGTAGAGAACGGCAGCCGACGCATCCGCGGCCGCCGCTGCTTGAGCCATCGCGACTAATGATC
>WNFM01001503.1_pt1 | contig 10132 bp, 10 predicted proteins | sample 5400271 | NCBI WGS metagenome assembly WNFM01 (sample SAMN13153352, study PRJNA577476) | soil metagenome | isolation source: 60 cm saprolite on Douglas fir-dominated hillslope | place: USA:California | collected 2013-09-17
CATTTCCGAGACGTGGATCAGGCCTTCGATGCCCGGCTCCAGTTCGACGAACGCGCCGTAGTCGGTGATGTTGGTGACGCGGCCGGTGAAGCGCGCGTTCAGCGGGTACTTCGCCTCGATTCCCTGCCACGGATCGTCCAGCAACTGCTTCATGCCGAGCGAAATGCGGTGGGTCTCGTGGTTGATCTTGATAATCTTGACCTTGACGGTCTGGCCGATGGTGAGCACTTCGGTCGGGTGATTGACCCGGCGCCAGGCGATATCGGTGACGTGGAGCAGGCCGTCGATGCCGCCGAGATCAACGAACGCACCGTAATCGGTGATGTTCTTGACCACGCCGTCGATCACCTGACCCTCTTCGAGATTCTGTACCAGTTCCTGGCGCTGCTCGGCGCGGGTCTCTTCGAGAACCGTGCGGCGCGACACCACGATGTTGCCGCGGCGGCGATCCATCTTGAGGATCTGGAACGGCTGCGAATTGTTCATCAGCGGCGCGACGTCGCGAATCGGGCGGATATCGACCTGCGAGCGCGGCAGGAACGCCACCGCGCCGTCGAGATCGACGGTGAAGCCGCCCTTGACCTGATTGAAGATGACGCCGTGCACCTTCTCGTTGTTGTTGAACGCCTTCTCGAGCTTGCCCCAGCTTTCCTCGCGGCGCGCCTTGTCGCGCGACAGCACGGCCTCGCCGAGCGCTGAGATCGCTTTCGCGGCCGGGTCCTGCGAACTCGCGCAGCGCCACGCGGCCTTCGGTCTTTAGGCCGACGTCGATGACGGCCATGTCCTTTTCAATTGCAACTACCTTGCCCTTGATGACGGAGCTTTCCTGCAGATTACCGCCGGCGAAGGACTCGTCCAGCATCGCAGCGAAATCGTCACGGGTAGGATTATAAGAAGCAGCAGTCGAAGCCATTTGTTCTCCAGATGCGGGGATCGCCGGCCATTCGGGTTAAGGGGCATATCGCGCGTGAAGTGTCAGGGATCCGCAAACCCTGACGACCGCTGTTTGCGGGAGTGCGCAAAAGCGGGCCGGCAGCTTGCCTGCACGTTCGATACGTTGATTTATCCGGAGCCTGAAATACCGACTTCAAGAACCTGGAGCGGGACATTCCTCCAATGACGGCAGGGGCTAAAACCTCCTGCCGGCCCGCTCGGACAGCCCTGATCTCATCGATGGCGGCCCGGATGGCCGTGGATATAGCCCCAAGGGTCATTTTCGGCAAGCCGGAAATAGCCGATTTACGGGCCTTTAAGGCTGACAGGAACTGAACGGTCGCGGAATTAACCGGCCGTTTCAACGGCTTGTTGACCGCGTTCTGGAATAGCCCAGCCACTGCGGTTTTGTGGAACCCGGCCTTAAGCACCCTCCCACACAATGACACCATTATAAAAACAGGGGGAATACCGCTATGAAGAGCTTTATCGTGCTGGCGGCCGTCGCCGTCCTGACCATCGGAAATGCCATTGCCGCCATGCCCGGCGCTGCCGGCTCCATGCGCACCATCTCTGCCGACCAGCCCATCGTGACCATGGCTTCGCAAGAACTGCCGTTCGACCGCTACTGGTCGAAGGACTGATTATCTCGTCCTGCGCTTAGCGCGGACGGCCTCGACGATCGCGATGGCGGCGGCAACGCCGCCTTCGATGTCGAGATTTGAATTATCCAGGATATGCGCGTCGGCGGCCGCCTTCAGGGGGGCCGCCGCGCGATTCCGATCCCGCTCGTCGCGGCGGATGATGTCGGCCAGCACCAAGGCCTCGTCGGCCGCTTCGCCCCGCCCGCGCGCTTCGAGCGTGCGGCGAAGGGCGCGCACCTTTGGGTCCGCGACCACAAAAATCTTCACATCGGCATTCGGGCAAATCACCGTTCCGATATCGCGCCCGTCGAGCACCGCGCCCGGCGGATCGGCCGCGAACGCGCGCTGAAAGCTGACCAGCGCTTCGCGTACGCTCGGAATCGCCGACACCACCGAAGCGGCATCGCCGATCCGTTGCGCCTTCAATTCGGGATCTTCGAACTTCGCAGGATCGAGCGTCATCGCGACGGCCACTGCCTGCACTTCGTCGGTCAGTTCAAAACCCTGGTCCAGCAGCGTTTTGGCGACCGCGCGGTAAATCACGCCGGTGTCGAGGTGGCGATAGCCGTAGTGAAGGGCGAGCCGCTTGCCGAGCGTCCCCTTGCCGGAAGCGGCCGGTCCGTCGATGGCGATGATCATGAAAAATCGGCCCCCAGCGATCGCATCATCGGGATGAAATCCGGAAAAGACGTGGCGATGAAGGCGGTGTCGTCGACCTTGACCGGTTTGTCGGAGGCAAGCCCCATCACCAGCGCCGACATCGCGATGCGGTGATCCATGTGGGTGGCCACGATGCCGCCGCCCGGCACATGGCCGCGGCCCTCGACGATCAGGTCGTCGCCGGAAACCTCGACCTTGACGCCGTTGACGCGCAGCATGTCGGCGGTCGCTTCCAGGCGGTCGGATTCCTTGACGCGCAATTCCTGCAGGCCGCGCATGATGGTGGTGCCTTCGGCGAACGAGGCCGCGACCGCTAGCACCAGATATTCGTCGATCATCGACGGCGCCCGCTCCGGCGGCACCTCGACGCCGCGCAGTTTGGAGCTACGCACGCGCAATTGTGCCATCGGCTCGCCGGCGTCGCCGCGGACTTCGCTTTCCTCGATCGACGCGCCCATCTCGCGCAGCGTCGTGAACAGGCCGGTGCGCAGCGGGTTGGTCATGACGTCGGAGAACACGATGTCGGAGCCTTCGACGATCAGCGCCGCCACGATCGGGAACGAGGCCGACGACGGGTCCGCCGGCACCACGACATCGGCGCCGTGCAGTTCGGGCTGGCCGGTGAGTGCGATCCGGCGGCCGTGGCTGCCTTCGTTGGTCGAGACGATCTGCGCGCCGAAATGTTTCAGCATCAGTTCGGTGTGGTCGCGGCTGGCTTCCTGCTCGATCACGGTGGTGACACCGGGCGCGGCGAGCCCCGCCAGCAGCACCGCCGATTTGATCTGGGCGGACGCGACCGGCGTCCGGTACAGGATCGGCAGCGGATCGCGGGCGCCATGCAGCGTCAGCGGCAGCCGGCCGCCGTCTTTGGCTTCGCCGGTTTTGGCGCCCATCAGTTCGAGGGGATCGAGGATCCGCCGCATCGGACGGGTGCGCAGCGACGCGTCGCCGTCAAAAATCGCCGTAATCGGGCAGCCGGCCACCGCCCCCATCACCAGCCGGCAGCCGGTGCCGGAATTGCCGAAATCGAGCGGAGCGGCCGGCTGGGCGAAGCCCGCGACACCGACGCCGCGGACCGACCAGGCAAACGGGCCGGTACGCTCGACCTTTGCACCCAGCGCCTGCATCGATTTGGCGGTGTTGAGGACGTCTTCGCCCTCGAGCAGGCCTGAAATCTTGGTTTCGCCGACCGAAAGCGCCCCAAGGATCAGGGCCCGGTGGGAAATCGACTTGTCGCCGGGAACGCGGACTTTGCCGGTCAGGGGGCCACTGGCGCGGGATTCCAGCGGGGTCGGGGCGGTTGAATGGGTCAAGATTGTGTCCTCTGCGCCGGGGGCAGTATCACATGGGCCACACGGCGTCACGCGGCCGTCAAATGCGTCAAACCGCTATTGACACCGGCCCCTCAACTAGCCAAGTGAAGCACCGTTTTTCAGAAATTCCCAGGATTCCACACGTGGCCAAATCCGATCTCGGAACCAAACGTATTTGCCCGACGACGGGTAAGAAGTTCTATGACTTGAACAAGAGTCCGGTGATTTCGCCGTATACCGGCGAGGTTGTGCCGATTGCGCCGGTCGCGCCGCCGCGGGCCGCCCGAGGCGATGCCGCGCGCGCCGCTGCCGCCGCCACTGCCGCCGCCGATACGCCGGAGCCCGCAGAGGCCGAGGAGTTGGTGTCGCTGGAAGAGGCCGACGCCGAGGAGAACAGCGGCAAGGTCAAGGCCGTGGTTCCCGAATCGGAAGACGATATCGAGGTCGACGAGACCATCGAGGACGATGACGACGACGATTCCACCTTCATTGCCGACGAAGAAGAGGGCGATGAGGACGTGACCGACATCATTGGCGACGTCGGCAACGACGAAGAGACTTGAGATCGGCCCTGAACTGTGGTTCAGGGTCATGCCCGCACGCCAACTGATTTGAGGCGCGCGAAAGTTACGGGGCCATAGCTCAGCTGGGAGAGCGCTTGCATGGCATGCAAGAGGTCGGCGGTTCGATCCCGCCTGGCTCCACCAGCCTTCGCTGCTACGGCTGGGCAAGCCACGCCTGGCTCTATCGTAGCGAAGGCTGCCCCGCCATAGCCCGAAGGGCGACGGCGGGCTCCATTGGTTGGCGCCAAATTCGCCAGCTGCGGTCTATCGTTGGGCCGCAGGCGGGTGACTTCCGTCCCTGTAAACGGTTACTTTCTGGACCTTCCTGGCGCGCGCCAAGGTCGGAACATGAAATACGTCTACGTTTTGGAAAGCCTCAATGGCGAGCATTTCTACGTCGGAATCACCGACGATCTGTGCGCTCGGCTGGCCAAGCACAATGCTGGCGAGGTGCCGCATACGTCGAAGTACGGATCATGGCGGATGAGAACGTATGTCGCATTCGCCGACGCGTCGCTGGCCGTCGCCTTTGAGAAGTATCTGAAGTCAGGATCAGGAAGAGCTTTTGCGAAGAAGCATTTTTAACGCCCCAGCCCGCCCCTACTCCCCCAGCGCCGCATTCAACCGGTCGCGCAGTGCCACGATCTCAGTCTTGATCCTCGACAGCTCCCCGAGCGAGCAGGCCGAACTCGCCAGAATCCCCTCCGGCACCGCCCGGGCTTTTTCCTTCAGCGCCTGACCCTTCGGCGTCAGTGCGATCAGCACCTGGCGTTCGTCCGCGGTGCTGCGGGTACGCTTGATCAGGTCGGCGGTTTCCATTCGCTTCAGCAGCGGCGTTAGCGTCCCGGAATCCAGAAACAGCCGTTCGCCGATATCCTTGAGCGGCACGTCGTCGCGTTCCCACAGCACCAGCATGACCAGATATTGCGGATAGGTCAGCCCGAGGCGATCGAGCAGCGGCTTGTAGACACGGTTGAACGCGTGCGCGGTCGAATAGACCGCAAAGCAGATTTGATTGTCCAGTTGCAGCGGCCAGTCCGCCGCCGGTTTCCGTGCCATGTTTGTCCTCTAGCGGCCGATCCGCCTTGCCCCCTATTCTGGGCCACGGCGTCCCGGCATTCAATTGCGAACAATTAAATGTGAGCCAATGAAATTTATATTGCACACAATCTAATTGTCTGCAATATATGTTTCGTCGAAACGGCAAAACCCAAAGGGAGACCACCATGTCCGTGAACGTGCTCTACAAGACTAGCGCCAAGGCAACCGGCGGCCGCGATGGCAGCGCCGCGACCCTCGACGGATCGCTCAACGTCAAGCTGACCACCCCGAAGGAACTCGGCGGCGGCGGTGGCGCCGGCAACAATCCCGAGCAGCTGTTCGCGGCCGGTTACGCCGCCTGCTTCATCGGCGCGATGAAATTCGTCGCTTCCCAGGGCGGCCCCAAGGTTCCCGCCGATGCGTCGGTGACCTCCACGGTCGGTATCGGGCCGCGTTCGGCCGGCGGCTTTGGCCTCGACATCGACCTCGCCGTTTCGCTGCCCGGCCTTGCCCGTGCCGATGCGGAAGCGCTGGTCGAGAAGGCTCACCAGGTATGCCCCTATTCCAACGCCACGCGCGGCAATGTGGATGTGCGCCTGACGGTTGTGTAACGACATACCGGATGGCCCGCCGCCAACCGCGGCGGGCCATTTTTTCCGCGCGGCGGGCTTGCCCCGTCATACGCCCGTGCGTGTGAAGCCATTGCCGCCACGCGCGAAGACCGCTAGCTCAGGAATTCCATTCCTGTCCTGAGCGAAGGTTGTTTCCATGAGTTCTGAAGCGGCTCCCGGCGCGATGACCGGCCTGCGCGTAGTCGATCTCACGCGCGTCCTCGGCGGCCCCTATTGCACGCAAATCCTGGCCGACCACGGCGCCGACGTGATCAAGGTCGAGCCGCCCGCCGGCGACGAGGTGCGCGACTGGGGTCCTCCGTTCCACGACGAGGACGCCGCCTATTTCGTCGGTATCAACCGCAACAAGCGTTCGATCGGGCTCGACCTCGCCTCCGAAGGCGGGCGCGCGGTGCTGATGAAGATGCTGGAGACCGCCGACGTCCTGATCGAGAATTTCAAGCCGGGCACGCTCGACAAATGGGGCATCGGCAACGATGTGCTGCGCGCGAAATTTCCCAGACTCGTGCACTGCCGGATTTCCGGCTTCGGCGCCGACGGCCCGCGCGGCGGCAACCCCGGCTATGACGCCATCATCCAGGCCATGACCGGCATGATCGCCGCGACCGGCTCGCCGGAAAGCGGCCCGATGCGCATCGGGGTGCCGGTCGTCGACATCACCACAGGGCTCTACGCCTGCATCGGCATCCTGATGGCGCTGTCGGAGCGGCAGCGTTCGGGTCTCGGCCAGTTTCTCGAAACGACACTGTACGAGACCGGGCTTGCCGTCATGCATCCGCATGCGGCGAACTACTTCATGCACGGCAAACCGCCGGGCCTCACCGGCAACGAGCATCCCAACCTGGTGCCGTATGCGATCTTTCCGACCAAGACCGACAACATCTTCATCGGTGTCGGCAATGACGGCACCTTCCGCAAGCTGGCCAAGGAGGTCGGCAAGCCCGAACTCGGCACCGATCCGCGCTTTGCCCGCAACAAGGACCGCATCGCCAACCGCGATGCGCTGCGCGCTGAGCTCGCGGCGGTGTTCAGCCAGCACGAGGCCGAACCGCTGTGCAATCGCCTGCTGGCGGCGGGGCTGCCGGCAGGTCCGGTGCAGAAGATCGATTCTGCGCTGACCAATCCGCACACCATCCATCGCGGCGATGTCATCGCCAAGGATTGGTACAAGGGTGTCGCCTCCCCGATCCGGCTCGACCGTACCAAGCCGAGCCTGCGCCGCACGCCGCCGAAATTCAGCCAGCACACGTCAGAGGTGCTCGGCGAATTCGGCTATTCGAAAAGCGAGATCGAGGCCATGGTCGCCAACGGCGCGGTCTGCGGATCGGAACGCAAACGCTGATCGTTGTCGCCCCTGCGTTCGCAGGGGCGACAGGGACTTCGCCTATTTGACGGCTTCCCTTGCCGTACGCTTCCCCAATACCATCGTTTCGCTTATACGGTCATTTACACGTCATCCGGCGCTGTTATCGCGCGAAACGAAGGTGACGGCCCCAACCCCCGGAGGAATTTGATGGCACTTCGACAACTCGGCGCAGCGGCGGCAGTCACGGTTGCGCTGGCGCTCGCAACGCCGGCCTACGCTGTGACCGAAATCCAGTGGTGGCACGCCATGACCGGCGGCAACAACGACATCGTCAACAAGCTTGCCGAGGATTTCAACGCCAGCCAGTCCGACTACAAGGTCGTCCCGACCTTCAAGGGCAGCTATCCCGACACCATGAACGCCGGCATCGCCGCGTTCCGCGCCGGCACCGCGCCGCACATCATTCAGGTGTTCGAAGTCGGCACCGCCACCATGATGAGCGCCACCGGCGCCATCAAACCGGTCTACCAGTTGATGAAGGACGCCGGCGAGCCGTTCGATCCCAAGAACTATCTGCCGGCGATCACCGGTTACTACTCGACCTCGAAGGGCGACATGCTGTCGTTCCCCTTCAACTCCTCGTCGATGGTGATGTGGATCAACAAGGACGAATTGAAGAAGGCCGGCGTAGCAGAGATTCCGAAGACCTGGCCCGAAGTGTTCGACGCTGCCAAGAAACTGAAGGCGGCGGGTCACGCCACCTGCGGCTTCTCCAACGCCTGGGCGACCTGGGCGCATATCGAACAGTTCTCGGCCTGGCACAACGTGCCGATCGGCAGCAAGGCCAACGGCCTCGACGGCTTCGACACCGTGCTGGAATTCAACTCGCCGCTGCATGTGAAGCACCTGCAGAACCTGATCGATCTGCAGAAGGACAAGACCTACGATTATGCCGGCCGGGCCAATGCCAGCGAAAACCGCTTCGCCTCCGGCGAATGCGCGATCTTCCTGACCTCGTCGGGCTATTACGCCACCGCCAAGAGCACGGCCAAGTTCGACTTCACCTCGGCGCCGATGCCCTATTATCCCGACGCCAAGGGCGCACCGCAGAACTCGATCATCGGCGGCGCCTCGCTGTGGGTGATGGGCGGCAAGAAGTCTGAAGAGTACAAGGGCGTCGCAAAATTCTTCACCTTCCTGTCCGACACCGACCGTCAGGCCAAGCTGCATCAGGAATCTGGCTATCTTCCGATCACCAAGGCGGCCTATGAAAAGACCGTCAAGGACGGCTTCTACGACAAGAACCCGACGCTGCAGACGCCGCTAAAGGAACTGACCAACAAGGAACCGACCGCGAATTCCCGTGGCCTGCGCTTCGGCAACATGGTGCAGATGCGCGACCTCTGGGCCGAAGAAATCGAAGGCGCCCTGGCCGGCAAGAAAACCGCCCAGGAAGCGCTGGATGCGGCGGTCGCACGTGGCAATGCCATGTTGCGCACGTTCGAAAAGACGGCAAAATAACATCGATCAAGGCTCCCTCCCCGCCCGGGGAGGGAACGTCTCTCGCATCACACAGCGTGTTGAATGGAAAAGTCTGTCGTCTTCAACAACAAGCTGCTTCCATACCTGCTGCTGGTACCGCAGCTCATCATTACATTCGTATTCTTCTACTGGCCGGCGAGCCAGGCGGTCTGGCAATCGTTCCAGCGCGAGGATGCGTTCGGCCTCAACACCGAATTCGTCGGCCTGGAGAATTACCAGGCGCTGTTGGTCCAGCCCGAATACTACAAGGCGATGCTGACGACGCTGGTATTCTCGTCGCTGGTCGCGGCCTTGTCGCTTTCGATCGCGCTGTTATTCGCAACCCAGGCCGACAAGAACCTGAAAGCCGCCGGCGCCTACAAGACGCTGATGATCTGGCCCTATGCGGTGGCGCCTGCGGTCGCCGGCGTGTTGTGGATCTTCATGTTCCACCCCTCGCTCGGCACGCTGGCGCGGCCATTGCGCTGGATGAATTTCGACTGGAATCCGCTGCTGAACGGCAACCACGCCATGATCCTCGTGGTGATGGCGGCGGTGTGGAAGCAGATTTCCTATAATTTCCTGTTCTTTCTGGCAGGCCTGCAATCGATTCCGAAGAGCGTGCTGGAGGCCGGCGCGATCGACGGCGCCGGTCCGATGCGGCGGTTCTGGACCATCGTTTTCCCGCTGCTGTCGCCGACCACGTTCTTCCTGCTGGTCGTCAACGTCGTCTACGTTTTCTTCGATACGTTCGGCATCATCGACGCAGTCACCGGCGGCGGCCCGGCCGGCGCCACCACCACGATGGTCTACAAGGTGTTTGCCGACGGACGGCTCGGCGGCGATCTCGGCGGCTCGGCCGCGCAATCGGTGGTGCTGATGGTGATCGTGATCGCGCTGACCGCGATCCAGTTCCGTTATGTCGAGCGCAAGGTGCAGTACTGATGGTCGAGCACCGCCCCTGGAACGACATCATCGCCTACGCCATCCTGACGCTCGGCGTCTTCATCGTCGCCTTTCCGGTCTATCTGGCGCTGATCGCATCCACCCATGACGCCGCGACCGTGGTCGGTGGCAACATGCCGCTGACGCCGGGCGGCCATACGCTCGACAATTACTACCGTGCCATTTTCGTCGGCGGCTCGCGTACCAGCCGCGAGCCGGTCGGCCACATGCTGATGAATTCATTCATTTCGGCGTTCGGCATTGCAATCGGCAAGATCTTCATCTCGGTCCTGTCGGCCTACGCCGTGGTGTATTTCCGCTTTCCGTTCCGCAAGACCGCGTTCTGGATCATCTTCGTCACGCTGATGCTGCCGGTCGAGGTGCGCATCTATCCGACCTACAAGGTGGTCGCCGACCTGCACATGCTCGACACCTATGGCGGGCTGATCATGCCGCTGATCGCGTCCGCGACCGGGACGCTGTTGTTCCGGCAGTTCTTCATGACGATCCCCAAGGAACTTGTCGAAGCCTCGAAGATCGACGGCGCTGGCCCGATCCGGTTTTTCTTCGATAC
>WNFM01038146.1_pt2 | contig 10131 bp, 11 predicted proteins | sample 5400271 | NCBI WGS metagenome assembly WNFM01 (sample SAMN13153352, study PRJNA577476) | soil metagenome | isolation source: 60 cm saprolite on Douglas fir-dominated hillslope | place: USA:California | collected 2013-09-17
GGTTGCTTCCACCAAAAAGGGATCAGGCTCCAGTGGGCCGCATTCTGCTCGAGGCCGTGCTCGCTGCGGTAGACGATTGGCACAACCGTGGTCGGGGCGACATTGAAACGCTGTTGAAGGGGATTGCGAATCTGGGCGTCCGTCAACTCCCAGTAGCGCTCCATTTCCGCCTGGGTCGGGGATACGTATCGGCCACACATAAAGGCATCTTGTTGTCAGGCTTGGGAGGTTGCCGCTATTATAAGGCGACTACTGTTCGGATGAACAGTATCTATGCAATTTGCCGTTGTCCCCAAGTACGAAAAAGGCAGGCTCTTATCCGACAAGGAGATAGAAGCGAAGTCGGCTTTGATTGGCCAACTAATGACCTATGAATGTGCGCGCGAGCCCGGTTGCGCACTGCGGCATATGGCATCGCTAGGAACCCCAGTCTCGGCGAATTTGTTGAAGCCGATTATTGAACCGCGCGTTACATCGATAGGTCATTCCGGTTTTCTGCTACGCGGGCTCGAAGAATATAGGACGGAGCGCGGGTGGGTCTATGTTTTGCAGGAGTGGCTTGTGACGGAAGTGCGGGACGCGCAGAAGGGGCAGCCGAGATAGGGCTCGGAAGGTCCGCGCGCGGGATCCACAACTATTGCATCATCCGTGTGGCGGGCGGGCAGATGTCACTCCTCTCAGTGCGAGCGAAGCGGCACATCAGCGGAATGCTGAAAAAGCAAGGCGCGAGCTCGGTAAATATCGAAGTGGAGAAAAGCACGGCGGAGACGCTCAACAAGATCGTGCGCGAGTGCAATTTGGTCCGAGATGCATTTCTTTGCCGCCTTTTAATCTTTCTTCGGAGCACCGACGGCTTGCTTAAACACTTGGACGTCCTGCTTGAGGCCGATGGCCGCGGATTAGAGAAGATGCCCAGCAGCCCCATGAAGGCGATGGAGGCCGTGCGTGACGACCCGCTGTTCTACATCCGCCATCATGTGAGGACCAATTGGGAGCTTGGTATCTACACGGTACCGCTTCCCGTAATTTGGACTGGGCGGCGTGTCATTTGTTGGACAAGGACGTACCGGGGACCAAGGCCCAAAAAGAGGATCAGCGCCAGGCCACTGAGGCTTTCGAGTTGTTTGAGAAGGGCACGTTCGCAAAAGCAGCGTCTGCAAAGAAGGGGCGTGCAAAATGAGTTTTCAGCCTGTTCATACTTCAAACGGAAGGAAGGCGGAGCGTCTTTGGCTTCTTCTCGGTGGGCATGTTATGCCTGTACGTCGTACCGGCGAGAAATTCTTCATACATGATTTCTTCGATGCACCTCTTCGAATCGACGGACGCCGACATGACGTGCCCGCCAAACTGCTCAGCCGGATAAATCAGGTAATGCGTTTGAAGGCCGCGAACGCGGCCGTGTAGTGAGTGCGCGAGGATCTCGATGCCGATTTCTCGCGGCCAAGATTCGCCTCATAAATTGCGACGGACGGCCGCGGGCCGAAATTTCGTCGTATATAACGTGCCGCACTGACCGGCCAGCGCCATTCTGCGCCGCAGCGGGGCGGTACACGGTGCTCTAGGGCCTCCCCGAAATCTGTTTGTCATCCCGCCATGCCGATGCTACATTGCCCGGCAGGCGAAGACGACTCCGTCTTACACAACAAAACTCCGCCTCCAGGCGCCGATCATGGCGACCTTCTGATCCCGGATTCATAGGTATCCGGGCTTCCTCGACAAGTCGAAACGGGATAGTTGGGCGAGTCGCCGAGATGTCCCCCGAGGAAGAAACATCACGATAAATCCCAGTTGCGGGGCACCGCGCCCCGGCTGGATTGATGACGGGGGGATACTCATGCTGCGTCCTATTGTTGTGTTCGCATTTCTTTTGCATTTGCTTCCCGTACTGCCCGCCGCTGCGGCGGACACCCTGAAGATCGCCGCGATCGAGCCGCTCTCGGGCGCCTTCGCTCTGCAAGGGGAAGAGATCATCAAGCAACTACGTGGAATCTCTGACCTGGTCAACGCAAAAGGCGGTCTGTACGACAGCCGCAAGATCGAGATCATCGCGTTGGACGGAAAAGGCACGCCCCAAGACAGTCTGGTCGCCCTCAACCAGGCAATCGACCTCCAGGTCAGTTATGTCATTTCGAATATGTCCAGCGTCGCACACGCGCTAAATGACGGCATCTCGAAGCACAACGCGCGCAACCCAGACCATAGGATGCTGCTACTTACGATCGATGCGCGCGATCCGGCGCTGACTGAAGCAAAATGTAGTTTCTGGCAGTTTCGGTTCCACTACCACGCGGACACCGAGGTCAACTTCCTGACCGACTACCTTGCGCAGCAGCAAACGGTGCACAAGGTCTACTTAATGAACCAGGACTACGCTTATGGGCACGCGGTCGAACGCGCCAGCAAAGAGCAGCTTGTCAAGAAGCGAAGCGACATCCAGATCGTCGGTGACGACCTAGTCCCGCTGGGCAAGGTCAAGGACTTCGCGCCCTATGTTGCGAAGATCAAGGCATCCGGAGCGGACACGGTGGTAACTGGCAACTGGGGCAACGACCTGTATCTTCTGGTCAAGGCCGGTCACGACCAGGGTCTTGATGTGCGCTATTTCATTTTTGTTGGAAATCTCGCAGGGACGGTGTCAGCGCTGGGTGCGGCAGGCAAGGACCGTGTATATAGCGTGCAACCGTGGCATATCAATGCCGAAGTAAATCCTTACGAAAAATTCAATCGGGAATACCGCAAAAAATACCAGAGCGGGCAAAATTTCGACTACATCATGGCGCATCGTGCGGTGTACGTCCTGGCGCAGGCGATTGAGAAGGCGCGCAGCGACGACCCCACGAAGGTGGCCTATGCGCTGGAAGGCCACGCCTTCGAAGGTCCGGAGGGAAAGATGTGGATCCGGCGCGAGGACCACCAGATCGTTGCACCGTTATATCTGACGAAGTTGTCGAAGACGGGCGATGCCGACGCAAAATTCGACGTCGAGGACACCGGGCTCGGGTGGAAAACGGTGACAAAAATCGATGCCAATTCGGTCATTCCTGAACTGAAATGTCAGATGGAGCGGCCGCCGATGTGAAGACGGCCTTGTTATGTTGCGTCGGAATCTATGGGAGGCAAACAATGAAAAAAGCACTGATAGGGATCTACCTTACCTTGTTTTGTGCGTTACCTGCTTTGGCCGATGACGGTCAGCAGCTTGTCGGTGTGTGGAAACTTGTTTCCTATGAGACAGAATTTCAGGATGGCAGCCCCCATCGGCCGATGTATGGTCAACACCCGACTGGTTACATAATTTTTACGGCTGAAGGGCGAATGGCGGCGATTATTGAGGGCGAGGGGCGCAAGGCTGCGAAGACTGATGAGGAGCGGGCGGTTTTGCTGCGCACTATGTTTGCATATACGGGCCGATATCGATTGGAAGGCAATATGTGGACAACAAAGGTAGATGCGACGTGGAATCCGGCATGGGACGGCACAGATCAAGTCCGGTATTTCGCGCTTGAGGGTGATCACCTCGAGGTCACCTCCATGTGGCAGTCGAGCCCAAATCTACCCAATGCTCCCGTAACGCGCGGCATTTTGCTCTGGGAACGCGAGAAGTAGATTCTGATAGAAGTCAAACCGCTGGCGAAAGTGCCGGCTCGATCAGCAGCCAGGAGCGAATTGATGACAACGATCGAAATTGCGAACAAGCTCGTCGAACTGTGCAAGCAAGGGAAGCATAGCGACGCGAAGGCCCTGTACGCCGAAGATGCCGTCAGCGTCGAAGCCTTTGCTCCCGCGGGGATGGATCGCGTATCGCGGGGGCTCGCCGCCATCCGAGCCAAGGGCGAGTGGTGGAGCGCAAACCACGAGATTCATTCGGCCACAATATCTGGACCATGGCCGCTGGATGACAAATTTATCGTTGGCTTTAAGTTTGACGTCACAAACAAGCCGTCGGGGCGGCGCATGACAATGGAAGAAATGGGTCTGTATTCGGTTCAAAACGGCAAGATCGTCCGGGAGGAATACTTTTACAAACCCGGGGCGTAGTGCGAAGGCAACGGTTTCTGTCTCCCTGCCGGTCGGAGTCCGGTCAGCCGCCGCTTGTTTGTCCCGCGTTCCGTCCACCCAACTGAAACGAGACGAAACGTCCTGAACAAAGCCCCCGGATTTTCGGACTCAGGGCGGGGCAATGAAGTGCCTCTCGAAGGTGCCTACAGTGCTCGTACAAGCCCGCACCGAAGTGGGCGACGATGGCGCACACAGTACTCGGCTAGCAAAGTGACGTTCGAAGGTCGCACCGCGCGGGAACTGCCAGTGATTTTTGTTTGCCTACAACGTGTAGCTTGTTGAACGGCACCGTCGCTTGTAGCGGAAAAATAATTTGTCGCTCGTCGACGACGATTCAATTGGTTCAGATTTTTTTAGGAGGTAGCGATATATCCACAAATTCTGTGCATAACCTTGTGGATTGCATGCGGCATTCTTCACAAATGCTTATTGCAACTTATCTGCTCGTTGGTGCTGCTTAATTTTTCAGCAACCTGGTTGTGGCAATGAAGCGGCTCTGCGGGGTGCCTGCGCAGCGCGATCACATTGTCCCCCTCAATGGAGCGGATGTAGGCAGCGGGCCAAGGCAGTTCTCCAATGGTGCAGTCGCGTAGCTCAGGATTGCTGCAAGGTAGGCCGAATGCTGCGACCGCTGCGACCAGTGCAGTTAGTTCCATCTGACTTCAAGTGGCGACGAAGATGCGATCAATTTTGTGGGGTTGTGCCAAAGGCAGCCGCCTTGGCGTCACGGTCCCACAACTCGTAGTAGTCGGCGATCTTTCCGTCCCTCACAGTAATGCGCGCGATGTGGCGCGACTCGTAGGTGCGCTGAGTCGCAGACACATAGGCCTTTGCCCTGTACTCAACGCAAAAAGTGTCCGGATACGACGTCTGATACAGCTCCAAGTCGGTGAACTTCCAATTGGTCGCTATCACGGGGAACTTGCGCAATGCCTGCCCGATCGCCTTCCGGCCTTCGAAACGGCGTACTCGAACCCCGCATCTTCGGTCACAAACTGCTCGACTGCATAGCGGCCGGGGTCGTCAGCCAACCAGAGTCCAAGATATGCAGCCATGAGCGTCATGACTTCGTCCTGCTGCTGATTGGTCGCGATGCTCGAGATGCCTGGATCGGCCTGCAGCGGGTAGGCTCTGGCAGCTGATTGCGCTTGAGCGTTGAACGAGGTAGCCAGGGTGATTGAGACGGCCAGTGAAGCGGCCATATTACGAATCGAATTCACGAAAAATGTTCCTTTCAATTGTGGTTGTTTCGCCGGTGATCAACGCCGCAGTTCCGCTGCCTGTCGCAGACCTGCCTCCATCCCGCGACTGTTCATTTCGGGACGGACCTTGAGTCCCTCTGCACGGACGATCTCGAAGCGCTTCACCCCGAAGAAATCGCTGAGAACATTACGCAAGTACGTTTCCTGATGATCGAGAGCAGCTAACGGCGTATTTGCTCCGTAGAAGCCGCCGCGCGCAGACGCGATCACGACGCGTTTCCCGCCCAGAAGGCCTTCGGCGCCATCCGGGCGGTAACGAAACGTCTTGCCGGGAACGGCCAGTGCGTCGACCCGGGACTTCAGCTGACTCGAGATCCCGAAGTTGTACATGGGTGCTCCCACTACGATCACGTCGGCGGCTACGACCTCATCGACAACCGCGGCCAATTTCGCAGCGTCGTGCCGCAACTCGGCGCTCTGTTGCTCTAGCGGCACGTTGGCGCGGTTTGCAAGCGCGCCATTGAGCTGGGGAACGCTGTCAATGGCGAGGTCGCGATAAACGACAGATGCGTCAGGCTCGGCTTCGAGCAGCCTTGTCACGACCGCTGCGGACAGGCGATGACTGGCCGAATGTTCGCCGAGGATGCTGGAATCGATGTGCAGGATGTACATAGCGTGTCTCCGTTTCTAAAGGTGGTATAAATAAGTAACTTAGGTCATAATAGTGACCACCGCAGACGTTCGCAAGAAGGCACATCGAGGGAACAAGGGGCACATGAAAGTAACCACTGCAAAAGTCAAAGCGATGAGCCGTGAGCTCGAGGCCCGGCTCAGGTCAGGTCACGAAGGACTCCATGACGATTGCAAGCCAGTCGTCGCAATACTCGCCCGCATTGCCGACAAGTGGAGCGTGCTCATCATCATGCTGCTCGGCAGTGGTCCGAAGCGATTCAACGAGATGCGACGGCTAGTCCATGGCATCTCGCAGCGCATGTTGACGCTGACGCTGCGGGGGCTCGAACGTGATGGTCTCGTCACGCGAACTGTCTTTCCGACGATCCCTCCCCGCGTCGACTACGAGCTCACGCCACTTGGCATTTCATTGCAGTTGCCAATCTCCAATCTGGGCGAGTGGGCCTATGCGAACCGCAGGAAGATCGAAGCTGCGCGATCCCGTTTCGATTGCGACACCACCTCGAAGAAGGCGATCATGTCGCACCGGCCATCGCGACAAGGTTGAGATACGATTCTCGACATTCACACGTAAAGCTTGCCGCATTGACCTGCCGCCGCTTGTTTGCCCCCAATCCACGCATCCCGAAACGCCCTGAACGGCGCACTCCGCACCCCGCTGAAGATCTACCTCTGCAGCGTACCTGCGGCGCTCCTACGAGCCCGTGGCTCGTCGCAGCGCGGATTCGGGTACCCGAAGTACTCGGCGGGAGAGGAGCGGGGCAAACTCTCGCAGTCGCTACTTTGTTCCCGCGTATCCGGAGCCGATCTCTGGGACACTGGTGGGACACTCGCTCACAATTACTGGCAATTATGCACAACTGCCGACGACACGTATAATCGCGCAACAGTCTGATTTTCGGGCTGTGTAGTGTTGCTGCTTGACGTGGAATACGGTATCAAAAGGACTGTTAATCCGCAGGTCCCTGGTTCGAGTCCAGGTCAGGGAGCCAACACCTTCAGGCACTTACCTCCCGCTGTTCGCGGGCGCGATCCGTTCCAGTCCCCAGAGCGCCGCGGCGAGGAGGGGCTCAGGTGGTAAAAACCCGATGAAGTCCCGCAAGCGAATCATGCTCGGCGCCGGCATTGCGCTTGCCGCGCTGCTCGTCGTTCCTTTCCTGCTGCCGCTGGACCGCTTTATCCCGGAAATCGAACGCATCGCGTCCGGGCAATTGAAGGCGCCGGTCAAGGTTGCTTCCCTGCGCCTGTTTTTTCTTCCGCTTCCGCACCTGACCGTCGAGGGGATCGCCGTCGGCGAAAAGCCTTTCCTCGAAGTGGAGAAAGTCATCATCAAGCCGCGGCTCATGTCGCTGTTCAGCAGCCAGAAGGTCATCAGCGAAATCAGCTTGCGCGGCGTGGTCATCGGCCAGCCCCTGATTGCCAAGGCGTCGGCATGGGCCGGCAAATCCGGTGGCAGCGGGCCTGCGCCGGTGCGCGTCGAGCGCATAGAAGTGAGGGACGCATTCGTCAACCTGAGCGACTTCAAGCTGCGGCAGATCGACGTGGATCTGGAACTGACGCCGCAGAGCGGATTGGCCCGCGCCGAGTTGCGCGCCGATCGCGATCATGTAAAAGCGACGCTGATACCGCGCGGCAGGAATTTCACGGTGGAAATAACAGCGCGGGACTGGAAATTGCCCGCCGGCCCGCCGCTTCTGATGACCCGGCTTTCCGCATCGGGCACGCTCAATCCGCAGCAGGGCATTGCGCTTCCAATCATCGAGGGGCATCTGTACAACGGTACGGCGACCGGCAAGCTGGACATCGGTTGGGCCAACGAGTGGACGATCGTCGGAAATCTCGATATCCATGATGTGGAGATTCAACCCGTCGTGGCGCTGTTCACGAAAGATACAACGATCAGCGGTCGGCTGACGGCCAATCCGGTTGTCGACATGCGTGCGCCTTCCGCAGCCCAGCTCGCCGAGGCCGTGGATGTCGAATCGGATTTCAAGGTGGAGAAGGGCATCCTCTACAACATCGACCTGAGCAATGCGCCGAAGGCGCTTTTAAACAAGGATGCGCTCAAGGGCGGGGAGACACGCTTCGACAATTTTTCCGGTCATCTCGGCGTCGACTCGGCCGGCTACTACCTGACCAAAGTCGGAATTACCTCGGGCGTGCTGAGCGCGGATGCGGAGGTATTCATTTCGTCGAAACAGGATTTGTCGGGCCAGATCGACGTTGCGATCAGGGGGACTTCGGCGCTCGTCAGTACCCCGCTTGCATTGTCCGGCACCGTACAGAATCCCTCTCTGTATCCGTCCAAGGCGGCGCTTGCGGGTGCGGCCGCCGGTACGGCGCTGCTGGGTCCCGGGCTGGGAACGACGGTGGGAATGAAGGCCGCGCGGTTCACCCAAAGGTTGTTCGGCGGCAAGCCGGCGAAGAAGGCGCTGCCGGCCAAGCCAGACAAGAACAAGCAATCCGAGGAGCCAAAGCCCGCCGACGAGGACAAGCGGCCTTCGCCCGCGCATACCGGGCGCTGATTTCCTTTAACCGATTACCTTCGCAACCGCATCGGTCACGTGATCGAGGTTGCGCGAATTTAGCGCGGCCACGCAGATGCGCCCCGTGTCGATCGCGTACACGGAAAATTCATCGCGCAGGCGGTCTACGGCGCCTTTCGAAAGCCCGGAGTAGGAAAACATGCCGCGCTGCCTGGTGACGAAACCGAAATCGGATTTCGGCAGCCGCGCACCGAGTTTTTCCACCAGCTGGCGGCGCATTTCGCGGATGCGCTCGCGCATCTGGCCGAGCTCCTTCTCCCACAGCGCACGCAATTCCGGACTGGTGAGCACGGTGGCAACGATCTGGCCGCCATGGGTCGGCGGGTTCGAATAGTTGGTGCGCACGACTCGCTTCAACTGGCTCAGAACCCGGGCCGCTTCCGCGCTGTCGCTGGCAACCACGCTCAGCGAGCCGATGCGCTCCCCATAGAGTGAAAACGATTTCGAGAACGAATTCGAGACGAATACCGGGCACCCCGCCTGGGCAAAGCGCCGCACGACCTCGCCATCGGCATCGATGCCGTCGCCGAATCCCTGGTACGCGATGTCGACGAAAGGCATGAGCCCACGGGAGACCACGGTGTCGATCACTTCGGTCCATTGAACGGCCGATAAGTCCACGCCGGTCGGGTTATGGCAGCAGGCATGCAACACCACGATGCTTCCCGACGGCAGCGTTTTCAGCGAGCGCAGCATGCCGTCGAAATCGATGCCGTGGGAGGGCGCGTCGTAGTATGGATAGTTGTTTACAGTGAATCCGGCGTTCTCGAATAGCGCCCGATGGTTTTCCCAGCTCGGATCGGAAATCCATACCTGCGATTGCGGCAACAGTCGTCGCAGGAAATCGGCACCGACCTTGAGGCCGCCGGTGCCGCCCAGCGTCTGCACCGTGATGACGCGGTTTTCCTTTACCGCCGCGCTGCCGGTGCCGAAAACCAAATCCCTGACCACGCGGTCATAAGCGGGCAGGCCATCGATCGGCAGGTAGCTGCGCGGAGCGGATTTCTCGGCCAGCTGGAGTTCAGCCTGACGCACGCACTCGAGCAACGGCACCTTGCCGTTGTCGTCGTAATAGATGCCTACACCGAGGTTGACCTTGTGCGGATTCTTGTCGGCGTTGAAGGTTTCGGTGACCCCCAGGATGGGATCTTTCGGGGCCATCTGTACGGCGGCCAGGGGAGAGGACAAGTGCGGAGCGTTCATCGTGATAACATCGAAAATCCAGAAGGGCAACATTGTACCGTGACACTCACATTCCCCAATAGCCCGTTCATCCTGCATCAGCCTTTCGAGCCGGCGGGGGACCAACCCGAGGCCATTGCCGCCCTGGTCGAAGGGCTGAACGACGGGCTGGCGTTCCAGACGCTGCTCGGCGTGACCGGTTCCGGCAAGACCTTCACCATGGCCAACGTGATCGCGCGGACCGGCCGGCCCGCGATCATCATGGCGCCGAACAAGACGCTCGCGGCTCAGCTCTACGGCGAAATGCGCGAATTCTTCCCGGAAAACGCGATCGAGTATTTCGTTTCCTATTACGACTATTACCAGCCGGAGGCCTATGTCCCGCGCACTGATACCTATGTCGAGAAGGAATCGTCGCTGAACGAGCAGATCGACCGGATGCGCCATTC
>WNFM01202596.1_pt8 | contig 10129 bp, 15 predicted proteins | sample 5400271 | NCBI WGS metagenome assembly WNFM01 (sample SAMN13153352, study PRJNA577476) | soil metagenome | isolation source: 60 cm saprolite on Douglas fir-dominated hillslope | place: USA:California | collected 2013-09-17
CACCCGTAATTGCTTGTTTCTCGATCTCCTGCGCAGCAGCTCGAGCATCAGTTACTGTGAAGCTCTCTCGCTTCTCAGCGATGCGCAGGAGCACCAGATAGCCCATCAGGTCCCACACAACGTCCTCGCCGGCTGCGTGGCCTTTCTTCAGCCGGCTCAGCTTGTCGTCGAGCCGAGTGCGAATGAGCGTGCTTGGCGGTAGCCCGCGGGCAAAGATTCCGACAGGCTCGAGCGCGGAGTCACCGTAAGCTTTGTTCTTCTCGAGCAGGAGCTTTGCTAGCTCGAGGCAGGTGCTCAGGATGGGCTCGCCGGAGGGCGCCTCCTCAGCCAAGCTGTAGACCTCCTTCACGAGGTCGAGAATGCCCTCCTTCATGCGCGATCTCCCTTCTCGAGCGACTCATACAGCAGCTGCGTCAGGTCGAGAAGCGCGTGCTCCTGTACATTGAAGAAGCCACACCACTGGCGCACAAGCAGCACCAGCATTCCAGCGGGCATTCTCGAGCTGGCCTTCGCTACGACGATGCGCGCCTCGCCATACGGCTGCTGGTAGCGCACGACGGACCCGTACCAGGTCCCGTCTGGCAGCCGCGCCATGGTCACGCTGGCCGTGCTTGGGTCGGCGCTGTAGGCGCTAGCTACCTCTTCCAGAAGCCGCAGGTGGAGAGCAGTGAAGTAGCTATGTGTCTGTGAAGCCAACGCTGAGCGATCTTCAGGCAGCGGCTTTGTGAATTCGTTTATCATGTCTTGCTCCAAGTAGTAGTCAGCCATCTCTCCCATTACAGCATCCTCCTTGCTTCGTCTTCCAGCCACGCCCGCGGACATTCGTCGGGATCGGTCTTGGGCGGTAGCTTCACATTTCCAGCGCGCTTGCCGTGAACCCGTAGCTTCCAGGTGAGCGCCTGCCCCTCGCCCCAGGCGTCTCCGTCGAGGCACACAGCCAACGGCCGACGCGCCCGCACAAGCAGCTCAAGCTGACTCTCGAGCGGCTTGCCGAGCACTGCTACGGCATCAGGCCACAGAGAGAGCGCGTCGAGCGTACCCTCGACAATGAAACAGGGCTGGTCCGTCTCGCGGTACAGCACCGGCTCGTTATAGAGCAGGCCGATCCTCACCATGCCCTTCGCGTACCGGTAGGGCATGCTCGTCGGCCGGCCGAGCGCCTCACGCGCCACCCACCCGCGCCACGGCCGGCTTGGATCCTGGTAGTCCGGAATGGGCACCACGATGCGCCCAGCGAGCTTTCCAGCGAGCACCGCGCCCACGCCCGCTTCATAGCAGGACTGAGCCTGAAGGCCGCGCTTGCCCATCAGGTAAGCGCGCACCCAGCTGAGCGCGTCGGCGCTCCAGCCCGGCTCCTGAAACGCGGGCATGAACCCCTCGCACAGCTCCACCTCCTTCGGCTTCTCCTCCTCAGCTGCTGAGCTACTAGCTTGAGCACCATGCGTGGCTTGCTCGAGCGGGTCCTCGTCCTCTAGGCGCAGCCGGTAGTCCGACGGCAAGGTGCCGGACATGCTGCAGCGGAAGCAGTTGTAGCCCGCATCTGGCCACAGCAGGCCGAGCGATGCCTTGTGATCGCTCTTGCCGTCCATGTCGTGGCACCGCGGGCATGGCCTTCGGTTCCAGCCGCGAGCTAGCTCCTGCCCGGCGAAAGCCTGAAGCACGTAGTCATACTCCTCCTTCTTCTCAAGCGTTGCCGGCTCGTCTTCCCACCAGGGCTGCTGCGCGCTCATTTCAGTCAACGACATCGAAGATGTCGCCTCCCAAGCCCTCCGGCACCTGCTTAGCTGGCTTCTCCCGGAACAGAGGCCTGAGCACGGGCCGCACCAGCATGCCGCCTTGCTTTTCAACGATCGCGTCAAAGGCGTGGCGCCAGTCGATACGGAGCAGCGACATAAGCGCATCGGGAAAGACGCGGTCCCAGTAGAGCTGATCGCACCGAATGCATGCACCGGCCCAAACGCCACCAAGGCTGATCACGTCGCCCAGCTGGCGCAGCAGGCCGCACTGGGTGCATAGCACCGGCATGACCATAAGCTCCCGCACCGACGCTGGAATGCCTGTGCGAGCAAGGCTCCGCATCACGCCACTCTCCAGCTTCGTATCGCCGGAGCGACCGTAGACCTGACGCGCCACGGTATCGCGCGCGATATCATTCAGCAGATCGTTGTCCAGGTGCACCAGAAGCCCGCTCATGTGGGCTCCTGGTGCGCACGAGTACGCGCATCCTCGTCATCGATCAGAGTACGAATCAGCACGTGTCGGCTCTCCATCAGCACCAGAGCCTTAGCCGCAGCGAAGGCCTGTTGGCGTAGAATAGGATGCAAGCACCAGGTGCAGTGGTTTCGTCCAGCAATGATAAGGTACACGCGATCTAGCGCTCGGCTGCAGCGCTGGCATCTGTCCATGGGCTGAGCCCAAGCATCCAAGACGCCCCGGCGTAGCGGCACTAGGCTGGCTCCTCGTCGTCAAAGAAGGCCTGGAGCGCTGGCAGCGACGGGCCAACAACCTTGGCCAGCAGCACGAAGCACTTGTGCTGGTGCACGCTCCTGAAGAACGGAAAGCCGCACAGGCAGCGCACAGCAACGAGCATCTGACGGCCAACCAGGCATGTGGCAACTGTAACCGTACATCTTGGGCAGATAGCAAAAACAAGATCTGAGTGCTCATTCTTGTAGAGCTCAATTCGAAGCCTCTCAGCTGGCTCCGTCACCACTGCATCAGCTCCCGAGCCAGCGGCACTAGCCGCGCGCGCTCGAAGTCCGTCACGACAGGGCCCACGTTGAAGCGGCTTTTGCCCATGCGATTCTTTGCCACGAAGAACTCCATCTGTCCGTCGTCACGTGGGTTCAGCGTCAGGGCAACGTCACTCACGCGCACCTTGTGCATGCTGTCGGCAACATGATGCAGGTCGAGCTTCTTCTGGCTGTCCTTAGTTGGGCGCGTAGCCTGGCTACCGGTCCACACCCACATCTGCCGGGCAACGGCGATGTCGCGCCGCAGGCCCTCGTACACGTTGCGCATCTCGATGTAGCCGTTGCCGTCACGCACGCGCGGATCTCCAAGCTTGTCGGCATAGTCGACGATGAGCGTCTGCATCTTGATGCCGTGCTCCTGCTCCTTCTGCTCTATCCACTCGACGATGTTGCGCACCGTCGTCACCTGGGGCGACATCTCGACCACCTCGCAGATGCCAAGCGCGCTCTCGCATAGCCCCATGCGCCGCTTCGCCTCGGCGCGGTCCTGCACGTTGGCGAGAATCTGATTCACCGGCACGCCAGTGATGTTCGAGAACAGCCGCGCCAGCTGCACTGGCCTCGGAAGCTCGAGCGTGATGAAGCCGGCGAAGTGACCCCAGCGCACGGCCTCTGCCGTCTGATGCGCCAAGGCGATCGACTTGCCGCCTCCGCTGTCTCCGATCCAGAGCCCCAGCTCCCCTAAGGGCAGACCGCCCAGATGAATGTCCAGCTCGATCACACCTGTCGGTAGCCGGTCAGCAGCCTGCATCCTCTCGATGTCTTCGAAGCCAGCCGGGCCTAGCTTCCCCCCGGCGACCAGGTCCTGCTCGCCCAGCCGCCGCGCCTTCTCGAACAGGGCTGTGCTCATGCTAAAGTCGCCGTGCTTCGCGTAGTCATCAGCTGCCATCTGAATCGCCGTAGAGTATAGCTGCCGGCGAAGCACCGGCACCAGCTCCTCCACCACCTGGTCCACCTTCGGCGGAGGAAGGTCCTTCACGCGGTCTAGCAGATCGTTCACGGCACCAAGCTCCGCATGCGTCACCTTGCCCTCGTACATGCGCCGGGCGAGCCGCTGAATAGTAATTAGGCCGCTGTCCGGGCCGTGGCCAACGTCGCGAGCGACCATGCGCGCTGTCTCTATCACGAGCTTGCCTAGCGGATGCGTCAGCCGGTCAACGTCAATCACGTGGCCCGCACGGCTCCAGAACTGCTGGCTGGTCGCGGCGTAGTAGAGCATCAGCTCCTCGAACCCGGGCGCTAAGCTATAAGGCTCCTTTGGCGTCAACGTAGCGATCCGATCATCACCCGTGCACGCTCAGCTTGGAGCAGCTCGGCAAGCGTGAGCCCATGAGCCACGTGAACCTTGTTGTGCTCGTCGATGATGAGCAGGTCTCGCTGCCACAGGCTATAGGCTTGGTCCAGCCTAAGCTTGTTGTTCGCTGCATAGGCGTTCAGCACAACGTGCACGAATGCTAGATACTTCGTCGCCATTCGAAGCTAGCGCCTCTCGTCCCACAGCACGCCACCGGCACGCACTCGCTCGCGCACCCTGAGCTTCAGCTCAGCGGCCTGGGCCTGGGCAAGCGCAACTCGCCGCTCCCAGGCATCGCCCGGGAACCACCGCTCGACAATAACCCGAACGCCCTCGCGATCGGCGGGCTCCTGCATCAGCAGCTCGCTCCACATGGCCTGATAGTCCCGAAGAAGCGCCTGGTGCTCTGGCACGAGCAGCATCTGCCCGCCGCTCCAGCGGTCGCGCTGGCTCTCGAACCACTCGATTCGCTCGGCAAGGCGCTTAGCGCTGAACACGAACGAGACCGGCGGCGAATGCTTGCCACGCTTTGACTTTGGACCGTACTCGCGCCACACGCTGAAGCTGAACAGCACCCACGCCGCCGGAGGCACTCCCGCTGCCTGCATCAGCCGTGCGACAAGCAGGAGCCGAGCAAAGTCCTTGTGCGCCGCGGTGGCCCCCCGGAGCATGAGCATGCTCGGCGTGCCGAACGTGCGCTCGACGGCGCCGCGGTACGCTCGCGCCAGCATCTCGACGGCCTCGGCGTCCGTCGCGTCGCACGGCAGCTCGGCTGGTGCAGGCACCGGCACCGTGGGAATCAGCGCGGCAGCGGGAGCGGGCGGCAGCAGGCGCCGGCCGAGCGCCTCGATGCGCTGCTTCACAGCCGAGCCGAACACGCGGGCGTTCGGCTTCAGGCGGCTTCTCCGCTCAGGAACGACGGGGGGCTCGGTCACGAGCTCGGCGCAGGCTACGCTCGACATCCGGACCCGCCGGCTTAGCCCGGGTCCGATTGGGCTGCCCGGCAGCCACGGCTCGGGAACCTGTACGGCTGCGCTGCTGCCCGAGGGTTGGCCTGAGATTTGCTCTCCGTGCGCCTGCGCGCGTTTCGAAGACTCCGGAGGAGTCTGAGAAGTCAGGTCAGAGTCTGAGCCTGTATCGGTAGACGTCATGCTCTTGATTTCCTTCGGCTGTGGAGATGCTGGTTTCCGTGGCCGACCAGCCCCGGGCCGCTTGCCGCCCCAGCCCGGGCTGTAGCTTCGCCCGGGCTGCTTGGGCTTGCCGCCGGCTCCTGGTCGAGCACCCCCCCAGCCGCGCTTTGCCTCGAGCTCGAGCGCCGCCCGAAGGCCCCACGGCGTGCGCAGGAGCCTCGTCCTGGGGTCAAGCTCGAGCCCCTCGCCCAGCTCGCGGCAGGGCACCAGCCGCGACAGCCAGCGCGTCTCAGCGCGCTCCGCGGCCCTACCCTTCAGCCGAGCGGACCTGGGGGTGTGAGGCACCACCAGCTGGCGCCGGCCTAGGTACCGGTGCAGCCCAACGTGATCGAGAAGCCTCAGAGCCTTTTTTAGCTCAATTAGCGAGCAACCTGCCTGCCGAGCCAGCGACGGCAGGAGGGCGTGCACCGGCCCCTCCGGTCTGAGCCACAGGCCGATTGCCAGCAGCCTGCGTGGGATTTCCCTAAGCAATCCGTTCACCTGCGGGTCATCGAATGCGACCGCGCGAAACGGGCTTGACTCATTCTTGCTAGTGCGACAGGATTCCTGCACTCTGTCTCCGTCTGGAAGAGCCCGGTGTTCGTAAAAACACCGGGCTCAGCGCTTTTTGGGGTCTAGAGCTTCTGGGAAGAGCCGAAACGTTAGCGCCTTTTTGCCACAGTGGGCAAGGAATCTTGCCGGGGCTAGATTTTCAGGCATGCCGCTCATCACCGTAGTTGTTGTGCTGGCCATTGTCGGGCTCTTGCTCTGGGCGGTGGGGCAATTCCCGATGGATGCCACAATCGCGAAGCTCATTCGCGTGGTGGTCATCGTGGTAGCGTGCCTGTGGCTGCTCGATCTCGTCTTCGGCCTGGGCCTTGGTGGCATCACGATCGGGCGCGTACACCGTTGAGAAACCGAGCCAACGCTGCATGTATGTAGCCGTAGGGTGAGGTTGTTCCGTACGCGCCTGCTAGCGCATCAAGCGGCACCGAGAACCCGGCAGCTGCCGTGTGCCCTCCCCCGCCGTTGTCTTTCGCAAACGCCGCGACGTCGAAGCCGTTCAGGCCGCGCAACGAGTAGAGCAGGCGCGGCGAGCCGCCGGGCTTGTCGACGATGTACGAGAAGCCCGCGACGACGCTTTGCTCGCCCACCACCATTCGCCCACGCAACGACTCGGCGACGTCGCTGCAAAGCCTGAAGCCGCTCGCCTGCTCCTGGAAAGCATAGAGCGAGGTGCAAGGGGGAAGCTCGAATCTGATGCACTGGTCGACAGCCACGCGCACGGCCTCCTCGTGCGCCTCGAAGAGTGCGCGACCGGCCTCAATCTCGTTGTCACTCAGGTACGGCAGATGACGGCTACCATCGTAACCCATCTGGTAATCGAGCCAGTAGCTCGCCGGCTTGCTCATCAGCATTTTCGAGATCCACTGTCCGCACTGGAACCTCGGGTCCTTCGTCTGCCACGTGTCGCGCACGCCGACGCAGAGCGCGAACTCCTTTACCAACGACGGGAACCCCCATTTATCTTGTACCTCTGCGCTCAGCAAGGTTCCCGCTGGAGCCTGCTCAGCAAAGCCGCTTGCTCGAATCGGCTCCCAGATTTCTCTAAAGGCCAGGACGGCTCCCGAGACACCCGGCTCGAGCTTCTCGTCGGCGAAGACGCCCCGCTCGCCGAACGAGCGCACGATCTCCTCGGCGCCCTTGTGGTGGTCGAGGACGATTGTCTCATGCTCACGTAGAAGAAACGGGACTGACGCCGCGGTGGGAGCGATGTCGCAGAACAGGGACACCGCCCCGTATTTCTCACCGTCGAGGTAGCCAGCATTCTCGTGCTCCGGCGTGCCGTGCGCGAGGAACTCGATCCGCGGGCTCGTGCCGAGCATCCGGAAGGCGTCTTTGAGGATCATCGCCGAAGCGAGACCATCGGGGCAGTGAGCGTGACAATAAATCACACGAACACGTCGAAGAACTTCTATCGAAATCATACAACTCTCCTCGGCCCCATCGGCAGCCGTTGACTAGAAAACACCTGCTCTGGCGGAAGATCTGTAGATAGTCGATGTAAGATTCCGGTTGTTGCTCCGGTTTCGTTGCTGCACTGCTCGTGTAGCCCAAACGCAATTCTTCGGCATGTAGTTGCCGTCGTTGTCCTTGCGCTCGAGCGTGTATCCAGGACCTGGACGAAGCCCCATGTTCTACCGGTACGGCCAATAGTTCGTGCGGCGTACAGCTTTCCGTCAGCCTTGAGAATTTTCCAGCGGTACCTGTTAACGAACATCAGGTCAGCGTCATCGATCCGTGTGACGTAGCCTTGTGTAAGCTCTACAACTTTCACGTGCGCTTGGCCTCCTCTTGTCGTTGCCGCTCCAACTCTTTCGCAATATCTGGTGGAATGAACCCCGGTGGCTTACGAACCTTTCCCGATGGCTCTACGCCACCGCCAGGCAGCGTGAACTTGCTCATGTTCGTCTCGTGCACGACGCGGAACACAGCGCTGCCGTCTACACCGAACGAAGCTTCTGCTCCGATGATGACGTACTTCATGTCGGCCCAAGCATCAACTAGGTCCTCCAGATTCACGCTGAGCGGGCCGATGTCGACGCACTGGCGCACGCGATCTCTCGCGTCGGCCAGCAGCTGAGCCTGTAACGCTCCGTCGAAGCAGGCATCGAGCATCTCGAAGAGCTCCTCGGCAATCAGGCGAAGCCTGAAGCGCACGTCTTCATCTGAGGGCACATGTGGGCTGTGACGCACCGGCAGCGTGCCGGAGGCGTAGTGGAACTGACGCACCATCGCGTCCTGGTCCTCTGCGCGCTTCTCCTCGAGCAGGCGTGTATTAGCTTTATGAAGCTCACTGACCTGATTGAGTAGTATGCACTCGTGCTCTCTACGAGTTGCGATGCTGTCGTCGTAAGGAGGCATCTGTGAGTCGATCTCCTGCCTTGCTAGCGTTAGCTCGCTTTCGAGCTGCTTCACCTGCGCACGGAGCGCCTCCTCGCGTGCGTGGTGCTCCTGATGATGCTCCTCCTCCTCCTTGCAGGAAGAGATGACGCCATCCAGATAGCGCGCGAGCCACTGGTCGAAGGGCTCAGCTGTACAAGCGCCCAGCTTGTCTAAGCAAACCTTGTAGCAGCGGCTAAGCTCGTCGCTGAGAGCCTGCTCTTTTTCGGTCATCATCCGATCACCTCTACCTCATGGCCCTCTGACTCGTAGCTTGACTTGCGCGCGAGAGCATGCCGCGCAAGCCATTTATGATCGCCGTCCAGAATGTCCCACATCTCGAAGGTGTCCTTCCCCTCCTCCGCGCAGGTGCGCATTCCGCGGCCGAGGCGCTGAATCGTAGCCACCTCGCTCTGGCCGCCGGCTGCGTTCACGACGCTCCGCAGCTCCGGGATGTCGATGCCCTCCTGGAAGATGCCCGTGCAGATGAGCACCTCGGTACCCCCCTGCACCAGCTCACGAATCTTGCGCTGGCGCTTCTCGAGCGGGTCCTTGCCGTTCGCGAACGCAGCTTTGATGCCTGTAGCCTGCAGCAGCTGAGCGAGCTCAGAGCCGTGCTTCACCTGGCTCACGAACGTGAGACAGGGCTTCTCGGCCTGCTTGCACATCTCAACGACGAGCGCGTTTCGGGCTGCGCTCTTCAGCACCAGCTCCTTGTGCACGCCGCGCCAGGTGGTCTCTGGGCTTCCTTGATCGAGCTTTAGCATGCGAATCTTCGCATGGCTTAGCACGCCTCGGTCGATCAGGACCTGCGTTGACACGCGATGTATGAGCGGGCCGAGCGCCCCGATGGTCCGGAGGCTGTCCTTGTCCTCGCGGCTGAGCGGCGTGCCCGACATGCCGAATCGGTAGGAGGCGCTCTCGAACGCCTGCGTCACAGCGAATAGCGTGTCAGCTGCTTGCGCGTGGCTCTCGTCAACGAGGAGTCCCTGGGCCTTCTCGAGCAGCTCGGTGAGCCCTGCGCGGGAGCCGGCCGCGTCGCGCCTGGAAAGCGTCGAGTACACGCTCTGGAAGCTTGCGCACGTCAGGTTGCAGGTGCCCGGACGCCAGCGCCCTTCGGTGAAGCTGCCAGCACGCTCGCCGGTGCGCTTCAGGTAGCGCTGCGCAAACTGCTCGACCAGGTCAATACGGTGCACCAGCATCACCCACTCGCAGGACAAGAGACGAGTGAGCCCGATCGCGCACTCAGTCTTTCCCGATCCTGTGGAAGCTTTGATTATTCCGCGGCTCATGCGCCGACGCATGGGCTCGAGCGCAGCAAGCTGGTAGTCGCGGAGCCAGCTCAGGTCCGCGCTCAGGTCTGGCTCGCAGGGGCGCACTCGCCGGTCTTCGACGGTGAGCTGTAGCCCAGCCTCGCGCGCGCCGCTGCAGACGGACGCCATCAGCCCCACCGGCATGCAGTCGTACCGGTTGAGCAGGCTGTCGAGCACGCGGTCCGGGTAGGCACGTCCGCTCCAGCGCTCCTCCTGGTACGACAGCAGCTGCGCAAGCCAGCGTGCCTCGTCAGGCGTGGCCTGCTCGAGCTTGGCCCAGCTGTTGCTCCGAATCACGATCTGCATTTCATGCCTATCCGGTTAGCGCCCATACCTAGTGGATCCCGTCTGTGTCGGGTCACACAAGACACATGTGCATGTGTTCTTGGGCACCAAGCCATGATTGATACCGCGCCCGGAGTTGCATGCGCAGCCGTCCGCAATGCGCCGGTTCTCCGGCAGAATCATTCCGCCGCACGCTCGACACAGATCAGGAGGTCCAGACCATTCCGGACCGAGCGGATCGTTACCGGCTTCGTCCTCCCACGGGAAGCGATTGTCAGCGTTCGTTAGGTCTACTTGTTCCATTCATTCACTCCTTTTGGGAGTCAACCGGATAAGCATGCTTCAGTCTTGGGCTGCTGAGCGCAACCGAGT
>WNFM01220214.1_pt1 | contig 10129 bp, 5 predicted proteins | sample 5400271 | NCBI WGS metagenome assembly WNFM01 (sample SAMN13153352, study PRJNA577476) | soil metagenome | isolation source: 60 cm saprolite on Douglas fir-dominated hillslope | place: USA:California | collected 2013-09-17
TATCTTCACGTCGCCGGCGCTGCGCTGCTCCATGGAGTAGACGCCCTGCATCGCCTCCTGAATCTGGCGCACCACGGGAAACTCCTTGCTCATCTCGAAAAAGATCTCGAGACCTTCGGAGAATTTCTTGGTCCGATAATAGGCCTCGGCCAGGCCGGCGAGCATTTCCGGGTCGTTGGCCTCGATCTTGTTCTTGTTGCTCTTGTCGCGACCGGCCTCCATGTAGGAGATGGCGCGCGCGTAGTCCTTCTTGCGAAGATAGTAGCTGCCCAGAGCAAAGTTGAGCCGCTGATAGCGCCGCCCGTCGCCGGCCTCGGTCACCTGGCCGACGCGCGCGAGCACTTTGACGCACGGGGCCTGCGCTTCGGCGCAGGCGAGCACGATGTCGGCCAATACCTCCGGGTCGCTGCTGCTCTCCGCCGTTGCGGTCCACGCGCTCTCGGCTTCGGCACGCCGGCCCTGGCGGTGCGCGATCAGCGCCTGGCGCACCCGGGCGCGCTCGCGGTACTGGACCGGCGTCTGCGCTCGGGCGAGGAAAGCCTGCACGTACGTCGCCGCCTCATCGCTCGCGCCCAGGCCGCTCAATACCTCGGCGAGATAGTATTCCGCGCTCGGTTTCATGCGCGCGTCGGCGGCGGCCAGCTCGAGCTGACGCCGCGCGAGCTCACGATAAAGCCGCGTCAGGTCCGTGAGCAGCGCGAGATCGTAGAGGTTGATGCTTTTGGCCGTACCCTTGACGGCCTTGAACCTCTCGACAAAAGAAGCCATTCCCAGATCGGCTGCGCGCGTCACGGCGAGAGCCTTGTCGGGCGCGCCGGCCGCGGTATAAATCTCGATGAGATAGCGTCGCGTGCGCGGCGACAACTCGGGCGCGAGGCTCGCGTCATCGGCCACGCGCCGCAGGGATTTTGTATCCACGAGCTGGGCGCCGCCCTGGGCGGCGGCGCGCGCCAGCGCGATCTCCGCCGCTCCGCCCGTACCGGCCCATATGCCGCGCGCCCCTTTGGCGTCGCGCTGCGCCCACAAGACGCTCCCGAGGCCGACGCCGGCGATCGCCTGGTAGCGCTTCTCGATACCCGGGTCGGCGCGTGCCTGCTCGAAGTGGCGCCGCGCTTCGGCGGCATTTCCGCGCGCGAGCAAGGCTTCGGCGAGGTGCAGCCGCGCGTAGCGGCTGCGGTCCTCGGTGCGCGTCTTGAGGAGCTTGTCGAGATAATCGAGCTCGGCCGCCGCCGCGGTGCGGCCGAGCGCCTCGTGCAGGTCGGCGTTGCGCACGTAGATCATGCCGAGCACGAGCTGCGCCTGCGGCCGGCGCTCGGCTTCGAGGCGGGCGAGCGCGTCTTCGAGCATGCGTGCCGCCTGCTCGTAGCGGCGCTTCTCGTAGAGCTTCATCGCCTCACCCACCGGGTCGTCGGCGCTGTGTACCGGCGCGCTCGCGACCAGGGCCAGCGCGAGCGCCACCGCGAACAAGGAGGTGAACGGCGGGCGCATACGGGCATCGCGGGGTGTCACGGCGTCAGTCCTTGAGCTTCGCGAGGTACACCTGGTCCCACTGGTCGACCTGGGCGCGAAACGCGATCACGCCGGCGGACGAGCAGGTGACGTCGTGGTTCATCTTGGTTCCGGTGCGTACGAGCGCGCTCGTGCGGCTGTCGACGTCGGCGATGTAGATCGGGTTATAGGCCTGCCGTTCGTTGCGCACGTACACGATGCGGCGGTTGTCGGGCATCCACGCCGGCCCGCGCTCGACATCCGGGACCACGTCGGTCGCCACCACCCGCGCCGCCAGCCCCTGCCCTTCCGTCGGGTCGGAGCCGTCCGCGGCGACGACCACGATGGCCCAGGTCTTGGGATCGTCGGCGGGGTTGTAATTGGTGTAGAACGCGATGCGCTTCCCGTCGGGCGACCACACCGGCCGCAGATCGTCGTAACGCCAGGTGCTGAGCGGCTTCGGGGGCGCGGGTGGAACGCGCCCCGGTTCCAGCACGTAGACGTCGTGGTTCTCGTTGATTCCCTGGATGACGGCGAGACGCTTGCCGTCCGGGGACCACTGCGGATAGAGGTAGGGCCACTCCCCGTGCGTCACCCGGGTCGTGGCCTTCGTGACGAGATCGAGCAGATAGACGTCGCCCTGTCCGCTGCGACCGGAGATGAACGCGATCTGTTCGCGCGCCGGAGACCAGTGCGCGTGCCCGTCCTTCTCCCTGTGATTGGTGATGCGCGCGATGCGGCCGTCGGGCTCGCGCAGGTACAGGTCGTAGTTGCCCTCGCCGCCGTTGCTCATGAACACGAGCCGCTTGCCGTCCGGCGACCAGGTGATGCCGGAGTTATAGCTCGTCTGCTCGACGACCTCGGGGAAGAAGAACGCGCTCTGGCCCGGCGCGACCGGGGCCTGCTGGTGAATGGTCTGGACGACGTCGCCGTTGATGCGCACGATCGCGATTTCCTTGTTGTCGCCGCGTGAGCGCTCGAACGCGACCAGGTCTCCGGCGGGCGACCACACCGGGTTCGAATCGTTGCGCCCCCGGGCGATGGGGACGAGCGGCCGCACGAATTCCGGCTCGATCCCCGCCGACTCCCCTGCGGCCGGCGGTTCTTCGGCGGCCGCGGGCAACGCAACTGCGGGCCACGCGAACGCGAGGAGCAGGGCAAGCGAAAGGCGCCAGATGTGCATCGCGTTCGGGCCGGGGCGATTACTGTTCCTGGATCTGATCGCGGTACCGGCGCGCCCCCTCGCGAGCCTGCACGAAGGCCGGATTGCCTTCGAGCTTTTTCGGGAAGAAGTCGAAGTACTCTCGCCAGGCGAGGCTCGCGCTGTTCATCACCGCCGGCTGCTTGGTCATCAGATACAGCTTGTGGTATGAAAGCGCCGTGTAGTAGTAAGTGTCGTGCACCGCCTCGTCGTACTCCGCGCTCGGGAAAAAGCGCGTGTTCTGCTTGGCGGTCTGCAGCGCCTTGATCGCCTTGGCGAAGTACGTGGACGCTGCGGTGCGATCGCCGTCCACCAGGCGGTTGCCTTTCTCGCAATACGCGTGGCCGAGGTTGGTAAAGGTGACGGCGAACTGCTTGTAGATCAGCTGCTGGTTCTCGGGCAGGGCGAGGACCGCTTCGAATTCTGCGATCGCGCGGTCGTAGTCCTCTTTCTCGTCGAGATAGATATCGCCCAGCCGCCGGTGCGCCTCGGCGTAGTCCGGGTGCTCGCGCTCGGTGGAGGCATAAGCCTTGATGGCGCCGTCGATGTCGCCTTGCTGGCGCGCGCGCTCGCCGATCTTGAGGAAATCCTTCTGCAGCACGATGCGGCGATCGCCGGTGCGGTCCTCTTCCTTCTGGGTGAACTCCATCACCTGGAAGAAGTCGCGGTAGTCCTCGCCGTAGGTGAGGCGCACGCTGTGAAAGCCCAGAGTGATCTGCTTGCCGCCGGTGATCGGCGTCTTGCCGATCTGCTCGTCGTCGATGTAGACGGTCGCCGATGACGGCGTGGAGTCGACCTTGAACAGGACATTGTTGGCCGCGAGCAGGAACTCGCGCGCTTCGCCGCTCTTTCCGACTTTGATCTTGTCGGTAAGCTGCTGGTAGCCGTGGCGGTACAGCGTGAGCGTATAGTTGCGGCCGAGCCGCAGCGGGACCTCCGCCTGGCCGTTCGACCCGGTCGCGCCGGCCCACTCGCCGTTCAAGTAGACGCTGGTGCCGGGAAGCGGGTTGACGTCCGTGCCGACGCCGCCTTTCGCGGTGAGCAGGAAGTAGGTGCGTTGATCGCCTTCCCCGCCTTCGCGCGCGATGCGCCGCACCACGCGATCTCCGATCTGCACCTTCTCGCCCTGCTTGAGCGTCGCGATCTCGGCAAGCGAGCTCGCGTCTTCGCCGCGCGTGACTTCGATCCGGCCGGTCTCGCGGTAACCCGCCACCTTGCCGCCTTCGGCGAACGTCGGCGTGGTCAGGGTGAACTCGGTGCCGCGGCCGATACGCCAGTTCTTGCCGATGTTGATGCGATAGCGGTCGTCCTCCTTGCCCACCACCGTGCCTTCGAGCGGGAAGCGCTCGATCACGTTGCTCGCGATGTCGCGCGCCGCGCCGGTGACCCCGCCGGCGCTGCGCGCGCGTGCGATCTCCGAGAAGATGATCTTGCCGTTCGCGGTGTGGAATTTGACCTCGACCAGGTAGCCGCCGTCGTCCTTGGCGACGCTCCCGAGCACGATCATGTCCACGCTTGCGCGCAGCGGGGTGTCGTGCCAGCCCTTGGTCGTGATGCGGTCGATGCTGAGCTTGCGCTGATTGATTTCCGCCTGCAGCCTGTCCGCGGGCACCTCGCGGAACGCCGGGAACCTGAACAGCTGCGTCGCCAACGCCTGCTCGGCCTGGGACGCGATCTCCTTCAGGTCCACGCCCGGCGTGTTGCCGACGACCCGGTAGAGTCCGATGCGGATCGGCCTGGGCGCAGTCGGGTAGAAGAAGTGCTGGAGGTTGACCTGGCCTTCGAGCCGGACGCTCGTTTTCCACGTTGCGGGAACGTAGCCGGGCGCTGCGAGCGCGATCACGGCCTTCTTGCCCGGCTCGCCGCGGTAGTCGTACGTGTAGCTGCCCTGCGCGTCGGTCTTGCCGACGGTCTTGCCGTCTATGCTCACGCTCAAGCCCGGCACCCCGCTCACGCGGCCGTACTCGTCGGTCATCGCCTTGATCGCCACCACGGTCTGGCGGTTGAGCGCGACTTCGACTACCTGGCCGGGCTCGAGCTGGCGTGTCGCGCGGTAGGTGCTGAAGCCGGTCTTGGCGACGCCGATCTCGGCGCCGTTCGCCGGCTGCGTCCGATAGGAGTACACGAATTCGCCCTTGGCATCGGTGGCACCTTCCTCCTTCCCGCCGACCGTCACCTTGGCCTCGGGCACGGGCGTACCCGCCTCGCTCACGCGCACGGTAACGTAACGCGTCGCCTTCAGATCGGCCTCGACGCGGTACGTGACGATCTGGTCTCCCTTCGGAAGCTTCACGAGGAAGGATGTTTTCCAGGGATCGATGCGGTAGCCGGGCGCCTCCTTGCTCACCGTCACTTCGACCTCGGTTCCGGCCTTCTTGCGCAGCCGCTGCGTGAACAGGCCTCGGGCGTCGGTGGCGCCGAGCTCCTCGCGATCCACGATGACCTTCGCCTGTGACGCGGGCTGGCCGTCGATGGTCGCCTTGACCTCGATGTCGAAGCGCTCGCCGCAAGCGCCGAGCAAGGCGGTGGCGAGCAGCAGGGGAAGGAAACGCGCGTGGGTTGTGGCCATGGTGATCCCTCGGTTATGGCGTTTGGTTTAAGGAGCGCGGCGGATAACGTCCGCTCACATCGCGGGCGGCTGGATGTTGACCTCGCCGGGATTAATGATCTTGTCTTCGTCGCTGGCCGAGCCCTTGATCGACTTGCGCTTGGCCTCCTGAATCTTCGGCAACTTGAACTCGACCTTCTTGCCGAAGAAGGAGCCGATCTCGACCGTCTCGGTCTGCGTCTCGTAGCCGATGCGGCTCGCTTCCACTTTGTAGATGCCGGGCTTGATGCTGCCCTTGGGCGACTCGAATTCGCCCTTCTCGTCCACCGTCGCGGAGCTCGAAGCCTTCTCGACCGCGGCGGTCGTATTGATCATGTTGACCACCGCCCCCTTCGGACTCTCGTTCGGGACCGGCTGCTGACGGCTGTCGACGAGCCGCACCGTGCCGTGAATCGTGGCGGCACAGCCCGAGACCAGAAGCAGGGGGGCGATTAGGACAACGAGCGCTCTTGCGGTCATGATCTTTCTCCAGTTGATCGTCAGCGAGTTCACAGGACTGCAGCCAGTCCTCGTTCCCGCGATTCGGTGTTCGCTTTGATATCCGGGTTCGGCACAATCAAGCCGTGGCGGCGCGAATATCCATAGAACATTCGCGATAACCCCACCTGACCCGTGGTCTGGTGCTCGGCGGCGCGGGCGCACGACGTTGTTGAGTGTGCCCGCCACATCTCCCCCCCTCGCCCAGCCGAGCTACAGGCGCGTGTGGAGCCGCGATTATAACCGAGATTCGGGAAAGTCTAAGGAAGTAGTCGGCACGTCCCGCTGACCAGGGCTCAGGCCGACGCCACCCGGTCGCGGCCCCGGGACTTGGCGTCATACAACGCCTGGTCCGCAGCGCGGATGAGCGCGTCCGGAGTCGTGCCATGTTCCGGAAAGGCTGCGACGCCGAGCGAAATAGTGATGGCGCCCAGACTATGGCCGTCGTACTTCAGCCTCAAATCGTGCACTCCCCCACGGATATTCTCGGCGCGTTGCGCCGAGATCTGCATCGATGCCTCCGGGAGGAGCAGCGAGAATTCTTCCCCGCCGACGCGGCACGCGATATCGCTCTCGCGAACGTATCCCTGCAGCAGGAGACCTACGCGCCGCAGGACGATGTCACCCGCGCCGTGGCCCAAGCTGTCGTTGATGCGCTTGAAGTGATCGATGTCCAGAGTGATTATGGAGAGAGGGTGCTTCTTGCGGTCCGCGCGCGCCAATTCCCGCAGGAGGAATTCCTCCAGAAAGCGACGGTTGTACAAACCGGTGAGCGGATCACGGATCGATTGCTCATGCAGGGTATCGCGGACTTTCAAGTTGGCGAGCGCAAGGCCGGTTTCTTCCGCCACAGCCGTCGCGAGATTCAAACAAGGTTCCATCGAATCGCCATTTTCCGGCGATGATTCCTCTGTCGCGCGTCGCAAATGCAGCAATCCGAGAGTCTCGCCCTGAGCGAAGACCGGTACGCAAAGATAGGATGGGACCAGCTTCGAATCCGACGTCACGTGTCCACAGAGCAGCTCGGTCCGCGGATCCCCGACGCAGTGAGCTTGCGTCTGGCGCAAGGCCCAGCAATCCTGGACCGTGAACGCCTGCTCGCCCGGCGACCTGTCGCCCCAGCTTGCGACGCTCTCCAAATGCTTTCCGGGAGAATGAACGAGATACAACTTGCCGCTCGTTTTCTGGAACAGTTGAGGACCGAAACATTCGACGGCCGCATAAACTTCGGCCGGCGTCACGCCCGCCTTCAGGTAGCGACTCAGTTTGCGAAAGACGAGGTGTTGATGGTGCAGTTGGTCCAATTCGCGAACCTGGTCGGCATACATGCGCGTCATGCGCGCAATCGCGAGACCCTGACCGTCTGCAGTCTTGCGTTCTTCGGCCTGCTTGATTGCGCGTCCGAACGTCCACGGAAGATTGCCGGGGTTCGTCTTGAAAACGTTGTCGCCGGCGTGGCGCGTGAACGTATCGACAGCGGCTTCTTCGTCGGCCGTTTTGAAGACGAAGATAAACGGCGTACCGGGACGCAGGCTTTGCGCCATCGCCAAAGCAGTGACTCCGCTGAACCGCGGCACGGAAACGCTGCAGAGTATTGCATCGGGAGCATAGAGCTCCAGCTGCCGCGTGAAATCTTGGGGCGTATCGACGCGGCGGGTTTCAACCGCCACGCCCGCGCGGATCAACTTGAGAATCTGTAAATCGGCGACCGCTTCGACATCTTCGACGATCAGGATTTTATGCATTGGCGATCGTCACAGGATGAAGCGCTGCCCCCCAACGAGTTACCGCGCCGCGCGAGCTTCCCGGTGTCGCTCCGTGAGGGCCCGATCGGCGTGCTACGGGCTCCCTGGACACGAGAGAACTCTGAGAGTGTAATTGAAAACCAGTCTAAAGTGAGCACCTGTGACGGAGCAGCCTGACACCTTTCCGCGCCTTCTTCTGCAGCAGGCGAGGTTACGGCCCGCCAGTCCCGCGTTTCGCGAGAAGGATCTGGGCATTTGGCAGACCTGGACCTGGGCTCAGGTCGCGGACGAGGTCCGCATTCTCGCCTGTGGCCTCGCTGCGCTGGGATTCGGGCGCGGCGACCGCCTCGCGGTGATCGGCGACAACCGGCCGCGCCTGTACTGGGCCATGATGGCTGCGCAATCCCTGGGCGGCGTGCCCGTGCCGCTCTACCAGGACGCGGTGGCGGCCGAAATGACATTCGTGCTCCAGGACGCCGACATCGGCTTTGCCGTCGTCGAAGACCAGGAGCAGGTCGACAAGCTGCTGGAAGTCCTGCCACAGTGCCCGCGGCTGAAACACATCTGCTTCGACGACCCACGCGGGCTGCGCCATTACGGGCAGACGCAGCTCACCGGCTTCGAGGACCTCCAGGCCGTCGGCCGGGAGTTCGCGCAGCGCAATCCGGGCCTTTTCGCGAGCGAGCTCGAAAAAGGCCGGCCCTCGGATGTCGCGGTGATTCTTTATACGTCGGGCACCACGGGTCACCCCAAAGGCGTCTCCCAAACCCACGCTGCCATGATCCAGACGGCACGGGTGCTCGTGGCCTTCGACGGCGTCGTCGATAAGGACGAAATTCTGTGCTACCTGCCCATGGCTTGGGTCGGCGATTTTCTCTATTCCTACGCGCAGATGCACGTCGCAGGGTTCTGCCTCAACTGCCCCGAGTCCCCTGAGACGGTGATGACCGATCTGCGCGAGATCGGCCCGACCTATTACTTCGGGCCGCCGCGTGTGTACGAGAACATCCTGACCCAGGTAATGATCCGAATCGAGGACGCGGGCTGGATCAAGCGCCGCATGTTCCACGGCTTCATGGCCGTCGCCAAGCGCGTAGGGATGGGAATCCTCGAAGGCAAGCCCGGGATACCGCTGCGTGACCGGCTGCTGTATCGGCTCGGCGAGATTCTCGTATACGGGCCGCTCAAGAACGTGCTGGGCATGTCGCGCATTCGCGTCGCCTACACCGGCGGCGAGGCGATCGGTCCGGACCTGTTCGATTTCTACCGCTCCATCGGCATCAACCTGAAACAGCTCTACGGAATGACCGAAACCTGCGTGACCGTGTGCATGCACGCCTCGGGCGACGTCAAGCTCGAAACCGTGGGCCCGCCCATGCCCGGGGTCGAGGTACGCATCGCCGAGTCGGGCGAAGTGCTGGTGCGTTCCCCGGGTCTCATGAAGGAGTATTACAAGCGGCCCGACGCAACGCGCGAGGCGATCGACGCGGAGGGCTTCTTCCACACCGGTGACGCGGGTTATTTCGATACCGGGGGTCACTTGAAGATCATCGACCGCGCGAAAGACGTGGGCAGGCTCGCCGACGGCACCTTGTTCGCGCCAAAGTATCTCGAGAACAAGCTCAAGTTCTTCCCCTACATCAAGGAAGCGGTGTGCTTCGGCCAGGGGCGCGACAAGGTCTGCGCATTCATCAACATCGACATGGCCGCGATCGGCAACTGGGCCGAGCGGCGCAACCTGTCGTATACCGGCTACACAGACCTCGCCTCGCAGCCCGCGGTACTCGATCTCATCCGCGAATGCGTGGAGAAGGTCAACCGCGACCTCGCGCAGGACTCCACGCTCGCCAACTCGCAGATCCGGCGCTTCCTCGTCCTGCACAAGGAGCTCGAGGCCGACGACGGCGAGCTCACGCGCACGCGCAAGGTGCGACGCCGCCACGTCGCAGACAAGTACGCGGTGCTGGTCGACGCTCTCTACTCGGACAAGACGAGCTGTTTCGTCGAGACGCAGATGCGTTTCGAGGACGGCCGCACCGGAACGGTGTCGGCCGACCTGCAGATCGTGGAGGCGAAGACCTTCAGCGCTGCCGCAGCCAGGAAAGCGGCTTGAATTCCTTTTCGCCCGACATGACCGCAAGCAGGAAAACCGGCAGGCCGATCCTCGAGATCGACGATATCTCGCTCGCCTTTGGCGGGGTGGTCGCGCTCCAGGGCGTTTCCTTCGACGTCCTGGAGCACGAGATCCGCGCCATCATCGGCCCAAACGGCGCCGGCAAATCCTCGATGCTCAACGTCATCAACGGCGTATACCACCCGCAGCGGGGGACGGTTGCCTTCAAGGGCCGCAGGCGCCGCAGCGTGGATCCTCACGAGGCCGCACAGCAGGGTATCGCCCGGACCTTCCAGAACATCGCCCTGTTTCGCGGCATGACGGTGCTCGACAACGTCATGACCGGGCGCAACCTGAAGATGAAATCCAATTTCCTGCAGCAGGCAGTGTATTGGGGTGCCGCGAGGCGCGAGGAGCTCGAGCACCGCGCCAAAGTCGAGGGGGTCATCGACTTTCTCGAAATCCAGCACATCCGCAAGACACCGGTGGGCCGGCTG
>WNFM01035352.1_pt1 | contig 10128 bp, 9 predicted proteins | sample 5400271 | NCBI WGS metagenome assembly WNFM01 (sample SAMN13153352, study PRJNA577476) | soil metagenome | isolation source: 60 cm saprolite on Douglas fir-dominated hillslope | place: USA:California | collected 2013-09-17
GGCGCGGAATATGCTGCGGGCTTGGGTCCAGATTTCGATGGTTCGCTCTTTTTTTCGGCTGGCACCGACGGCGTGGCCTTCTCAGGACTTGTCCAGTTCACAGGACGCAATTTCTGGGTACTGTCGGGGTCAAGCATCGCGGGAGAACCCAGCGCTTTGAGTAACTGCTGGAAACCAAGTTTGTAATCAAGTGTGAAATCGACGCGCTGGCGCCTTGAAAGGCGAAATGGGACTTCGCCGGGCGCGATAACCAGAGGAATGATTGGTTTGTCGTGATCGATGAAGTAACTCCATTCATCCGCAACATTCTGGGATGCTGCTGAATCGGGAGAAAGCAGCACCAGCATGACATCACTCTCGTTCAGGCCCTTTTGAACTTCAATATCCCAATTGCTCCCGCTGGCAATGCTGCGGGTATCCAACCAAACATGCAGGTCGTAATAAGACAGGTCCTCGACCAGTTGCAGTGCAAACTGTTTATCCGTCCGTGAATAGCAGATAAAGACTTGCATTACCCCTCTTTCTGCGAGTCCGTTTCATAGATTTTATCAGATCGTCGCTGGTGTGACAGGTCTGCGCAGATAAATTATGAGTCACGTAGCAAATTAACTGCCCTCGTCCACCGGGCGAGAATAATTGCTTCGAGGCTGATCGAAGGTTGAAGACGGCTAATTCGTTGTTGAATTAAGTGGATTCAGCGTGAAGTGTTGTTGTGAATTGTTTGAGGCAAACGGCAATTCACGTCAAATAAACGTCAACACCGATCATATAGCCGCGACCCTGCAAGCACCGGAGGATTTGGGGGCGCCGGGGATCATTTTCCAATTTGCGGCGAAGATTGCGCACATGGTTGCGTACCAGGGCAGGGTCGCCCGTGCCAGGTGGGTAGTTCCAAACAGCCTGCAACAGACTTGAAGTGGTAAAGTGACGCCCCGGATTCTTGCAGAGCACCTCTAACAAGGTGTACTCGGTGGGCGTCAAGCCCACGGGCTTTCCATCTATCGCCACAGTCTTTATTTGGGCATCCAGGATCAGGGCAGGGCGCTGTGTATGCGTTCGGCGCCGAAGCAACGCGCGCACCCTCGCCGCTAGCTCAGGCTCCCGGATCGTGCCGCAAATACAGTCATCGCAGCCTGCGTCGAGAATCTCACCTACTTGCTCGGCATTGCACACATCCACGAGCACAAGGATCGGAATAGCGTGGAAAGAACGTATTGCACGCAACTGGCGACAAGTTTCGGGCGGGGCATACGGTGATGCAGCGCAATCGAAAATGACCAGATCGGTTGAAAGCTGCCAGGCAGTATCGAAATCCAAGGCCTTAACGTGGGTAATTACATAGGAGTCATGCAGCAGAATATGCCTGACGTTAGGAGCATCCGGTTCATCTCTGCCCACAAACAAGATATTTGCCATACAGCCTCAAAGGGTATCTCAATCGCCCTAACTATAGAGCGGAATACCCCTCGACAGCGTGAAAAGTTTATGAAATCGAAGGGTCGGTTGCGATTGCGCGCTCAAGAGGCAATCATATAACCCACACCGTGAATGGTCTTAATGTGCTCAACATTTTCCTGGCCTCGCTCCAACTTGACGCGCAAATTACGAACATGCGCCCGAACCAAATCGGGATCGCCTGTATTTGCCGGATAATCCCACACGGCCTCAAGCAGCCTGGACGGCGACATAGCCTGATTGGGATGCTCCATCAAGAACCGTAACAAGCGATGCTCAGTCGCCGTTAGTTGGACAAGTTCACCGCCGATGCTCACTCGATAAGTATCCGAGTCAAGTTGTATAGGCCCTAATTCGAGGATCGGGTTTCTATCTTCTTCACGCTGGTTGCGCCTAAGCAAAGCTCGTACTCTGGCTGTTAATTCCGCTAACTCGAAGGGCTTTAGCACGTAATCATCGCCGCCCGCGTCAAGTCCGGCAACCACATCCTCGGTGTTATCACGGGCCGTAAGGAACAGTACGGGGAGATCGATAAAGCGGTTATCCGCGCGCAGTTGTTTGCATAGTGCCAGACCATCAACGCCGGGCATCATCACATCAAGAATAACCAGATCGGGCCTGCGGGTTGCGATCTTTTTCCAAGCTTCCTGGCCCGAAGTTGCGCGGGCAACTTCGTAACCTTCGCGGCTCAGGACTCTTGATAGAGTGCCTAACAGCTCGACTTCATCATCAACCGCAAGTATGTAAGGCATACGTTGGTTCCCTTGAGTAGATCACATGGGACTTCAACGAGGATACTCCCATAACCAGATTTAGGGAAGGTGTCATCTCCTGGCGAACAATCTACGGCAAGAGCACAACTTATCATTGCGCTAGGTTGTGCTGAATAGTACAATTCTGAGTTGGAATTGTGGAAAGCTCCAAACATCGACCATAAGGGGGCCAACATTGAGGCGAGCGTTATTGCTTATTACTGTCGTGGTGCTGTTAATCCTCGGCGGGGTTATTTCGAATAGCATTAGCAAACAGGGGGCGGGAGCGATGCCCGGCCTAAAGGTACAAACTGAAAACCCCGAAGCGTCAGTGATGACCGTGACGCCCGATAAAGGGGCGATTTTCTTTATCTTTACCGTTGTGGCGCTTGGCTCTCTGGTTGGTATGGGAGCCACGATCGCCATTGCGTCCTGGTTGATAAACCGTCAGGTGATCATTGTCAAGCAGAAGCCCAACCGGGCTTCTAAATCGCCCAAGACGGCATCGCCTTCATCTTCATAATTTATAATTTCGATGAGTCGGCACTATTCAACAGGCTGCGTAAATTAACCTGACTGGCTTGTTTGATTTACATGTGATGAGGATTTCTCTACGGTAACTATGATCAATTCGAGTGGTGAACAACGCAGGGAAGATAAGCTATTTTTGCGTTTAGCGCTTGGTTCGACGATAGTTACTTTTCTCCTGATAGTGGTCGGCGCAATCACCCGTGTTACACAATCCGGTATGGGCTGCGGCACCGATTGGCCTGTGTGCAACGGGGCCATCATCCCTGACTTCACAAACACGGCAACGGTGATCGAGTTTGGACACCGACTTGGTGCGCCACTGGTGGGTTTATTCGGGCTGGCCCTGTTAATCCAGGCATTCCGGCGTCATCGGGCGGAACCACGTTTAATCGGTCCAGCAGTCCTTGGCTTCGTACTTTATTTAGTGCAAGGCGGTCTGGGCGCCCTCACTGTCAAGATGAGCAACGAGTGGGTTAGCGTGTTACTGCATCTCGGTAATGCCATGCTTCTGCTGGCGGTTTACATCGTGGCTTATCTGAATGCGCGACACCTGAGTGCTAACAATCAGGCTATTTCTTCTACGAGCGCAAAATTGCCGTTCTCAGAAATTATTCTCGCGGCGTTGCTTGCTTTCACAGTGGCGATGATTGGTGCAGCGGTGGCAGGCACCGGGGCCACAAAAGCTTGTGTTGGGTGGCCGCTCTGCGCCGGGGAGCTTTGGCCTGCTGATCAAGGATCATTACAGCTTCTAAACATGACCCATCGGCTTGTCGCTGGTGGACTTGGTGTTTTTATTCTGGTCATGCTTTTTCGGGTCCGGCAGGGGATTCATCCTGTTTTGCGAAATGCCCTTCTCGTCGCGCTGGCAATCTATCTGTTGCAGGCGGCGTTAGGCGCGACAGTCGTTTTGGTCAATGACCCGATCTGGCTCGTTATCGCGCAGTCATTACACGTCACGTTTGCCGCCGCTACCTGGTCGGCAATGGTTATAGCGAGTTCAATCGTATGGTTACAGCAGCAATCAAACAGAGTGGACGCCAACCCGACGCAACCGTTCGGGGCACCCTCCGCGACTACCTCCAGTTAACCAAGCCTCGCATCGTCGTGCTGCTGATCTTTACCACCGTCACCACGATGGTAATTGCGGCACAAGGCAGAGCACTGGCTCCACTCACCCTGGCAGCAACGATTCTGGGTGGCTGCTTTTCAGCGGCGGGAGCGAGCGCGCTCAACCAGTATCTTGACCGTGACATGGATGCTAAGATGTTGCGGACCAAGAATCGTCCCATTCCAGGGGGAAGAATTGCACCGCTTAATGGCCTGATCTTTGGGCTGGCCTTGCTGGCGTGGTCCACCTTGATTTTGGGTTCGCTGGTCAACTGGCTTACGGCATTGCTAGCCTTTGTTGGGGCGGTGTACTACGTAATTGTCTATACCGTGCTATTGAAGCGCAACACGGTCGTGAACATTCTTATCGGTGGCGGCGCGGGTGCGATCCCGGTCCTGGTCGGTTGGGCAGCGGTGCGCGGCGATCTCACGTTTCAGCCATTTATCCTATTTGCCATTATATTCTATTGGACGCCGCCTCACAGTTGGGCGCTGGCGCTACTTGTCAACACTGATTACGAGCAGGCCAATGTCCCGATGATGCCCGTTGCGCGTGGCGCGGAAGTGACCCGGATTCAAATTCTGTTGTATTCGCTGCAATTGGTTGCGCTGACACTGATTCCGGTGTTTTTGCCGGGACAGTATCGAATACTTGGTGGATTTTATCTGTTTGCGGCGGTACTGCTAAACGCTGGACTCCTGTTTGAGTCGGTACGTTTGATCCGCGAAAAGACCAAGGCCGCCGCTCGTCGCATGTACAAATATACAACGATGTATCTGGCCTTCTTGTTCTTAGCTATGATGCTCGATCAATTGTTTTCGCGCTGAGTGAGCGAAATATTTAGTCGGCTATTTCACGCAACCTGATCTGCTGGCGGTGAACCGCAAACTCGTTTGCTTTGATACCGAGCGCGTCGGTTAATTCGTCGGGCCGTCCAGCAGCTTGTTCTCGTAGCACCATTTCAGTGCGAATCTGCCCTTGCTCGTTAATCTCAAGGCTCAGGACCAGTGGTCGCAAGTCGTAGGGTTTATCGCGCCGCACCCGCAACACTTCTGGCTGCGCCATGAGCACCTGAGCGCGATCTTTCAATACCGATACATCCACCGCCTCAAGGGGCGTCATCACATATATGGCGCTGACGCACAGGGATTGGAGCGCAGGCGATTTGATCGGTACTTCAGTAATGTGATGGATCGGCAGTCCCGGAGGGCTTACCGCCATCAGATGCTCCGCTAAGCCTTCCACTGGCAGCGCAAAATCGAGCCAGACGTCAATAAGCTCGCATTCGCTGGTAATGCCTAACGGCAAAGCGGCTGCCAGTTGCATTTTAGGCCGCTAGGCCGCGCCTTAAATCCCTGCGAATAGGAGAGCGCGATTTCTGCACGACGCAGAATGCGTTCCCATGTCTTAGCCAGGTCCAAATGACCTATATACTTTTGGGAACCGACTTTACCAAAAGTGATTCGCAGACGTTGCTCAGGTGAGTTTACCATGCCAGTGGGTCCTATTTGTTGCAAACTACTCCCGATCATAATCACACGGATAATTTTTGCGTAACACGAGTCAGCCAACGCGATGCGTCATGCTAGTCGATTTCCTGATAGCAGACTATACTCGTAGTGTCCCGTAGATTCTTGATGATTACATTTCCCTTACATTCTGGCATCATCGCGCGTGAGGTGTTAAATGGCTGATCCGCTGATCGGCAAACAGATAGGCCAATATGAAGTTCAAGCGCTGTTGGGCCAGGGCGGAATGGCGGTTGTATATCGGGCTTATCAAGGGGGCATGAAGCGCGATGTCGCGATGAAAATCGTGTCTGCCCTGTTGACGCAGGACCCCAAGTTCAGGGAACGGTTTAACCGCGAAGTCGAATTTATCGCCAGCCTAGAACATAGCCATATTATCCCGGTTCACGATCATGGCGTAACTGAGGATGGCATCGCTTTTTTGACGATGCGTTATCTAAAAGGCGGGACACTCACCGAGCGCATTCGATCCGGCAAGCCACTATCACTAAGTGAGGCCAATCGCATCCTCCAGGAGGTAGCGGGCGCCTTAGATTACGCCCACAAACAGGGGGTTATCCACCGCGACATCAAACCCAATAACATTCTGCTGGATGAACACGGAGCTGCCTATCTGGCGGATTTTGGGCTGGCGCGGATGGTGACGCCTGGCACGATCAAGCACTTTACTGAGGCCGACACATTCCTGGGTACGCCAGCCTATATTGCCCCAGAACAGGTGCAGCAGGCCAACGTTGACGAACGTTCCGATATCTACAGTCTTGGCGTTGTCCTATACGAGATGCTAGCGGGGCGTCCCCCGTTCACGGGCGATTCTGCCTTTGACATTCTGCGCGCACATATCGACCAGAAGCCACCGCCGTTGAGCGATTTCCGCCCTGAACTGGGTTACGGCATCGCGGCAGTTTTAAAAAAGGCGCTGGAAAAGAAACCAGACGACCGCTATCAAACCGCGTCCGAGTTAGCCACAGCGTTTAGCCTAGCGGCGCAGGGCGATCTGACCACGCAGCCGCTTGAAGATTATGTGGCTCCTCGTATAGCACAAACACAACCAACCACGTCAAAAGGCGTAACGCGCATCCGGTTCCTGGGCGCCTCTATTATCGGATTGCTACTACTCTCTGGGATCGGTATTCTGGCAACTCGTTCTGGAACTGTGCTGCCCTCGGCAAGCACAACCTCGGCACCAACGACTCCGGCAACGACTGCCACTGTTGCCGATTCGGCACGGCCCGATAAAGGCACCTTTGCCGATCTGGTCGTTACCGATGGAGAAGCGGCGGAGGCCCGCTTGGCGCTGCAAGGCTCTTTTATCGGAATGATTGCCTGTGTACTTTCCACTGACTACCATGCCAGTCTTGCCCGTGCGGTCCGAACTCGTGCAGAAGCGCTCAATCTGCCGATCGAGGTGGTTGATTCAGCCAATGATGCCGCCCAACAGCCAATCATCATTAACCGATTCGTGGCACAAGGTGCCAAAGCGCTGGTTATCTGTGAGCTTGACCCGCAATCTATTGGCCCGGCGCTGGCGGATGTTCAAAACGCGGGCGTCAAAGTCGTCCGGTTGTCAGAGATTGTGGCGGGACCGAACAGCGTATCGTTAACTTTCACAAACGATGCGATGGGTTCTGCGGTTGGAAACTTCACAGCAGACTGGATTAACAGTAAGATGGGTGGCAAAGCGACCGTCGCTATTCTTGATTATCCTTCTGTGCCGGAAAAAACTCTGCGTGCCAAGGCTCCCGGCGCGACCATTGTCGGCAGATATGAGGGAGGGCTACCGGATAACGGGGAAAAATCAATTGCACAGGCCCTTCTGGATCACCCTGATATAAACATCATCATGAGCATTAACGACGCGGGCGCCTACGGGGCGGTCAAGGCGTTGCAGAAAGCAGGCAAAGACCCTGCATCTGTTAAGATTATCAGTGTGGATGCCGAAACCGAAGCGCGTCGCATGATTAGCGCGGGCCAATTTTTTGCAGCATCCGTCGATAGCAACTCTGTCGATGTTGGCACGATGTCGGTGAATGCTATTGTCAAGATGTTAGCTGGCGCCCCTGTGCCAAAACAAATTTTCTTACCCGGTAATGTGGTTACATTCGAGTCACTGCTAACCCCTACACCGTAAGGTTCAAATGCACGGGTTTCAAACAGATTACCAATAGGAAGTGAAACTATCGTGTTCAAGAAGTTGAATTCAGCCTTTCGTGGGGCACGTATACTCGGAGCAAATGCCCCGGCCACTGTCGGGTACAGTATCAACAAAGCTCGGCTGGATGTGCTCTATGGACGCCACAAAGTTGGCGGCCCACTTCAGACGCTTGGCAGTGTGCAGAATGTCGAAAAACACGAGCGAGGCATTATCGTAACGTGCTCGCACGGCGCACTTCGATTAACCGTGATCGCGTCAGACTGTATACAGGTACGCTTTCAAGAATCAGGCAAGTTCTCCGTCCCGCTGTCTTACAGCGTGGCGAAGGTAAGTTGGCCGGAGGTACAGTTCTCGGTAAAGGAAACTGATCTTGCGGTGACGCTGGCAGCCTCGGAGATCACCTGCAATGTGGATCGAGAGACAGGTGCCTTAACCTTTTTGAACTTTCGTGGTGACGTAATTAGCCACGAGCCGGAACCACTCTCGTGGCGAAAAGGCGAAGTTCGCCTGACGCGTGACCTGCCTGCTACGGAACATTGTGTGGGCTTGGCCTGCCAACCCACCAATCTGGATTTGCGCGGTAAGCGGTACATCCTGTGGAACAACGATCCGAATACTTTTGACCGCGATTCAATTCCGTCTTACTTCACGATTCCCTTCTACATGGGCCTCAATAAGGAATTTGCCTTTGGTTTATTCTGGGACAATGCCTCCCGTGGCTGGGTTGACGTTGGTGAAGAATATGAGGATCGTATAACCTTTAGCGCGGCGGCGGGTGAATTGCGTTACTACGTGTTCAGCGGTGTCGATATGATGGCCTTGCTAAACCGCTACAGCGAATTAACCGGGCGGATGCCACTTCCGCCTATGTGGGCGCTTGGCTTCCATATAAGCCGATGGAGTTACTATCCCGCCGACAAAGTACGCGAAATTGCGCGTGGTTTTCGCAAGCGGAATATCCCGTGCGATACCATTCATCTCGATATTGACTACATGGATGGCTTTCGCTGTTTCACCTGGGATCGTGAACGCTTTCCTGCACCTGCCGTCTTGCTGAGTGAACTGGCGGAACAGGGTTTCAAGGTTGTGGCGATCATTGACCCTGGCATCAAGGTAGATCCCGGCTACAAAGTTTATGACAGCGGCTTGCAGGAAGATGTGTTCTTGAAGCTGCCTAATGGCAAGCTATTCACTGCCCCAGTCTGGGCAGGCAAGTCAGTTTTTCCCGATTTCTCCAGCCCCAAAGCGCGGGCGTGGTGGGCGGCGCAATTCGACATACTGATCAATCCCGGTGTGGCAGGCATCTGGAATGATATGAATGAGCCGACAGTCTTCAATGCCAGCTTTGACCACGAAATGCCTGAATCGGTGCGGCACAATTTTGAAGGCCAGGGTGCATCACACCTGGAACTCCACAACGTGTACGGGATGCTTATGGCCCGCGCGTCCAGAGAAGCGTTGGAGAAGATGCGCCCGTCCCGGCGACCCTTTAACATCACGCGTGCGGCTCACGCCGGGGCACAACGTTATGCGTCGGCCTGGACCGGCGATAACCGTGCAACCTGGGATCACATGCAACTGATGATCAACATGGTAATCAGTTCCGGGCTTTCGGGGTTAGCGTTTAACGGCGGAGACATTGGCGGGTTCGACGGCAACCCTGAACCTGAACTGTATGCACGTTGGATGCAACTTGGCTCGATGATGCCATTTTTCCGCGTACATGCCTCCCGCGATACAGCGCCGCATGAACCCTGGGCATTCGGGCAGGAAGTTGAAGACATCGCTCGTAAGTATATTAATCTGCGCTACGAACTGCTGCCCTATTTCTATTCGCTTTTTGCACAGAACGCACAGAATGGCTGGCCTATTCTTCGACCGCTCTTTGCGCTTGATCCTCTAGACGAGAACTTGCGCCATATTGAAGATGCTTTTATGGTTGGGGATACGCTGCTTGCCGCACCCATTTTGCAGAAGGGTCAGACGCAACGCGAAGTCTATTTGCCCCGTGGCACCTGGTTTGATTATTATACCAATCAACTGGTGCAGGGTGGGCAAACGGTGACTGTAGATGCGCCGCTGGATACAATGCCACTCTTTGCACGGGCGGGTCAAGTGATAGCCCTGTGGCCCGTTCAGCAATATGTTGGGCAAGTGCCCATCGAAGAACTTCACCTCAAAGTTTATGCCGGAAATGGCGAAGTTACGCTTTATGAAGACTTCGGCGAAGGAATGGACTACGTGAGCGGCGCCTATCGTTGGCTATACTTTACCTGTAAAACCAGCGCCTTTGCTGGTACACAGATCGAATGGCGGCGAGCCGGGAAGTATAATCCACCTTATGAGCGCGTGCGCTGCGAGGTATACGGTATAGAAGTTGAGCCAAAAGAAGTTCAATTAGATGGACAATCGGCGCCGTTGTGGTACTTTGAAAAAGGTGTTGTCGAATTCACCGCCAATAAGCCATTTGATGTCGCTAAAATCATCGATCAAGGCCCAAGTGATTCGCCTTCGGCTACGTTGATGCGTTCGCCGCTCAAGGGTCATTAGCTAATAGAGTAGGAGAAGGTAAAGATGGCAACGATAATGGTCGTAGAA
>WNFM01284494.1_pt2 | contig 10128 bp, 14 predicted proteins | sample 5400271 | NCBI WGS metagenome assembly WNFM01 (sample SAMN13153352, study PRJNA577476) | soil metagenome | isolation source: 60 cm saprolite on Douglas fir-dominated hillslope | place: USA:California | collected 2013-09-17
AGTTGCTATGCTCACTCTCGGCGGCATCCTTTATACGATTGGCGCGGTGATCTATGCACAAAAGAGACCAGATCCATTTCCTAAAGTGTTTGGTTTCCATGAAGTCTTCCACCTATTCGTTATTGCAGGAGGAGTGGCGTTCGCTGCATGTGTTTGGATATGGGTGCTGCCATTTCCTAGGAAATAGCCAGGGCAATCGTATCTCATTGGGATCAACACATCTCTTTTTGTCTCGCTACCTCGTAGTGGTTGTCCCTCCTCTGTTCCTGGGATCACTACGCCTTCTCCTCTTTCTCCTCCTCCTTCTCCTCCTTCTCCTCCTTCTCCTCCTTCCCCGCCTTCGCAATCGCCTCATCAACACCACCTACAAAGTAAAACGCCTTGTCCGGTAGATCCTCATAACGCCCTTCAAGCAGCTCCTTGAAACCTTTGACCGTCTCTTCAACCCCGACATACTCGCCGGGTATTTCAGTATAAGCCTCGGCCACGAAGAAGGGCTGCGTAAAAAAGTACTGAATCTTCACTGCTCGCCTGGCTAGCTCTTTATCTGCGTCAGAAAGTTCTTGCTGTTCTTTCATCTCGAGTTCTGCATATCGTCTCAGCACCTCTAGCACCTCGCGCGCAACCTGTACATGCTCAGAATCGACTGCGCCGCTGTCCAGCAAACGAGAACTTGACAAGAGGCGATCCACTGCGGGCCACAAATCCCGCGTTGTCATTTTGCGCGTCAGCACAATTTGACAGTCGAGATCGTCGAGCGTATCTCCTTGCCGGAACTGCCAGTAGTCGTCCTCTGATCCCTGCAAAATAGCAGTGACTCCTCCCTCCCTCAACATACGCCTTAATACGCGAGTATTTGCCAGGCTGCCCTGAGCCATCTTATCCCTGTCAACGACCAGTAACACCTCGTGACCCTGCTGCCGGAAGTGCTCCGCGATGGTTAACCCACCCTGTATCATCCTTTGCCGTACCTCCAGCGATTCAGTCAGCTCCTCGAAAAGCAGCACAACTTTGTCCTCGAGCTCGGCCTCGCGTATTGCATCCATCAACTCAACCGCTTCATACGTGCCCTCTCCCATGCCGAGACACACAACATAGCCATTATGCCGGGTAATGATATTGTGCATCAGTTCTTCCACCACCACGAGTTTTCCTACCCCTGCATTGCCGAACAGGCCGGCTATCCCGCCGCGCGGAATAGGAGCCAGCAGGTCAATCACCTTGATCCCCGTTTCAAGCACCTGATTTAACGAAGCTTTGTCCCCCTCAGCAACTCCCGGAGCAGCTCTGTAGAGCGGCACACTTTCTATACCCGTTAGCGGTCCCTGCTTGTCAATCGCTTCCCCGCTGGCATTCAGTACCCGCCCGAGCAATTGTGTGCCTACCGGAAATGTGTTTATCTTGTCGTTCATCACTCGTTCCCTCCTTATTTATAGGGTTTAGGCAAGGTTCAAATGAACGTGACAGGTCCTCACCAACAGAAAGACCCAGCCCTGTCATCCTGAGCGAAGCGAAGGATCTCACTGCCGATCGCGACAGACCCTTCGCTTCGCTCAGGGTGACACCGTGTGACTGTTCATGGGTTTTAAGCAAATACCCCGGAAACCCGTAGGTGCCGATTTATCGGCCTTTGCTGGCTGTTCCGCTCTCCCGCTTCATTTGTTAAAATCCATAAACGGTCAAGGACAATTCGTCCAAATTGAACCATGCCTTACAAACATTTAACCCCTATTCCTAATTTGATGATGCTGCACGCCCCCTCAGCAGCTCCACTACCTCTGCCTGGCCCCTCATCATTGCCCAGTCCAGGGCCGTTCGACCTAATTCATCCAGGACATCGACATCTGCTCCGTACTCCAATAGCAATTTCACAGTATCTCGATGACCCTTGAGCGCCGCCCAGTGCAGTGCTGTACGGCCACTCCTACCCCCGGCATCAACAGTAGCCCCGTGTGCAAGCAGCAGTTCTACAATATCCTTGTGACCTTTCATCGCCGCCATGCGTAGAGGTGTGGCCCCCCAGGCTATCTCTCTATCACCCCCCAGTCTTGGCCCACCATTGGCATCCGCTCCGTGATCTAATAACAATCTCACAACTGCCTCGCGATTGTAATATGCTGCTCCGTTCAAGGCATTATATGTTCTTGTCTGTATTACCGCCCCGTAGTCCAGCAGCAGCTTTACCATCGCTACATTGCCGCCTCTAGCTGCCTCGTACAGGGGATTAAGCCCGCTGCCGATCCAGCCATAGTGTCGTACTACCTGCTCATCCCACTCCGCCTTCGTATTGAATAACCCCCATATCCTCTGGCACGAGCGCCCATGTTACCTTGTCTGTTCTTGCACCTGTCGCTTCCATCATTCGCATATCACTGTAGGTCAAGGGTAAGTCTCTGCTGTATGACCCACTCGGAAGCATGCCTAGTGCTTGTGCTCTCTGGTTTATTGCTTGCCAGGTGACAGCAGGCAGAGCGGACATTAATTGCTGCTTGCTTGCCACTGGGAAGAGTTCGCGCAAGGTGTCCAGTTCGGCAGTACTCCATACATGCCTACTACCATTATGACGATACAGGTACATATCCATCGTACGGTATAGAGGCGTCATAAAGTAGCACCGAAGCCGGATAAAATGCGGGGATACTGCGCTCATGTCAGCAGCAGGTAGCAGCATACGGATAAGTCGCTTGCGCTTATCAGGCTTCCAACTATTCCACTCACAACATGCCTTATCAATTAACTCGTGACACTCCTCTAAATCGCTGGCTTTACTGTTCGCTTGCTGCTGTTCGGCTTCGTATGCTGTCTTATCATGCCTCAACTGTACTAGCTGCGTGGTTGCTACTGTATAGCCGTGTTCATCTCCTAGTCTTTGGCTGACACGTTGGGCCATTTCTGCATTTTTGATTTCTGTATCGATGCGTATGAGGTTCTTTGTGTAGTCAACTGCTGTCTTCTGTTGCTGCTGCTTTATCTCTTCTATCTGACGGTGTAAATCTGCTGCATAGTCACTGCGCTCAAGCTTGCGTAGCATAATACCGAACTTGGAAGCAAAAGCACTGTCGATATCTTCCACGTCAACAACTAGCACCTGAGTCCTCCAACGGTTATTGTATGGTTGCACACTGTACTGACCTTGCACGACGTACACTGGATGCTCTCCGCTACTAACAATACCATCCAACAATGCAGTAGCACCGCCATAACGTCGCTCTCGTGGCTTGCGCTCTTCGGGGGGTACTCCAAGACGTTCCCATGCGTAGTTAAAGTCATTTAGTGGTACAACAGCATCATGCGCGTTATTGGTAGTGGTTTCTCCGAACTCATAAACCCCGATGTATGCCTTGTTCGTCAAGATGTCCGTTAGCGCATCTCTGTTTCTTAGCGGGTAGCTACCGTTAGCGTCTTGCCTTAGTTTCAGGTTCGTCATGATACCCGGCTCAAGACGGGGGAACCTAAAATCAATACGCTCAAGCTCTCTGCCTAGTAGTGGCAAATTTCCGCCCAACTCTCGGTATCGCCTAAACAGCCAACGAACCAAGTCAGCATGCGGCGTGTACTCAACATATCGCTTGACTATTAATTCTTCCCCGTCTTCATCCTCAAGCGCTACCTCTACAACCTGGAAGCCAACGGGTACGCCATTCCCGCCATAAGAGCCGTTTTCCGCTACGTGGTAGTCTCTGCCTGCAATCATCGTACCAAGTATATGTTCAGTGATATAGTCAGCACTTGCTTGAAAGTCAGCTTGTAGCGCCTTAATATCGTCTCTTATGGGCCAGTAGATACGACGCTTTGTTATGAACGGTATATGGTGCTCAAGCAGGAGGTCACAAAAGCGTCCAGTTTCAGCTAAAGAAAGACTGCGGTAGATACGTGAAACGGAAAATGCAGCAGCAGCCCCCACGCTATCAGTCTCAATCAGTCTGTAGAGTTCGTCTAATCCCGAACGCTGTAACCGTGACTTCGTGCCAGACTTGCCAGTGTCTTTACTAATTGCTGGTAAGATCAATTCAGGCCTGTAACCGTGTGTTTCTATCAGGGTGTTTTTCATGTCAGCGTCTTGCATCTCACCTGATATACGGTTACGTTTTACCTGCTTGCGTGTACTCTGCCTGATATACTGAACTACTGGCCTATCTATGGGTAGCTGTCGAATGATGTCTAGCTTGTCTCTCATGTCTCACCTCTCTTGTGGATGTAGGGAACCAGCGAGACCGGCCCCCTACATGTTGCGAACCCCTACGGTACCATTCCCGATATGCCCGATAATAGCGGTTGCTCGTTCGTCTGGAAAAACCTAGCAAACACGAGCATATAGTCAAGCAGTTCTCTTGCCTCATCGGGTGTGACACTGAGCTTGACATTCCCCGTATTCAGCACGAGCTTTCCATCTGCTTGAATGTACAAACGATAGCTTCCAACGTGTTCAACCTTAAAGCAGTCAATAAGTTGTTTCATCGCTTAACCCTCCTGAACTGCGCAAATAACAATGACAATAGGTGTTATGAAATCTGAGTATCCATGTGTCCAACCATCAAGCCAGCTATCCAAATTGAGCACTTGAAACCTACTAGCGTTACGAAACTGAGCACTTGCTACGATGGCTTGCTGTTCGGTGCTTATGCCGATGCCAGTGATTGCTACACTACAACCCGAATAGTAGCCAAACTTAAATGACTCGTCACGACCTACAAAGCTGGTTAAGTTTTCGCTGTTTTCTTCCATGTCGTCTGCCTCTCCGGTTCTGATACGTTCCCGTGACATCCGTTCTACTCCTCTCGTTTATGTACTCAGAGGTGCTTATATGTACCTCTACAGTCAATTATAATCATAAGCATGCCTGTGTCAAGTCTGGCGTACTTGTGCGTTGCCTTGACCATACCTGCTAGAATGAGGAATAAAGAGCGATGAAGAGAGATAAACGGATGCAAGAGAAAGTTTATACTACTGAGGAGGTAGCTAAACAACTGCGCGTTGATGCTCGTACGGTTAGAAAATGGATACGCAATGGTGACCTTGCAGCTATTGACGTTGGAGGTGAGTACAGAATACGAGAGAGCAGCTTGCAAGAGTTTATCAAGAGACGCGAGAGAAGAGATAAACCCGATGGCTAGTACGTCTCACGTAGTAGGCCGTGGTTTTTCTCTTTGCATTAGTGGCATGTGTGGGACGCAAAACGAGCGGCAAAAATCGTGGTGAGAGGCTGATTGACAGGCATACAAGGGCACAAAAAGACCGCTCTATCGGGTGATAAAGCGGCCATTCCCAGCTATATTTCAGTTATATTTTGATGTTTTCGTGCCTATATTTTGATACCGCTACTACTTCCCACATCGGGGTTAAGGTGTCTGTATCGCATTGTTGTATCAAGGCTTGTATGTCCTACTGACGTGGCTACTACAGTGATGTCCGTGTCATTGTCGATAGAGTGTGAGACGTGTGCATGTCGCTCCCAGTGGGGAGAGAAGTGCGAACGCTTCTTACCAGTGTCGTCATAGTAGGTTGCCACATCCGCCCTTATAGCTGCTTGCTCAACGATCTTTCCTACCTGCCTGGTCTCCATCGGAACGGTACCGGCATGGCCCTTACGAGATTGGAACACGTAACGATCTTTACCGAGATAGGCACCGTCCAGTGTGCGCAGTTCGTCATACATGCTCTTGCTTATAACGACATGGCGTAGCTTGCGACCTTTACCAAACACGTCCAATACAGCGCCATTTGGAGACTCTCGTACATCTTCCCATTTCAGCCCTACTACCTCAGAGACACGTAAGCCAGCGTGGTACATTAGACGTAGCATGGCGTGGTTACGAGGGTTCTTTTCTCCATCGACAATGCGTATCATGTCCTGTTCGCTAACGATACGTTGGGCCAGATCGTCACGTACATCGGGAGGTCTCAACGCCTTGCCTACGTTGATCGTGATGTAGCCCAACTCTGTAGCGAATGTGAACAGTGACTTAAGTGTGTTAATGACAATGGCGCGTGTGCTGTCGCTACCTGTTACCATGTCTAGGTATGCCAGCACATCAGAAAGCGTAAGAGCCTGTAGCGGCTTGCCAGCGTGGTTAAGGAGTGCATGTGCATAGCGGGTATAAGCTCGTTGCGTGTGTTCTGACTGTCGCTTGCCAGTAGCTAGCCACATACGGATGAGGTTATCGTCGTCATCGCTGGTCTGTACTGGTACGAGTGCTGTTTGATCGTTCATGGTTCTCTCTCTCTGAATGACTGTTACTTCCGGTTATCGGTCATTCAAGATCATAACATACCCTCCTACAGAAGTCAAGGCTCTCCATAAAGTCACCCTCCCCACTCCCTACCGTTCTCCCTCCCCCACTCCCCGTCTCGGTATGGTCATGATAGCACCCTCCCTATGTACCTGGCTGTCTGTACTCATGTCAACCAGCACAACCAGCCAACCAGTAGCCCCGATTAACATGAGGTACGGCAGGGACAGGCAGCGGCATACATACATAATGCAGTCCATACGAGTATATATGAAGACAGACCAGCTAAGACAAGGCGGGGCATGCGCTCGCAAAGTTTTCGGCCAGGAACAGCCAGGGTACTGACCTCTAAAACCAGAAGCCCATCCGTACTTGTTAAGCTCAGCAGTACCGTGACAGGCTACAGCAGGCATGAATAGCGCTATTCCAACTGTAAAGAGTTCTGCTACAGTTTAGTGCATGCTGATAATAGCGCTGTTCCGACCAACTGACCCCGGTTAACGCGAGGCAGGGAGCGGGACGGGAGCATAGCAAGCATATAGCGATAACCACCGGCCAAGATGGGGCGATTAGGGGCAAAGTGGGCTGCGGGCAGGCCAGGAGCGGGACGGGAGGGTTTCGGGCAAAAATTTCCGCGCCAACCGTGTACCGCTGAAACGCAAGTGGAAGCGGTACATAGAGGCAGGTAAAGCCTGCCAGACCAGCCCCCAAGCCACCCCGCCCCAATCCAATTGATGAGTTTAAATGCCCCCCTAGCCTTTACGTTAATCGGTGCTCATGATACTGGCCGTCTTGACCCAGTACCCAGTGTGAACCGTTCTGGTCAGTGTACTCCCGTGCCATGAATGACGACTTGGCAATACCCGGCATCACCCTGTCACCCTCCACCATAAGAGGCTCACTGTTCCCTGCCTTGAATACCCCATTCCTAACACCCTGCCTGACTAGCGCCTTTTTCAATGCCAGTAGTACCGCATCATAGCTTGCCTGGTCGCCCTTTGCTAGTGTCTTCTTTACCGCTTGCTCTGGCTTGGGGGCTTGCCTGCTGACCATCTCGCTTGCCAGGTGCTTAACTTGCGCGTCGAATGACCGTGCGTACAATGGATGAAAGCTAGCGGTCATATCCCCTACCTGCCTCGTTACCGCGTCACTGCCAACGGTATGAGTACACACGGGGCAGAGTACAGGCTTTGGGCCAGCTATGGGTGCTTGACAAGCGGCATGAATAAGCACGCCAGTATCCCCTAACTCACGAGCTTTGCGTATGTCCTTGATTTCTTGACCGCAGAGATAGCAGGAACGTATACCCGCGTCAATATCGTCTGCAATAAATGCCAGGCTAACTTGATCGTCTTCGTTATTCATTTTCTATTTCCTCTTCTATGACTGGACCGTATTGCGTTTTGTATTGCATTAAGTTAGAATTGAGTAGTACATAATATCTTACTCAGTTTATGTGTTCAATGGACGAAACAGACAACTAGGAGGGTCAGTACGATAGGTGTTTTTATTGGTTGAGGGATATCACCGGGAACCCGCGCAATCGGTTGGCCGCATTGTGGCGACCCACGCCGTAACTGATACGCAGTTAGCCGGTGTTATCCTCCGTCTGATGAGAACGGGAGCAAACACGGTAGTCATCACAGAGATAAGCGATGAGATTTTTGCTGAGTACTACCAGGAACCGGAGAAGCGCAATGTACAGCAAAAGGATGAGCAAATATGAGTGCACAAGAACAGGACTCGGTGGTGAGTGAGGGGGAGGAACCTGAGTATCGCATCTACGTATCAAGCAAGGGCAATGAAGCAGTGATGCACAGTATACGCGGTGAGGAGGCATTGGAGTTAGACATCAGGTACATTGCAAGTCTTTATCCACATGACACAATTTACATACGGGAAGTAGTAGAGACAGTGGTTAGAGTGATCGAGCCGGGTTAGCCAGCCCCGATTAACATGCGGCCATTTTCAGCACGGCCCCTACTGACTGGCGCGGCTCATCTATTATGCTCAAACCTCATGTTAAGAGCGAAGCGTAGCGAGGTACGAGCGAAGCGTAGCGACGGGAGATGTACTAGTTACTGACAGCTAGTACATCTCTACACATATATGTCAGTTGTGTCAGGAGTGTCAGCAACTCCTGACTATACTGACAGAACTGACAGTGCTTACACGATACGCGGGCTGTCAGTAGTTTCTGGCAAACAATACTTACCGCGCTCTGGTGACAGGAGTTGCTTACCTCTCATCCGTTTGAGGGTCTGGTACACGTTGTCTTCGGTATAGCCGTACTCTCCAACCATGACCTCAACGATATCTCCAGTCTTGTGGCAGTATCCGGGCTTCGGGTACATGTTTAGTATGTCCTGTTGTGTCTTCCCCAAAGACGCGCCCGGCCCCTCCATTATCTGCTTGATAGACAGGTTGCTTGTTCCGTTCCACACAACCCGCGCCACGTCGTCATTATCGTCCTTGATACTGTACTGAAGTGGGTCATGCTCTTTGGTCAGGTTGTGTTTCTGGTGTAGTAGCAGCATGCCATTATCATCCTTGTGGTCAGGGTCAGGCATAATAGCCAGCCCTACACGAGAGACATTAATGAATGCAAGTGAGCCAGCGCCCTTATGCTGTATGCTGTTTACTTGCTGCTTCGTGTAGTGTCGCACCATAACCAGCGTTACCCCCGTCTCTTCAGCAAAGGATATGAGGGGTGACAAGGCGCGTCGTATCTCTTGATCTTTGTAGGAGTCTGCATCAATGGCAGATAGGATAGGATCAATCACAACGATTTTAGCATCCACCTTTGCTACTGCTTGTCTGAGTAGCGGCATGTCTTCAGCGATGCTAAACGGTCGCACAACCGGCTCACTATCATCTTCAATCCCGAACAGGGTCACGTCTTTAATAACAATCACCCTGTCCATATCCGCCCGTGCTTTTTTGAGCCGTGGCTTGATAGTGTCACCTACCCCGTCTTCATAGTCAACATAGACCGCGCCACCCTCAGTCAATTTGCTTCCATCTGGCATATCCCTACCTGTTGTCATGCGGGCTATGATGTCAAGCAGGATAGTCGTTTTGCCTACCCCTCCATCTCCATCAATGATAACCAGCTTGCCAACTGGAAAGAACGGCTTCCAATGCCAGCTAATCTTTTCCTCTTTGACTTCAGACAGGAGGGGCATACTGGCAAGATCATACCGATACCCTCCCTTGCTCAGAACTGGCACAACCGGTTCATGAAACCCGTTTGTCTTGTCCTGCTCCTGCTCCTCATCCAACTTAATTCGTGCTAAAAGCTCATCTATATTCACACTGCCACTACGACTACTTACCACTTCAAAACCCTTTCTTGCCTGTTCTGCTCAGGCTTTAACGATGATTATACTTCTGTAAATCGTCACGCTTCAGGAGGTACACGCTACCAATACGCTTTACAGGGATGTTCGGGGAGCGTTCCAGCCACATTCTAAGGGCATGGTACCTAGTCCCGGTTAGCTCTGCCGCCTGTTTCAGAGTCACGTGTGAGTCAAGCGACAACTCCTCAGCACGCTTTTCCAATACTGTCATAGGTCTCTCTCTCCTTAAATCAGGTTAACAATCAACTCGAAAAAATAGGCTACTGGGCATGGGCAGAAACCCAGTAGCAAAGGAAGAAAGAAGTGGTGGTAGTGAGTCACCGTATGAGGACGGGGTAACTCTGTTGATCGAATGGATAGCGGCACAAGCCACAGCAGAGTAAACCCGTCACCTAATTGTACCCGAACGCGAGGGGCAATTTAGTTGTTGAGCTTATCGTACTTCAGAAAAACCCCTCTGTCTAGAAAACGTGCCAGCCATACCGAAATCATCCCGATATATCGTTAACCCGTTCAGATGCCAACCTTGACAGTCGATC
>WNFM01286750.1_pt1 | contig 10128 bp, 10 predicted proteins | sample 5400271 | NCBI WGS metagenome assembly WNFM01 (sample SAMN13153352, study PRJNA577476) | soil metagenome | isolation source: 60 cm saprolite on Douglas fir-dominated hillslope | place: USA:California | collected 2013-09-17
TCCGGCGACTGCGTGAGGCGCAGGCCGGTGTGAGTGAGGGAGGCGGGCCGGAGCGTGACCAGGTGCAGCAGTGTCCCCCAGTTAGCGGACGGCCGGCTTGGGCCGGGCAGGCAGCCCGGTCGCCAGGGTCGAAGGGCCTGCCGTCGCGGGCCGCGTCTTTGAGGATGCCCAGGAACACGTCTGCCAGGGCCTTGGCAGCGGACGACTTGCACCGCTCGCACCTCTCGACCGCCCACCGGACCCGGTACTAGGAATACCGCACGATTGAATACCTGCCGTCCGCCGGTTCGATCATCCGCACCGAGCCCCGCGAGACCGTCAGCCCGCCCATAGCGCCGTGGGCACGCGCCTACGGCCTCGACCGCGACCCCGGCAGCGATACCCGCACGAGCCCGCTGCTTGGTCCCGGTCCCGGCTTCAACCGCGTCTACGCGATGAGCACCCGACCTGACCGAGCCGGTCACCATCGCCACCATGCCGGTCAGCGGCGGCCCGCCGTGCCTGTTGCTGATCGACGGGACACACCGGCTCTTCAAAGGCCATGCCACCGGAGCTGCCGAGCTGCCTGCCTATGTGCTCACCGAGGCCAAGACCCTCGCGACCCGCACCCTGCGCTGAAGCTGAAGCCGCCTGCCGGGACAGCGGGCGCGCCCGCCTTCCCCGCCCAGGCACAACGGGAAAGGAGCCGGCCATGACCGGCATGATCACGGTCACCATCTGGCACAACGTGACCCACGACGCCGCCGGGCGGCACACCGGCCCCCTGGGATTCACCCCCGGCGACCAGATGGTGAAGGTCTTCACCTACCAGGCCGAACCATGCGGGCGCCCGCCCGGGGAGATCGCCGAGCACGCGTCCGCCGCTTTCAACGGCGCTCCGTGCCGCCCGCGTACGCGCCTGGCCGGGCCGCGGCGGGCATGGCCGGGATGGGGCGCGGCGCTTCCGGCGTGAACTCGCCCGTGCCTCGCGGGCGGCCCGGCCCGCGGCACCAGCAGAAGGCGGCCCGCGATCGGCCCCCATGTCCGCTGACCTGCGACCAAGATTGCGTTCATAATCAAGCATAACGTTCATATTTATGAACGCCACGTAATGAACCCCCTGAGACCCTGGAGGGGCAATGAGGACGCGCACCCGCGCCGGCCGTTTTCTCCCCGCCGTCGCCGCAATGGCGGGATCAGCCCTGGTACTCACCGCATGCGGCAGCGCGGCGTCGTCGGCCGGCAGCAGCGGGCAGTCGAACCTCGCGTCGGTGTCGATGGGGATCGAGCCGTGGATCGGCTACGCGCCGTGGTACATCGCGCAGAAGGAAGGCTACTTCGCGAAGTACGGCCTCAGCGTCAACATCGTGAACTTCCAGCAGGATGCCGACCGCAACGCGGCACTGATCGCCGGCCGCACCGACGTCTCGAACATCGACACCGGCCGGACGATCCAGTTCGCGTCGAAGGGTGAGCCGGGCGTGCCGCTGCTGCTGGAGGACGACTCGAACGGCGCCGATGCCATCATGTCGGTCAAGTCGATCTCCACTCCCGCGCAGCTGGCCGGCCAGTCGGTCGCATACGAGTTCGGCACCACGAGCGACCTGCTGCTGCACTACTACCTGCTGCAGCACAACATGACATTCAGCTCGGTCAAGTCGGTCAACGTGCCCGCTGCCGACGCTGGCACGCTGCTGATCGCCGGGAAGAACAAGGTGGTCGTCACCTACCAGCCCTACATCAGCGAGGCCACGAGCAACCCGAACGGCGGCAACGTCCGCACCTTCTTCTCCAGCGCGCAGGCACCGGGGCTGATCAGCGACTTCCTGGTCGCGAACAAGTCCTGGCTCGCGGGCCACGCCAAGCAGGCCCGGGAGCTGGTCGAGGCGTGGAGCGCCTCGATTGCCTTCTTCCAGGCGCACCGCCAGCAGGCGATCGCCATCATGGCCCAGGGCATCGGCGCCACCGCCGCCTCGCTGGCCCCGATCTTGCCCGGCGTCATCCTGTACTCGGTGGGCCAGAACCTGTCGCTGGTCGGCTCGGGACAGCTGGCCAGAGAGTACCTGGCGATCGGGAAGACGCTGCAGGCCATGGGACAGATAACGCATCCGGTCTCGCTGGGCTTGGTGGCGAACTTCAGCTTCCTTCGGTGAGGCAGCGCGTGGGCATGACGTCAGATCCCGCGCCGGGAACGCTGCCGCGCCGCGAGGCAGGCGGCAGGCCGGCCGGGGCGGGACGGCGTGCCTCGCGAGGCCGTTCCCGGGTCCGGCTGTTCGAGCCGGTCTCCGGGCGCGTCTACCTGACCCTGGCCGTCGGCGGGCTCTGCGCCTTCTTCGCTCTCTGGTCGGGCCTCAGCTACGGTCATGCGGTCAACCCGCTGTTCCTGCCGACGCCGACGCAGGTCTGGCAGGCCGCCGTGTCCGAGTACCAGAGCGGGCTGCTGCTGTCCGACATCGGCGCGAGCGTGGAGCGGATCGTGCTCGGCTTCATCATCAGCTCCGCGTTCGCGGTCCCGATCGGTATCGTCATGGGGGCGTACAAGCTGGCCGAGGCTAGCCTCGAGCCCACCATCGACTTCATCCGCTACATGCCCGCGGTGGCGTTCATCCCGCTCACGCTCATCTGGTTCGGCACGTCACTGACCCAGAAGCTCGTGATCTTGTTCATCGGCATCTTCTTCCAGGAAGTGCTGCTGGTGATGGACAACGTCAAGACGGTGCCCCGGCCGCTCATCGACATCTCCTACACGCTCGGCCTGTCCCAGCTGCAGATCCTGCGCAGCGTGGTCTTCCGCGCGGCGCTGCCCGGGATCGTCGACACGCTGCGTATCTCGATGGGGTGGGCCTGGACCTACCTGGTCGTCGCCGAGCTCGTCGGGGCCTCGAACGGCCTCGGCTTCCAGATCCAGCAGGCCGAGCGCTACCTGAACACCCCGGAGATCATCCTCGGCATCATCGTCATCGGGATTCTCGGCCTCATCTTCGACTTCAGCTTCAAGGCGATCTACGCCAGGTCCTTCCCCTACATGTCTCAGGGCAGGCGGTGACGATGGCGGATCGACTCGCGCTGCGCGGGGTCGGCAAGACCTTCGCGACCAGGAGCGGCCAGCTCCGCGCGCTCGATGACATCCGGCTCACGCTGGCCGACGGCGAGTTCGTCTCGGTGGTCGGCGCGTCGGGGTGCGGCAAGTCGACGCTGCTGCGGATCGTCGCGGGCCTCGAGGAGGCCACCGAGGGCGAGCTGGTGCTCGACGGCGCGCCGCTGGTCGGGCCGGGCCGGGACCGCGGGATGGTGTTCCAGCAGTACACGCTGTACCCGTGGCTGTCAGCCCAGGCGAACGTCGAGTTCGGCCTGCGTCATCTCCCGCGCGCGAAGCGGGCGGGAGTGGCCCGCGACCACCTCGCGGTCGTCGGCCTGGCCGACTTCGCCGGCCACTACCCGTCCCAGCTGTCCGGCGGCATGCAGCAGCGGGTCGCGATAGCCCGGGCCCTGGCGCTGCGCCCGAGCATCCTGCTCATGGACGAGCCGTTCGGCGCGCTCGACGCGCAGACCCGCGGCCTGATGCAGGAGCTGCTGCTGTCCATCTGGGAGCATGACCGGCTGGCCGTGCTGTTCGTCACCCACGACATCGAGGAGGCGATCTTCCTGGCCGACCGCGTCTGCGTGCTCGCGGCGAGGCCGGGGCGGGTCCGCGAGTTCATCGACGTGCCGCTGGCCCGGCCGCGGCGCTTCGACCAGCAGACTCTTCCCGAGTTCCTGCAGCTCAAGCAGCACGTCCGGGACCTCATCCACGATGAGGCGGCCCGCAGCGCCGGGTTCGCCGACGTGCTGAAGTGAACCGGAAGTGACCCGGAGGGCGGCCGTCCGAGAAGCCGACGACAGCAACGCGGCCGAGGCGAGGCTGGGCAACCGCTCGGTCACGCGCGCGCTGGCCATCCTGGGGCTGCTCGCGGACGCGGGCCGTCCCATGACGCTCGCCGAGATCGCCGCCGAGCAGAGGCTGCCGAAGAGCAGCGTGCTCAGCCTGCTCCGGGCCCTGGCCGGGTCGGAGTTCGCTGTCACCGACGAGCGCGGCCGATACTCCGTGGGGCTGCGCAGCTTCGAGGTCGGCGCCGCCTACCTGCGGTCCATGACGCCGGTCCGCGCCGCCGAGAGCGAGCTTCAGGCCCTGACCGAGGCGCTGGGCGCGACATCGCATTTCGCCGTCCTGGAGGGGGACGAGGTCGTCTATCTGGCCAAGCACGACCCGCCGGGGGCCGGGCTGAGGCTGGCCAGCTCCGTCGGCGCCCGCCTGCCCGCGGCGACGACGGCCGTGGGAAAGGCGCAGCTCGCCCACGGCCCATGGTCATCCGCCCGTCCCGGGGCGCTCGGCGGACCCGGGGCAGGCCCCGGCCTGGCCGCCGAGCTCGAGGCGGTGCGCGCGCTCGGCTACGCGCTCGACGAGGGGCAGACCATGCCCGGGATCCGCTGCGTGGCGGCGCCGGTGTTCAGCCTGGGCGACTGCTGCGGGGCCATTGGCGTGAGCTACCTGATCCACAGCGGCCTGCAGCTGGAGATCGTGGCCCGGGCCGTCGTCGCCGCGGCCGTCCAGGCCTCCGCGCGCCTGGGCGCCCCCCGCACGCGCGAGCGGGCGGGCTGAGCGTGCCCCCCGACCACGAGCCAACGGCAGACGGCCAGCACGCGGGCGCCGGGACCGGGCCGGTGGCCTGCGTTCTGCTGGAAAAGGACCTGACGCTGCGGCTCGGATCGAGAGAGCTGGCCGCTCCCGAGGCCGGCCAGGCGCTCGTCCGCGTCGAGTGGGCCGGCGTCTGCGGCTCCGACCTGCACGTCCTTCGGACCGGAGCCTGGGTGTCCCGCTGGCCGGCGACGCTCGGCCACGAGGTGGCCGGGATCGTCGAGTCGTGTCCCGGCGGCGAGGTGGCGCCCGGGACGCCCGTGGTCGTGGACTCACGCATGCCCTGCCGGACTTGCGACGGCTGCGCCGAGGCGCCGAACTTGTGTTACCGGCTGGCCTGGGTGGGAGAGGCCTGCCCGGGCGGGTTCGCCAGCCACCTCGTGGTCCCGGCGAGCGGGCTCGTCGCCTGCCCGCCCGGGCTCGAGCTCTCGGTCGCCGTGCTCGCTGAGCCGCTCGCTGTGGCCATGCACGCCGCCGGCAAGCTGCCGCGGCCCCCGACGCGGGTGCTGCTGCTCGGCTACGGGCCGGTCGGCGCGCTGCTGCATCTGGAGATCACCCGGCGCTGGCCCCAGGCCACGGTCGCCGTGTCCGAGCCCGACGCCGGCCGGCGCCAGCTCGCGTCGGCCCTCGGCGCCGGGGCGGCCGCGGCCGCGGGCGGGCGCTGGCCGGTCGTCATCGACGCCGCGGGATACCGCGGCTCGCTGGCGGACGCGGTGTCCGCCGCCGCGAACGGCGGCATGGTCCTGGCGGTGGCGCTGGGACACGACGTGGCCGAGATCCGCCCGGCGCGGATCGTCGAGTCCGAGCTGACCGTGGCCGGGTCCATCGGCTTCGATGCCGAGCTGCCCGACGCGGTCGCAGTCCTGGCGGCTGACCCTGGCCGGTGGCGCCCGCTGATCACCGAGGCGGTGCTGCTCGAGGAGGCGGCGGGCCGCCTGCGCCAGCTCACGGCCGCGCCCGCGGCCGGAAAGGTGGTGATCAGGCCGTGAGGACGGCAGATGCCGTGGCGCACCTGGCCGCCCACCGGGTCCGGGATCTCCCGGCCTACCAGCCCGGGCGCCGCAGCCCGGGCCCGCAGGCGGGAAAGCTCTCGTCGAACGAGTCGCCGCTCGGCCCGGGTCCGGCGGTGCGCTCGGCGCTGGCCGCGGCGGTGGCGTCGGTGAACCGCTACCCCGAGGACTCCGGCGTCGCCGGGCGGCTGGCGGCAGATGCCGGCGTGCAGGCCGATCAGCTGATCCTGACCAACGGCAGCGACGAGCTCTGCTACCTGCTGGCCTGGATCTTCCTCGGCCCCGGGCGGGTCGCGGTCGCGGGTGACCCCTGCTACCAGATTGACGCTACGGTGACCGTCCTGGCTGGCGCGGCGCTACGGCGGGTGCCGCTGCGGGGCGGCGCCCACGACCTCGAGGCGATGGCCGAGGCCGCGCAGGACGCGGCGCTGGTGTGGCTGCCGTCGCCGCACAATCCGACCGGCGCCGCGGTCGGCCCGGCCGAGCTCGACATGTTCCTCGGCCGGGTCCCGCCCGGCTGCGTCGTGGTCCTCGACGAGGCCTACCGGGCGTTCGCCGACCCGTCTGGCTGGCCGGATGTGCCGCGGCTGCTGGGCGAGCACCCGAACCTGCTGGTCCAGCGGACGCTGTCCAAAGACTGGGGGCTGGCTGGCCTGCGAATCGGCTACGCGCTGGCAGCACCGCCGGTCATCGCGGCGCTGAGCCGGGTGCGCCCCCCGTTCAGCGTCAGCTCGGTCGCCATGGCCGCCGCGGAGGCCGGCCTGCGCGAGGAAAGCTGGCGCCAGATGTCCGTGGCCCGGGTGCGGGAGGAGCGCGCGCTGCTGGAGCGGGAGCTCGCCGGGCTCGGCATCGAATACTTCCCGAGCCAGGCCAACTTCGTCACCGCCCGCCTCGACTATGCCCGGCTCACCACCGCGCTGGAAGCCTCAGGCATCGTCGTCCGCTCGGGCGAGGATCTCGGCCTGCCGGGGTGGGTGCGCATGTCCATCGGCTGGGCTCCGCAGATGGCCATGCTGCGCCGGGTGCTCCGGACGCTCTTCGACGGCGACACGACAAGGAGACGCGCATGACGACCAGCGGGCCGATCCGGGTGATCGGAGTGTGGGACGAGCTCGGCGACGACGAGCGATCCCGGGCGCTGGACCGCGGCCTGGCCCAGATCTTCGACCCGGCGCTGCGGGACGGTGTCGCCGAGATCATCGAGGACGTCCGGGCCAACGGCGACGCCGCGGTCGCGCGGGCGCTGCGCCGCTTCGACCGGTGCGACGTCGACGCCGCGGCCCTGCGGGTGACCGACGACGAGTTCGCCGCAGCGCGCAAGTCGGTGTCGCCCGCGCTGCTGGAGGCCATCCGGGACGGCATCGACCACGTGCGCCGGTTCAACGAGCAGGTGGCGGCGCGCGGGGACTGGAGCTTCGAGAGCGAGCCGGGGCTCACCGTCGGCGAGAAGGTGAGCCCCATCGCTAGCGCTGGCCTGTTCGTGCCCAGCGGCAAGGCGTCGTATCCCTCCGTGCTGGTGCAGATCGGCACGCCTGCCGTCGTCGCCGGCGTGCCGGAGATCGCCGTCGTGGTGCCGCCGGTGCCGGGCTCCGCGGGTGCCGTCGACGAGGCGGTGCTGGTCACGGCCGATGAGCTGGGCATCCGCGCGGTGTTCCGGGCCAACGGCCCGGCCGGCGTGGCGGCGCTCGCCTTCGGGACCGAGACATTCCCGAAGGTGCGGAAGATCCTCGGCCCGGGCAGCCCCGCGGTCACCTGCGCCCAGGTGGAGGTGCAGCGTTACGGCGTCGTCACGACCATGCTGCTCGGCCCGAGCGAGAGCCTCATCATCGCTGACGACAGCGCCGACGTCAGGCTGCTCGCGGCCGATCTCTTGAACGAGGCGGAGCACGGTCCGGACTCCTCCAGCCTGCTCGTCACCGATAGCGCGGCGCTGCTGGCCAACGCGCAGCTGGAGGTGACCAGGCAAATGGAGGCGCTGCCTGAGCCGCGCCGGGCGTACGCGGCTGCGGCGCTGGGAACCAACGGCGGGGCGGTCCTGGTCCGCGACCTGGCCCAGGCGGCCGAGGTCGCGAACGCGTACGCGCCCGAGCATATGCAGATCGCGGTGCGCGACGAGGATGCCGTCCTCGGCTCCATCCAGCACGCGGGCGAGATCCTGCTCGGGCAGTGGACGCCCGTCTCCGCGGCGAACTTCCTCATCGGGTGCCCGGCATCGCTGCCGACTAGCGGCTTCGCGAAGGTGAGCGGCGGCGTCACGGTGGACGCGTTCCGCAAGCGGACGGCCGTCGCGCGGGCGGACCGGCGCTCGCTGACCCGGATGAGCGGGTCCATCCTCGAGCTGGCCGGCCACGAGGGGTTCCCCGCCCACGAGGCCGCCGTCCGAATCCGGCTCGAGCTATGACCCGGCTGGCCACGGCGGTGGTCGTCCGGCCGGGCGGCACCACGGCCGCCGACGTGCTCGCCGTGGCCAGGGACGCGGCGCCGGTCGAGCTGTCCGCCGAGGCAACCGCCGCGATGCGCGCATTCCGGCAGGTCGTGGAGCAGCTCGCCGCCGGGGCCGCCCCCGTGTACGGGATCTCCACCGGCTTCGGCGCCCTCGCCGACCGGCACATCGGCCCCGAGCAGCGGGTCCAGCTGCAGCACCGCGTCGTGCGCTCGCACGCGGCCGGCCTGGGCGATCCGGTCGACGCCGAGGTGGTGCGGGCGATGATGTTCCTGCGGCTGAAGACGCTGGCGTCCGGGCGCACCGGGGCCCGCCCGCTGATCGCCGCCACCCTGGCCGCGATCCTGAACGCTGGTATTACCCCGCTCGTGCCGCGCCACGGATCCCTGGGCTGCAGTGGCGACCTCGCGCCGCTGGCGCATTGCGCCCTGGTGCTGATTGGCGAAGGGGAGGCGGCGGGGCCGGATGGGCGCGTCGGGCCGGCCCGCGAGATCCTGGCCGCGGCCGGAATCGAGCCGGTGCGGCTGGCCGCGAAGGAGGGCCTCGCGCTCATCAACGGCACGGACGGCATGCTGGGGATGCTCATCCTCTCGCTGGCGGATCTCGCCCGGCTGTGCACGGTGGCCGACATCACGGCCGCGATGAGCACCGAGGCGCTGCTCGGTACCGACCAGGTGCTGCTGCCGTCCCTGCACCTGCCGCTCCGCCCGCATCCTGGCCAGGCGGCGAGCGCCGACAACATGCTGCGCCTCCTGGCCGGCTCGCAGATCGTGGCCTCGCACCGGCTCGACGAAACGCGCGTCCAGGACGCGTACTCGCTGCGCTGCGCGCCGCAGGTGGCCGGCGCGGTACGGGACACGCTGGCACATGCCAGCCAGGTCGCGGACCGCGAGCTTGCCGCCGCCATCGACAACCCGGTGGTCCTCGACGACGGCACCGTGTCCTCGAACGGCAACTTCCACGGCGCACCCCTGGCTTACGTCCTCGACTTCCTGGCGATCGCCGCGGCCGACCTGGGCTCGATGTCCGAGCGCCGCACGGACCGGATGCTGGACCCGGCCCGCTCGGGCGGCCTGCCGGCCTTCCTCGCCGCCGATCCCGGCGTGGATTCCGGGCTCATGATCGCCCACTACACGCAGGCGGCGATGGTATCGGAGAACAAGCGGCTGGCCGTGCCGGCCAGCGCCGACTCGATCCCGACCTCGGCCATGCAGGAAGACCATGTCTCGATGGGCTGGAGCGCGGCGACCAAGCTCCGCGCCGCCACCGCCAACCTCGCGCGGATTCTCGCCATCGAGCTGGTCGCGGCCGCTCGCGCGATCGACCTGCGGGCCCCGCTGTCGCCCGGGCCGGCGACGGGGTGCGTCGTCGAGGCGCTGCGCGAGGTGGTGCCCGGTCCGGGCCCGGACCGGCACCTGGCCCCGGAGCTCGCCGCGGCCGAGCGGCTGGTCACGTCCGGGCGTGTCGTCGAGGTGGCGGCGAGCGCCGCCGGGCCCCTTGCCTGACGTGACCCGCGCCCGGGATCTGAGCCGCGTGCCGGGCGCGGACGCGGCGCCGGCGGCGGAGATCCGCTCGCTGCTTCGGGCCGGGAAGCCGTCGGCCGCGGCCGTACTCGCCGCGCGGCTGATCGCGGCGTCCTTCGGGCTGGACGTCCGCTCGGTCGAGTTCACCCTCGACGAGTACAGCCTCAACTCCGTGAGCGGGCGCGTGCACCTCGGGGTCGGCACCGTCCGCTTTTTCAAGTTCCACCAGGAGGAGAGTGAGGAGGCCCACGTCGGCGAGTACTACCGGACCGGTCTCCTGGACGCGGCCGGCCTCCCCGTCGAGGTGCCGGTCGCGGTGAGCACGGCGCCCGGCCGCCAGATCGCGCTGTATGAGCTGCGGACCGAGCCACGGCTGGCCGATGTCTGCCTTGACATCGAGCGACGAGATGGCCCGGCCGCCCGCCTGCCCGTCTCGCTCCTCGCCGCTCGCCGGGCACTCGACGCCCAGGTCGGCTCGGTGCTCGTCTCGACGCTCCG
>WNFM01304902.1_pt1 | contig 10128 bp, 11 predicted proteins | sample 5400271 | NCBI WGS metagenome assembly WNFM01 (sample SAMN13153352, study PRJNA577476) | soil metagenome | isolation source: 60 cm saprolite on Douglas fir-dominated hillslope | place: USA:California | collected 2013-09-17
GCACTCCGCGACCGCCGCGATCACCTTGTCTGCCTGGCGCGCGATGAGCGGCTGCCCGAGCTCGCCGATCCGGCCGAGGATCGCGACATCGGTCTGCATCCGCAGCTCGACCGGTCCGTCGCCGGTCATCGAGAGGTCGACGAACGCGCGGACCGCTCCCCCCACCCGTTGATCCGCGGCGTCGGCACGCAGACGCGCGGTGCCCGCCGCCTCGTCGCTCGACTCGGCCCGGACCGTCCCCGCGAGGGCAAGCTTCACCGGACCGAGGCGGACATCGAGCGTGCCCCGGACGCCGTCGCCGTCGGGTACGAGGTCGCGCGTGCCCGGAACGCAACCCGCGGCACGCTGAAGGTCCATCACGATCGCCCAGACGTCCTTCCGTGGGGCATCGACCGTGATGCGGTGGTCCAGCTTCACGACGGCACCCGAGCGCGGAGCTTGAAGCGCTGGATCTTCCCGGTCGCCGTCTTCGGGAGCTCGCCGACGAGCTCGATCCAGCGCGGCCGCATGTGGCTCGGGAGCCGCTCGGCGCAGAGCGCACCGAGGTCGGCCGTGAGCGATGCCGCCGGGCGGCGCGCGACCACGTAGGCGCACGCGCGGACGAGCCCGTCGGCATCGGGATGTCCGACGACCGCGCACTCGATCACGTCGGGATGTCCGAGCAGGACGGCCTCGACCTCGCCGGGTGATACCCACTGCGCCCCGACCTTGAGCATGTCGTCGTCGCGGCCGAGGTGGTAGTAGTGGCCCTCCGCCAGGCGATAGCGATCGCCGGTGACGACCCAGCCGCCGCGGAATACCCTCTCGGTCGCCTCGGGCCGATCGTGGTAGCCGATCGCGGTCGATCCGCCGCGGACCCAGAGCGTGCCTTCCGCGGCATCGGCCCCGTCCGCGTCGACAACGCGCGCCTCGTACCCCGGAATGACGCGGCCGGACGAGCCCGGCACGACATCGTCGACGCGGTTCGAGATCGCGATGTTGCCGATCTCGGTCGACCCGATCCCATCGAGGACCGGAACGCCGAACCGCTTGCGCCAGCGCTCGAGCAGCGGGGCCGGCAGCGCCTCACCGGCCGAGATGCAGAGCCGGAGGGACGAGGGGTCCGCGGGGGTGCCATCCTCCGCCGCGGCAAGGAGCGCGGCGTACGCGCTCGGCACCGAGTAAAGGAGCGTCGGCCGCTCGGCCCCGATCAGCCGCCAGGCGCGCTCGGCGGAGAACCGCTCCGGGTCGAGGATGACCGACGCGCCCGCGGCGAGCGGGATGACCATCCCGTTGCCGAGGCCGTACGAGAAGAAGAGCTTCGCCGTGCTGTACACGCGATCTGCCGCCGTCACGCGCGCGATGTGCCGGCCGTGGCCCTCCGTCGGGAACATCGCGCCGCGCTGCGTGTGCATGACGGCCTTCGGCGAGCCGGTCGTGCCGCTCGAGTATTGCCAGAAGCACATGTCGTCGGCGCGGGTCGGGACCGGGTCGACCTGACCCATCCCAGCGACAAGGAGATCCGAGTCCGCCTCGGTGATCGCGAAGCGCGCGCCGCAATCCTTCTGGAGCACGGCGAGGTCTTCCGGCCGGGCGAATGTCGAGAGCGGCACGGCGACCGCGCCGATCTTCACGGCGCCGAGGAACGCGGCCATGAACTCCGGTGAATCGCGGAGGACGATCGCGACGCGGTCGCCGCGCTGGAGCCCGCGATCGCGCAGGGCGCCGGCGGCGCCATCCTGCATCGCCGCGACGTCGGCGTAGGTGAGCGCCGCCCCGCCGTACCGGAGCGCCGTCGCGGCGCCGCGCCCGGCCGCGCAGCGCGCGTCGGCGAGCGCGCTCGCGAGGTTGAAGGTCGCTAGAGGTATTTGCGGCCCGCGAGCTTGTCGGGGACCTGGAGGCCGAGGGCGCTGATCTTTGGATCCATCTCCGCGATGTAATCCGCCCGCATCTTCCCGTTGGTCCGCTTCTTGAGGCCCCACTCGATGTAGCGCTCGTCGCGGGCCGATTCGGAGCGCCCGAACATGTCGAGCCCGACGACGTACCACTTGTCGATCGACCGTTGCGCCGCGATCCGCCCCTCTTCGGTCTCCATCATCTTCTGGAGCTGCTGCTCGCCGTACATGACGTGACCCTTCTCCTCGCGCAGGATCGTCGGGAGCACGTCGTCCGTCGGGACGAACGACGAGCCGACCATCTCGTCCAGCTGGTACTCGCCGACCTTGTCGATGAGGAAGCCGAACGCCGCGAAGTCGCCCCACTCGGGCATGTCCACCTTGAACGCGTCGACCTCCCGCTTCGAACGGGGTCGGAAGAGGATGTCGGAGCGGTCGAGACCGACCATCCCGAGCATCCGCAGGAACTTCCGGCAGTGGTCGATCTCTTCCGACGCGATGCGCGCCACGCGCCACTGGTCGTCGACCGTCGGCGCGCGCAGGGTCCAGTGATCGACGTAGATGTGCGGGCCGCCGATCTCACAGTCGGCCTGGATCGTCAGGAGGCGGGTCAGCAGCTCGCGATATTCGTCGGGCATCTTGCCGAAATCCTTCGGCTCGATGCGGTCCGTGAACTGCGCCACCGACCCGCCTCCTTCTTCTCTGCCGGCTAGCCGCCGAGCTTCCGGTCCTGCGCGCTCTGCATGAACGTGCGGTCGATCATCTTCGTGATGTCGACCTTGGCGATGTTCGGGTTGCCGGGGCCGAGGATCGCGATGGCGTCCTTGAACTGGATGACCTCGGGGAAGAGGTACGCGGTCGTGACTTCGTTCATGAAGAAGTCGTACGCCGCGTCGAGCGCGGTCTGGTCCGTGAGCTTGAAGTACTTCCCGAGGACGGCGGTGGCACCCGGCTTGTCGGCCTTCATCTTCGCGCGGGCGATCGTCAGCGAGTCAACGTACGCCTGCACGGTGTCCTTGTTCGCGTTGAGGAACTTCCGGTCCATGATCACGCCCGTGTTCGCCGCCGGCAGCTTCTGGCCGGCAAGGTCGACGAGGACGTTCAGACCGGCCTTCACGAGCTCGAGGTCTTCCGGCGGGTCGTCCACGCCGGCGTCGATGGAGCCCGCCAGGAGTGCCGCCGTGCGGTTCGCGTGCGAGCCGACGGCGACGATGGTGACGTCCTTGTCGGGGTCGAGGCCCGCGGCCTTCAGGGCCGCGCGGGTCGCGATGTCGCTCGATCCGCCGGCGTTCGAGACGCCGACCTTCTTGCCCTTCAGGCCCGCGACCGTGGTGATGCCCTTCGCTCCGTACAGCTTGTACGGGTAGACCGGGGCCAGGTTGGCGACGAGCACGAGGTCGGCCCCACCGGCGTTCGCGCTCAGCGCCTCGGCGCCGCCGAACTGCCCGATCTGGATCTGGTTCGCGAGGAGCGCCGCGCTCGTCTGCGCACCGCCGTTGATCGACTGGAGATCCACGTCGAGGCCGTTGTCCTTGAAGACGCCCTTCTCGAACGCGTACCACGCGAACCAGTCGTCGGCGCTGATGTTGCTGTACGCCGCGATGACCTTCGTGCAGCACGGGCGCGGGGTCTTCGTCGCGGCGGCCGCAGCCGACGTCGCGGCCGCCGGCGCGGACGTCGCCGGCGCACCGGCGCCGCCAGCGCACGCTGTGGCGAGGATCGCGAGGACCGCGATGAGGGTCGCGAGGATCTTGCTCATTGACCCACCCTTTCCGCTATCGCCGGATCTGAGGACGCCACGACTGGAATCGATTCTCGATACGTTGGAAGATCGTGGTGAGGATCATGCCGGTGCCGGCGATGAGGATCACCGCCGCCAGCATCTTCGGCGTCTGGAACGTCTGCCCTGAGATCGCGATCAGCTGGCCGACCCCGTGCTTCGCCGCGATGAGCTCGCCCACGACGACGCCGGTGAGCGCGTGCCCCACCCCGAGGCGGAACCCCGTGAGGATGAACGGGACCGATCCGGGGAGGACCACACGCTGGAAGATGAGCGCGTCGGACGCGCCGAACGAACGAGCGACGCGGAGGAGCGCCGCTTCGGTGTTCCGCACCCCGGCCATCGTATTGATGATGATCGGGAATAGCGCGCCCAAGAAGATCACGGCGATCTTCGACTGAATGTCGATCCCGAACCAGATGATGAACAGCGGGATGAGCACGATGCGCGGCGTGCTGTAGAAGAAGTTCACCAGAGGATCCATCGCGTACTGGAACCGCGTGTACCAGCCCATCCCGAGCCCGATGAGCAGCCCGATGACGATCGCCAGGCCGAAGCCGATCCCCAGCTCTTCGCCACTCGTCGCGATGTCGAGCCCGATATCGCCGGTCTGGAACAGGAGCACGAACGCCTGCGCGACGTCGGTCGGACCCGGCAGGAACAGGACCGGCATGATCCGCGCGTTCGCGACGAGCTGCCAGACCGTCAACACGAACGTGACGCTCAGGATGCCGACGATCAGCGGCTCGTACTGTCTCGCGCGGCTCGGCTCGACCACCGAGCGCCGCTCACGGGTCGGCGCCTTGTCGCCCGTCGTCGTCGGCATGAGCCGGTCGGCTTCCTTGATGCTCACGCCGCCGGCACCCCCGCGATGAGCCGCTCGGCCGGCACGGCGAGCTCCTCCTGGATCGACTCCCAGATCTGGTCCTCGTACGTGAGGAACTGCGGGTCGCGCTTGATCCGCAGGTCGCGCGGGCGCGACAGCTTGATGTCGACGACCGTCTTCACCCGGCCTGGACGGCGGGTGAACACGATGACGCGGTCCGCAAGGTAGATCGCCTCCTTGATGTCGTGGGTGATGAACAGCGCGGTCTTGCGGGTCTTCGACCAGATCTTCAGGAGCTCGAGCTGCATCATCTCCCGCGTCTGCGCGTCGAGGGCCGCGAACGGTTCGTCGAGCAGGAGCATCTCCGGGTCGGTGAGGAGGGCGCGCGCGAGGTTCACCCGCTGCTGCATACCGCCGCTCAATTCCCCGGGAAAGGCGTCCTCGAAGCCGGCGAGACCCACGAGCTCGATCTGCTGCTTCGCGCTCGCGATCGCCTCCTGCTTCGCCATGCTCCGCTGCGCCTCGACGCCGAAGATGACATTCCCGAGCACGGTGCGCCACGGGAGGAGGCCGGGCTGCTGGAAGACCATCGCCCGGTCGGGCCCCGGCTTCGTGATCTCGCGCCCGTCGAGGGTCAGGCTGCCGCCGGAGATCGGGATCAGGCCGTCGACGGCGTTGAGGAACGTCGTCTTCCCGCAGCCGGATGGCCCGACGATCGCGACGAACTCGCCGTCCGCTATGGAGAGGTCGACGCCCTGGGCCGCGGTGAAGAGCGTCCGCGATCGCTGGAGCCAGTACTCGATGACGACGCCCTTCGCGGAGAGCTTCGCGGAGCGGTCGTACATCCGCGTGTTAGCTCAGCTTCCCGTCGCTCGGATGCGGCTCGTTGCGAAGCAGGTAGCCGAAGCGTTCCTTCGCCTTGCGCTTCGTCTCGGGGCTCGGGGTGTTCACCGGCGGGAAGTCCGCCTTCCACTCCCACGGCCGGGTCGCATCGATGATCGCCCGCGAGCTGTGGCCCTTGCGGTCCTTCGGGATCCGCGGATCGAGCGGGCCGCTCCAGGCGCGCTTGATGATGTCGATCGACTCGACCGGGTCGGACCGCGTGCTCATCGCCCAGACGACGTCATTCAGGTCCATCACGTCGATGTCCTCGTCCACGACGATCACGTAGCGGCCGAGGTACGCGCCGGCGTGGACGGTGGCGGCGAGGTGCCCGACCTGGCGGGCATGGCCGGCGTAGCGCTGCTCGATGCTGACGGCGTTGAACAAACGTGATCCGCCGACCTCGTGGCACCAGACGCCCTTGATGCCCGGGACGCCGACCGCCTCGAGCTCCGAGCGGAGCAGCGCCGAGCGGAGGAAGGCGCGGTAGAAGGACTGCTCGTCCGGCGGCTGGTTCGGCGGCGAGCCGAGGATGATCGGATCGTTGCGGTAATAGAGCGCCTCGACCTGCATGAACGGCTCTGGCCGGGCGTCGCTCGCGTAATAGCCGGTCCACTCGCCGAACGGCCCTTCGACGATGCGCTCTTTCGGGTCGACCCAGCCTTCGATCACGAGCTCGGCGTCCGCGGGGAGCGGGAGCCCGGTGACGGGGCCCTTCACCACGCGGTATGGCTCGCCCCGAACGCCGCCGGCCCAGTCGTACTCGGTGAGTCCGAACTGGACCTCGGTCGCGGCGGCGAGGAAGAGCAGCGGGTCACCGCCCGCGACGAACGCGATCGGCATCTTCTCGCCGCGCGCCATCCACGCGTCGCGGTGCATCCGGCCGTGCTTGCCGGGCGAGATGTAGAAGCCGAGCTTGTTCTTGTCGTGGACCATCACGCGGTAGCAGCCGAGGTTCACCCAGCCGTTGTCCGGGTCGCGCGTGATGTCGAAGCTCCCGGTCCCGATGTACCGGCCGCCGTCGTCCTCGTGCCACTTCGGCGCGGGGAACATCGTCATGTCGACGTCGGCGCCGCGCTTCACGTTCTCGAAGATGGGGCCGTCCTTCACCTCGATCGACGGGATCGGCTCGATCCCGGCGGAGACCCGCTTCTGCCACGCGCGCACGAGCTCCTCCGGAGACAGCTTCGGGTCGAGGCCCAGCGTGAGCGCGAGCCGCGGGAACCAGCCGAGGCCGTTCGAGAGGACGCGAAAGCCCTTCTTGTAGCCGGGGATCTCGTCGAAGAGGAGCGCCGGAGTGCCATGAACGCGACCGGCGAGCTCCGTGGCCATGCCGATCTCGTCCTCCGCCCGGGCGCCGCGCACGACGCGCAGCTCGCCGAGGTCGTCGATCCGCTTCAGCCAGTCGCGGAGGTCGCGGAAGGTGCGGGTCGGGCGCTCGGCGACAGCCATCCCCATCTCCCCACCCTCGCCCATGGGGGCCGAGGGTCAATTGGCAAAATGGTTATACCACTGAGCAGGGCTCGGCGAGGATCATTTCCCCTTGTATTGCGGTTTCCGCTTCTCGGTGAACGCCGTCACGCCCTCGCGGGCGTCCTCCGACGCGAACAGGCGACCGACGGCCTCGTGCTCGTAGAGCATCCCGTCCTGGAACGGCATCCCGCCGCCAAGTACGGTCGCGAGCTTGATCTTCCCCATCGCGAGCGTCGGACCGGTCGCCATCTTCGTGGCGTACTCGTGCACCTTCTCCTGCAGCTCCGCTGCCGGGTAGACCTCGTCGACGATGCCCAGCTCCTTCGCCTGCGCCGGGGCGACAGCCGCGCCGCGGAGCATGAGATCGAGCGCCTTCTGCCGGCCGATGAGCCGCGGGAGCCGCTGCGTGCCACCGGTACCCGGGAGGACGCCGAGCGTCACCTCGGGGAGGCCGATGTTGTACGCGCCCTCTGCGGCGAAGCGGAAGTCGCAGCACATCGCGATCTCGAGTCCGCCACCGAGGCAATGGCCGTTGATCGCCGCGACGACGACCTTCGGGGTGCGCTCGAACTTCGACATCACCTCGTTCGCGTGGATCACGAACGCCGCCTGGTAGTCCGCGTCGGTCCGTCCGCGCCGGCCGAGAAGAACTTCTCCGACGCGCTGCGGACGACGATCGACCGGACGGCGGCGGTGAAGCGGGCCTCGTCGATCGCGGCCGACAGGTCGTCGAGGAAGGCCTTGTCATAGGAGTTGGCCGGTGGACGGTCCAACACGATGTGCCCGACCGCATCCCGTATCTCCAGCCGTACGACCGACATCTCGACCTCCCGCAGCCTTCGTGAGGCACAATCTAATCACCGAGGTCGCAGGTCGGTCGGAGAGGTGTCGAGCAATGGCCAAGATGTTCATCAACGGCGAGCTCGTCGATGCCCAGGGTGGCAAGACGATGGAAGTGAAGAATCCCGCGAACGGGTCGGTCGTCGACTCCGTACCGCGCGGCAGCGTCGCTGACGTGAACGCAGCCGTCGAAGCGGCGGCAAAGGCGTTCCCGGCGTGGGCCGCGCTGCCGCCGACGAAGCGCGCGCAGCTCATGCACGCCGCGGCGGAGAAGATGAAGGCCGCGGTCCCGGAGATCGCCAGGCTCCTGAGCCAGGAGCAGGGCAAGCCGCTGGCGCACGCGATCCTCGAGGCCTCGCGGGTCCAGGAGAACCTCGAGTACTACGCCGGCCTCGCGGACAAGATCCGCGGCGACTACGTCCCGCTCGACGACCCGGCGAAGTTCGGGCTCACCATCCGCCGGCCCGTCGGCGTGGTCGCGGCGATCACCCCGTGGAACTTCCCGCTGACGCTCATGGCGAACAAGATCTGCCCCGCGCTCGCGACGGGCTGCACCGTCGTGCTCAAGCCGGCGTCGACGACGCCGCTCGCGACGCAGCGCGCGGTCGAGATCATCAACTCGGCCGGGCTTCCGCCGGGCGTGTTGAACATCGTGCATGGGTCGGGCGCCGAGATCGGCGATGCGCTCGTGTCACACAAGAAGGTGAACAAGGTCGCGTTCACCGGCCAGACCGAGACCGGCAAGCGGATCATGAAGCTCGCCGCGGACAACGTGACCCGTGTGACGCTCGAGCTCGGCGGCAGCGACCCGATGATCGTCTGCGACGACGCCGACCTCCGGCGCGCGTCCGCGGCCACGGCCATCGGCCGCTTCTTCAACGCCGGGCAGGCCTGCCTCGCGGTGAAGCGCGTGTACGTCTTCGCGTCGGTCGCCGAGGAATTCATGACCAAGATCGCCGACCGCGCGAAGAAGGAGTGGAAGGTCGGCGACGGCCTCGCCGAGGGCACCAAGATGGGCCCCCTCCACACCGAGCACCAGCGCGCCGAGGTCGAGTCCCAGGTCGCGGACGCCGTGAAGAAGGGCGCGAAGGTGCTCGCCGGCGCGAGCCGGCCCGCGGGCAAGGACTTCGAGCGCGGCTGGTTCATGGATGCCACGGTCCTCAGCGACGTGCCCGAGGACTCGCGGATGCTCACCGAAGAGGTCTTCGGCCCGGCCCTTCCGATCGTCATCGTGAACGACCTCGATGAGGCGATCGCGAAGGCCAACGCGAGCGTGTACGGGCTCGGGTCGTCGATCTGGACGAAGGATCTGGCGAAGGCCCGGAAGGCCATCGAGCTCCTCCAGGCCGGCTACACCTGGGTCAACGACATCCAGGTCGCGTACAACCAGCTGCCCTTCGGCGGCTCCAAGCAGTCCGGGTTCGGCAAGGAGCACGGCCTCGAGGCGCTCGACGGCTATCTCGAGAAGAAGTCCGTGGTCCTCTCCGCGGGGTAGGCTCCAGGCATGGCGAGCGTCGGCGCCCTCATCGCGGAGGCCAAGGGCCTCGACCTGTTCCGGCCGCACGGGGCCTTCGAGGTCCACTGCGCGCACTGCCACGCCCGGCTCGACGGCAACGGCGACTGCGCGACCTGCGGGCTGATCGGGCGCCCGGCCGAGGAGCTCGAGCGCCGCGGCGCGACGGATCCGGACCGTGTCGCGAAGCTGCTGGAGTCGGCGATCAAGAAGCGCCGCGCGTACACGCCCGCCGCGAAGGCCTAGCCCACCTCGCCCAGAGCGGCCCCGGCCGACCGCGCGACCTCTTCGTCGCCGACCTCGAGGATCGCGCCGTTCCGCTCCGTCGCCGGCAGGCAGAGGTAGGTCACGACGCGGGCCGGGTCGCGTGGATCGGGGATGCGCTCCTGCATCGGGATGTCCATGAAGCCCGGATGGAACGCGGCGACCGTGACGCCGCTGCCCTCCATCTCGATGGCGAGGACGCGCGTCAGCTGATCGACGGCGGCCTTCGCCGCGCAGTACGCGCTCCACCCCGCGCTCGCGCGATCGGCGGCGCCGCTCGAGATGTTCACGATCCGGCCGTAGTCACGATCGAGCATGCCGGGCAGGACGGCGCGGGTCACGAGGTACGTGCCGCCAACGTTGATCGCGATGTTCCGCAGCCACGAGGCCCCGCTGCTCTCCGCGAGCGGCCCGACCGGGTCGAGCACGCCGGCGTTATTCACGAGGATCGTCGGCGGCCCGACCCAGCGCTCCGTCGCGAGCACGAGCTCCTGCACCTGACGCTCGTCGCTCACGTCCGCGGTCTGGGCGAGCGCTTTCCCACCCTGCTTCTTGATCTCCGTGACGACCTCGTCGAGCTCCGGCGCGTTCCGCGACGCGACGACGACGCTGGCACCAAGGCCCGCGAGCATCTCCGCGATCGCGCGGCCGAAGCCCCGGCCGCCGCCGGTGACGA
>WNFM01348096.1_pt2 | contig 10128 bp, 11 predicted proteins | sample 5400271 | NCBI WGS metagenome assembly WNFM01 (sample SAMN13153352, study PRJNA577476) | soil metagenome | isolation source: 60 cm saprolite on Douglas fir-dominated hillslope | place: USA:California | collected 2013-09-17
CCCCGCCGATCAAAAGCTTGGTTTCCGCGGGAACGAGGGCCGCGACGGCCTCCAGTAACGGTTCTTTCCCGGTGTCGTCTGCGATCACAACGATATCGGGCTTTTCCGCTGCGATCGCGTCCAGGCGTTTGATGAGCGCCTGCTCCACAGAGACTTCAAGCACGAATATACCCGAGAGCACGGCCGCCCCGGTCGAGAAAACCGGATCAGAGGCAAGCTCGAATGCCGCCGGGGTCCATCCGACAATTGCAACTCTGGCCCCGGGAGGGCGGGCTGCGACCGCCTCGCGGAGCTTTATCTTCAGCTTGGCTAGATCGTCAGCGTTCATGAGGAGAGCTCCAATTGAACAAACCGCGCCACGGACGCCCTATCGTCCGCCACGAGTTTAGCTACGAGCCGTCCTGCAGACTCGGCCAATAGTCCGGCAAGGCGCAGTCGCTCGGACCTAGAGACGGCCGCCTCAGCTTGGATCCAACACGTTTCGAAGCGGGCAACGATCTCGAGGATCAATTCCTTTGTGCCTTGAGCGCAGACGCTGAGATCAAGGCGGTCAACCAACACGTCGAAATTTGCGTCATGATCGCTGAGCGGCTTGGGAGACCCGGGCGGGAGTAGGGTGCCCTCATTCAGCTCTTCGGCCAAGAAGAGCCTGTATTTTTCTGCGTAGACAAGCAGGTCGATCGCCGTGTCCAGCATCGTTTCCCCGCTCATCGTCGCGCCCGTCGTGACGATGGCTTCCAGTCGGTCAGACTTTCGGGCGATGTTCGGAAGGATACTTACCAACTCGCCGCGGCGCTTCCAGGCGCTACCGTAGGCTCGGTCCTTGTGTGCATGGAGGCGTTTGACTGCGGACTTGAACGCATTTGGCAGGTTCGAGGTCCGGTTGCGGCAGGCGTCAAAAAAGCGTGCGATGGCTGGCTGTGCGACGTTCTGTAGAAGGTCGGGATACGTTCGGCCGAGCCGCTCATACATTGCGACGACGTAGTCGTCGGCGGGAAGAGCTGCGAGCTCCTTCGCCAAGCGGTCTGTGCCCCACTGCTTGTGCGCCCAATACACCTGAACAAGCGCGAGACCGCTGTCGAGCAGCGGGTCTTTGGTTCGGCCATGAACGAAAAGGGGGCCTTCCGGTCTCGTGCGGATCTGCTCTTCGAGCGTAAACCAACGATCAAGCTTCGCGGGAAAGTCGTTCCACTGGGTTTGAAAGGCGGCTCGCCCGATGCCGAAGTCGTAAGGCGTCAGGCCGTGAAACCCCTCGTTTATCTGCCTCGCTCTGTGGAAATGATGATCATATAGATGGAAGGAGTGAGCAAAGTACCTCACCTTGCCAACGTCCAGGCTCAGCCAGTAAGCCATCACTTCTTGGAGAATGCTCCATTCAAATGCATTGGCGCCTGAAAACCCCCACATGGCGTCGTTGCTGCGGATGGCGACGCTCAGATGAAGTTTGCCCCCTCGCGCGATCCAGCTGAGCCAATTGTTGCAGGGGATGTCCTTGGAATCGGCGAAGTCCTTTTCCGGATCGAACAGCGCCATGACGGCTCGCCGACTTGCGAGGTCTGCGCTCAATAGGCGCCGCACGGTGTCGAGCTGATCGACATGGCCAGCCCAGCGACGCAGACGCGGGCCGTACGCGCCATGCCAAGTCTGCCCATCATCGGAATAGTCCGAGGCTCTCGGCAGATATCTCGACAGCCACGCGATGTCGTCGCGGCCCGCCAATACCCACATTGCCTCCGCAAATTGCGCAAAAGCGTCGTTGTGGCGCTTAGGCAAAAAGAGGTAGCGCTCAAGCGGCTGATCCAGCGTAGTGACTCTGCCAATCAACTCGCGTGTAGCCTTGCCTCGCACAACAACGTCGGAGCCATAATCCAACACGTCGACCACACTGCTGGCAGTGGCAAAGCTAATGTTCCGGTAGATTGACATGGCACAAACCCTGGCGTTGCTTGTTCAGGCCGTTCGTGTGACGCAAGGTAGACGATGCCGCCTCAACAGAAGCGACGACTACATTCGACTCTAGAAAATCAGAAGAAAACGCCTGGTCGCGTCAGTACTCTTTACGCAGCACGAGGCCAAAGTTTGGATGCTTCGCTAGTTACCCGCAACCGACATCGCCGGCAGATCCGCCTTGCGCCGAAAGTGTAGAATACGCGCGTGCAGCTAAATCAGCCTGTTGTGGGTTCGAGAATATCGCTTGTCGCTCATACGGAATTGGAACGGGTCGCCGAGAACGCGGTTAGCCTGTTGCCCGGCTTTTCCCTTGATCCAATCCAGCAACTTTCTGCAGTCCTCCTCCTGATAGACGCGATGACCTCGCCGATTTTGGTAACCGATCTGGTCGAGCAACTTGGCTGGTACTTCGGGCGCGTTCGCGCCGAAGTAATAAAACGCTTCTGAAATCAAAACCCGGTCGGTCCCGGTGTCGTGCTCAGTATTTGGCTGGTCCTGTGCGCCGCTTGGCTGGCTGTGAACGCAATTCTCCTGGAGCCACGCTCCGGTCTTGGGATCAGTTCGGTAGACGTTGTCGCCGACCATTTTTTTTCTGCTGCCGTTTCGGACGGGACGCTTTCCTCTGAACTGATCCGATTTCCAGTATTGATTGAACGTTATGTGGCCGGTCACGCGCATCACGTAGATGCATCGGCCCGTTGCCTTCAGGTCTTTCCCGCCCATGCCGATCAGCCAATCGCCTTCGCTGGCGGTCCGCCGAATCACCGGCATGCAACAAGCAAGCGTACAAACACCGCCAAAAGGATTGGGGGCAAAACCGAAGTCATACCTCACGACGTAGATGTAGACTTTGGACACGATGTTCTAGCAGCTCGAAACGGGAGCCTCGTGGATCGGCTGTCGTTCTTCGCCGCCGCCAGGGCTCTCGAACGGAGAATCTGTTCCTTCAATCGCGTCGATGATGCTGTCCGAATTCCAGTTCACCCTTGCGTCTTCATAGTCATTCAGCGCTTCGGGAACGTCGGCCTCTGTTCCGCCCCGCGTGTAGACGCCGACAATGCGCTTTCCGAGCTCTTGGGCTTTTCTGATTTCCCAATCAACCCAGGGACGGCTGTGCGTCTCCTTGCCGATGAGAACGACAACAGTCGACGCCCACGATATCTTCATTCGCAACAGGCGCTTAAGTGTCGCTTCCGGGATTTCGCCGCGGTCCAAGCGCGCCTGGTTAGTCGGCTTCGCTCGGATCGAGCTGTTCCGAAGCTCGTATCCGCTCCGGTTGAGCATGTCCGTAAGCTTCGTGACGTGCTCGTCGTCGGCGTGATGATGGCTGATAAAAACGTGCTTCTGTTTGGACATGAGGGCCTGCGAACTTCCGCTATGCTGCGATGCAGCGAATCCCGTCTTGGGAAATATTATCACAATTGGGGATGTGTTGCCCCGGATCCAAGCACCTCAAGGTTGCGTTCGAACTAAATTGTAACCTAAGCTCAGTGGATCAAATACGGATGGTTGCGCTCTACGAAGTCAGCAGCCGCAATCGTTGCAGTGCAAGGCACCGCCGTGGCTGCCAAGCCGATCAAGCCCGGATCCATCATGCCGAATTTCCAGTATATCGTTGGAGCATTCCCAGACATCGGAATAATATTGTATGAATAACTTCGCGAGAGTTTCCGACTCTGCATATACATACTGCACTGCTTGACGCGGATTGTGCGAAGGCGCGATAAAGCGAGCCGGGCTGGCGGCAGAGCGGAGTAACGAGGACGCGCCGGTGATTCCTGGCGCTGGCGTTGCGCCGAACGTGCCGGCGCGCAAACCAACGCGCAGTGAGGCAGCCACGTTTCAACTCTTTTTGAAGTGATCGATGGCCGTAGCTATCGCGGCGGACAGTCTGTCCGGCGTGATGTCCCCGTCCCCGAGCAGAGAACTCGTGATGTCGCGGATTTCATCGATAACCGAGACATGGGGGCGACCCTCGCGGATAACAATGATGCGCGAGGAAGAGTCGATCTCGAGCTTTTGCCAGTTCCACGCTATTAGTGTGCCTTCCCAGGAGCGCATGACGTTCCCCCTGATCTCCGCGTCGGCCTTCGACCAGCCCTGTGGCAATGCCACGGCTTCCAGCTGTGCCTCGAAGACCACAGTGCATCGGCTGCGGCCGACTCCATGTGCCAGGTGATCGATCAGTTGCTCTTTCGTTTTCGTGTGCCAGGGATCGTCGGCCGCGCCGATCTGGTCTTCGTCCAGCCATACGTTGTAGTGAAGGCGGGTCAGGTGGTTGCGTAGCTCGCGCGCGGCAGCGAGATGCTTGCGGATCTTGTAGCTGATAAACGCGTCGAACTTCCATTCTTCACGCCAATTCAAGGCCGGGAATTCGCCGGGCCTTGGCGGGGATTTGAAGTGGGGAACGTCTGGGATCTCCGCGCCTGGAGCCGGGCTCTTGCTCACAGCGACGGCGCGTGCCGGCACCGGTGCGCCTGCCGGCGCGGACAGCCAGCGAAATTGCCCATCTGCATGATCGATCAGCAGTGTCCGCCCCTCATACCGCAGTGTCTCGCGCACCTCCGAATGTTGGAGCACGCGAGCCGCCTTGCAAGCGAGTGCGTCGTCAATCTGTCGCGCCCCTTGGTTCGCCGCTATCGCGCGTGCCGCTGCATCGGTCACCGCGATTGGAAGGCCCGCACGCTTCGACAGCACTGTCGCGGTTCGAGCGACGATGTCGGCCAGATCATCGGGGGCGAGCGAGTCGAGTTGAACCGCGGCATCGAGCGCGTTCGCGATCCACGGAAACCTCGCGGCGAGTCTGCTCGTCCATTCATGAGGGGCGTTGCAAGCGGCGTCCGCGAGCTCGGCAGAAAAGTTATGCGATGCGCTGAGAATAATGATCGAGTCGGGGAGCGACATCGACTGGCCGTTGCCGAGGATTATTCCGCCCGTGGCGAGTAGCGTCTCGACGACTGCAAGCTCGTGCTCGCCATGGTCGAAGAGTTTGAAGAAGAGGACGAACGGGCCGGGATCAAGTGTCCTCAGTTGCCGGTTGAGGTGCAGTGGGCCGGGAATTTCGAGCCAGGAGTGTATGACAAAACGGCTAGAAAAAAACGTATCGGCGATGCTCGAAGCAAGCAGTTGCTTGCCGACGGAAGTAGGTCCGGTAAACAGCAGGCGCAGCGGGAACCGCGGCGCGGGCTCGTTCTGCCACTTCGCTATATGTTCAGCCACCTGGGCAATGGCACGGTGTTGGCCGACGACGTCGAACGATAGCCGTTCAGCGATCTCACGGGCCTTCCCTGTAGCCCTTTGCATGGAGCAGCCCCCACAACAGCCTATCTCAGGTCCGCTTCCGAAGTCTCGCCATGTACACCTGCCCTTTAAGCGTGCCCACGCTGAGCTTGATTGGGATGGAGGTCATGACCTAGTACTCGGAATCAGAGCTGAGTGATACGGCGGCCTTTGAATCGGCGTTGACGGACCTTTTTCTTGGTCCAGACGAAGGGCTCAGCTCTGTCGTTATATGCGTTGATGTAGGCATCGATGTGCTGCTCAAGCTGTTTGAGGCTTGTGAAGGAGGCGCCGCTGAGCGACTGGCCCTGCAAGATCGAGAACCATACCTCGACCTGATTGAGCCAGGATGCGCTTGTCGGCGTGAAATGAAATTGCACATTGGGGTGGGCTTTGAGCCAATGTTCGTTTTTCTTGTGGGTGTTGAGGTTGTCGAGGATGACGTGAAGCTTCCGGTCCGGAAAAGCCGCGGTGAGGCCTTCCATGAAGTCGAGAAATTCGACGCGGCGCCGCCGTTTTGAATGAGCCGCGATGATCTTTCCGGTGGCGACTTCGAGCGCCGCAAACAGTGTCGTCGTGCCATGCCGCTTGTAGTCGTGGCTCTGGCCGGTCAAGGCGCGGCCATTGGGTAACTTCAGATAGCCCTGCGCTCGCTCCAAAGCCTGGATCGAGGGCTTTTCGTCCACGCAGAGCACGATGGCCTTCTCGGGCGGGGCGACATAGAGGCCAACAACATCGGCGGCTTTGGCCGTAAAGTTCGGGTCGTTGCTCTCACACCAGGACTTGCGACCCACGAGGTCAATCTTGTGGCTGCGCAGGAACCGCCAGACATATTGGACGTCGACGTCGCCCAGCGCCTCGGCCAGCAGGGGGCCGGTCCAGCGCGCAAACCCTTCCGGTGGCGGTTTGTCCAGCAGCCTCAGAATCCGCTTGTCGGTGGCCTTCGTATAGATCGGCTGCTTGCCGGGCCGCGGCTTGTCTTTCAGACCTTCAAGGCCATGGTCGGCATAGCGATGCCGCCAAAGGCTGACAATCCGCGGCCAACAGAACGATCCGTGCCCGCTTCAAATCGCGCTGCAATGTCATCGGTGAGCGACAACATGCCTCAAGCACCTTGCGATCTTTCCTCGAAAGGTGGACTTCTCTTGCTTCGGGGATCATCCCGATCTTGAATCACGACTCACGCTCTAAGAAAAGTGGGTACTAGAAGCGAGTATTTCATGCCCGAAAGCTTCAGCTGGCCAAAACCAGCGCCTGCTCCGACGAAGCAAGTAGGTATCGTTGCTGGCCAGGTCGTGAGCCGGTGCACCCACTCTACGACTTGGCGCGGCGTCATCGGCTAAGGCCTCGTTTGGTATTCGGTGTGGGCCAGGCTGAACCAGACCCCAGCGGGGCCACACAGTCCTCGAAAATCGCCACTATTACCATAGGCCCCGTGTCGTTGGCTACTCAATGAACCACACGCCCGCGGCGGTCATGCGCGCGTGATCGCCGTCGAAATTATCCGTTTCTGAGAACAAGAAGACTCGCCTTCCGGTCTGGTCATCGATGCGCGCTGCTTTGGCCGGACCGTCCGCCCGCGCCAGGCGAGATACGTAGTCAATACCTTTGTCGAGCTACTTCACGGAGCAGGGCCGTTGCGACAGTGAGCATCGTGTAGCGGACCAGCGACTCGCTCCCCAACATCGAGCTCGACTGTTGCCACTCCGCTACGAAATGCTTCATACGCGCGCTGTTATTTATATTGCAATTTCAATAACATACGAGTTCGCAGTTTTGTTCTGAATGGCGCGCCATCTCCTAAATCATTGAAATTCAAGAACGTGCTCAATCCCTATCTGAGCATAAGTGGGCACTCATGGCCTATCCGTGCCGGTTTACAGTGGTGCACTTGTAGAATTCGTTAGGGATTTTGTGCCGTATTTGGCTCTATGAGCACCCATCCCTATGAAGTCGTGGTTCGCGCACACACTCGGGAAACCGGCAGATTTTCCTATCTCATTCGGCGCAGCGATGATCCGAATTGGTCGGAGTGGCCAATGGATAGCTTCTCCACACCAGAGGAAGCGAGCGGAGCAGGTCAAGATAGGGTGCGACGCCTTCTCAGTTCGACGGCACAATAAACCCCAGCCCAGAGGGAGCGCGGGAATGAGAATCAAGCCGCTCTACAAGTTCGATGATGACCACCAGCAAGAAATCATCCGGATGGAAGCGCTCAAGAATACCGGGTGGGGACTGCTCGGCATCGCTTTTTTAGTCGCAATAGTTTTCGTGAACGCGCTCTTGATCGGCGGGACGGCGTGGGCGTCCAGTCATGTCTTGGATCTGGTCCCGTTCAACAACATCGTGACGGTGGTGTGTATCGTCTTGCTGTTGCCGCTCGCGCCTTTCCGAAAAACGAGGATCGTATCTGCCTACGGCCTGTACGTGGCTTCATTCGTGTTTGGTGTCTGCGTGTGGATGTACGGATTTGTTGTGACTTATGAGATTTGGGGTGGCGGCGGCGTGCTCATCGGTTTGATGTTGGGCATTGTCGGAATCGTTCCTCTCGGAATTATCGCAGCGTCTTGGCATTCTGAATGGGTGATCGTAGCGGAATTAGTATACGGACTTATTCTGACGTACGGCGCACGGGCTCTCGCATTGTGGCTGGCGATGAAGATTGAGCCGCACGAAATGGGAAAGCCCGGATACCCGGCAGCAAGCTCGTTGAGAGCATGGTTCGTGTCTTCGAAAAGCGCCGAAAAAATTAGATACCAACAGATCATACTGACCGCATTGGGTGTCCTTAGCCTCGGCGGGCTTGCGGTCCGAGGGATTTTTGATCCAGCGCGTTACGATCACCAACAGGCGATGATGAACTTCCACTATCACCCAATGGCATCTATTTTTGGGGCGCTGCTTCCAGCAGTCATTTTATCCCCACTCGCCTACTGGATGTTTGGTTGGATTCTCCGCCGAATCGCAGCTCGTTCTAAAGTCTGCGAGCACTGCGCGGAGACGATCAAATCGGATGCAAGGGTCTGCCGTTATTGCGGCCAAGAAGTTGCACCCGCTAAGGTGGCTCTGCAACAGTCGCGGCAGCCATCAAGGCGCACGATGATGACCGCATGTGTATTCGGCCTCGTCTTTATCGGCTCAGCCGGTGTTTGGCTCGCCGATACGCAGCGGACGCAGGTTCCACCCAACATTCCGCCGTTCGATGAATTGCCCAGCCCATCCATGACGGCAGGCCCGTTTGAAGATGCCACTGCTGCTTATAGTAGAGGCGACTACGCGACCGCGCTGCGGCTTTTTCGTCCGTTAGCAGACGAAGGCAACTCCGCCGCCCAGAACAAGCTCGGGTCCATGTACTCCAACGGCGAGGGCGTGCCGCAGGACGACGCTCAAGCGGTGAGATGGCTCCGCCGCGCGGCGGACCAGGGCAACACCTCCGCCCAGAACAATCTCGGGATAGCGTACTGGAACGGCCGTGGCGTCAGGCGGAACGACGCCGAGGCGGTGAGGTGGTTCCGCCTCGCTGCCGAACAGGGCTTCGTCGATGCCCAGTCCAATCTGGGGCATATGTACTTCGCGGGCCGCGCTGAGATGCAGAACGACACCGAGGCGGCGAAGTGGTTTCGACTCGCGGCGGACCAGGGCAACGCCTCCGCCCAATATTTTCTCGGTACCATGTACGCCGACGGCCGGGGCGTACCGAAGAACTATGTCAACGCATACACTTGGCTCAACTTGGCTGCGGCACAAGGCGATACAGTTGTGGGAGACGTTGCGGCAAAATTTCGAGACTTAGTTGAACAGAGCATGACGCCAGTGCAGCTAAGCGAATCGAAGAAGTTCGCGCGAGAGTGGAAGCCAAACCGGAACGATAACCTACAGCATTGGAGCATCCGATAAGAATGAGTTCGGTGATGCTCGGGCAGACTAATCAGCTCGCGAGAAGGTTCAAATGGCACAGGCATTTGTAGTAACTGTTACTACGGAAATCCCGGTCATGGGGGAGCGCGCGAGGTCACTTTGGGCTGTTCTGACAGAAACCCCGGAACAGGCTTTGGAGGCAGTTCGAACAAGCGTGTCACCCGGTTGCGAGGTTGACGACGTCATCGGCACGTTGACAGGTGAAACCGTTCAAAGACTAGGCTTGGAACTGAGTAAAGCAAAGCACCTGTGACTTCAGCCAATCCATAATGTCCGGATAGAGTGGGCTTTCAATAGCGTGTAGCCAAAATTTCCCAGTAATTCCGGTGCCCATCTTTATCCCGACTGGCGCGCCCGAAGAGATTCGAACTCCTAGCCGCGTACTATGAGCCAGAGGTTTCGTTCGGTGCGCAGCGACGGCCATTTAGCGACGGCCATTTAGTGCGGTATTTAAATTTCAACCCTCGTGAGCTTGCCAAAAAACACTCGCCCCTGTATCACAGACACAGGACACATGCGGCTGACCGTGCCGGTAGCTTATTGTTTTTGTTGAATTAATTTGGCTTGTGGTATCGAGTCCCTCTCCCGCTACCATCTTTCCCCACACTCCGCGAACCTTGTTGGGAAACGCCTGCTCCCCGAGCAGCGCGTTCGAACGACCGGCAATTTCGACTGTGACGCCCCCTGGACGCGAGGGGTCTCGGAAGACCGTTACTGTCTCGACAAGGTCTCTGATCGCCTCCGCCGCTTCGGAGTCTCCGGCATTGATACCCTTGGACAAGGCGTCTTGAAGATGGACGAGTTGTTGCTCATAGCGCGCCAGAACCGCCGGGTGGAGCGAGATAGTATCGTTGGCCACCTGTGTGTACCGAAAACCTTATACGAGTTGATGACGTGATGGAATCGCCTAAGCTGGCGGAATGATCGGGCTGCTCTGTTTCTTTCTGGCCGTCGTGGGCTTGCCATTCAAGTCGAAGTTAC
>WNFM01202741.1_pt1 | contig 10127 bp, 10 predicted proteins | sample 5400271 | NCBI WGS metagenome assembly WNFM01 (sample SAMN13153352, study PRJNA577476) | soil metagenome | isolation source: 60 cm saprolite on Douglas fir-dominated hillslope | place: USA:California | collected 2013-09-17
TGACGTTATGGGATATGTCTTGGAGAGCTGCAAGATAGACAAAAAGCGGTGTACAAGAAAGAGTCAGATCGTATTTTTCACGAGTGGCAAAAATACGGTGTCTAATGTCAACTATTTAGGCCCATCCCCAAAAGAAGTGAGCCTGCTTGCTAATACGATTTCGGTTTTGTGGTAGAATAGCAGAAGTAGTATCTATCAGGAGTATGCTATCCAATGGAACCCAGAGAGGCAGCACTGCTGTCCTCCATCTTACACCTCCCCGCTGGTATCACGATCACATCCGTTCATCCCAGTGCCACCGAACTCACCGTTGACGTTGCGTGTCATGCTCCAAGCATGCCGTGTCCAGAGTGCCACCAGCTCTCTGCTCGCATTCACGGAAGCTATCAACGAACAGTCGCCGATCTGCCCTGTGCAGGCCGCAATGTGCTCCTGCTGCTCACCGTGCGCAAATTCGTCTGTAGCACTCCCACCTGCCCGCACAAGATTTTTACGGAGCGCCTGCCAGGGTTGGTCGAGTCCTATGGACGCATGACCAGGCGACTCATCGCACTCCTGCAAGCCCTTGGGTTAGGAGCAGGTGGGCAACTGGGCACGCGCCAGGCCGACCGATCCGGCATCGCCACCACCCCGTCAACCTTGTTACGCCATCTGATGCAGTTGCCTGCTCCGCTGACACGAGCGGTCCGGGTTCTTGGGGTGGATGACTTTGCCTGGAAGAAACGCTTCACCTATGGAACCATCTTGGTCGATCTTGAGCGCAGAAAAATTATTGATGTGCTTGCTGATCGAGAAAGTGCGACCGTCGAAGCCTGGTTACAAGAGCATCCAGTAGTAGAACTTGTGGTCAGAGATCGTGGCAAGGATTTTACCAAAGCAGCAACCAGAGGCGCACCGCAAGCGCAGCAGGTAGTCGATCGTTTCCATGTCGTAAAAAACCTCTCAGAGGCGCTCCAGGAGATCCTTGGGCACTGTCGTGCGGAAATCCGCCAGGGAGAAGCACCAGTCTCTGAGTTCGAGAAGGCCGCAGAAGAGCGCGCCCGCGCGCTACCAACGGTGGCCACATGGCAGCAGCGTACTCCTGCCCACGTGAAGAAAGCTCATCAGGCACGTCAAGCCAGTCGTGATGATCGCTATCAGCAGATGACGATCTTGCGTGCGCAAGGCTTGACGCAAAGCGAGGTGGCAAAGCGGATGGGCATGTCTGAACGGGCGGTACGCACTTGGCTCAAACGGAGAGCGGCACCCACCAATGCGCGCCAGTTCCGGCGTCGCAGTGTCTTTGACCCTTACGCCGCCTATGTATTAGAACGGTGGCAAGACGGAATGCATGAAGCCAAGCACCTGTATGAAGAAATTCAGGCACAAGGTTTCTCTGGAACCGTCCGGATTGTCCAACGCTTTGTGCAGGCACTTCGAGACGACCCCGAGAAGATCACGCTTGTTCCAGCCACAGGAGCCGACCGCTTTTCCTCAAAGACGGCGACCTGGTTGTTCATCCGAGATCCCAAGCAGCTGACCACCAAGAAACAGGCAGAACTGGAACTGATCTGCCAGCGGAGCGAAACAGCTCGAAAGACGTATGCTTTGACACAACAGTTCATGAGCATGTTACGCCTGCGCCGTGGCCAGGACTTTGAGATCTGGCTCTCAGCTGTTGAGGCAAGTCAGATCCCTGAACTGCGTCGTTTTGCACAGAGCTTGCTCAAAGACAAGGATGCTGTCGTTGCTGGATTGACGCTCTCTTACAGCAATGGACCCGTCGAGGCCCAGGTCCACAAGCTCAAATTGGTCAAGCGATCGATGTATGGCCGTGCCAGACTTCCGCTGTTACGGCAACGCTTGCTTAATGCCGCCTGATCTGGACAGATACCTTCACCAGACCTCTTTCCTCTTCTGCTGATGCTTTGTGCTTCTCCTCTCCGTCCACTCATACCACCACATGCACGTGCGGCTGATCTCCTCTTTTCTGTCGTTCGTAGCAAGCAGGCTCACTTCTTTTGGGGATGGGCCGTTTTATTATGCGCTTAACACTTTGCGTTCTTTATCATCGAATTGAAGTCACGGAAGGTGATCCACGTAGGAGTGACAAGATCTCCGACCGATCTTTGGGTAGCGCAACACCTACGGGAAGCCACCCCGTATGGGCAAGCACCGAAATATCTGATTTGTGATAACGATAGCAAATTTGGACCATGTTTTGCTCGGATGGCGACAACGAGTGCCATCGAGATTCCCAAAACGCCCGTTCATGCACCACGAGCCAATGCGATCTGCGAGCGCTTCCTGAGGAGTGTCAGACAAGAATGCCTTGACCACCTATTGATCCTTCACGAGAAGCAGCTGCAACGCGTGCTCAATGGGTATGTGGCCTACTTCAACCTGGCCCGACCACATCAAGGGATCCAGCAGCAGCTTCCTGAACCAAACAGATCATCTTTTTCCTCTCATCAAGCAGGGGGCAAGGTGATTGCTATACCGCTATTGGGTGGACTCCACCATGACTACCAAAGGGTAGCTTGAAGCGGCAGAGCATGTTCGATAGTACAACAGGTGGACGAGGTGCATCCAGAGAGCAGCGTCGTGATGGAGATACTTTTGGCAGAGCTAGAATGTATCCTTTGCATAGCTCCCCTGAGTGTATGCTGCAAGTAAGCGCGCGTTTTTCTCGTAGGAGGGCCTTTCTCTCGTGCAGAGAGAAATTCCCCTACTTCCTCCATGGGTGAGTATCACATGACAAAGAAAATAGAAGGGTGGTAGTAGACCAAGTTGTCAATTTTGGGAACGGATGTACCAGGTAGCCAATACAACCCAGGACGGCTACTTCATCCTGGATACAGAAAGGCTCTGGCTGCAAGCGTTCTGCCAGAGGATGTGTGCTTCCATCCTCGGTGATTGAGGTTCGAGCAATCCTGCCCTCACCCTATTGCGCGGAACTTGCGAGCCTCAAGCTACAACGCTTTGGCTTTTTGCCCGCTTTCTCGGCATGCTGTTGTTCCCTCCCCCTTTCAGGGTTAGGTTAGCTGGTGTTCCTAGAACCTCCCTCAAGTTCTAGCTGACTGAGTCAGCGATCTCATCGTGCGTGACACGGCGCACGTAGCCAGCACAGGGGTACACTTTAGGTCCTGGTCCAACCTCTCTCCTGTGTATCTGATTTTGAAGCGTATACGTGTAGACTCTGTAAGGATTTTCCGGGCATGATCAGATGGAAGTGATAGAAACACGTAGCTATATGAGACCGAACCACCTCACCCAAGGAGTAATGTTTGGTCAAAGCATTGGTCCGTTCCCTTTCTTTTCTTGACGCCGCAATCCTAGAGGTTCCAAGTGGATTTCCGGGTCTGCGTTCGCATTGGCGAAGATAGTAACAGGCGAATGGAGCACAAAATCTCTGGATCATTACCGGGTGAAAAAGAGATGGCAGTCGTGTCTGCGACTGCGGAAGAAATAAGGAGAAAAACATTGATAGACAGGCGAACCAACACAGCACTATGGGATCTGGTTTCGTATCAGCAAGAGACTTTCCAGAGGTTGATGGGCACGACGCTGAATGCCTACATGAACTTCCTTCGCATTCCGTTTTCTTTCTATCAAACGGAAGTGAATGCGACTGAGGTGGCGACGCAGCAAGCAACACAACAGGCGACCAAGGTTGCCACCGAGCAAGTAAAACAACTTGCTGAGCACGCGGCCCAACAGGCAACCGAGGCTGCAACGCAGCAAGTAAAGCAACTTGCTAAGCAAGCAGCACAGCAGGCAATCGAGGCGGCGACTGAACAGGTAAAACAACTCGCTAAGCAAGCAGCACAGCAAGCAACTGAGGCTGCAACGCAGGAAGTAAAACAACTCGCTGAGCACGCGGCACAGCAGGCAACCAAGGCTGCGACGAAGGAAGTAAAACAACTCGCTGAGCATTTGACACAGCAAGCAACCGAGGCTGCAACCGAGCAGGTAAAACAACTTGCTGAGCACGCGGCCCAACAGGCAACCAAGGCTGCAACGCAGGAAGTAAAACAACTCGCTAAGCAAGCAGCACAACAGGCGAATGAAGCTGCAACCGAGCAGGTAAAACAACTTGCTGAGCACGCGGCCCAACAGGCAACCAAGGCCGCTGGAACCGAAGCGCAACGCCAACGGGAGCAAGCTTAGGCCTGGACTTTTGAGCATTTGCTTAAGGAAGCCGAAAGCCATCGACCGGCGCTTCTTCGGATGAATGCCCCTGGAATGGTCTGTATGTTATTCGAAATAGAAGTGGAAACAGCCGGAGACCTTTTGCTGGACTTTGACCATCCGGATATCGCGCTCGGCGAGGCTGTTGTCGAAAGGGACAGCGAAGTTGTCCACGAAGGCCAGCACGGCATCTTGATGCGTGGAAAGGCGATCGAGCAAATTGCGCGCCGCCGACTGTTTGCGCCGCCCTTTCTTGCTGGTCTCTGGTGGCGGATCCGGCGGGTTGGCCTGATAGCTTGCTTCAAGCAGAGTCACAAACTGCGCTTTCCAGTCATCTCTCTCCAGTGGGTGTAAGTGCGTGCGGCCCTCGTTGCGAGCTTGCTCGACGGCGGCTTTGATGTCCAACAACAAGCTGATCATCTCCGCTGCCCAGGCTTGGTGCTGCTCTTGGGAGAGGAAGGTCAGCTCACGCAGGTGATGCACGTTACAGAGCGCACGCTGACTCCCTGGAAGTCCTTGAGGATGACGATGGCATCCAGGGCCTCCTTGCCGCGTTTGGGATGGACCTGATAGTGCGTCAACTGCTGGGTCGAACTGTGTGCTGGCTACCTGGGACGTCCGTTTGCAAAATTCGTCGTTTTCTATGAACGGATGTCCCAGGTAGCCAGCACAACCCTGGAAACGGACCTGGCGATCTACCGTTTAAAGATCAAGCCCACCTCTGATCTTCCACTGGTTACCCTTCCAGGCTTCTTTGTCCTCGAGAATGGGATCTTTATCAGGTACCCATTTTCTCTACTTCAGACATCTGTTGATAAGACAAACAGAAAGGCAGAATATCGTATGACTGTTGTCACCAACTGGGGCGAAGCCATTCTCACGGCTCTCGCCAATGCATTGAATCTGGTTCTCACCTTCATTCCGAGGGTGCTTGGCTTTTTCGTCATCCTCCTCGTGGGATGGCTCGTGGCGACCCTGGTGAGTAAAGCACTGACCTTCTTACTTCGCAAGATCGGCTTTGACCGTCTCGGCGATCGGATTGGCCTGACGCGGCTCGAACAGCGGATGGGCGTCAAGATGGATGCGGCTGGCATCCTGGGAAAAATTGTCTATTGGTTCCTCTTCCTCGTGTTTCTGGTTCCCGCGGCTGATGCCCTTGGATTACCAGCCGTGAGCACCCTTTTGAACCAACTGGTGGCCTATATTCCCAATGTCTTTGTTGCCATTCTGGTGCTCTTTTTGGGTTCCCTCGCCGCGACGGTTGTGGCCGACATTGTCCGTGGGACGACGGCCAGTGCCCATATTGGCAATCCCACGGTGTTTGCCACCATCGCCCGCTACGCCATCATCGGATTTGCGGCTCTCATTGTCCTTGAGCAGTTACAGATTGCTCCCTCACTGCTCAACGAGTTGTTTGGTGCTATTGTGGCTGCCGCTGCTATTGCCTTGGGCCTGGCCTTTGGATTAGGTGGACAGGAGACGGCTCGCAAGTGGCTTTCTCGCGGGGAAAGCAGCAGGAGTGATGCCGCTTCACACATGCAAGCGCAACAGAATGGGAGTCAGATGGAGACCGCCGCACCGCTACAAGCGAACCAGGCGCGTCTTACCCGACCAGCTCGCTAATGGATGAGCAGGAAACGGGGTAGTCCTAGCGACTCTTTTTACAAATGAAACATCTACACAGGAGAAACACACCCATGACTTTCACTAATCGTTCACTTATCGCAGGTGCCTTCACCGATGAGGCACAAGCACAGCAAGCTGTGGCAGACCTTCAGCAGGCCGACTTTAGCGATGATCAGATTCGTTATTCCGTCCATAAAGGAGGTGCGGGCATTCTGGACTCGCTTATGGACGTAGGTTTGGGGCAAGAGGAAGCCAGGTACTACAACCGCGAATTTCTCAACGGTCGCACGATTGTGATCGTGAAGACCACGGACCGCCAGCAGGAAGCGGCTGATATTCTGCAACGTGATGGGGCCTCTGATGCGAGCCGTCAGATGAGTCAAACGAGCGGCACCATGTCCACGAACCGTCCATTCCAGACAGGTGCTGTTCCCGAGGAGGAGCAGAAGCTTCAGCTCAAGGAAGAGCAACTGCTGGTCACCAAGGAGCGGGTCCAGGCCGGTGAGGTGGACCTGCACAAAGAGATTGTGACGGAGCAACAAACGATCACGGTTCCTGTCAGTCATGAGGAAATCGTCATTGAGCGTCATGCGGTCTCTGGAAACGTCCCTGTCGAGAACGCTTCCTTTGCTGAGCAGGGTGAAACCATTCGTGTGCCTCTCAGTGAGGAACAGGTCAACGTCTCGAAACAGACGGTGGTGCGCGAAGAGATCGATCTGGGCAAGCGCGTGGTGCAGGAGAACCAACAGGTCACCGATACCGTTCGCCACGAGGAGGCTCGTATTGAGCGCGACGGCAACGTCCAGATCGAGGGCGAAGAAGATCTTGACGATCTCAAAACTCGTCGCAGAGGTAATCGTTAAGCCTACAAAATGCTGGGTCACGAGTCGCTGATGAGCGGAGGGAAATGACGTGCTTCTTGCGCGTTCCCTCCTTCCGGGACCGTGATCCAGGAGCAGCGAGCCAGGAAAGAGGAACGTCCTATGGCCTTACAGGCGTTCCCGGTGGCCCTCTGGTCGGAATGGCGTGTGGCGCACCGGACCAGTTTCAGCAGGCCAAAGAACAGCTCGCCAACAGCGTGGCGGAGAACGTCGCGGAGATACCGCTGGGGCCAGAAGAGGCTCCCAAGTTACTGTCCTAAGGAGAAAAAAACATGTGGCCATTTGGTCAACAGCAACAACCGATGTACCAACAATATGCGAACCACTGGGATCAAGGCAGCTATGCCCAGATTCCCGAACAGGAAGCACAACAGAACTACCAACTGTTCACACAGAACGCACCACCGCAGATGGTCGAGCAGGCGCACACCCAATACTACCAGCAGATGCCACCCGAACAACATGCTGGTCTGATGCAAGGTCTAGTAGGTGGTTTGATGCAGCGCGGGATTGACCCCCGACAAGCGGGGATACAGAATACCGACCCCTATAGTATGTCACCACAAGAGGGCGCACGCTTAACAGGCTATGTCCAGCAACAGCAGCCCGACCTACTGCATCAAGTGATGGGACCGGGCGGCCCAGCGGGCCGCCCCGGCGCCAAACTTGCTGTGGCGGGCATTGCGGCGTTTGCGGCCAAGCAGATGTTGGGCGGCGGTGGCTTCGGCGGGATACGGTTTTAATTGATACGCTGGTTTGTTCACATAGAGTACTGTTCTTCCACCTTCAAGCCCACGAGCGGAGGCCCTATGAAATCTATCACTGTGTATAAGGTTCTCGTCCTGAGTATTGTTCTCGTCCCTCTTCTGGCGACCGTGCTGGCCATCTCCTTGCTCTGGGAACGTGCTGTGCACTGGCCCGACCTGGTACTGCTTGCAACCATGTACGCCCTCACCATCCTGGGTATAGGCGTTGGCTTCCATCGCATGCTGACGCATCGCAGCTTCCGGGCGCATCCCGTTGTCTCGTTCGTATTGCTCGTACTCGGTTCCATGTCAGTTGAGGGACCGGCACTTGAATGGGCCGCAACGCACATCAAGCACCATGCCCATGCGGATCGCGAAGGTGATCCACATAGCCCGCTCGAAGGGTTTTTTCATGCGCATATCGGTTGGCTCTTTGCCGACAAAGCCGATTCCAATGTGTATTGCCGTCATCTGGTCAAGGAGCCGCTGGTCGTGTTCGTTAGTCGCACCTTCTTGCTCTGGGTGGCGTTGGGGCTCATCATTCCTTTTGTGCTTGGTGGATGGTCAGGTCTGCTCTGGGGGGGGTCTCGTGCGCATTTTCCTGGCACCCATGTCACCTGGAGCGTCAATTCTATCTGCCACACTTTTGGCAAGCGTGAGTTTGAGACAGGGGATCAGAGCCGCAACGAGTGGATTGTGGGGCTGCTGAGCTTTGGCGAGGGTTGGCATAATAACCACCATGCCTTTCCACGCTCCGCCTTCCACGGCTTGCACTGGTGGCAGGTCGATTGTTCTGGCTACATCATCTGGACGCTCGAACGCGTCGGCCTGATCCGCGATGTCTATCGTGTCTCGCCCGCGTTGATGGGACGCCGTGCTGCTCGCAAGGCAGGTGGTGTGCTAGCCACACCTGTACTGTTGGAAGAGGGAGTGCAAAAAGCAACGGAGACGCCTCTGCCGTTGAGGTCGAGTACCTCTCAACGGTTCTTACCCGACTATCACGTGTATACGGAACGGATGGATACTGATCAGGTGGCACAGCAGAAAGAAGCGTAGGGTGCGTAAGAGGTGTACGAGGCCAAGAGCCTCTCTCGTGCGTCCAGTTCATACTTGCTCAAAGCGTAGGCACCCATGTTTGCCATGACCTTTTGCGAGAAGATGGATCAAAAGATGTGCTCTTTTCTCACCTTTTTTTCTGCAATGCGTGACAGCAAAATACGTATCTCATATGTTGATTAAGTTTGGTCCGTCCAGTTGGCTCGATTGGGTTTCTCTCGCAGCTAACCGAGATGGTGTCGACGAAGGAGAAAGAGGATGTCGCTCTATGTTCATCAAGCCGGACGAGCAGACGCAGCCAGTATCGTCTTCTTACACGGTCTAGGGCTGAGTGGTGCGATGTGGCAGCCACAATTCCAGCGCCTGCCTGGCTATCAGTGTCTGGCTCCTGATTTGCCAGAACATGGCAAGAGTGCCGAGCTTGGTCCCTTCAGCCTGAAAGATGCAAGTAGACGCGTGGCTGAGCTGATCCGTGAGTCTACGCTCACTGGCCGTGCGCATGTAGTGGGGCTGTCGATGGGTGGCGCAGTGGCCGTGAGGATGCTGCTGGATGTGCCAGAGGTCATCGATCGCGTCATGGTCAGTGGAGCGGCGATACGTCTGGACCCAGTTCTTGCCAACATCAATACGATGATGGGTTTTCTTAGCCCTCACCAATTGGCTGATCTTATCTTCCTCCAGTCTCACATCCCAAAGCGCTATCATCATCTGGTATTTGAAGGTGTGCGAACCGTCAAGCCAGCGGCGTTTCGGCACTTTAGCACTGAGGTGACGCAAGTCGAGCTGCCTCAGCAGGTGCATGTCCCTCTGTTGATTACGGTTGGGCAGCAGGAAGCCTTTGTGGCGCAGCAGGCTGCTTACGAGATGAATAGGACCATCCCGAGCGCCAAAGGCGTGATGGTTCCGGGTGTAGGGCACATCTGGAATCTGGAGGCTCCCGACCTATTCACGGAGACCGTACGCTCCTGGGTGACGGATGCAGCACTGCCGCAAGCCTTCAGAGCATTATGATGGGGCAATCCTCCTGAAATTAACACCTCGCCAGCGGATGGTGGCTCTTCCCACGGGATGCGCAACGAGCTTTAACTCATCAGGAATCTGGCTTGAAAGCATCCTTCCTGACGCTCCTGCTTCCAGAAGGCAGAGATATTTCTGATCCCCTGCCAGTAAAAAGCGCGAGCATTGAACGAGCCTGTGAAGCTCCTTTAGCCGAAAGTGCATCTCGTTGCGCAACCCGTGGGCCTGTCCAGGGATTTGGCAATGCTCGCTTGACGTATATGATGGAAGTGGTGGTTCCCACCAGCATCAAGATGGATGAGTATATCTTCACATGAACAGGCGCAGAAATAGCGGGCGTTATTCAGTCCGCGATCGCCTGGATGTACCATCACATTTATCTGCTCGTGCAAACATGACATCAAGAGTTCGCACAACTGGTGGCAGTTTGAATGTTCTCGAAGAGTTGCTGCGTGACGCTGAATGAATTCATCCAAGTTCAAATAGTAAGCAAGCGCCTGTGCTGGCTAGGTGGGACATCCGTTCAGAACATAGGCTCTTGAGAGAGACTTTGTCTTCTCTCCCCATTTGACTTGCGAGCAGTATGAGACAAGATGAAATTGAAAACTGTCCATTCACTCTTATTGACACC
>WNFM01021145.1_pt3 | contig 10126 bp, 5 predicted proteins | sample 5400271 | NCBI WGS metagenome assembly WNFM01 (sample SAMN13153352, study PRJNA577476) | soil metagenome | isolation source: 60 cm saprolite on Douglas fir-dominated hillslope | place: USA:California | collected 2013-09-17
GCCGGGAGAGTTCAGGAATTCCGCATTGTGGAACTGCGTTCCAAACATATTTCTTGACAAGCTTTTATTGCGGGTGTTACCAAATGTCCCCAAGCCGCGAGCGGCATTGCTTGCTCGAGGAAAAGTCAGATTGGGGTTTGGGGTCTTCGTATCTCTAAATCGGATCGCCGGCTCTTAGACGTCATGGCATTCGTGTATCCCAATGCCACCGGTCTTGTCAGAAAGCGCTCTGCCAGCACCGTGAGTTCGATTGCTCAGCGGAACCACTGGGGACGTACGGGGAGTTCTGAATTCATACAGGAGGATGCAATCATGAATCGAAGTTGGCGATTCCCGGGTATATCGAGCTTGGTCCTTGCGCTTGCACTCTGGGTTTCCTGTCCTGCGCAACTTCATGCACAGACGGTCAGCACGGGCGCGATTGCCGGCACAGTGACCGATCCGTCGGGAAGCGCAATCCCGTCCGTAAATATATCCGCGACGGAAAAGGCTACCGCTTCGAAACGTAAAGTCCAGACCGATTCAAGCGGAAGTTACCGCTTCAGCCTGCTCCCGCCCGGCGGCTACGAGCTCCGGTTTGAGGCTACTGGTTTTAAGAGCGTGGTGCTGCCTCCGGTGATTGTAACTGTGACGGAAACCAGCACGCTTAACGTGCAGATGATTCTGGGCGAGGCGAGGGAGACGGTGGAGGTTTCCGCAACTGTGCAGGCCGTTCAGTCAGAAAACGCCACATTGGGCACCGTCGTTGATAGCCGCACCATAGGGGATCTTCCCCTTTCTACCCGGAACTACACGCAAATTCTTACGATGTCCACGGGCGTTGTGGCGGATGTGAGCAACGCCGCGAATCTCGGGAATGGAACGCAGGATTTCTACGTCAACGGAGCCAGCAATACCAGCAACAATTTTCAAATGGACGGCTCGGACGTGAATAATTTCGGCAGCGGCCGTGCCGGAACGTTTCTTCAGCAGGGTGGTATTCCCATTCCCAATCCTGATGCCATTCAGGAGTTCAAGATCCAGACAAGTCTTTACGATGCGGGATACGGGCGCGGGGCCGGCGCAAACGTGGAAGTCATCACCAAGTCCGGCAGCAATCAACTGCACGGTTCGGTTTTTGAGTTCCTGCGAAATGACAAGCTGGATGCCAACCATTTCCTCCTCAATCAACAAAATCAGCCCCGCTCGGTGATGAAGCAGAACCAGTTCGGCGGCAGCCTGGGCGCTCCGATCATCAAAGACAAATTCTTCATCTTCGGCTCCTACCAGGGGACTCGGCAGGTGAACGGGTTGAGCGCCGGCTCACTTTCATCGAACTCACTACCCCCGCTTACCGATGACCGTTCCGCTGCGACATTGGGGCAGGAGTTCTGCGGACAGGCGGGGGCGAACGGTGGAACGGCAGTGGCTTGCGACGGTTCCAATATCAATATCGTGGCGCTCAATCTTTTGAACACCAAAATCCCCAACGGGACGTATCTCATTCCCACACCGCAAACGATCACGAACAACCAGGGGTTTTCGGCATTCAGTCTTCCCGGGCGATTCACGGAAGATCAATTCCTCATCAACGGCGACTACGTCATATCAGACAAACATCGGTTGGCCGAACGTTATTTCTATGCCCGGGCGCCGCAAAACGTTCCCTTCAGTCAATGCTTCTTCAGCACTCCGTGCACGCCTGGTTCCGATCAAGGCGCGCAGTTCAACAACCATGTTGCTTCGCTAAAACTCACCTCGCTCTTATCCAACGCATTAGTCAATGAGGCCATGGTGGATTACTCGCGGAATCGGGGAGTCCTCGTCAGCGGCAGCAAGATTACCGATGAGAGTCTCGGTATCACCCCGGGTGACCCGACATTTCCGAAGATGCCGACAATTGCGGTAAGCGGACTTTTCAGTGTTGGCGGAAATTTCAACGACGACTCCGATTCGACCGTCAACCAGTTCCAATACTCGGACCAAATCGCATGGACGCACGCCAGGCACACCGTACGGGCCGGATTCCAGTTCGTTCGGGCGCAGTTTGATTTCAACGACCCTGGCCCTCGGCGAGGAATCCTCTTGTTTCTCAGCTTCCCTGATTTCCTGCTTGGCCTGAGTGCGGCACAGAACGGAACACAATTCAGCAATGTGTTTTTGAGCGAAGGAATCGCGGGATCCCTGTCCAAGGCCTATCGAGCGAACAACTACGCAAGCTTTGTCCAGGATGATTTCAAGATGAACCCGCGGCTCACCTTGAATTTCGGACTGCGCTGGGAGATCAACGGCGGGGTCAGTGAGGATCAGGGCCGATTCAGCAGCGTATTCCCAAGCTTGGCCCAGGCGAGCAATGCCCAGGTTGAGGCAGGGGGCACTCTGGCGGGTTGGGTAGTTCCCTCGAATTTTTCGCTTCCGATTCCAGACGGCGTCACCAAGCTGGGCGGGAAGACGCTGGCTCGCAACGGGGCACCGCTGCACAATTTCGGGCCCCGTTTTGGCTTCGCGTGGCAGCCGCTTCCCAACTCGCAACGATTGGTTCTGCGGGGCGGGGACGGGGTTTTCTATACACGGACCAACGGCAACTCAGTTTTGCAGACCGTCGTATCGCCTCCTTTCGTAAGTTTCGGAGTCGGAGTCGGAGCGGGCAATTCTTTGGCAACGTTCGAGGTTCCGTTCAATCCTTTTCCGACACGCACGCTTAATTCGGGACTCTCGGCGGACTACGTAGCCGAAAACTACGATTCGCCAATGGTTCAGCAGTACAGCCTCGACGCCCAATACGAATTTCTCCCGAGAACGGTGTTGGAGGTCGGTTTCGTTGGGACGCGTGGAACGCGACTGGCTTCCTCTCGGCTAACAAACACGGCGCTTTTGGCCAGCCCCACGAATCCGGTCAACGGAATGACCGATAACACTATTGCCAACGCAGGGCTCCGCGTGCCAATCCTGGGTTTCTCCCCCAATGGGCTCACCAGTATCGAAAGCTACGGGTTCTCCATGTACGACGGCTTGCAGGTGACCGTGCGAAGGCAATTAAGCCACGGCATACAGTTCCAAGGTGCCTATACGTGGGGCAAGAACCTCACCGACGTCGAGGGCGTCGGGTTCCAATCCGTCTTTCTTGGCGGCGATGGGAACAGCAATGATCCCAACGACCGCCACCAGCGATGGGGACCTGCGGATTTCGATCGCACGCAGCGCTTTGTGTTCACCTATCTCTGGGAGATTCCCCATCCGGCCGGAGAGAGTTTCCTCGACCGCAAAGTGCTGAGCGGTTGGACTTTTTCCGGTGTAACGACTTTCCAGAGTGGTCTCCCGGTCACGCTCACAGATTCTCTGGGAGGATCTATCTTCGGTAGCGCCAGCACTTCGAGAGGGGAACTCTGTCCCGGATTCACACCGGGTCAGGTCGTCACTGGCGGTGGCGTCGAATCCCGGCTTGGAAACTACTTTAACCAGGGCGCATTGGCAGACACACTTCTTTCACCTGCAGGTTGCGGGTTGCCTGTCATCGGCGACGGCACCGGGTACGGGAACCTCGGGCGGGCGTCATTCCGGGGACCGCATCAAGCCAATTTTGATTTGTCGTTGGCTAAAAGTACGACTGTCGGCGGCTTGAACGAAGGGGCGACGCTTGAGTTCCGTGCCGAATTTTTCAACGCATTTAACCACCCGCAATTCCAGAACCCCGGCAGCGCCATAGGAACCGCGAGCTTTGGAAAAATCCAGGCGACTTCTGTTGCGCCGCGGTTGATCCAGTTCGGCTTGAAATATAGCTTCTAGGATCAGCCTGGATTTCAATTGACTTTTGTCCTGGCCACCCCGCCACATGGAGAAGAGGCCCTCACAGACTTCCTTGCATCATCACTCAGATGCAAGGGGCTGTGTAGGGCCTCCTCTCTTGCCTGCAGTTTGTTTATTGTGTTGCCGGAACGGAAGAGGTAAACCGATGAAGAAGTTACAGAAGTTGCTGAGAGCAAGCTTGCTGTCGAACTTGTTCTTGCTGTTGTCTCTCCCGCTTGTGGCCCAGCAGTCCGGTGATCCCGCCAACCATTCCCTCGAACCGAGCCCCAAAACGATTGCCTTTGGCTATTACTCGGCCGACGCTCCTCCTGTTCTCAGAATCAAGTCCGGGGACACTGTGGAAGTCCACACCTTGATCACTTCCGACCCTGAAAAACTCGAGCATGCCGGAGTTCCGCCCGAACAGGTCGAGCAGTCCCTCCGCGACATTTTCAAGGAAGTTAAAGACCGGGGCCCGGGGGGACACGTATTAACTGGACCAATCTTCGTCGAAGGTGCGGAACCCGGCGACGTCCTCGAAGTTCGCATCGTCGCGGTCCGGCTGGCCATTCCATACGCTTACAACGGATTCGGACCCGGATCGGGGTTTCTCCCCGAAGAATTTCCTTACCCGAAGATGAAAATTATCCCTCTAGATGAAAAACGCATGATCGCGCGGTTCGGGCCAGGAATTGAGATTCCCCTCCATCCGTTCTTCGGGAGCATGGGTGTTGCTCCCCCCACCGGCCGCATCAGCAGCAATCCGCCCTGGATCCATGCAGGCAACTTGGACAACAAAGATTTGGTCGCTGGAACCACCTTATATATACCCGTCCATGCCTCCGGGGCACTGTTTGAAGTTGGGGATGGCCATGCCGGGCAAGGCGACGGTGAGGTCGACATCACGGCGCTAGAGACCTCTTTAATCGGCAAGTTTCAATTCGTGGTTCGGAAAGACATGCATCTCCTGTGGCCGCGCGCGGAAACGCCAACGCATTTTATGACGATGGGCCTGCACGAAAACCTGAACGAAGCCACCAAGTTAGCCGTGCGCGAGATGATCGATTTTTTGATGACCTCCAAGCACCTTTCGCGGGACGATGCCTACATGCTATCGAGCGTCGCAGCCGATCTGCACATCACCGAGTTGGTCGATGGCAACAAGGGTGTTCATATGATGATCCCGAAGGACATTTTCCTTTCCTCATCAAAGTGATAGTTCCGCATTGGCTGCTGTACGGATATTCTCCTGTTGATAAAGGATGAGTCTTGATCCTGATGCGCAAGCGGATTCTCCTGCTTATTGTTTTACTGGCGTTAGGTGCGCCAAGTGTCTTCGCTCAAGCCTCGCCGGATGCCAACGTGCCGAAGGGAGAGCGGCACGAGTGCGTCATTGAGAATTTCAAGACAGAAAGCGGGATCACGCTGCCGCGGGCGGAGCTCGTATATGGGACAGACGGTAAGTTGAACGAAGCGAAGGACAACGTCGTGCTGCTTCCCTCGCACTACATGGCGGATTATCACGGGTACGAATGGCTAATCGGAACTGACAAGGCGCTCGATCCTTCGAAACTTTTTCTGATAGTCACCGAATTATTTGGGAACGGACATTCATCCTCACCGAGCAACACACCGGAACCTTTTCATGGCCCCCGATTCCCGGTGATGACGATACGGGACAATGTCGAGGCAGTGCACACGCTCCTGGTGAAAGAACTGAAAATTACGCATCTGCGCGCGATCATCGGATTTTCGATGGGCGCGCAGCAGGCCTTTCAGTGGGCCGTCAGCTATCCCACATTTGCGGACCGAATCGTGGCGACAGCGGGAACCGCCAAGTGCTATCCCCATGGAGTGGTCAGACTCGAAGGACAGATTGCCGCGCTGACGACGGACGCAGCATTTGAAAACGGCGACTACAAGGAGCAGCCCAAAAAAGGGCTGGAGGCGTTCGCGGTGGTCTGGACGGCATGGCTTTTTTCGCAGGAGTGGTGGAGGCGAGAACTGTGGCGTGAAGGAGCCAAGCCGGGGAAAACGTTTGAGGACGTGTTGCGCGAATTTCGGACGGATTTTATTCCCGGCGCGGATGCGAACAATTTGATCTTGCAAATGCGAACGTGGGAAAAGCACGACGTGGGCAGAACGCCGGGATTTGGCGGCGACGTGGAACGGGCGCTGAGGTCCATCAAAGTTCCGTTGTTGTACATGCCGTCGGAGACCGATCTGTATTTTCCGACAGGGGATGCTCGATACGAGGCGGCATTTATTCCCGGAGTCTCCCTTGTGCCGATCCCATCCCTATGGGGGCATACCGCGGGCGCGGCCAGTAATCCAGCGGATGCAAAGTTTCTGAACGAAACGATCGGCAATTTTTTAGCGGCAGACAAGCGCGTGCCCTAGACTGATCTCTTGATTGCGTCGAATTCAAGACTTGAGCTTCGGCTTGTGGCACCATCAGTGCGCGATGAGGACTAACCAAAAAATGCGTGGATACCTGAGCGCATTTCAATCGCACGCGGCTGTTCTCTCTCCTGAATTATCGAGCGCCCTCGCTTCGGGGTTTGTTGAACAAAACGGATGCGTGTTGCTGGCATCGGAAGCGCGCTTCGGTGGTTGCGCGGAATGCTGGGCAAGACGATGCAGGATACGAATGCTTCATCAATCATCTCCACGTTAAGAGTTTGGCCGAAGCTGTCGAATTTGCTCGCCGATTGAAGAGTGCCTTAGCCGCGTGTTTCAGCGACAGCTTTGTAGTTATCGCGCGGTTTGGATGGGATATCTCGCCGTCGATCCGATTTTTGACCGATACCGCTCGGATGAACGCTTTAAAGATCTTCTCCGGCGCGTAGGCCTGCCCTGACTGGCCGTCCGCAACGCTCTTCGGGACGGGATCGTGCCCGAACCGTGCATTTCATCTGACCGATGAGAATCCTGGATGGTTGGTCGGCAAATCGGAAGTAATGCACATCGGGACATGCGATAGGTAACGAGAAGTCGGCTAGTGTTTACCGGAGATTCGGTACCGTCCAATCCGTGATTGTGGTCGGGCATCCAGAAGCAATCCAAATCGCGGAGCACCAATCGGTGAACAAATATCCAACCATTCGGTCACGAACCGAATGCTCTACCCAGACTCTGTAATTTATTGAGGTTAAAGAGTTTTGGCTCCCCGGGGAGGATTTGAACCTCCAACATTTCGGTTAACAGCCGATCAACCAACTTCATCAGAACTTGCCGGAGTTGGCCCTAATCGAAGGAAATCAGCAAGTTGCGACTAAACCTGACGAATCACTTTCTCCTTCTTTGTTCACCTTTTGTTCTCGATTTATCGGCATTCATCGCGATTAGTACTACATTTTCATGACAGCGCGTCTTGAAAAGTCCAAGAGTTGATTCAACAAACTATTGAAGGAAGGTTTCCTAGATGGTTGCATCCAAATTGTCCTTTGCTAGGGTCTACTGCGCACAGTCGCTCACTCCAATGAGCGGCATTTCAAATACATGCTAGAAGAACTCTAAATGCATGAGCCTATTGCAGTCCGTGTGACCTCCCGGTAGACTTTCCCCATGTCATCGAGCTTTCGCGAATGCCAGATGGTTGCGTCGACTTGTTGTCGGTGTCGCGCATCTGTGTCTTCTGGCACCGGGAGGCTAGTGATCTAAAGCTCTAATTCTAGCCGAGCAGTTATAGAACCCACCGCCAGAGGTGAATTGGCAGGTGGGTTTTTTGTTTTTATACGAGCATTTCCATCAAGGGGAAACGACCAATGGCAACGGCGCCGCAGGAGTTGTTCAGCACAATAGAATCCCGCAACGGGCAAGAACCGGCGATTCAGCCGCGGGTTGGCCCGCGGCTCAGCCACCTCAAGGCCCTCGAAGCAGAGAGCATCTACATCCTTCGGGAAGCCGCGGCCGAGTTTTCGCATCCGGTCATGCTTTATTCCATCGGAAAAGACTCCTCCGTAATGTTGCGCCTGGCGCAGAAAGCGTTCTTCCCCGGAAGGATTCCGTTCCCGCTCCTCCACGTGGATACAAGCTACAAGTTTCCCGAGATGATCGAATTCCGCGACGAGTACCCGAAGCAGATTGGCGCGGAGCTTCTTGTCCACAAGAACCAGGAAGCGCTCGACGCAGGCGCCAATCCATTTGTGCTGGGCACGCAAAAATGTTGCGGCTTGCTGAAGACAAAATCGCTGCTGGATGCGCTTGCGGAAGGCGGATTCAACGCCGCATTTGGCGGAGCACGTCGAGATGAAGAAAAGTCGCGAGCAAAGGAGAGGATCTACTCCTTTCGTGATGTACATGGGCAGTGGGATCCCAAGAACCAGCGGCCTGAGCTTTGGAATATTTTCAATTCAAAGATCGACAAAGGCGAGAGCATCCGCATTTTTCCGCTCTCCAACTGGACGGAACTCGACGTCTGGCTATACATCTACACGGAAAATATCCCGATTGTGCCACTCTATTTTGCGAAGGAACGCCGGGCGGTCGTGCGCGACGGCGCAATCGTTCTGATTTATCCGCACGATCAGCTTCGCCCCGGAGAGCAGGTTCAATCCATCAAGTGCCGCATGAGGTCGCTCGGTTGTGTGCCGTGCACGGGAGCGATCCGGTCGGATGCCGATACCGTTCCCAACATTATCGAGGAGATGATCTCGTTCCGCCGATCTGAGCGTGAAAACCGGGCGATCGATCACGACGAGGAAGGATCGATGGAGATCAAGAAGCGCGAGGGCTATTTCTAATGGCTCCTGTAACCGACATCGAGATTCGCACTGAATTCGCGGAGTTCCTTGAACAAAACCTCAACAAGGAACTTCTGCGATTTACCACCGCCGGAAGCGTGGACGACGGAAAGTCCACGTTGATCGGCAGGCTCCTCCACGATTCGAAAACAGTTTACGAAGATCAACTCGCTTCCGTGAAGAAGAGCCGCATCAATCGTTCCAGCGGACCGATCGATTTTTCATTGATCACCGACGGGCTGCGGGCGGAGCGCGAGCAAGGCATCACTATCGACGTGGGCTACCGCTATTTCGCGACTTCGCTGCGGAAATTCATCATCGCCGATACGCCCGGGCACGAACAATACACGCGAAACATGGCCACGGGTGCATCCACTGCGGATTTAGCGGTGATCTTAATCGATGGAACAAAAGGTCTGCTGCCGCAGACGCTGCGGCACACCTACATCTCCTCTCTGCTGGGGATATCAACCCTCGTCGCCGCAGTGAACAAGATGGATTTGCTGGAGTACCAAGAAGACGAATTCCAAAAACTCGAAAGGGAATTTCGTACCCTGGCAGAACAGTTGGGCATCAGCGCGGTGACCTGTATTCCTATCAGCGCCCTTGCGGGAGACAACGTCGTCGAGCGCAGCGAGCACATGCCGTGGTACACCGGCCCTGTTCTGCTTGAACATTTGGAACGCGTGCCGATAGCGCGGCCCCTAAGCGTGCTCGGCGTCAGATTCCCTGTTCAGTATGTGCTTCGTCCAGACGCCAACTTTCGTGGTTTTGGCGGGCAAGTAGCCGGCGGTGTAATCCGCCCGGGTAATGTCGTCATGGCTGTACCGTCCGGACAAAAGTCGCGCGTGGATTCGATCATTACCTACGATGGCCCTCTCGGTGAAGCGTCCTCCTCGATGTCCGTCACGCTAACGCTGGAAGATGAAATCGACCTGAGCCGCGGAGACATGCTCGTCTCGCCTGCTGATCCTCCACACGTCTCCCAACGGTTTCTTGCGACGCTCGTCTGGATGCACGCGCAGCCGCTCGAAACCGGGCGCTCCTATCTGATCAAGCACTGCGCGCGACAGGTGCGCGGTAAAGCCATCGCAATTCGACATCGCGTAAATATTGACACTCTTCAACCGGAAGCCGCCGAATGTCTCCAGATGAATGATATTGCGACCATCGAACTGGAAACGAATAGCCCGATCTTTTTTGACGCCTATCAACTGAACCGCACCACGGGAAGTTTCATCGTCATCGATCCATTGACGAACGCAACTCTGGCTGCGGGGATGATTCGAGAGGATCTTTCGGAAAGCGCCAGTATTTCAACCAGGAAAGAAATTCCACCTTCGCAGATTCCGGTCACCCCGCTGGAGCGGTACCGGCGACATGGGCATTACCCCGCCGTCATCCTGGCGAATGCGCGTCCATTGCTTGCCGGCAAACTTGAGCGTGTGCTCTTCGAAGAAGGATTTGAAGTCGTGGCCGTCGGGGAGAATTCTTTCTTCTCTTCCGCGAGAAATGCCTGGGCCGCCCTGCAAGCCGCGGGATTCGTCGTCATCTACCACAATCCATCGCTCAGCGCTGAAGAACGGCTGGATTTGCAAAGCGCGGCCGGCGACCAC
>WNFM01202786.1_pt1 | contig 10126 bp, 15 predicted proteins | sample 5400271 | NCBI WGS metagenome assembly WNFM01 (sample SAMN13153352, study PRJNA577476) | soil metagenome | isolation source: 60 cm saprolite on Douglas fir-dominated hillslope | place: USA:California | collected 2013-09-17
CCTCCGGCCCCAGTTCTTTCGCGATCCACCGACATTCGGCGTCGATTTCGTAATCAGAGTCGTTTTTCCCGGGGATGAGGAGCGTCGTGATCTCGAACCAGACCTCGGTCTCGTGCTTCAGGTAGGCGAGCGTGTCGAGTACGTCCTTCAGATGCGCGCTGCAGGTGCGAAAGTAGAACTCCTCGGTAAATGCCTTCAGATCGACGTTGGCCGCGTCCATCTTGGCGTAGAACTCTCGCCGCGGCGCGTCGCGCATGTAGCCCGCGGTCACCGCAACCGCTTTCACGCCGACCTCGCGGCACGCGTCGGCGACGTCCATCGCGTACTCGGCGAAGATCACCGGATCGTTGTAGGTGAAGGCCACGCTGCGGCAGCCGTGCTCGAGCGCGGCTCTTGCGAGCTGCTCCGGGCTCGCGGAGTCGGCGAGCGTGTCCACGTCGCGCGACTTGGAGATGTCCCAGTTCTGGCAGAACTTGCAGGCGAGGTTGCAGCCGGCGGTGCCGAAGGACAGGACGCTCGAGCCGGGGTAGAAATGATTGAGCGGCTTCTTTTCCACCGGATCGATGCAGAAGCCCGAGGAGCGGCCGTAGGTGGTCAGCACCATCCGGTCGTCTTCGCGCATGCGCACGAAGCACGCCCCCCGCTGGCCTTCGTGCAGCTTGCAGTCGCGCGGGCACAGGTCGCATTGCAGCCTGCCGTCCTCCAGCCGGTGCCACCAGCGGCCGGCGTACGGGCGATCGGGAACCGCGCTCATGCCGCCAGCTCCGCTTCGCGCCACTTGAGCACGCGGTAGCGTTTCACCCGGCAGCGCCTCGTATCGGTGTCCGGCGCAATGCCCGCCTTGTGCTTCAGGCGCGCGATGAACTGCTCGGGATCGGATAGGTCCTCCCACACCTGCGGCAGGAAAGTGCCGCGCCTGCCCTCGTCGACCTGCTCGAGGATCACGCCGTCCACTCCCGGACGCAGCTTGCGGAGCAGATCGGCGTGGTCGTCGAACGCGAGCGTCTTGGGAGTCGACAGCAGGGACACCTCGATCCCGGTGCGCGCGAATTCCTCGAGCGTGAGCGGGTCGAAGCGGCCGTCCTCGAAGGCGGCGGCGCGCGCGTTGGCGGCGACGTCCTCGGCGAGCGGTCGCTGCGCCTCGAGCGCGCCCACGCAGCCGCGCAGCTCTACTCCCTGCGTGAGGGTGACGAAAGTCGCGCGCGACTCGCGAAGCCAGGTCTCGTCCGCTTCGGGCGCGCCTGCGGGCCCGGCGCCCAGCGCGCCGGCGATCGAGGCACGCGCGATCTGGAGGAGCTTTCTTCCGTGTTCCGCCCCGTAGCCCTCGCCGTCGCCGCCGAGTGCGAACGAGGCGTAACCGACGACGCGGTGCCTGTCGCCGGCGGTATCGCCCGAGTTGCGGCAATCCAGCAGCCTCGCCGCGAGGCCCCTGCGCTTCGCGGCGATCAGCATGCCCGCCACCGGCGTCGCGCCGCACGCCTGGTCGTGCGAGATCCCGGAGTCGAAGTCGAGGATAGCCCGCACCGTGGCGCGGTCGATTTCCCGCGCGCGGTCGTAGGCATGATAGTGCGACAGATCGGAGCTGATGACGACGAGCGTTTCGGCTCCGCCCCACAGGCGGTCGAGAACCTCGGCGACCTTCTCGGGTGCCGCATCGCCCACGACCAGCGGCACCAGCGAAAAATCCCCGAGGACCTTCTGAAGGAAAGGCAGCTGCACCTCGAGCGCGTGCTCCTCGGCGTGCGTCGCCGCCGACTCGACCACCTGCGGCAAGTCGCGGATCGCACGTACGCCCTCTTCGTCCAGAGGGATACGCCCGAGCGGGGTTGCAAAGGCGCGCGCGTGCGGCAGCGCCAGGCCACGCACCGGCACGCGGTGGCAGGGGCCGAGCATCACGACGCGCCTGACGATGCCGCGAGCCGGGCGAAGGAGATCGTAGGCGCTCGCCGCGACCGGCCCGGAATAGACATAGCCGGCGTGGGGGACGACCAGCGCCTTGGGAAATCCCGGCGCCTGGAGTGCCTCCTCGGTGCCGTCCAGATAAGCGGCGACCTCGTCGGCGAGCTCGCGCGGTTCCTCCGGATAAAACATCCCCGCCACGGCAGCGGGGCGCACCTCGGGGTCCCGGAAAAAGCCCATACCCAAATATAGACCGTTCCTGGGCTCTTCGGCGCCAAAGCCCTACTTCGTAGCCGGGCTCCTTCGCCGAGCGCTCCAGAGCCCGCGGACGCCCTTGGCGCTCACCTCACCCGACATCGCGTCCCCGGAGGCTTTGCCTTCGAAGGCCATCATCCGGCCGTCGTAGAGAAGGCCGAAACTGACCTGTTCGCCTTTCACCTTCATGTCCCTCAGGTAGTCCTCGGACCGGCCGTCGCTCACCAGGCCCCCGACAGTGTGCGGTTCCTGGTTTAGTTCGAGCGAAAGCGGAGCGCGGGCGAGCGCCTTGGGCAGCGACAGCTCCCAGACCCCCCCGATACGCGCGGGAACGACGTAGTAGTAGAGGCGCGTCCAGGTCGTGCCGCTGGTGAACTCCTTTTCCGCAACGTCCATCGACACGTCCTTGTCCGGCGGCCAGGGCACGAGCGGATAGTCGTGCGACACGATGCGCGTGCCCGGGCGCAGCTCGGTGAGAAACCGCGGCACGAGCCGCGTGACGAAGCGCGGCAGAAGGTAGAGCATCACTACGGTCGCCTCCCGGATGTCGGTCTCGAACAGATCGCCCTGCACGAACTTAACGCGATCGGCGACCTCTTCCTTCCTCGCGCTGGCGTTCGCCAGCTCGATCAGCTCGGGCTGCAGCTCGACGCCGACCCCGCGCGCCTTGAATCGCTTCGCCGCGGTGATCACCAGCCGCCCGTCGCCGGAGCCCAGGTCATAGACCACGTCGTCGGCGCGGATGTCGGCGAGCTTCAGCATCTCGTCGACGATCACCCAGGGCGTAGGGACGTAGGGGCCGGCGATGTTGTCCTTCGGACCGGACTCTTGCGCTTCGGCTGGAAGCGCGGTGCAAAGCACCCAGGCAAGCGCGATGCGGCGAAAGAACCAGCTCATTCCATTTCCCTCAGATGGCCTATTTGTATCAACAGGTAAATCCGCTTGTCCGGGGCGGGCAAGGGCGCTAACCTCTTGCACTTTGCGAACCGGAGTCAGCCCATGAAACCTCGCCCGCTCCTCGTCGCGCTGGCTTTGTCCGGCGCGCTGCTTCCCCCGGCGGCCGCACGCGCGACCGGCCTCGCCACCTGCGACTCCGGCAGCCGCGAAGGCTGGCAGACGCAGGAAAAGCTTACCGCGCTGCTCAAGGAAAAGGGCTGGCAGGTGCGGCGCATCAAGGAGGACGGCGGCTGCTACGAAGTGTACGCGCTGAACGATAAGGGCGAGCGCGTGGAGGCGTATTTCCATCCGCGCACCCTGGCCCCGGTTCCGACCGGCGCGAAGGACCACAAGGGTTGAGCGCCGAAGCCCGCGTCTGGGATCCGCTGCTGCGGATCGCGCACTGGACGCTGGTCGCCAGCATCCTCGCGACCTGGATCACAGCCGAGCTGAAGCTCGACGCGGCGAAGCGCGCGCACGAATGGGCGGGTTACGCCGCGCTCGCCGTGATCGCGCTGCGCCTTGCCTGGGGACGGATCGGCCCGCGCTACGCGCGCTTCGGCCAGTTCGTGCGTTCCCCCGCCCAGACGCTTTCCTATGCGCGGGCCGTGATCGCGTTTGCCGAGCCTCGCTATCTGGGGCACAACCCGCTCGGCGGATGGATGGTGATGGCTCTGCTCTCGATGGTCGCCGCCGCGGGGCTGAGCGGGTGGCTCTCTGTGACCGACCGCTTCTGGGGCGTGGCATGGGTGCAGGAGCTGCACGAGGCTCTGGCCAACGCTCTCTTCCTGCTCGTCGGGTTGCACATCGCCGGGGTCGTCTTCACCAGCCTGCGACACCGCGAGAACTTGGTGCGCGCCATGCTCACCGGCCGCAAACGAGCGCCTGAGCCCGGGGACGTGGACTAGGCAGCGTCACAGACTCCTGCACCGCGCGACTGTCGTGCTCCGGGAACGCGGACGAGGCCAGCGGAAAGCTCATTCCGTTTCCTCCAGTCGCTCCAGCAAACCCCGCAATGCGGCGAACACGGACCGCCGCCGTATGCTTTCGCGACCGCCGGAGAAGCGCCGCACCGCGCTCTGCGCGCCGCCCTTCTTCCCCGCCCAGGCGAAGCAGACCAAGCCCACGGGCTTCTTCCGGGTCCCTCCGCCGGGCCCGGCAATGCCGGTGACGGCGAGCGCAACCTGCGCGCGGCTGCGGGCGAGCGCCCCGGACGCCATCTCCCTAGCCGTCTCCTCGCTGACCGCGCCATGGCGCGACAGCGTGCGCGCGCGAACCCCGAGCAGCTCCCTCTTCGCATCGTTCGAATAGGTGACAAACCCGCGCTCGAACCAGTCGGAGCTGCCCGCGATCGCGGTCACCGCCTGCGCGATCCATCCGCCGGTACACGACTCCGCGGTGGCGAGCTTGAACCCGCTTCTTTTCAGCCGCATGCCTACGCGTTTCGCCAGGGATTCGAGCGGGTCGCCCGCCATTCCCATTCTGCGGGGATCACCAGCAGGATGAGCATCATCGCGACCACTTCGTCCCAGTTCATCGCGCTGTGGTCGGCAACTCCCAGGTCGCGCCCGGTGCGCCCGCAGGCCCATACGCCGATCGCGAAGAACACCGCGATCACGACGGAAAGCGCGAGCGGGTCGAGCCACCGGTCGAGGAGAATATAGATCGGGAACGCGAGCACGGTGCCGACCGTGCCGGGAGCGACGGGCGCAAGCCCCGTCCCGAAGCCGAGGGCGATGAAGCGCGCCGGGTGGGCGAAGGTGAACCGGACCGTGGGGTGCGTGATCATGCGAAGTGATCGAAGCCGCTGCGCGGAGCCGCGATGATCTTGCCGCCGGTGCCGCGCATCCGGATGTCGGGCTTGCCCGCGACGATCGTGCCGATGGCGGTGACAGGCACGCCGGCCTTTTCCGCCGCCCCTCCGATTTCGGAGCGCTTCGATCGCGGCGCGGTAAACACGAGCTCGTAGTCGTCCCCACCCGCGAGCAGGCACTCTTTCGCGAGCGCCCTGTTCCGGCACGCAACGATCGCCTCGGCGCGCGGCAGGTCCTCCCAGCGCAGCTCCGCGGCCACGCCGGAAGCCTTGAGTATATGTCCGAGATCCGCGAGCAGGCCGTCGGAGACGTCGATCGCGCTGCGCGCAAGGCCGAGCAGGCGGCCTCCGAGCTTGACGCGCGGCTCCGGCGCGTGCAGGCGCCCGAGGCAGGCTTCGCGCGCGGGGCCTTTCAGCTTCACGCGGCCCTTCAGATAGGCGAGCCCGAGCGCCGCTTCGCCCGTGGCGCCCGAAAGCCAGATGTCGTCGCCCGCGCGCGCCGCGTCGCGCCGCAGCGCGAGCGCCGCGGGCACTTCGCCCATCACGGTGATCGAGATCGCGAGCGGCCCCTTGGTCGTGTCCCCGCCGATCAGCTCCGTTCCGAAGCGGCGCGCGAGGCGGAAGAACCCCCTGGCGAAGGCAGTGATCCACCTCCTGTCGGCCCTGGGAAGCGCGATCGCGAGCAGCGCCCAGCGCGGATCGGCGCCCATCGCGGCGAGATCGGATAAGTTGACCGCGAGCGCCTTGTGCCCGAGCTTGCCCGGTTCCGCGTCGGGAAAGAAGTGTCTGCCCGCGAGCAGCATATCGGTGGACACCGCGAGCGTCGCGCCGGCGCGGGGGCGAACGAGGGCGCAATCGTCGCCGACGCCGAGCACGGCGTTCCGCGCGGGCCGCGTGAAGTACCGGCGGATGATCTCGAACTCGGAGGTCACCGGAGCTTCGGACGGGACCGCTCGTCCGGGCGCAGGCTGGCAACGAGCTTGTCGAGCACGCCGTTGACGTACTTGTGGCCGTCGGTGCCGCCGAACTCCTTTGCGAGCTCGATCGCCTCGTTGATCACGACCCGGTATGGAACGTCGGGGGCGTTCTTCAGCTCGTAGGCCGCGAGGAGCAGGATGCCGCGCTCGACCGGCGAGAGCTCCTTCGGCTTGCGGTCGAGCAGCGGGGCGATCAGTCCCTCGAGCGCGCCGGCGTCCCCGATGGTCCCTTCGAGCAAGCGCGAAAAATACTTGGAATCGGCTTTTCCGAATTCTTTCGACTGGGCGAGCTGGATCTGCAGCCCGGCCGCGCTTTCGCCCGAGAGCTGCCAGGCATAGAGCGCCTGCAGCGCGAACTCGCGCGAGCGCCGCCGCGCGGATTTCATCGATGGCTCTTCGCGACGTTCCTGCCGAGGTTCGCCATTTCCACTGCGACCTCGGCGCAATCGCGTCCCTTCTTCGCGGCGCGCTTCTCCGCCTGCTCGTCGGTGTCGGCGGTGAGAATGCCGTTTGCGACCGGGATGCCGCTATCGAGCTGCACCTGCATCAGGCCCGACGCGGACTCGTTCGCGACGATCTCGAAGTGGTAGGTCTCGCCGCGGATCACGGCGCCGAGCGCGATGAGCGCGTCGTACTTCTCCGTGTTGGCGAGCTGTTGCAGCGCGAGCGGCGCTTCGAGCGCGCCCGGCACGCTGACCACCGTGGGCGCGGCAACGCGCAACTCCGCGAGGCGCTTGCGGCAGGCTTCGAGCATCGCGGCGCCGATTCTCTCGTTGAAGCGGGAGCGCACGATCCCGACCCGCAACCCTTCGCCGCTCAAATCGGGCTTGATCTCCGTCATCAGCCGTCCCGCGCCCGGGCCGAATTCTCGACGTAGCCTGTGACCTCGAGCTCCCCCCCCGCCATGCTCGGCATCTTGCGGGGCGAGGCGAGCAGACGCATCTTGCCGACCTTGAGATCGCGCAGGATCTGCGCGCCGATGCCGTAGGTCAGGAAATCCATTCTCGAGGGCGTGTCCGAGCGCACGGGCGAGGCGACGCGCTCGATCAACTGGGCCGCGGTTTCCGCGCAATTGAGCAACACCATCACGCCCCTGCCTTCGGCGGCGATGCACTCGAGCGCGTCGTCGACCGGCCAAGAGTGCGTCCCGGGCCCCGCTTCGAGCAGGTCGAGCGCGGAGAGCGGCGCGTGCACGCGCACCAGCGTTTCCTTCTCTGGCGCGATCTCGCCGCGCACCAGGGCGAGCTGTGTCTCACCGGAGAGCTTCTCGAGGTAGGCGACGAGCCGGAACGGGCCGAAGCGCGTCTGGATGGTGCGCTCGGTCACGCGCTTGATGAGCGACTCGTTCTGGCTGCGGTGGCGGATGAGATCGGCGATCGAACCGATCTTCAGGCCGTGCCGTTTGCTGAACTCGAGGAGATCGGGCAGCCGCGCCATGCTTCCGTCGTCCTTCATGATCTCGCACAGCACCGCCGCCGGATAGAGTCCCGCGAGCTGCGCGAGATCGCAGCAGGCCTCGGTGTGGCCTGCGCGCGCGAGCACGCCTCCCGCCTGCGCGATCAGCGGGAACACGTGGCCCGGCTGGACGATGTCGCGAGGCATGGCTTTCGGTGACGCCGCGATCTTGATGGTGTGCGCGCGGTCTGCGGCCGAGATCCCGGTGGTCACGCCCGACGCCGCCTCGATGGACACCGTGAAATTGGTGCCGTGCACGGAGCGATTACGCGCCACCATCGGCAGCAGGTTGAGGCGTTCGGCGTGCGCCTCGGTGATCGGCATGCAGATCAGACCGCGGCCGAACCTCGCCATGAAGTTGATTTTCTCGGGCGTGACGAATTCAGCCGCGAAGATCAGATCGCCCTCGTTCTCGCGATTTTCGTCGTCGACGAGCACGGCCATCCGGCCGGCCTTCAGCTCGGCGGTGATTTCCTGGATCGAATTGAGGCTCATGGATTCGCCCGATTTCCGGGCGAGAATTTTACGCCTATCGGCGCCGGGCCGCGCCCGGGGAGGCTCCGTCCGGCGACGGGACGGGGCGCAACGGGCCTACTGCTCGCCGGCCTGATCTTCGCCTTCGATCTTCTCGCGGATGCGCGCGCCCTTGCCCGAGAGCTTGCGCATGTAGTAGAGCTTGGCCCGGCGGACGTCGCCTTTGCGCTTCAACTCGACGGATGCAATCATCGGCGAATAGGTCTGGAAAGTGCGTTCGACGCCCTCGCCGGAGGACACCTTGCGCACGGTGAACGAGGAGTTGATGCCCCGGCTCTTCTTGGCGATGACCACGCCTTCGTAGGCCTGGACGCGCTTGCGCTCGCCCTCGACGACGCTCACGTTGACGATCACGGTGTCGCCCGGGGAAAACTCGGGGAGCTTCTTCCCCATGCGCTTGATTTCTTCGGCTTCGATCTGCTGGATCACGTTCATCGCTATTCCTTCTTCATCTCTTGCTTGAATTCCTCGAGCAGCTTGCGCTCGGCCTCGCTCATCCCGCGCCGCTCGAGCAGCTCGGGCCTTCTTATCCACGTTCGCCCCAGCGACTGCTTCAGCCGCCAGCGCTCGATCTGCGCGTGATGCCCCGACATCAGAACCGGGGGCACCGCCTTGCCCTCGTACACTTCCGGCCGCGTGTACTGCGGGCAGTCGAGCAGGCCGTTCACGAACGACTCCTGCTGCGCCGACATCCCGTCCCCGAGCGCGCCGGGCAACTGCCGCACCACCGCGTCGATCAGCACCATCGCGGCGAGCTCGCCGCCCGAGAGCACGTAGTCGCCGATCGACAACTCCTCGTCGACCGCGCCGCGTATAAGGCGCTCGTCGACGCCCTCGTAGCGCCCGCAAACCAGGATCAGGCGCTGTCCCGCGCAAAGCTCCATCACCTTGCCGTGGTCCATCACCGCCCCCTGGGGCGAGAGATGGATCACTTTCGCTTCGCCCTGCCCCGCCGCTTTCGCCGCGGCGACCGCTTTCGCGAGCGGGTCGGCCAGCATCACCATGCCGGGACCGCCCCCGTACGGCCGGTCGTCGACCGTGCGGTAGTTGTCGGTCGTGAAATCCCGCGGATTCCACAGCGTGAGACTCCACAACCCATCTTCCCTCGCCCGCCGCGTGATGCCGTAGTCGGCGACCGCGGCGAACGCCTCCGGGAAGAGCGTCACGCAATCGAAGCGGATCACCAGTCCGCTCCCCACTCCACCTCCACCCTGCCGGCCCTCAAATCGATCTTCCGGATGACGTCCCCCGCCACCGGCAGGAGCCGTTCACCGCCCTCGTGCTCGACGCGCATCACATCGTGCACGCCGGCACTGAAGAATTCCTTGACCCGGCCGAGGCGCTCGCCCTGAGCGTTCACCACCTCGAAGCCGATCACATCGGCCTGGTAGAACTCATGCTCGGCGGTCTGGGGCAGATCCTTGCGCTCCAGCGCCACCTCGGCTCCACGATACGCCGCCGCCGCTTCCGGGCTGGTGCAGCCCTCGAACCGCGCGACCAGGTAGCCGCCTTGCTCGCGGCACTCCGCCACCGCGATCTTGCTGTGCCTCCCCGGTTCGCCGACCCACCACTCGGAAAACTTCCAGAGGTTGGAGCCGAAGCGCTGGATCTTCACGGCGCCCTTCACGCCCCAAGGCGCGAGCACGCGCCCCATCACCACCAGTTTGGTTGGCGCCGCCAACCAGCCCGCCGCTTACTTGCCTGCGGCCTCGGCCGGCGCCTTGTAGCCCTTGAACAGGCGCGCCACCGTCGGGGACAGCTTCGCGCCCTTGCCGCGCCAGAACGCGAGCCGGTCGGTCGCAAAACGCAGCGACTCGCGACCCTCGGGGGCCTTCGGGTCGTAGAAACCCACGCGCTCGATAAAGCGCTTGTTCGCGGCCTTGTGCGAGTCGGCGACTACGACGTTGAAAAAGGGCCGCTTTTTGGCCCCGCCGCGCGCCAGTCGAATCACCACCATATCGGGAAGTCCGGAGTCGAAAAGGGCGTGATTTTACGCGAGGTTAGGTGGGGATGGCAAGGGAAAACGCGGTACCCTCAACCGCGACCGGTAAGTTCGGAAGTCGAGCCAGCCCACCCCATGTGTTGAGCTAGTAGTCGTGTACGACTGAATCCGACCGCCGGGTGGTGAAGAAATAATAGCCGCCGTGTAATTGACGCGCGCAGTGGTTCCGGCGGTGCTTCGATGTCAGTAAAGTACTTACGGCGCATACCGAGTAAACCCCGGACCTTTCCTCAGGCCTTTCTGGCTGCTAGTCTT
>WNFM01013669.1_pt1 | contig 10125 bp, 7 predicted proteins | sample 5400271 | NCBI WGS metagenome assembly WNFM01 (sample SAMN13153352, study PRJNA577476) | soil metagenome | isolation source: 60 cm saprolite on Douglas fir-dominated hillslope | place: USA:California | collected 2013-09-17
GATAGGTCACCCGGTCGCCGGGCCGTAAGAACTGCACGGACGGGCCAATCTCCACGACTTCGCCCACGACCTCATGGCCCAGATAGATCCGCGGCGAGCGCGGGCCAGCCATGGCCGATACGTCGTCCCGCACTTGCAGATGCACCAGGTGCAGGTCGTCGCTGCTGATACCAGCCATGTGATTGCGCACCCGTACCCAGCGCTTGTCCGGCAGCTTCGGCACGCTCACGCGACTCATGCGCAGCGGGGCAAGGGGTCCGTAATATGCGCGCCGCGACACGCGCCCGAGGATAGCGGTGGTATTCACCCGCCATGGCCGCGTATCGAAATAGGCGCTCCACATCTCGTTCGCCCCTTCCCGCCCGCTTACCATCGGCCGCTTACCGATCCCAGCGCGTGTGATTGCTGGGGTCGCGCGCCCGCGAAGCGCTGAGAGTGTATCATGGCCCCGCTGAGCCGCGCAAGCGACCGCAGGGAGCGGTCATGACCGTCTGCCACCCTGCTGAGACAGGATAAACGCCGTGCGCGCCTATAGCGGATCAGCGACCACTGTGGGATATTGCACGCATGGCACGCATGGCGCATCCGGCACGCTGGGACGACGTTGCGTGCGCTGGAGTCCGAGCCGATGTGGACGCTGTGCAGGTAGCCACGCCCGACCCGGCAGGCTGCATGCGCTGGACACCACTAATGGACCACGCCCACCAGGAACGCGGCGAGGATGCCGGTCAGGAAGATGCCGTCGAAGACGCCCGCCCCACCGATGCTCAATACGCGTGGCTTGTCGGGATCCACAGGTCTCACGGGCGCCGTACGCCACAGGCGTTGCGGACCCGCGGCCAACAGCCCCCCGCGCAGCACGAGCGGCAAATTGAGCAGATCGGCGCCGATCAGCGTGCCGAGTGTGCCGCAAATGTAGGCGACAGGCGCGAGCGCATTCATGCCGGCCCCGCCCAGCAGCCGCACCACCCCGAAGGCGACCAGCGCGGCGAGGATCGGCGGCACGAATCCCGGCAAGGCGATGCCAAGGCCCGGCACGGGGCGAGCCAACAGCTTAGCGGCCACGGCCACCACAACGGTGGCGACGAGCGCGAGCAGCGCGAACTGCGGGTACAGGTAAATCAGATAGGCGGAGAACGCCACTGGGACGATCGCGCCGCCGACGTTGACCGCCACCACTTCTTCGACGGTCGCGGGTGGGTAGTAATGAAAGACGGTCGCCAATCGCTGCATCATCGGCGTGAGTGTGGCGAGGGCCGGATCAACCAGGGTAACACGGCGCCGGGGGATAGGGATATTGATCATCAGGAAGCCGCCTGCGCGCTCAAGCCAAACATCCGAAATGAGATGGTGGCTGCCTGGAAATAGAGAAAGATGAGGACGAGCGGCAGCAGCAGGGCGAGGAGCATCACCGGCATCCATGGGTGGTGGCGCGCTTGATTCACTTGCATGATTCTCTCCAGCGATCGATCAGGGCGAGCGGCTCACAGCGAACAGAGGGCGCGCAACAGGCGCGCAGCAGGCGTGCGGTTCGTTCTGGGGAGTCCGCGCCGCCGGCGCATCATGAGTATACCTGCCCGAGCAGGCGGTGGGAAGACATGGAGAGGAGCAAGAGAAGCGCAAGGCCGTCCACTCTCAGCGAGCGACGGCCACAACACAGCGGCGGAGGGGTGGGTGGTACTGGACTCGAACCAGTGACCTCATCGGTGTGAACGATGCGCTCTGCCGGCTGAGCTAACCACCCGCAGCCACGTGAGCATATCATGTCGGTGAGCGGGCCGTCAAGGACGAGGCGCTATTTCCGCCGCCTGCTACAAGCGCCGGTCGGAACTGGAAAACACCGTCGTGTCCCACTACACAAAAGCCGCCCGTACGCTGCATCTGGGCGATTGACGCCCGCGCATCTCGCATGCTAAGGTGGGTGGTACCGCACAGTTTGCCCTTGACCGCTTGGAGCCGTCTGACCCGCGAAGGAATCGTGTCATATGCCCCTCGTGCGTGATGAATTGCTGCGCCTCTATCGCCTCTTGCGGCTGACCCGCACGATCGAGGACAGAACGCGGGCGCTGTATTACGAGCGCAGAATCGTCGGCGGGGTCTACACAGGGACGGGCATGGAGGGCACGACCGTCGGGGCGGCCCATGCGCTGCGGCCGGGCGATGTGCTCGTTCCGTTGCACCGTGATCTAGGCGCCCACCTGGTCAGCGGCATGACGGCCCGTGAGGTCTTCTGCCAATGGCTGGGTCGCGGCAACGCGCCCGCGCTGGGGCGCGACGGCCAGCTGCACATGGGCGACATGCGTCGCCGCATGATCGTGCCCACCACGAGCGTGATCGGCGCCTCGTTGCCGGTCGCGGTTGGCTGTGCGCTCGCCGCCAAGCTACGTGGTGAGGGGCGTGTCACCCTGGCGTTTATCGGCGAGGGCGGGACGAGCACGGGCGACTTCCCTGAGGCGCTCAACCTGGCCGCAGCGGTTTGGGTGCCGTTCGTCTGTGTGGTCGAAAATAATGGCTACGCCTACTCCACCCCTGCCGCTAAGCAAGCGCGCTTGACGTCGTTTGCGCAGCGCGCCGCGGCGTATGGGATTCCCAGCGCCAGCGTGGATGGGAATGATGTGATCGTGGTGCATGAGGCGGTGGAGGCTGCCGCGGAGCGCGCCCGCGCGGGTGGCGGACCATCGCTCATCGAAGCCAGGACCTTTCGCATGCGCGGACACTCCGAGGCCGACAACGCCGCGTACGTCCCAGAGCCGCTCCTGGCTGAGTGGGCCGAGCGCGATCCGATCAGGCGCTTCGACCAGTACCTGGTCCGGCTCACGTTCTTGACCGATGTGGAGCGCACAGCGATCGAAGCCAGCATCCATGCGGAGGTGGAGGAGGCCGTCGCATTTGCTCTCGCCAGCCTGGCGCCAGAGGCCTCCACACTTGCCCAACACGTCTTTGTCGACGATGGCAGCGGGCGCATCAAGCCACCGCGTATGCCCGAGACGCCCGCCGCCGGACCACTTGGAGCCGATCACTATCCCGCGCGGGATGCGGCGCCCGCTCGCGCTGTGGCGCCTGTACAAGAGGTGGCGCGACCATCATGAGCGAGATGACGTATCGGGAGGCCATCGGGGAGGCTCTCGCGGAAGAGATGTCGCGAGACCCCGACGTGTGTGTGCTGGGCGAAGATATCGGCGCATTCGGCGGCGCCTTTCAGGTGACCGCCGGGCTGCAGGAACGCTTCGGGCCATTGCGCGTGCTCGACACCCCTATCACGCCCTCCGCGCTCATTGGGGCGGCGGTGGGCGCCGCGCTCATGGGCCTGCGCCCCATCGTGGAGATGCAGTACATCGACTTCGTGTCGTGCGGCTTCGACCAGATCGTCAATATGGCGGCCAAGCTCGCCTGGCGCACGGGCGGCGCGATGTCGGCCGCGCTGGTGATTCGCGGCCGCTCCGGCGGCGGCACGCGCAGCGGACCGTGGCATTCGCAGAGTCCCGAGGCATGGTTCCTCCACGTGCCCGGCATCAAAGTGGTGGTGCCATCGACCGTCTACGATGCCAAGGGGCTCTTGAAAGCCGCCGTGCGCGATGACGATCCAGTCCTGTTCCTGGAGCACAAGTTGTTGTACCGCCGTCTAAAAGAGGAGCTCCCCGCGGAGGATTACGTCGTCCCGCTGGGGCAGGCGGCGACGCGCCGAGCGGGCCACCAGCTGACGGTGCTGACGTACGGTGCGATGGTGTATCACGCCTTGACTGCGGCGGATCGTCTGGCCGCGGAACATGGCGTCGCGGCGGAGGTCATCGATCTGCGATCACTGGCGCCACTGGACCGAGCGGCCATCGCCACATCAGTCCACAAGACGAATCGGGTCTTGATCGTGCATGAAGACACCCGCACTGGGGGCGTCGGCGCAGAGCTCGCCGCCTTCATCGCCGAGGAGCTGTTCGATGAGCTGGACGCCCCGGTTGTACGCGTAGCGGCGCCGGACACGCCGTTTCCCTATGCGCCGACCCTGGAGGCCGCATATCTGCCCAATAGTGAGATGGTGGTTGCAGCGGCGCGCAAACTTCTGACCTACTAACAGGTGTAATGGACACAACGCCATAAGAGCCTACGTGAGCGAGATGCGGTCGCCCTCGACCGCCAGGAAGAAGGAGCGTTGGCATGTCGACGAAGATTACCATGCCCCAACTGGGCGAGAGCGTCGCCGAGGGGACGGTAGGTCGGTGGCTCAAGCACGAGGGCGACGTCATCAAGGTTGACGAGTCGCTCGTGGAGATCATCACGGACAAGGTCACGGCCGAGTTGCCGTCGCCCGTCGCGGGACGTGTGGCCAGGATCCTCGTCGGGGAAGACCAGACGGTGCGCGTGGGCACAGAAATCGCCGAGATCGAAGAAGACGGCGTCGGCGCACTCGCGGCTGGACCCACTGGCGCAGTGTCCACCGCGGCGTCGAGCGCGCAGGGCGGCGCCGACTCACACGCAGCCGAGGCGTCTCCGGATGCCACAGCTGCCTCCGTCTCCACCATGACGGGGCCGGGCTCGAACGGCAACGGCAGCGCCGTACACGATCGCAATGAGGTAGATCTGCACCAGATCCTGGGTACGGGAGAAGGAGGCCGCGTGCGCAAAGAGGATATCCTCGCCTATGTGGGCTCCCGTGAGCGGCCGGCGTCCGCGCTACAGACGGCCGGCGCGACGATGCCGCGGCCAGCGCCGGAGCAGCAGCCTCCCGCGCCTTCCACACCCCAGCGCGCGCCAGACGTTACGTTTCGGCCGACGACCTTCGCGCCCAGTGGCCCTCCTGCTGCGGCGCCCAGCGCGCCTTCAGCGGCGGCGCCCGTGCGACCGCCAGCGCCACCCGTCTCCGCCGCTGAAGGGGACGAGATCATCACGCCGTCTCCGATGCGGCGCATGAACGCCGAGCACATGGTGCGCAGCAAGCACACTTCTCCGCACGCCACTACGAACGTCGAAGTGGACATGACGGGCATCACGCGCTGGCTGGACCGCAACCGCGACGAGTTCAAGCAGCGGGAGGGCTACGGCATCTCGTACGTGCCGTTCGTCATCAAGGCGGCCGTCGAAGCGCTCAAAGAGTTCCCGTATCTAAATGCTTCGTGGACCGACGACAACAAGATCGTCCTGCGCAAGCAGATCCACGTCGGGGTATCGATCGCGCTGGATAACGGCCTGATCGTTCCGGTGATCCGCAACGCCGACACGCTCAACATCGCTGGGCTGGCGCGCGCCGTCAATGATCTGGCCACGCGGGCGCGCTCCAATCGGCTGCAGCCGCACGAGGTCCAGGGGGCGACCTTTACGGTCAACAATCCGGGCGTGTTCGGCACCGTGATCTCGGTGGCCATCATCAACCAGCCTAACGCTGGCATCCTGACGATGGATGCGGTCGTGAAGCGCCCGGTGGTGGTGGAGGACGCCATCGCCATCCGTTCGATGATGTTCCTGGGTATCTCATTCGATCACCGAGTGGTGGATGGCGGCACCGCGGCGCCGTTCCTGGCCAGCATTCGCCGCCGGCTGGAAGCCTGGGGACCGGGGAGCGAGGTGTTCTGAGCGGGCGCGCTGGGGGGTACAGCGCGTGACAACGTGCCAAACCACGCGTACAATGTCATTACAGGGCCGCCCGTCTTGCGCAGCATCGGAGTAGCTGCCGCCCGCGGGGCGGCTCCGCGTGCGGAGCTCAAATTGTGGGCGTGACGGTAACACAACGCAGCGCATTCAGGCCGCGTACGACGTCCTATGTGGGTGTCGCGTACCTCGCGCTCCTCACCGTGGCCTGCGCGTACGCGCTTACCCCACAGCGTGCCCAGGTCGTCAGCGACCGATCGTTGCCGCTGGCGTCGTGGCTCGTCAGCCCGCCGGCATCCCAGGCCGCGCCCACCGTTTCGCAGGTGCAGCGGCCTAGCAGCCACCTTGGCATACACAGCCGTGCACAGCACCACCTGGTAGTTGTTGTCAGCTCGGCAGTCCAGCCACCGCACTTCCCTCCGATCGGCGATGCCGCGCTCACGCTCGGTGCGCTGGCGACGACTGCTCTGCTCATAGCGCTCGTCCTCGCCCGGTGCCACTGAGATCGCCGACTTGGGGGGCCCGCGTCCATCACATCGGCGCTCGCCTGCGCCCCTCGTCGGACCGATACTCGGCGCGTCTTTCCCCTGCAATCCAGTGAGCACCGGATACCATCGCGCAAGCCCACCCACAGCACTGAGACTGCGCCCTCGCGGCGAGCCCTGTCGCGCCTACGCACGAGAAGGAAGATCGAGATGAGCTTTCTCACCCGGGTCCTGGGTGACCCGAACGAACGCGAGCTGAAGCGGATTCGGCCGCTCGTCGCCCGCATCAACGACCTCGAAGACGAGATGCGCGCCTACAGCGACGAAGACCTGCGCGGCCTGACCGCGGAATTTCAGCAAGAGCTGGAGAACGGCGCGGAGCTCGACGACCTCTTGCCAGAGGCCTTCGCCGCTGTGCGCGAGGCGAGCCGCCGAACCCTGGGGATGCGCCACTTCGACGTTCAGCTCATCGGCGGCGTTGTGCTCCACGAAGGCAAGATCGCCGAGATGCGCACTGGCGAAGGCAAGACGTTGGTGGCTACCCTCCCTGCCTATCTGAATGCGCTGACGGGCAAGGGCGTGCACATTGTGACGGTGAATGACTACCTGGCGCAGCGCGACCGCGACTGGATGGGGCGCATTCACGAGTTCATGGGCCTGAGCGTCGGCGTCATCCTCACCACGCTGCCGCCTCAGGGGCCAGAGCGCCGCGCCGCCTACGCCGCAGACATCACCTATGGCACCAACAACGAGCTCGGCTTCGATTATCTGCGCGACAACATGGTCCCGGATGCGCAATTCTGCGTGCAGCGCGCCCTGCAGTACGCCATCGTGGACGAGGTGGATAACATCCTCATCGACGAGGCGCGCACGCCGCTCATCATCTCAGGCCAGGCGGAGGAATCGGCCGAGCTGTACATCAAGTTTGCCCACGCCGTGCCGCGCCTGCGCGAGGAGACGGACTATACGATCGACGCGAAGGGGCGTACGGTTGCGATCACCGAGGATGGCATTGACAAGATCGAGCGCATGTTGGGCATCGAGAACATCTACGAAGACATGGAGCTGACGCGCCATCTGGAAAACGCGCTCAAGGCCCATGCGCTCTTCAAGCGCGACAAAGAGTATCTGGTGCGCGAGGGCGAAGTCTTCATCGTGGACGAATTCACCGGCCGCGTCCTGCATGGCCGCCGCTACAGCGAGGGCCTGCATCAGGCCATCGAGGCCAAGGAAGGGGTGCCGATCCAACGCGAGAATCGCACCCTGGCGACGATCACCTTCCAGAACTATTTCCGGCTCTACGGTAAGCTCGCCGGGATGACCGGCACGGCGCTCACCGAAGCGGAAGAGTTCCACAAGATCTACAAGCTGGACGTCATCTCGATTCCTACCAACAAGCCTATCATCCGCACCGACCGGCCCGACCTCATCTACAAAAATGAAGAAGGCAAGTACCGCGCGGTGGCCGCAGCCATCTTCGAATGCCACGAGGCCGGCCAGCCAGTGCTCGTCGGCACCACGTCCGTGGAGAACTCCGAGTACCTCTCTGGCCTCCTTGATCGGCAGGGCGTCAAGCATAACGTGCTGAACGCCAAGCAGCACCAGCGCGAGGCCCTGGTGGTCGCGCAGGCAGGGCGGAGCGGTACGGTGACCATCGCCACCAACATGGCTGGCCGTGGCACCGACATCGTGCTGGGGGGCAATCCTGAGGGCTTCGTCGACGACATCCTGCGCGCGCGTGACATCGATCCAGAGTTTGCGATCGCGGACGATCGGGCCGAAGCGCTGGAGGAGGCCAAGCGCCGCTGCGATGTGGACCGCGAGCATGTGGTGGCGGCTGGCGGCCTGCACATCATCGGCACCGAGCGCCACGAGTCGCGCCGGATCGACAACCAGCTCCGCGGTCGCTGTGGGCGACAAGGCGATCCAGGCTCCACGCGCTTCTATGTCTCGCTGGGCGATGAGCTGATGCGCCGCTTCGGCACCGACCGGATGGCCGGTCTGATGGGCCGCCTCGGCATGGACGACGACATGCCGATCGAAAGCGCCATGGCGACGCGCATGATCGAGCAGGCGCAGTCCAAAGTGGAGGGTTTCAACTTCGACGTCCGCAAGAACGTCGTCGAGTATGACGACGTGATCGCCGCCCAGCGCGACGTAATCTACCGCGATCGCCGCGCCGCGCTGGAACATCAAGATTTGCATCCGCGCATGCTCGAGATGATCGAGCGCGAGGTAAAGCGGATTGTGGAGAGCCACACGACCGCCAATCTCCCGGAGGACTGGGATCTGGACGGGCTGGTGCGGCAGGTCGAAGGCTGGCATATCGCCATCCCGGACGACGTGTTCCCCGAACAGCTGAATCGCTTGCGGCGCAGCCAGCTCATCGAGCAGGTCGTCGCCCTCGCCCTCGCCGCCTACGCGGAGAAAGAGGCGCAGCTCGTCAAGGCCGCGGATGAGTACCACGCGGCTGAGCCTGGCGCCTTCTACATGCGCCAGTTCGAGCGCGCAGTCACGTTGCAAGTGGTGGACGCACTCTGGATGGATCACATCGACTCGATGGATGTGATGCGCAGCGGCATCGGCTTACGCGGTGTGGCTCAGCGCGACCCATTGGTGGAGTTCAAGCGCGAGGCCTACGCCGCCTTCGAGCAGTTGAAGCTGGCCATCGAGCAGCACATCGTGGACCTGCTCTTCCGCGCAGGGGTGCAGATTCAGGTTCCGGAGCCGCCGCAGCAGGAAGCGCTGCCCCGCAACCTGCAGACGAACACGGACAAGATCGCTGCGCTGAGCGGGCAGGCAAAGACTGCTGGAGCGCCGCCCACCCGCCCGCGACCGCTGCGACCGGGGAATGGACGCGCCAAGGCGGCGGCAAAGCTGCCGGCCGCACGCGCGGCGAGCAACGACGGGGACCAAGAACAACCCGCCGCTAGTGCGGTGGGAATAGCCGCCGCTGTTGAGCGCGCGACGCAACCGGCAGCGAGCACGGCGGCGCGTGCGGCCCAACCGGCGACGCAGCCGCGTCCGGCAGCCGTGCCACGAGCGACACGGCCAGCTCCGGCCAGCAAAGGGCAGAGCAACGCTCCCCGCCATGCGCGCCCGGCGCCCCCCGCGCGGCCAACCGGATCAACCGCTGGCGTGAGCACCAAGCTGGGCCGCAACGACCCGTGCTACTGTGGCAGCGGGCGTAAGTACAAGCTCTGCCATGGGAGGTAGCTCAGGCGCCGTGCGCGGAGGCGCGCTTAGAGGGCGAGCAGGCGGTCGAGCTCTGCCTCGTTGCTGGCCGGGCCGATCAACGCGAGGCGCAGCCACTCATCCTGGAACAGGCTATTGGCTACCCGCTGCACGTCGGCCTGGGTGACGGCGTCGATCCGCGCCAGCACCTCGTCCACCTCGAGCACCTGCCCGCGCAGCGCTTCCTGGCCACCAAGCCAGGAGGCAACGCTGTGCGTCTCCTCCAGACGCAGAGCCATACGCCCCTTGGTATACTCCTTCGCGCGCTGCAGCTCGTCTTCGGGGACCGCGTCCGTGCGCAACCGTGCCAGCTCGGCCAGGATCGCCCGCAGGGCCGGTGCGGTGTGGCTCGGCTCGACGCCCGCATACACGATGAAGCTACCGGTGTCGTGATAGCTCATCGGGGTGCTGCTCACGTCATACGCGAGTCCCTGCCGCTCGCGCACCTCCAAGAAGAGCCGTGAGCTCATCCCATCGCCCAGCACCGAGTTGAGCAGCGTGAGAACGTGGTAATCTGGGTGCCCGTGCGGCACACCGGGTGTGACCAAACAGAAATTCGTCTGCTCGGTGTTGCGCCGCTCCACCCGCACGCGCGGCGCGTCAACCGGAGGGGGGCACGGCGTCCAGCGGGGCGGTGTGCCCGGTTCCCAGTCTCCCAGCAGCCGCTCGGCCGCTTCGATCACGCCCGCGTGGTCGAAGTCGCCGACGATGCTCAGCACGAGATTTCCGGGGAGATAGTGGCTGGTGCGGTACTGCTCGAGCTGGTCGCGCGTGAACGCTTCGACAGACTCGCGCGTGCCGGCCACCTCGCGGCCGAGCGGGCCCT
>WNFM01268943.1_pt2 | contig 10125 bp, 7 predicted proteins | sample 5400271 | NCBI WGS metagenome assembly WNFM01 (sample SAMN13153352, study PRJNA577476) | soil metagenome | isolation source: 60 cm saprolite on Douglas fir-dominated hillslope | place: USA:California | collected 2013-09-17
GCTTCGATGAGCACCTACAAGCCTGACAGCGAAGTCTCGCGGGTGAACGCGCTCGCAGCACAGGGGCCCGTCAAAATCAGCGCCGAGCTCTTTGCGTTGCTGAGTACCGCGCTGGAGTATTCCCGGATCACCGACGGTGCCTTCGACATCACCTACGCCAGTGTCGGGTTCATGTACGACTTTCGTGCCCGCGTCCGCCCCGACGAGAAACAGATTGCCGCCGCCTTGCCGGCGGTGAACTATCGCCACCTGCTGCTCGATCGCACCGCCGGCACGGTGCGCTTCTCGCAATCCGGCGTGCGCATCGATCTCGGCGGCATCGCCAAGGGCTACGCCGTCGATCGCAGCATTGAGATTCTGCAGCGCCGCGGCATCAGGCACGCCCTGGTCTCTGCCGGCGGCGACAGCCGCATCATGGGCGACCGTTTTGGCAAGCCCTGGATCGTCGGGATTCGCCACCCGGATCGCAAGGATGAGGTGATCGCGCGGCTGCCGCTGATCGATAGAGTGCGCTACCACCACATCATCGATCCGCGCACCGGGCACTCCGCGAGCGCGGTGCGCAGCGCCACCGTGATTGCCCCGACCGCGACGCGCACCGACGGTCTGTCCAAGACCGCCTTCGTGCTGGGCGCGGAGGCGGCGATCAGGATCTACGAGAAGCTCGGCGACGTCGATGCCGTCCTGGTCAAGCCGGACGGCAAAGTGCTCTATACGAAGGGGTTGGCACCGCCCCCGGCCCCGCGCCCTTGACTCGCTCCCGGGCGGCCGTGCCGCTCTAGGGCGCCGCCGGCGCGGGTGGCGGGGCCACCTTGGCCTTGTAGGCGCGCAGCTCGACATTGAACTGATCGGCCAGTTTCTGGAGCTTTTCCACTTCCACGTTCTGGCGGTTGACGTATTCAGTGCTGATCCTCAGCTTCTCGGCATCCGTCATCTTGTCCCCCCCCGCCGCGATCTTGGCGTCCTGCTCATTCCTGAGGCAGTCGGCAAAGGTGGCGATGGCCGCGTCGGCGTCCTTGATGGCATGCTGCGCGGCCAGCATCTGATCCTTGGTCGATGTGGCACCGTCGGGAATCTTGATGTCGTCATTGGGCGCCGGGCAGTCGGCATAAACCGGGGCCGCCGCCAGCGCGGCGACGAGCGTCAGGGGCAGCAGAGCATTCATCAGTGGCATCCTCTCGATTGGGTGGCGGAGTTCGGTCCTCGAAGGGCCGACAGGCCCCCATGTTAAGAGCACAAGGGCCACCGTGCCAACCGCCGGGCGGCCAGCGGTCTTGACGTGCACCGAAGCGGGCTGGGACAGTAGCGCTCAAATATGGCCATAAAACCCGTCCTGCGCATGGGCGACGCACGCCTGCTACTGGTCAGCGCCCCGGTGCGCGAATTCGGTACGCCGCAGCTGCGCGAACTGATCACCGACATGGAGGATACGATGCGGGCGGCCAGTGGCGCCGGACTGGCGGCACCGCAGATCGGCGTACTGCAGCGGGTGGTGATCTTTGGGGGAGGGCGGACGGAGCGCTATCCGGATGCGGACGCCGTGCCTTACACGGTGCTGATCAATCCCCGGCTCAAGCCGCTGCGCGGCGGCAAGGACGAGGACTGGGAAGGGTGCCTGTCGGTGCCGGGCCTGCGCGGCATGGTGCCGCGCTACCGCCGCCTGCGCTACCGCGGGAGCGACGAGTCGGGGCGGCCGATCGACCGAACGGTTTCAGGCTTCCATGCCCGCGTCGTGCAGCACGAGGTTGACCATCTCGACGGCGTGCTCTATCCCATGCGCATCCAGGATCTGCGGAAATTCGGCTATCTCGCCGAGCTGTTTCCCGGGCAGGATGTGCCGGACGAGTAATCGGGGTCCCTTGTCCGGCAGGCTAACTCTTGCCCTCGATGGCGCTGGCCACGGCCGCAAAGCCCCGATCGCGCGCCACATCCGCCGCGGTCGCGCGCTTCGTATTGCGCAGGGAAGTGCTGGCGCCGGCCGCGATCAGCAGTTTGCTCGCGGGCAGATTGCCCGCCCGGCTGGCGACCATCAAGGCGGTGTCGCCGACCTGGTTCTGGGTATCAACGCCGTCGTGCAGGCGCAGCAGGGCCTGCACCGCGCCTGGGCTGCCCTGGGCTGCGGCGAGAATCAGCGGGGTATCCCCGTGCACCGTTTTCAGATCTCGGCGTGCGTGGGCCTCGAGGAGCAGCTCCACCAGCTTGTCCTGCCCCGCGGCGCTCGCGCTCATCAGGGGCGTGAGTCCTTCCTTGTCGGCAGCGTCGACTTCTGCGCCCGCGGCCAGCAGCAGTTGTGCCACATCGGCGGCGCCGGCACGCGCGGCACGCCACAGGGCCGTCTCACCATGCTTGTCCGCGGCGCGCACCGAGGCGCCGCTGGCGAGCAGCATCTTGGCGAGGGCGGCATTGTCGACGGAGGCGGCCACCTGCAGCGCTGATTCGCCCTCGGCATCCACGGCATCGACCTTCGCGCCGGCCACCAGCAGCTTCAGGGCAACCTCAACACGGCCCGCGCGCGTGGCGGCCAGGAGCGGCGTGTCTTCGTGCTCACCGTGGGCGTCGGCGTTCACGCCGCTGGCGAGCAGATGGCTGACGATCTGCAGATCACCGCTCGTCGCGGCGAGCACCAGCACGGTGCGGCCGCGCTTGTCCATCAGGTGTGGATTGGCGTGCGCGGCGAGCAGGATCCGGAAGGCGTCGCCCGCGCCGGCGTGGTAGGCCACGTGCAGGAGCGTGTCGCCCTGGAGGGTACGGCTGTCGGCATCCGCGCCGGCCTGCAGGAGCCGTTGGGTGCCGTCGGCATCATTGCGGGCCACGGCCAGAGCCACCACCGGCCAGCCATGGTAGATATCACCCGGGCGGCCGGCGTCGAACTTGCTGCTGCGAGTCTCGCTCGAGGTGTGCGTGACGAGATTCTTTGCCCCGAGCGTGCGCAGCTGTGCCGCGGCAGCGTCGGCACCCACCGTCAGGGCCGCATCGAGGGCGGTGTACTCGCGGATGTCGGCCGCATCGAGCCGGGCGCCGGCCTGGACCAGCAGACTGACCGCTGCGGCGCGGTTGGCCCGCGCGGCGTAAAACAGCGCGGTGCGCTTCGCGCTGTCAAGCGCGCCCACCTGGGCACCCGCGCTCAGCAGCGCCTGCAGGATGTGAGTGTCCTCAAGCTGCACGGCCAGCATCAGCGGCGTGACACCAAAACTGTCGGCGAGATTGACGTCGCTCCCCTGGGCGATGAGAAATTGCACCGAGCCGGCCGCGCCGGCCGCCACGGCGTGTGCGAGCACCGTGGCACCAAAGGGATCGCGCAGCGTCCGGAGCGAGGCGCCCAGTAACTTCAGGCAGTCCACTTCACCGTTGCGGGCGCTGTAGATGGCCAGATCGACACGCAGCGCATTGTCTGCCAGCCCGGCCCAATCGGCACTCAGGGGCGCGCGGCCCAGGCGCACATCCTCGATGGCGGCCGGATAGCCGAGCGCGGCCGCCCGCTGCAGCAATGCGGCCGCCTCGCCGGGCGGCGCGTCGCGCCGCTGTGAGGCCAGCGCCGCGAGCACATAGGCGGCGGTGGCATTGTTCTGCTCCAGGCTCTGGCGCAGCCACGATTCAGCCTTGGCGCGGTCGATCGCCATCCCGACGCCGTTGAGTTGCATCAGGCCCAGCAGCAGCTGTGCTTCCGCGCTGCCGGCATTAGCGCTCTGGCGCAGCTTTTCCACCGCGCTCGGGTAGTCGCGCGTGCGCAGCGCGATCCGGGCGGATTCCAGCGCCGGGGGTTTCGGGGTCGCGGCCATTGCGGCGTCCGCGCTCGAGAGCAGCGCCATGGCCGCCAGCAGCAAGCGCGGCCGCGACGCCATCAGGCGGTCCCGTATTTGGTCTCGACGCGCACGCCCACTTTATTCAGGAATTCGTTCGGCAGTACGCCGCCGGCACTGACGATGACGGCCTTGTTCCGGATCTCCACCTGCTTGCCGCCGTGTTCCAGGATGACCAGGTCCGGGTGGATGTGAGCGACGCTCGAGGACAGCAGGAGCTTGAGATTGCCCCGGTCCGCCGCCTGCGCGACGCGCTGGCGATTGCGCGGCTTGGCCCGTCCGAAGGCCTCGCCGCGATAGGAGAGCGTCACCTGCGTGCCCGAGACTTCGGCGATGCTCGCCGCGGCCTCCAGTGCGCTGTCGCCACCGCCGACCACGAGCACTTCCTGCCCGACGTACTGGTCGGGGTCGATCAATCGATAAACGACCTTCGGCAATTCCTCGCCCGGCACGGCGAGTTTGCGCGGCGTGCCGCGCCGGCCAATGGCGAGCAGTACGGTCGAGGCGCGATAGGCCGCCTTGGAGGTGCGCACGACGAATCCATCGTCTTCTTTCTCGACGGCCTCGACCCGCTCGCTGCACTGGATGCGCAGCTGTTCCTTCTCCATAATCTCGGTCCAGACCGTGAGCAGCTGTTCCTTGGAGGTCTGGCGAAAGTGAAACTTGCCCACCAGCGGCAGATCGACCGGCGCGGTCATGACGAGTTTGCCGCGCGGATACTTGAACACGCAGCCGCCGAGTGATTCCTGCTCGACGACGCGATACGTCAGGTTGAGCGATTTTGCAGTCAGCGCGGCGGCCATGCCCGCCGGGCCGGCGCCGACGATCAGCACGTCGAGGCGCTTGCCAGGCGCGCGTTTGCCCTGCTTGGCGATGGATTCGATGGCCTGGCGACCCTGCACCAGCGCGTTGCGGATCAGGCCCATGCCGCCGAGCTCGCCGGCGATATAGACACCGGGTACGTTGGTCTCGAAATTGGGATTGAGCACCGGCAGATCGACGCCGCGAGTCTCGGTCCCGAACACGAGCGTGATGGCATCGACCGGACAGGCCGACTTGCAGGCGCCGTGCCCGATGCACTCGGTCGGACTGACGAGGTGGGCCTTGCCCTCGATCAGGCCCAGCACGTGGTGGTGGGGTTGTTCGGGGCAGGCGCGCACGCAGGCGCCACAGCCCAGGCAGCGCACCGGATCAATACTCGGATGGAGCGACGCCGGCTCGAGAAGCCCGGCTTCCTTGGCCTCCTGGTGCACCTCGCGGCTGATTCTTTCGGCACGGAAATGCCGCCGCAGGTACCAGATCATGGTCAGCAGCAGCGGCGCGGCGTAAAAGGCGTAGAGACTGGCGTTCATTCTTCCGGCTGGAGAACAGGACTGCAGTGGGTACCCATCAGCTCAAGACTAATGCACTATGTGCGTAGCTTCCGTGAGTCGCCGCACGTGTCAACATGTCGCCATTTCTGTGTACTGTCCCGCAGTAGCGACAGCGTGACCCCACCCCAAGAGGCTTTACAATCGATGACAGTCCGTGTAGGGCTTCTTATGAGCATGATCATACAATGAGTGCGGCAAACGCTTTCTACTTCGTTGTGGGCGCACTGGCGGCAGTGGCGCTGCTGTTCGTCGTGTATCCGTGGATCGCAGGGCAGCCGCGCCGGCAGCTGCTCAGCGCCTTGCCGCGCTGGGTCCCGATTGGCGGTGCCGTTGCCGTGGCCGGAGCGTTGGCACTTTACTTAATGTTGGGCAGCCCGCAGCTCACCGCCTCCGATGCCGTGGCGGCCGGCGCCACGGCGCCCGCGGGCGAGAGTGGCGCAACCATGCCCAGCGCGTCGGCGCCCGCCGCCGTGACGCCGCAGCAGCGCCAGGCCGCCGGTTCGATGGACACTGCGGTCGCCGGACTGGAGCGGCGCCTCGGCGCCGGTGGCGGGAGCGATGCGGACTGGGAACTGCTCGCCCGCTCCTATGAATTTCTGGGCCGAACCGACGATGCCGCCGCGGCCCGTCGCAAACAGCTACCCGCGGGAGCCGGGGCCGCGGGCGCAGGCGCTGGACCGGCGCCGAGCAACGCGAGCGCCGCGCCGAGCGGGGCCACCGTCCGGGGCGAGGTCGTGCTGGATACTGCCTTGCGCGGCAAGGTGCCCGCCGGACTGACCCTGTTCATCCTGGCCAAGTCCGTGAAATCGCCGGGACCCCCGGTCGCGATCCTGCGGACCACGACCGGCACCTGGCCGCTGCCGTTCCAGCTCGATGACACGCAATCCATGCTGCCCGATCGCAAGCTCTCCACGGCGGGCCTGGTGACCATTGAAGCACGAACCTCGAAGACCGGGCAGGCGATGCCGGCCCCGGGCGACTTTCAGGGCGTCACCGTGCCGCTCGATCCACACGCTGGCAAACCGGTGCGCGTGGTCATCCAGCGGGTCATCGGCTAGACATGAGCGCCCTCGCGCGGCACTTCACGCCGGTTCGAACTTTTGGCCTGGCGGTGGTGGCCGCACTGGTGTGGGGGTATACCGGCCACCTCGAACGCTACATCAATCCGAATCACGGCCTGGGCTACTGGCTCGGCATCATCGGCGGTTCGCTGATGCTGATCCTGCTCATCTATCCGGCGCGCAAGCGGGCCGAATGGCTGAGCCTGCTGGGAGGCGTGGGGGGCTGGTTCCGGGCGCACATGACGCTCGGTATCATTGGTCCGCTGCTGGTGCTGTTCCACTCCAATTTCAGCCTCGGGGCCACCAACAGCAACGTGGCCCTGTTCTGCATGCTGCTGGTCTCGGGCAGCGGGCTGATCGGCCGCTACATCTACAGCCGCGTGTACGGCGGCTGGTATGACCACAAGATCACGCTGGAGGAACTGCAGGCCACCGCCGAGGCGTTGCGCAAGCAGACCAGCGCCGTGGCCGTGCTGCCCGACCTGCTCACTGCCATCGAGACGGAGGAGTCGGCCTGCGTTCCGTGATTGCTCGATGGCGGCTGCAATCTTCGATCCGGCGCATGATCGTGCAGGCGGCCCACCAATCCCCGACGCTGGCGGCGCACGGCTCGCGCCTCACCAGCACGGCGATGAACTATGCCTATCGGCGCCTCGACAGTGCCCGGCGGGTTCGCGAGCACGGAATCTATGTGAAACTGTTTTCGCTGTGGCATGTGGCGCACGTGCCGTTTTTCATCATGACGCTGGTGGCCGGGATCGTGCACGTCATCTCGGTCCACGTGTACTGATTTCGCTGGGAACGACGGTGCAATGAAGGCAGGAGGACGCTGGTTCGTGAGACTCATGTTTGCTGCAAGCCTGGCCGGCGCGACCGCCGTGCAGGCGGCCTCAGTCGAGACCCTGCTCATGCCGGGCAAGGTCGCGAACGCGCACGCCAAGCTCGAGGAAGTCTGCAGCAACTGCCACGACCGCAGCAATCGCGTACGCCAGAGCGAGCTCTGCCTCGTCTGCCACAAACCGATCGCCGCCGATATACACAGCCGGACCGGCTACCACGGGCCCATGCCCAACGCCGGCGCCACGGAGCATCAGGGACGCGAGGGCGACATCGTGCGCCTGGATCGCAGCAGCTTCGATCACTCGCTCACGAATTTTCCGCTGCTGGGCGCGCACCGGACTCTGGATTGCCTCAGCTGCCACAAGGCCGGCGTGGCCTTCCGCCAGGCTGAGCCGGCCTGCATCGCCTGCCACAAGAAGGACGACTACCACGGCGGCCAGCTGGGCAACAAGTGCGGCGATTGCCACAACAATGACAACTGGACCGGCGCCCGATTCGATCACGGCAAGACCAAATTCAGCCTGACCGGGGCCCACCAGTCGATCAGCTGCGGGGCCTGTCACCTCGGCGGCCAGTACAAGTCCGCACCGCTGAGCTGCTTCGGCTGCCACGCCACCGACGATGTCCACCGCGGCGAGCGCGGGACCGAATGTGCCAAGTGCCATACCACCAGCGACTGGAAGACCGCGAAATTCGATCACGAGAAGGAGACCGGATTCGCCCTCCTCGGGCGGCACAGCAGGATCGACTGCGTCGGGTGCCACCGGAGCGGGAACTTCAAGGACAAGATTCCCAAGGATTGCTACGGCTGCCACAAGGCCGACGATTCACACGCCGGGCGCTTTGGCCAGAAGTGCAATGACTGCCACGACAACGAGGTGTGGCAGCCCGTGAAATACGATCATCTTGCGCGCACCAAGTTCGCCCTCATCGGCGTGCATGAAAAGCTCGACTGCCACACCTGCCATACCGCGAACGTGGCACAGCAGAAGCTCGGCACCGACTGCATCGCCTGCCATCGCGCCGCCAATCCGCACGGAGCGAAATTCAAGACGAGCTGTGACTCCTGCCACGCCCAGCACGACTGGCACAGCGAGATCAGCTTCGATCACGACCTGACCCGCTTTCCGCTACTGGGTTTACATAATGTGGTGAGCTGCGCCCAGTGCCACCGCACCCAGGCCTTCAGTGACGTCAAGTCAGCCTGTATCGACTGCCACAAGAAGGATGACGTGCACAAAGGCGGGTTGGGCGAAAAGTGCGACACTTGCCATAACCCGAATGGTTGGGCACTGTGGGTGTTCGATCATTTGAAGCAGACTGGATTCGCGCTCTCGGGCGCGCATGGCAAGCTGAAATGCGCCGACTGCCATCGCAAGCCCGCAGGGGAAGTGAAGATCTCACCCGACTGCATTTCGTGTCATCAGAAGGACGACATTCATGCGGGACAGTTCGGGCGGCAGTGCCAACGCTGCCACACCACGGTAACCTTCAAGGGCGGCCATGCCAGGTAGGTCTTTCATGAATGCACCACCGGCTCAGAGACACGAGCGTCGCCACCTCGGCCCGGCGGCGCGTGGCTGGTGGCTGGCGGCGCTGTGCGCCGCCCTGGCTTTGTTGTCTGGCGGTGTGCGTGCCGCCGATCGCACGCCCTTTGATCACCTGACTACCGGATTCGAGCTCCTCGGCCAGCATCGTGATCTGCCGTGCGAGTCCTGCCACGTCAACGCCATCTTCAAGGGCACGCCGCGTGACTGCGCCGCCTGCCACGGCGTCGGTACGGCGGTGCGCGCCACTGCCAAGCCGGTCTCGCACATCCTGACCTCCAATCGGTGCGAGGCCTGCCACACACCCGTGGCCTGGAATCCGGCGGTGAACTTCGATCACGCGGAAGTGCGCGGCAGCTGCTCCAGCTGCCACAACGGCGTGCAGGCGCAGGGCAAGGGTCCGACGCATATCGATACGGATCTGGAATGCAACCTCTGCCACACCACGATCGGCTGGGCGGGCGCCGTGTTCAATCACAACAACATCACCACCGGCTGCTCGAACTGCCACAACGGCATCAAGGCCACCGGGCCGCCGGCGACGCATATTCCGACCGGCGCTGCGGCCAACGCCGCGGATCCCGCCAACAAGCCTTGCGAGGCCTGTCACACACCGACGAACTACGTGACGTTTGCCGGCACGGCGATGAATCACCCGGCGGTCACGCCGCCCATGCTCTGCGCCAACTGCCACGAGGCCGGCAAGTCCTTCTTTGGCGTCACCATTGTCACGCGCCCGGCCACCGTCAAGGGGGTGGTGCATCCGGCCACGGGCGATTGCGGACTTTGTCATACCTCCACGGCGTCCTTTGCACTGGGCAACCTGATGCCGACGGGACACATCCCGACCTCGCAGCCCTGCACGCAGTGCCATGCCAACCTCAATGATTTCACCCAGAAGGTCATGGACCACGCCGGTATCACCAGCGGCTGTGCGACCTGTCATGCCGCCGGCCTGAGCTTCTACAACATGGCGCCGCTCGTGCTCAAGGAGCCGGCCTCGAACCACATCAATTTCGGCAGCGCGGCCTGCGAGAGCTGTCACTCGAATACGACCTTCACCGCTCCGCCTGGCTTCACCTTCACTAATGCCAGCGGCACGGCGCCGCCCGCGATGGTGCACACGGCGGTCGCTACCCTGAACTGCGTGAGCTGCCACAGCACGGGCCAGACCGATTCGGGCTCGCCGGCCACCAAGACGCTGCCGGCGATCCACGTGCCCTTTGGCGCGGCGAGCTGTACGGCCTGCCATGGCGGTGCGCCGTTCAGCACCTTTATCTTTGCAAATGTCAGCGGCACGGCCGCGCCCGCGATGGTGCACAGTGCGGTCACCGCGATCGCCTGCTCGACCTGCCACGAGGGCACCGTAGCGCTGTGGCCGGGGACGCCGACGACTGTCCTGCGCCCGCTCACCGAGCCGCACAGCGGCAACGTTCCACACCCGGTGTCGGGAGAGTGCTCGGACTGCCACAAGTCGACGGTGACGTTCATCGGCGCGACCAAC
>WNFM01296123.1_pt1 | contig 10125 bp, 9 predicted proteins | sample 5400271 | NCBI WGS metagenome assembly WNFM01 (sample SAMN13153352, study PRJNA577476) | soil metagenome | isolation source: 60 cm saprolite on Douglas fir-dominated hillslope | place: USA:California | collected 2013-09-17
GCGGCAGCTCGGGAGTTCTTTGATCGCTCCAATCAAGAGCCGTGTCGCCTCCTCTCGGTGATTGGCTTACATGCGCAAAACGTAATCTGAGTGTCCTTAGTTGGCTTCGGACAACCGGGTAGAGTTTCTTCAGCTCGACGCGGGTCTGCCAGGTAGTGAACTGCCAGTCGACGGTGGCCCGACGTGCGTTGCGCTCGGTTTCGAGAGCGTCCCCCCGCCGCTCCAAGGTTGCTGTGTCGCCCACCGGGCGCGAGAGGCAGCCGCGCTCCAAGATGCGGTAGACCACCAAGCTGATGGTGCGCCTCGCACAGCACATGCAGCCCGGTATTCCCCACGATCCCCCCAACGCGAGGACCCGCACGCGGGAAGTGCGCGCACCGTCCGCCGTCCACCGGCAGGGCGCCACTCCAGGCAGGCAGATATGACGCGTATCATCTGAAAGTGATGAGACGCGACACTACGTGATCCGCCCCACCTACCCTACACTGGAGACAGAGCCGGCGGGAGCTACAGCTGAACGTAGACCACCGGAAACCTGAGCGTCAGTGTCACCTTCGCGACACATGAGGAGAGGTGAGATCCACCTATGGAACAGTCCATCCATGGCGACTGGCCACAGCAGCAAGGAGCGGTCAGATGACCACAGCGAATCTCGCGCCCGCGGTAGGGACCGAGCACATGCAAGCGATCGCGGAGCCTGTCATCCATATGCAGGGAGTCACGAAGACCTACGGGTCTGTCCGTGCCGTGTACGGGGTTGACCTGCAGGTGCAGCGCGGAGAGACTATCGCCCTTCTGGGGCCTAACGGCGCTGGTAAGACGACCACGATTGGGATGTTGCTCGGTCTGCTGGAACCGACGACAGGCACGATTCAGGTGTTCGGGATGTCTCCCGCGGGGGCGATCCAGCAAAGTCGGGTGGGCGCGATGCTGCAAGAGGGCCGGTTGATGCCAGGGGTCCGCGTCGCAGAATTCATCGAGTTCGTCCGGAGCCTGCACCCCGCTCCGCTTCCCACGGACCAGCTGCTTGAGCTCGCCGGACTGCGCGGCTTGGAGCAACGCCGGATCGACCGCCTCTCCGGCGGACAAACCCAACGGGTGCGCTTCGCCATGGCGATCGCCGGCAACCCGGCATTGCTCGTGTTGGATGAGCCGACCGCGGCGATGGACGTGGAGGCGCGGCGCGAGTTCTGGACGAGTATGCACGCCTACGCTGAGCTGGGGCATACGATTCTGTTCGCCACACACTACCTGGAAGAAGCCGCTTCCTCCGCCTCCCGCCTGGTCATCATGGCGCGGGGAGAACTCATTGCCGATGGGACCGTGCAGGAGATCCAGCGACGCTACGGCGAGCCACGCGTGTCGTTCACGTGCCTCGATGCCGCCGTGACGGAGCTCGATTCCCTACCCAGTGTGCGCCGGAGCGAGGTCCGGGGTGAGCGCGTCACCGTGTACACGCACGATGCCGACGCGACGGTGCGGGCGCTGGTGAGCAGCGCGATCCCCTGGAAGGATTTGGAAGTCAAGAGCAACGATCTGGAAGAGACCTTCATCAACCTGGTTCACAAGGGACAAGGAGAGACACAATGAAAGGCTATGTGCGCCTGGAAATCCTGCGGACGCTGCGAGATCCGTTCTATCTTTTTCTGGCGGTTGTCGTCCCCATCGGGTTTTATCTGCTCTTCGCCGGACTGTTCGGCTCAAGCCCCCACGCCCCGGGGACCCTCACGGGCAGTGTCGAGATCATGATTGCCACCGCCGTCTATGGCGGCATCTGGGCCTGCCTGGTCGCCACCGGACCGCGACTGGCCAACGAGCGCAGCAGCGGCTGGTTCCAGCATCTCAGCCTCCTGCCGCTCGCGCCCTGGAAGATTCTGGCGGGACGGGTGCTGGTGGCGATCCTGTTTGCGCTGCCCGCGATGCTCCTGATCTATGCCACTGCCGTCCTGACGCATGGAGTGCGGCTGACGGCAGGCGAGTGGGTCGGAGTGATCATCCTCATGTGGATAGGCGTCTGGCCGTTTGCCCTGCTGGGCATTGCGCTGGGCTACGTCACCAATGACACGACCTCCTTTGGCGTGACCTACGGCCTCTACATGGTGGTGTCGGCAGCCGGTGGCTTGTGGATGCCTCCCGCGATCCTCCCCAGCACCATGCTGACGATTGCCAAGCTGCTGCCGACCTATCACGCCGCCGACCTGGGGTGGCGGATCGCCAACGGGCAAGCCCCAGAGCTGACCAGTCCGGTGGTGTTAGTGGTCTGGGCCCTGGGCTTCTTGCTGGTGGCGGCCCTCTTTGCGCGCCGGGCAGCGCGGGTGCGGTGAACCGGGCAGCGGCAACTCGTGCCGGAAGATTCCTTCCGGCACGAGTTGCCGCTGCCTCGCTTCCCCCGCCAAATAGCGCGATCCCCTCCTTGTCGCGGGGGAGGCGCGAGGTGTACGGTACCGGTATCCGTTGTGGCGGTTGCTAGGAGCGGACCGCTCCCGGCGACAGCAAGGAGGAGTGTCCGATGCAGCCGGCACACGTCATACAGCATGATCGAGCAGCCGAGAGCATATCACCGTATCTGCTGTGGGCCATCTGGCTCATGTGGTTGCCCTTTGTCATTCAGCCAACCGTCGCGATGGTGCAGCTGCCGCCATCGCCGGTGAAAGTATTCCAGGCGGGTGGCTTTACGCTCTTCGTGGGCGTCTATTTGTGGGCCACCTGGCGGGAGGCCTACCGCTTGACGCGTGCGACACCGATGGACGTCGGTCCCGAGCGCAGGTGGTGGGTGCTCCTCGGTATCCTGACCGGGTTGAGCGTCGTGCTGCCCCTGGTGCCAGGCCCCTGGGGGCTGGGCGGCTTCATTTACACGAGCGCGAGCATCGCTGGACGACCGAGCGCTCGGCAGGCTGCGCTGGTGTACGGGGGATTGATGTTCCTCGTCGTGCTCGTCGGCGGGATCACCGCTACTTCCTGGGCGTCGGTGGCGTTCACGCTCTTTCTCGTTGGAGCGGTCGGAGCCACCACCGCCAGTTTCAGCCGTGCCATTCGTAGCAATCGGGAATTGCGGCTCGCGCGGCGGGAAATCGCCCGTCTCGCCGTCTCGGAAGAGCGCTTGCGGTTTGCGCGCGACCTGCATGACCTGCTGGGTCACACGCTGTCGCTGATCACCCTCAAGAGTGAGCTGGCAGGACAGCTCATCCCAGAGGATCCGGAGCAGGCGCAGCGCGAAGTGCGCGATATCGAGGCGGCCGCGCGCACGGCGCTCCAGGAAGTGCGCGAGACCGTGGCCGGCTATCGGCGAGCCACCCTCGCGAGCGAGCTCCAGCGTGCGCACGAGCTCTTGGCGGCCGCCGGTATCCAGTGCACCGTACACGACGACAGTGGCGTGCTACCGGCGGCCAGCGACGCGCTGCTGAGCTGGATCGTGCGCGAGGGCGTCACCAATGTGATCCGTCACAGCCAGGCGAAGCACTGTGCCGTGTCACTCACTCAGGGGCCCGATGCGATCCGCATGGCCGTCACGGATGACGGGCAGGGGAACGGCCTGCGGGAGGGGGTGACAGCGGCGCGCACAAGCCAACCGGGCAATGGCTTACGTGGGATCACTGAGCGGGTGGCGGCGCTGGATGGCCGATGCGAAGCCGGACCATCCGGCGACCGCGGGTTCCGGCTGGCCGTCAGCTTGCCCTTGCGGCCGGGGCGCGACGAACGGCCTGCGACACCGCAACTCGAGAACGCGCAGGGAGCCGTCTCATGATTCGTGTGCTCTTGGCCGAAGATCAGGCGATGGTCCGTGGGGCGTTGGTCGCCTTGCTCGAGCGAGAGCAGGATATCACCATCGTCGCCGAAGTCGCGCGTGGTGACGAGGTGCTGGCCGCAGCCCTACGCGCGGCGCCGGATGTGGCGCTGCTCGACATCGAAATGCCAGGCGCCACTGGAATCGAGGTGGCAGCGGAGCTCCACGCGCAGATGCCAGCCTGTAAGACGCTCATCCTCACCACGTTTGGCCGGCCCGGCTACTTGCGCCGAGCCATGGAGAACGGAGTCGTGGGATTCCTGGTCAAGGATGCCCCAGCAGCGCAGCTGGCGATGGCCATTCGTCGAGCGGTCGCCGGGGAGCGCGTGGTCGATCCGCTTCTGGCGGCCACAGCCCTCAGCGAGGGGGATAGCCCGCTCACCGAGCGCGAGCGGACCGTGCTGAAGTTGGTCCAACAGGGGGCGAGCAACGCAGAGATTGGCGCAGCGTTGATGCTGACTGAAGGAACAGTGCGCAATTACCTGTCCACGGCCATGCAAAAAGTGAACGCCACCACGCGCGCTGAGGCTGCCGCGCGCGCTGAGCAAAAAGGCTGGCTGTGACCGCTCGCCGGCGGGAGCTGCAGCCGCCGCAAGCATACCTGCCTATCGTGGATTCGCAGCCCACCCCCGCTACCAGGCAGGACCTCGCTGCGTGGGTTGTTGTTCGTTCGCCTGGTGCAGACCGCGTAGGCGTCATTCGCTGCGCAGCCGCTCGCGCCAGGCATCGGTGGCGTAGGCGAGCGCGCCGCGGCAGAGAGTCGCTTGCAACGTCAGCGCCTCATCGAAGATGAGCAGATCGGCGTCGTAGCCCGCCCGCAGACGTCCTTTGCGCTCCGCGACGCCCACCGCTCGCGCGGGATTGAGCGAGAGCATGCCGACCGCCTCGGCCAGCGAGATGCCGCCGAGCTGAAGCACGTTGCGCAACGCCTGGTCCATCGTCAGCACGCTCCCGGCGATGGTGCCGTCGGCCAGCCGCACCGCGCCGCCCACCACCTGCGCCGGCTGGCCCGCGAACTCGAATGTGGCGTCGGGCGCGCCGGCGGCGGCCTGCGCATCGGTGACGATGATCGTGCGCTCGGCCCCCAGCGCGCGCAGAAGCACCCGCACGGCGGCCGGATGGACGTGTACGCCGTCGGCGATCAGCTCGCCGCGCACCTGTGGGGCCTCGACGATGGCACCCAGCGGACCGGGCTCGCGGTGACGCAGCGGACGCATCGCATTGAAGCAGTGCGTGGCGTGCGTCGCGCCGAGCCGTATCGCCTGTTGGGCTTGCTCGTACGTCGCGTCGGTGTGACCGATGCTGACAGTTACCCCAGCGTCCACCAGCTGAGGTATCATCTCGGCGGAGCCTGGCAGCTCCGGCGCCAGCGTGACCAGGCGTAAATGGCCGGCCGCCAGGTGCAAGAGGCGCTCGGTTTCAGCGCGCTCTGGCGCTCGCAGCCAGGAGGAGGCATGCGCACCGCGGCGCTCAGCGCTGATGTACGGGCCCTCCAGGTGGATGCCCAGCGGCTCTGCCCCCACCTGCCTGGCCTGCAGCGCGTCCACCGCGGCCCTCAGCTGCGCTTCCGGCAGCGCACCCGGTACGCCGACCACCGCGACAAGAAAGGCCGTCGTACCGGTTTCCGGTGCCCAGCGCGCGTAGGCCAAGATTTCGGCCGCATCCGCCGTGTGCAGGTTGTACCCGCCGCCTCCGTGCGTATGCACGTCGATGAACCCTGGCGTGACGATGGCATCCGCCGCTTCGACCACCTGGCCCGGCGCGCCGCGTGGGTGCCCGACCGCGTGGATCTGGCCGCCCTCGATGACGAGGTCCGCGCCGGGGCGATCGCCGGCTGCGTCAACCAGGCGGGCGCCGCGCAGTGTCAATCGCATCGCTGTCCTCCCGCGCCAGCGAGCAATGGCTGGACCATGCCGTGTGTCATGCGCTGTCCCTCCTGGGCCTACACGCGGTCTGGCGGCGGGCTTGCGGTCCGCGCTGTGGCTGGCGTGGCTGACGCAGACGGCCGTTCCGCGTCGCCGTACAGAAAGCAATGGGTCCAGTGCCCGCCGCCCAGCTCCGTGCGGGCGGGAAAGCGCTCGCGACACACCGGCATCACGTGAGGGCAGCGCGGATGAAAGCGACAGCCCGTGGGCGGAGCGATCAGGCTGGGAATCTCGCCGCGCGCGGGCGGCGGCTCCAGGTCTGTGGGCCGCTCGGGATCGGGCGCCGAGGCGATGAGTAGCTGCGTGTACGGATGCCGTGGTTGCTGGATGACCTCTTCGCTGGGGCCGCCCTCCACCGACTGTCCCGCATACATCACGAGCATCTCCTGCGCGAAATAGCGCGCGCTGGCGATGTCGTGCGTGATGTAGAGCACGGCGAGCTGTTCCTCGTCCTTGAGGCGTAACAAGAGATTCAACACCCCGAGGCGAATGGAGACGTCCAGCATCGACACCGGCTCGTCGGCCAGCAGCACCGCGGGACGCGCCGCCAAGGCGCGAGCAATCGCCACGCGCTGGCGCTGCCCGCCGCTCAATTCATGCGGATGCTTCTCGATAAACTGTTCCGGTGGCGTCAAGCTCACACGACTGAGCAACGCCAGCATGCGCTCCGTTTCCTGCGCGCGTGTGCGCACCTGGCCGTGCAGCCGCAGCGGGCGACTCAAGTGATAGCGCACGGAATGCACAGGGTTGAGCGAGGAGAAGGGATCTTGAAAGATGAGCTGGACATGGTGGCGGTATTCACGGCGGGACCCACGTTGCCTGGTGTTGACGGGCCGGCCGCGAAACAGGATGGTCCCGGCGGTCGGCTCATAGAGACACGCCAGCATGCGCGCGACGGTCGTCTTGCCGCTGCCGCTCTCACCCACCAACGCCAGCGCTCGACCCGGATACAACGCCAGCGAGGTGTCCTCCACCGCACGGACGACCTGTGCGGGTCCGCCCAGCTTGAGCTGATACACCGGAAAGTGCTTCTGCAGATGGCGCGCTTCCAGGATCGGAGCGGCATCTGGTGCGCGAGCGCCGTCTAGCTCGCCGTGAAGCGGCTGGTTGCCCTGTGTCATCATGCTCGCCTCACTCCTGACATGGATTCGCTCAGCGCGTCGTACGCGGCGGCGAAGTCCGCGTTGGTGGGTATCTCGCGTGTGGCGTGCCGTGGGTCATAGAGGTGACAGGCAACCGCCTGGTCCGCTGCCGACGCGATCGGCAGCAATGGCGGCACAATCTGCGAGCAGGGCGCGAAGGCGAGCGGGCAGCGCGGATGGAAGGGACATCCCGGCGGGCTGGCGCGTAGATCCGGGGGCGACCCGGCGATCCCCACCATGCTGCGTCGCGGCCCGTGCAGCGTGGGAAATGAGTGCAGCAATCCATAGCTGTAGGGGTGACGCGGCTGCGCCTTCAGGGCGTGCGCAGTGGTGGTCTCAACCATGCGCCCGGCGTACATGATGGCAATGGTATCGGCGATCTCCAGCAACAGCGAGAGATCGTGGGTGATGAAAATGACCGAGAAGTGCAATTGCTCACGCAGGCGCAACAGCTCGGTCAGGATCTCGCGCTGCACCACCACGTCGAGCGCGGTGGTTGGCTCATCCATGATGATGATCTCTGGAGTGAGCGCCAGCGCGATGGCGATGATGGCGCGCTGGCGCATGCCGCCACTCAGCTCGTGGGGATAACTCTTCAGGCGATCAGGGGCGATGCCGACGAGTTGAAGCAGCGCGCGCGCACGCTCTTTGCGCTCCTGCGCGCTCATCAGGGGTCGATGGGCGCGGATGACATCGTCGATCTGGGCACCCACGGTAGCCACCGGATTCAAGGCGTTCATGGCGCTCTGAAATACGATGGCCAGATCACTCCAGCGAAACGCGCGCAGCTGCGCCGGGCTGAGCCGCAGGATTTCGAGACGCTGCTGCTCATCCTCACGGTCGCTCTGCGACGAACGAGGTGGGCGATGATACAGTAGCTCGCCCGCCGTGACGAAGGCCGGAGGCTCCAACAAGCGGGCGATCGCATAGGCGAGGGTCGACTTGCCGCAGCCGCTCTCGCCAGCGAGGCCGAGTACTTCGCCGCGATGGAGGGTAAAGCTGACGTCGTTCACGGCATGCACGGCCCCACTATCGGTGAGATAGTCGACGGAAAGCCGCTTGACTTCGAGCAGGGGAAGCGCTGCCTTCATGCGGCCACCGCCTTTCCGCGCCGCAGGCGGCGACCTTTCAGTCGCAGGCGCGGATCAGCGATCTCGTCAATGCCAAAGTTGAGCAGTATCAGGCCCGACCCCAGCAAGGCGATGCAGAGTCCGGGCGGTATGAACCACCACCAGGCCCCCTGGAAGAGGGCGCTGCCGTTGTAAGCCGCATACATCATGGTGCCCCAGCTAATCGTCGCGCTATCGCCGAAGCCCAGAAACTCCAGCCCAGCCACCGCCAGCAGCACCTGGATCGTGGTGGTGACGAAGCTGGCGGCCACGATCGAGAGCTCGTTGGGAAAGATCTCGGAGAAGATGATGCGCCAGGTGCGCTCGCCGCCGGCGCGCGCCGCCGTGACGAACTCACGACTGCGCATCGAGAGCGTCTGCGCGCGCAGCACACGCGCCCCCCAGGGCCAGTTGGTCAGGGCGACGATCACCACGATGGTGAGCGTCGTGCGGCTGAAGAATTCGACTGCCACAATTGCCAGCGGAAATGGCGGCAGCACCAGGAAGACATTGGTAATCAATGAGAGGGCGTCGTCGACGACGCCCCCAAAATACCCGCTGACCAGACCAACAGTGACGGCGATGATGAGCACAAGCAGCCCAGCGAACAATGACCACGCCAGCGAAGAGCGGGTGCCCACCACGAGCTGACTGAAGACGTCCTGGCCGCCCTGGTTGGTGCCCAGCCAGTGCGCTGATGAAGGCGGCGCCAGGAGATTCAACGTGTACAGCAGGGGGTTCTGGCGAATGAAGAGTGGACCGAAGAGGGCCACCAGGATGAAGAAGCCGACGATGGCGCTCCCGGCCATGACTTTCCGGTTCAGCGTCACCAGGCGCCAGGCGCCACGCAGGAGCGCGCTGATCGGCGCGAGCGCGCGTCCTTCGCCTGGGGGAAGCCTGGAAGGCAAGGCATGTGCGCTGCCAGTGGACGCCGGTGCGATCGGGCGAGGTGATTGGCTCACGGCTAAACGCTCCTTTCCTGACGCACGCGCGGATCCAGGGCCGTGTAGAGCAGGTCGACGATCAGGTTCATCAGGACGGTCGCGACGATGACCAGTAGCAGGATACCGTCGGCCAGCGCATAGTCATGGCTCTGTATCGCTTGGTACAGGGCGTAGCCGATGCCTGGGTACGAGAAGACGATCTCCACCAGCAGCGCGCCGCCCACCACCGCGCCCAGCGCGATGGCGAAGCCCGTCACGCTGGGCAGCACGGCGTTGCGCGCGGCGTACGCGAACATCACGCGCACCGAAGAAAGGCCCTTGGCGCGTGCCATCAGCACGTAGTCCTCGGAGAGCGTGGTGACCATGGAGTTGCGCATCGTGAGCATCCATCCGGCGATGGTGGAGACGATGAGGGTCAGCGCGGGCAAGATCGCGTGGTAGGTCGCGCTGAGGAGGAAATCCGCATTCCACCCCGGCGTCGTAGACAGGGAATAGCCATCCGCAAACGGAAACCAGCCAAGCTTGAAGCCCAGGAAGTAGACCGCCATCAGCGCCAGCCAGGGAAACAAGATCGAATAGAAAAAGGTCATGACCGAGGAGACGATGGTATCGAGCGCCGAGCCACGATTCCACGCCATGACGACGCCCAGCAGCGAGCCCAAGGTAAAGCTGAGCACAACGCTCAGGGTGAGGAGCACGAGCGTCCACTTGATGTCCTGGGCGATGATGGCGCTCACGCTGCTCGGGAAGTAGTTGGTCGAAATCCCCAGGTTGCCATGAAGCAGATTGTTCAGATAGCCGAAGTACTGGACCCAGAGCGGATCGGTTGTGTTCACGCCAAACTCGAGCTGGAGCGCTCTATATGTGGCGGGGCTGACCGCGCCGTGCTGCGAGAGTCGGTAAAACATCTCCTCGGCGGGATTGCCGGGCGCCAGACGGGGCAGAAAGAAGTTGATAGTCACGGCGGCCCAGATGGCCAGCACATAGATGCCGAGACGGCGGATCACGCGGCGCATCATCGCGCTCCTTTTGCGGGCGAGCCTCTGCTCCCGCACATGGCTGGATCGTCGAACAATGCCGCTCGCAACTCGAGCGTCAGCGTGATCATAGCATGGCAGGCGGCGGTATCAGCGCCAGGGAGAAGGGTGCGCTGAGGGGATGACCTGGGTGGTCATCCCCTCGAATCCGCGAGGGGACGGGCGACCCTACGCGGGGGTCAGG
>WNFM01107527.1_pt6 | contig 10124 bp, 11 predicted proteins | sample 5400271 | NCBI WGS metagenome assembly WNFM01 (sample SAMN13153352, study PRJNA577476) | soil metagenome | isolation source: 60 cm saprolite on Douglas fir-dominated hillslope | place: USA:California | collected 2013-09-17
CATTTCGACCCGGCGGCATACCGTTCGATCGATGATCCAGCCGTAGAGATCAACTATCAATCTTGTAAGCATTCGGCTCCCTCCCCAGACAGCCAATTGCAATTTGCCTTATTTCGTCCTGTCCTTATTTCGTCCTGTCCTTCTTCGTGCCCCCTTCGTGTCCTTCGTGACTCAAGGGAACACTTGTGCCGCTTGCGGCGCGTGGTGAGAAGTAGGCTGTAAGCCCTAGGCTTTGGGCGCTGGATGGATATTGTCCACCCAATGCACGGCTTCGGGCATCTCCACTCCCGCGATGTCGAGGTTCACCACGACCGGTTCCTGTCCGGAGCGCACCAGCACACAAGACAGCGGCTCGGTATCCGAGGCGTTGATCTCCTGGTGCGGCACGAACGGCGGGACATGGATGAAATCACCGGGCCCGGCTTCCGCCACGAATTCCAGGCTGTCTCCCCAACGCATGCGCGCCCTGCCGCTCACCACGTAGATGACGCTCTCGACCGGCCCGTGATGATGAGCGCCGGTCTTCGCCCTGGCATGGATCACCACCGTGCCGGCCCACAGTTTCTCGGCTCCGCAGCGCGCATGGGTGATGGCGGCCGCGCGATTCATACCGGGCGTCTGTGCCGTATTGGTGTCGAGTTCCGAAGCTTTGACGATGCGCACGCCGTGATATCTCCACCTGGATTCGCTCATCGATGTCCCCGTCAGCGGAACTGCAGCATGGCGAGCAGCAGCACGGTCGGAATGATGGTGTTCACCAGCGACAGCGCGAACAGCCGGCGCGGTCCTTTCTGGTTCGCGGCGACGTGGATGAACGCGGCAATGCCCGACACCGCGACAACCATGCCACCGACCGCGTAGAGCACGGAAAAAATCTGGAATTCGCCCTGGCGCTGAAAATAAGGCACGAGGTTGAGTTGCCAGACCAGATAGACGATCAGGCCTATGTTGGCCAGCAATGGCAGGTAATAGAGTAAAAAACGTTTCAGTTTATTGTTCAACCGTGATTCCCTCGCCGGCAGGTTTTCCCGGAGCGGTCATTTCTTCAGCGCCATCTGCAGCACCCTCGCCACGTGCAAGGCCTCGCGACCGCACCCGTCGTGAATCTGATGGCGGCAACTCGTGCCGTCGGCGACGACCACGGTTTCGGGCTTCGCCTTCCTCACCGCCGGAAGCAGTGACAGTTCCGCCATTCTCATGCTGACGTCGAAATGCTCGGCCTCGTAGCCGAAGCTGCCGGCCATGCCGCAGCAACTCGATTCTACGGTCTCCACGTTCAATCCGGGAATCATGTGCAGAACCCTGCGCACCGCGGGCATGGCATCGAATGCCTTCTGGTGACAATGCCCGTGCAGCAAAGCCGCGTTCGTGGCCAGCGGCGCAAGCGCGAGGCGCAGCTCGCCGGCCTGCGCGCGGGCGGCGATGAATTCCTCGAACAGCATGGCCTGTCCGGCAAGGCGCTCGGCCTCTTCGCCGAAACCCATCGCCAGATATTCGTCGCGCAAGGTCAGCAGGCAAGACGGCTCCAGCCCGACCACCGCGATGCCGCGTTCCACGTAAGGCTTCAGTGACTGCAGCATGCGGCGCGCTTCGGTCTTCGCTTCTTCGACCAGGCCCGCGGCCAAAAACGTCCTGCCGCAACACAACGGCCGCCCCTTGTCCACCGGTGAGGCGAATTCCACTGTGTAACCGCCCGCCTCCAAAACCTCGAGCGCCGCTCCAACATTTTCCCTTTCGAAATGACGGCTGAACGTGTCGATGAACAAAACCACTTTTTTCTCTCCCTCTCCGCTCCGTGGACAAGGAGACACTTGAGGCGAAGCAGAGGGCTGGGGTGAGGTGGACCAGCGCGGCAAACTGCGGCGCGCGCTCAAACCGAAGAGCTTCTCCGTAATCCACGCCGCGCCGGGAATCGCGTCGCGCAGATTCAGCAAAGGCGCCAGCCTGGAGACCGCAGGAGCGTAGCGCGGCAGGTAGGCGATGAGTTTTTGCCGCAGCGTGAGGCCGTGGCGTTTAGCGTACTGGTGCTGGAATTCGATTTTCATGCGCGCCATGTCCACGCCGGTCGGGCATTCGCGCCGGCAACCCTTGCAGCTCACGCACAAATCCATCGTGTCGCGCATTGCATCCGACACCAGCGCGTCCGCGCCGAGCTGGCCGGACACCGCCAGCCGGAGCGTGTTGGCGCGGCCTCGGGTCAGGTGCTGTTCATCGCCGGTGGCACGGAACGAGGGACACATGGTGCCGGCGTCGAACTTGCGGCAGTGTCCGTTGTTGTTGCACATTTCGACCGCGGGGGCGAAGCCGCCCCATGCCGACCAGTCGAGCGCGGTGTCGATGTGCTGCGTCCGGTAACCGGGTTTGTAGCGGAACAGGCTGCGGTCGTCCATGCGCGTCGGCCGCACGATCTTGCCGGGATTCATCAGACCCTTCGGGTCCAGCAAAGCCTTCACTTCCGCCAGCGCCGCGGTCAGCCGCGTGCCGATAATCGGCTCGATCCATTCGGAGCGCACCAGGCCGTCGCCGTGCTCGCCGGAATAGGCGCCCTTGAATTCCCTGACCATGGCACAGGCCTCTTCGGCGATGGCACGCATTCTTTCGGCGCCGTCGCGGCGCATGTCGAGTATCGGCCGTACGTGCAGCGTACCCACCGAGGCATGCGCGTACCAGGTGCCGCGCGTGCCGTGCTTCTCGAAGACTTTCGTCAGCCGGTCGGTATACTCGGCGAGGTGCTCCAGCGGCACGGCGCAATCCTCGATGAAGGAAACCGGTTTGCCGTCGCCTTTCATCGACATCATGATGTTGAGCCCGGCCTTGCGCACCTCCCAGATGTCTTTCTGCAGCGCGGTCTCGGTGATCTGCACGACGCTGCCGGGCAGGCCGAGGTCGCCCATCAGTTCGGCAAGCCGCGCGAGCCGCACAACCAGCGCGTCCCTGTCCTCGCCGGCAAACTCCACCAGCAGAATGGCTGCGGGTTCGCCCTGCAGGAATTTGTCGACGATCGGGCGAAACGCCGCATTGCCGCGCGCCAGGTCGATCATGGTCCGGTCCACGAGCTCCACCGCGTCCGGATCCAGCGTGACGATGTGCCGCGTCAGGTCCATCGCCTGGTGGAAGGTCTGGAAATGCACGACGCCCAATACCTTGTGCGCGGGGATCGGCGAGAGCTTCAGCGTGACGCGCTTCGAAAATGCCAGCGTGCCTTCCGATCCGACCAGCAGGTGCGCGAGATTGTGCGCGAGCGGCTGCGTGCTGCCACCCGGCTGGATCATGTCGAGGTTGTAACCCTGTACCCGGCGCAATACCTTGGGCCAGCGCGCTTCGATCTCCGCGGCCTCGCGCCGCACGATTGCATGAATCTTTTCCACCAGGGCGCGATAGCCTGCCGGCGCGCCGGCCAGTTCGCTGCTGGCGCCGAAATGGAATTCGCCGCCGCCGGTGAGCCATGCATCCACGCCGAGCACGTTGTGCACCATGTTGCCGTAGCGGATCGAACGCGAGCCGCAGGAATTGTTGCCGGTCATGCCGCCGATGGTCGCTTGCGCCGACGTCGACACGTCGACCGGAAACCAGAGTTTGTGCGAACGCAGGCGCGCGTTCAGATGATCGAGCACCACGCCGGGCTGCACCGTGGCTTCGCGTTTGTCCGCATCGATGCGGATGACTTCGTCGAGGTATTTCGAGCAATCGATGACCAGCGCTGCGCCGACGGTCTGTCCGCACTGCGACGTACCCGCGCCGCGCGGCAGGATGGGCACGCCTTCCTCTGCGGCGATCTGCAGCGCGATACGGGCGGCCTCTTCGGTGCGCGGGATGACCACGCCGATCGGCTCGATCTGGTAAATGGATGCGTCGGTGGAATAACGGCCTTTCGAAAACGCATCGAACAGCACCTCGCCCTCGAAGTTGGCACGCAACCGCTGTTCGAGCGGGTTGCGCGCGTTCGGGGAAGGATGAAACCGGATCGGCGTCGCAGGGGCGTTCACGCTTGAGCTGCAATTCCAGGGAGGCGATGCCGTAGATGATACCCGAGGCCCTCCCGGGCGCGCTTGTGACGGCGGGAGATTTTCAGTAGGCTCAACTTCTTTGCCCGGCATTCACCCATGACTTATCGCAGCGGACGCCATTTCCTGCAGATTCCCGGCCCGACCAACGTGCCAGATCGCGTGTTGCGCGCCATGGGTCGCCCCACGATCGACCACCGCGGCCCGGAATTCGCGCAACTCGGCCGCGAAGTGCTGGAAGGCCTCAAGCCGGTGTTCCGCACCGGCAGCCCGGTCATCATCTATCCGGCTTCCGGTACCGGCGCCTGGGAAGCCGCACTGGTCAACACGCTTTCGGCCGGTGATCGCGTTCTGATGGCGGAGACCGGACAATTCGCAACGCTGTGGCAAAAACTGGCAGCGCGTCTCGGACTCGCGGTCGATTTCATTCCGGGCGACTGGCGTCATGGCGCCGACGTGGAGGCGATCGAGCGCAAGCTCACCGAGGACCGCAATCACACGATCAAGGCGGTCTGCGTGGTGCACAACGAAACTTCCACCGGCGTCGTCAGCCGGATTGCGCTGGTGCGCAAGGCGCTCGACCGCACCGGCCATCCGGCGCTGCTGCTGGTCGATACCATTTCGTCGCTGGGATCGATCGATTATCGCCATGACGAGTGGGGTGTCGACGTCACCGTGGCGGGATCGCAGAAGGGTTTGATGCTGCCGCCCGGCCTGAGTTTCAATGCGGTCAGCGAGAAGGCGCTGGCTGCGTCAAAGAATGCAAAGCTGCCGCGCAGCTATTTCAGCTGGGACGAAATGCTGGGCCCCAACAAATCCGGTTTCTTTCCCTACACCCCCGCGACCAACCTGCTATACGGATTGCGCGAAGCACTGCACATGCTGCAGGAAGAAGGGCTCGACAATGTTTTTGCCCGACATGCCCGCCATGGTGAAGCCACGCGTCGCGCCGTGCGCGCCTGGGGGCTCGAAATCCTGTGCGCCGACCCCGCGGATTACAGCAATGCTTTGACAGCCGTGCTGCTCCCGACCGGCCAGGACGCGGACAAGGTCAGGCAAGTCATCCTCGAGCGCTTCGATATGTCACTGGGTGCAGGACTCGGCAAGCTGCAGGGCAGGATATTCCGCATCGGCCACCTCGGCGATTTCAACGATCTTTCCCTGGCGGGCACCTTGTGCGGCGTGGAAATGGGGCTGCAGCTCGCCGGTGTACCGATCCGCAAGGAAGGCGTCGCTGCAGTGCTGGACTATCTGGCGCAACCGCGCGAACAGGCCGCCGGTAACCCGGCCCGCGTAAGGCTTGCGTAAGCGAACTTAACTTCGGGGACGGCGTCGACCATGCTGATGAATATGCCGCATCGGCGCTTCCTGTTCCTGCTTACGATCGTACTCGGCATCGAATTCGTCGTTTGCGCGATCGCGCCGAACGATCGCAAGGACTGGCTGCTGGAAAATGTACTGGTGGTGCTGTTCGTCGGTGCGATGTTCGCAAGCTACCGCAAGCTCACGCTGTCGCGCATTTCCTATTTGCTGATTTTCCTGTTTCTGTCCCTGCATCTGGTCGGCGCGCACTACACCTATGCCCAGGTGCCTTACGATCGCTGGTTCGAGTCGCTGACCGGGCGCACGTTCAACGGCCTGGTCGGTTGGGAGCGCAATAATTTCGACCGTGTCGTGCACTTTGCCTATGGCCTGCTGCTGGCTTACCCGATACGCGAAGTGTTCCAGCGCGTCGCCAGGTTGCGCGGTTTCTGGGGGTATTTCTTCCCGTTGGACATCACCATGTCCACTTCCATGCTCTACGAGCTGATCGAATGGGCGGCGGCGGCGATGTTCGGCGGCGACCTCGGACAAGCCTACCTCGGCACGCAGGGCGACGTCTGGGATGCGCACAAGGATATGGCGTTCGCCAGTCTCGGCGCCCTGATCGCAATGCTGATAACGGCGGGGATCAATATCCGGTTGCAGCGCGACTTCGCCGATGAGTGGAACGAAAGCCTGCGGGTGAAAGACAGCCGGCCGCTTGGCGAAGACGAGGTCAGCGCCGCGCAGTAACCGGCGGTGCAACCGGATCCGGCGTCGCAGCGCGGCCCAGCCGATCGCGGATCGCAGTCCATTCCGGCAGCACGGGCAAGGCTTCGACGACGATCAGCCGGCAGCCGGACACATCGAGCCAGCGCAAGCTGCCATAGAGCAGGCGTGCATAGTCATGCGGCGTTTCCGGTGCGACCTGCCACAACGTGGCTTTCGAATCCCGCGGCCGGCCCCGGCGCGACAATACCGCGACCGGCGTGCCCGCCCGGGCGCGCACATAGCTTTCGATCTCATCCGGAGGCACGATCTTTAGGGGCAGGCCGGGCGCATAGTGAGACTCCAGCGATCCCGATACGCGCGGACGTCCGGCCGCGGTCCCGCCGAGCTGGACCAGCAGTGCATCGGCGATTTGCTGCTCGCTGATGCGCCCCGGGCGCAGGACCGCCGGCGTTTCACGCGTGAGATCGACGATGGTCGATTCGATGCCGACATCGCTCGGCCCGCCGTCCAGCACGAGATTGACCGCGTCGGCAAGTTCCTCGCGCACGTGCTGTGCCGTGGTCGGCGAAAGACGTCCGAAGCGGTTGGCCGAAGGCGCTGCGATTCCGCCGCCGAAAGCTTTCAGCAATTGCTGCGCAACCGGATGCGAAGGAACCCGCAGGCCGACTGTATCCTGCCCTCCCGTTATGAGATCGCTGACATGTGCGGCCCGCTTCAACACCATGGTGAGCGGGCCCGGCCAGAATTTTTCTGCCAGCAGCCAGGCAGAGCGCGGCACCTCCGCCGCCCAGTGTTTCAGATCGCTGGTGCCGGCGACATGCACGATCACCGGATGATCGGCCGGACGCCCCTTTGCGGCAAAGATCTTCCTGACCGCCGTTGGATTGGATGCGTCGGCACCGAGCCCGTAGACCGTCTCGGTCGGAAATGCCACCAACCCCCCTGCGCGGAGGATCGCCGCGGCTTTCTCGATTTCCTCGTCGCTTACCAACTAAGGCAACCTCTTTGAACACGAAGGGACACGAAGGAAAAACGAAGGCCCACGAAGGGGATCAAGGGCATGAGAGCTCAAAGACGAGTCGCAACGGTTCCATGGAAATCCGAATCCATGTTTCCTGGTTTCGTTTTCCTTCGTGTTCCTTTCCTGCTTTTCCTTCGTGCCCCTTCGTGTCAACGCGTTTGCCCTTCAAGCAGTCAGAAGCCTGAGTGCTTCCTCGTATTTCTCACCGGTCTTGCGCAACACGTCGGCAGGCAGTGAAGGCGCGGGTGGTTGCTTGTTCCATTTCTGCGCTTCCAGCCAGTCGCGCACGAACTGCTTGTCGAACGAAGGCGGGTTGCTGCCCACACGGTGCTGGTCACTCGGCCAGAAGCGCGACGAGTCCGGGGTCAGGGCTTCGTCGATCAGATACAGCCTGCCGGCGCTGTCCTGGCCGAACTCGAACTTGGTATCGGCGATGATGATGCCGCGTGTTGCGGCATACACCGCTGCCTCGGAATACAGCTGGATGGTCTTGTCGCGCACTTGCGCCGCGAGCCGCGGATCGATGATTCTTTCCATATCCGCGAAGGAAATATTTTCGTCGTGGGCGCCGATTGCGGCTTTCGTCGACGGCGTGAACAGGGGCTGTGGCAGCTGCTGCGCCTCTTTCAGCCCTGCTGGCAGCGGTATGCCGCAGATCATCTGCGTTTTCTGATAGTCCTTCCAGCCCGAACCCGTGATGTACCCGCGCACGATCGCCTCGATCGGCAGGGGTTTGAGCTTGCGCACCACGAAGGCCCTGCCTTCGACCTGTTCACGCTCTCCCGGCGCGACCACGGACTCCGGCCCCGTGTCGAGAAGATGGTTCGGAATGACATGGCCGAGTTTGCGGAACCAGAAGTTCGACATGGCGGTCAACACGCGTCCTTTCCCGGGTATCGGGTCGGGCAGGATGACGTCGAAGGCGGAAAGCCGGTCGGTCTGGATGATCAGCATGCGATCGGCGTCAATCTCGTATAGGTCGCGTACTTTCCCGCGATGCAGGAACTTCAGCGACTTGATGCTGGTTTCGTGCAGTGGCCGGTTCGTGCTCATTTCATCGTGCCCGTTTCATCAATCTGCGTACGCACTCAGGACAGCTCCGGCAGCTTCGCCGACTTCACGGCGTCAGCCTGCTTGGCGCGGAAAGCCTGCAGCCGGCGGGCCAGCTTTTCATCGGTCATGGCCAGCATCGCCACGGCGAACAATCCGGCATTGGCCGAACCTGCGTCGCCGATGGCGAATGTGGCAACGGGAATTCCCTTCGGCATTTGCACCATGGACAGCAGCGAGTCCAGCCCGCCGAGATGTTTCGAGGGAATCGGCACGGCCAGCACCGGCAAGATCGTCAGGGCCGCAATCACGCCGGCCAGGTGCGCCGCACCGCCGGCACCGGCAATGAAGCATCGCGTTCCGCCGGAAACGCATTGTTTGACATAGTCGGCCAGCAGTTCCGGGGTGCGATGCGCGGACAACGCGCGCGCCTCGAAAGACACGCCGAAGTCCTTCAGCTGTTTTGCTCCGTGCTGCATCACGTCCCAGTCATTGGTGCTCCCCATCAGAATCGCGACGGTCGGCGCGTCTTTGCGCTTGGGCGTCTTATTGCTATTGCTTGCCATGATTTCTCCTGCATCAGTAATAGTGAAGTGAACTCAGAACCGCCGGGCGCGCGCGACCGGAGACTGTCGAACTTGTGTCATCTTGAATCCCCGCTCACGCTTTTCAGTGGACGACAGCCCTGATCTCGCCTCTGGCGTAGCGGTCCGCCATGGTGTCGAGCGGAATGGCCTTGAACTTGCCTGCCTGGCCGGCGGTGCCGAAGGCCTCGAAACGCGCTTTGCAGATCTGTCTGGCCGCGAGCATGGCGTCTTTCAGGTATTTGCGCGGGTCGAATTCGGTCTTGTCCTTGTTGAAGGCGCGCCGGATCGCGCCGGTCATCGCCAGCCGGATGTCGGTGTCGATGTTGATCTTGCGCACACCGTGCCTGATGCCTTCCTGGATTTCCTCGACCGGCACGCCGTAGGTTTCCTTCATCTCGCCGCCGTTGTCGCGGATCACCTTCAGCCAGTCCTGCGGCACCGAGGATGAACCGTGCATGACCAGGTGCGTGTTGGGAACGCGCTTGTGGATGGCCTTGATGCGTTCGATGGCGAGGATGTCGCCGGTGGGTTTGCGGCTGAATTTGTAGGCGCCGTGCGAAGTACCGATGGCGATGGCAAGCGCGTCCACGTCGGTCTGGTTGACGAAATCGGCGGCCTGGTCGGGATCGGTAAGCAGCATGTCGTGGGTCAGCGCGCCTTCCGCGCCGGATCCATCCTCCTTGCCCGCACTCATGGTCTCCAGCGATCCGAGGCAACCGAGCTCGCCTTCAACCGAGACGCCCACTGCATGGGCCATGTCGACCACGCGGCGCGTGACCTTGATGTTGTAGTCGTAAGGCGCCGGCGTTTTCATGTCCTCCATCAGCGAGCCATCCATCATGACGCTGGAAAAACCCGAGCGGATGGAACGCTGGCAAACGACCGGATTGGCGCCGTGGTCCTGGTGCATGACCACCGGAATGTGCGGGTACATTTCCACCGCAGCTTCGATCAAATGCCGCAGGAAGGGTTCGCCTGCATATTTGCGCGCACCGGCGGAGGCCTGCATGATCACCGGGCTGGACGTCTCGTCGGCGGCCTGCATGATCGCCTGGATCTGCTCGAGATTGTTCACATTGAACGCAGGCACGCCATAGGAATTTTCAGCGGCGTGGTCCAGCAGTTGTCGCAAAGATATGAGAGCCATGAAATTAGTCCGTGACGGTGTTGATTGATTCCGCCGGTTGGCGCACCACGTTCATTCAGATGGTCGATTGCGTGCCCTCGGCCAGCTCCGGGGTCGCATCCCCGAAGGGGCCCCTGCTCCGCCCTGCGCAGGCCGCGCCATAAGAATTTTCAGCGGCGTGGTCCAGCAGTTGTCGCATCGAAATGAGCGCCATTTGGTGGTCCTAGAAAATTAACGTATTGCCATTCACGATAGTCACGTCGTCACGACCGTCACGCAGTAACGGCTTCTTCACGGCTTGC